>MPLU02136230.1_pt1 | contig 39042 bp, 31 predicted proteins | sample 1617381 | NCBI WGS metagenome assembly MPLU02 (sample SAMN05944801, study PRJNA350692) | marine metagenome | biome: marine; feature: ODZ; material: water; isolation source: 90 m water sample filtered on 0.2 um supor filter | place: Pacific Ocean | collected 2012-04-08 | depth 90m m
AGTATATAACTTTATGATTTTTGTATCAAGATAAAATACAACAGACGATACATCCTGATAATTGCTGAAATCGTGTAATTTAAAGAATAAAGAAAAATAGTTAAAAACAAACAAAATGAACCGCACCCATATTAATCCTGAACTTTCAAATTCAACAATCACAGCAGAGCCTCCTCTGGTAAATCCTGAGCTGGAAGGTGGTAATTTTTTTTGGGAAGGAGGAACTGACGGTATACTTTTGCTGCATGGCCTTACTGCAACCACTGCTGAGGTCCGCCCGCTGGCAAAGCGCTTTCATGACGAAGGGTTCACTGTTTCGGCAGTGTTACTTCCAGGACACGGAACAACACCTGAGAAACTGAATCAAACTCCGCGCAGGGAATGGATTGCTGTCTGCGAAAAAGCCTACTTTGAACTACAGGAAAAATGTTCTAGAGTAATTGTTGGCGGTGAATCCACCGGAGGTATCCTTGCTCTGCATCTCGCCGCTGAGCATCCTGAAATTAAAGCTTTGTTGCTATTTGCTCCGGCTATGCGACTTGCCTCCTCACTTCTGAAGACGCTTTTTTTGATTGCTGTTTCTCCTTTTGTTTTTGCAATTCCAAAAAAATTTGAAAATGACCCCGGCACTATCCAGTGGCAGGGTTACAAAGTCAATCCTCTGAAAGCAGGAGTTCAACTGCTGAAATTACAATACGAAACTGAAAAGCGTCTCCCTCGAATTTATCAGCCGATACTAATTATCCAGGCAAATTTAGATGAAACTGTTGATTTAAAAAGTGGTGAGATTATTTTGCGTGGTGTTCAGTCTGCAGTCTGTGAATCTCATTGGATGGAGAAATCAAAACATGTTGTCATTCTCGATCAGGAATTTGAAGAGGTCGTCTCAACAACTATGAAATTTGTTAAAAAAATATTGCAATAGACACCTTCAACACCTTTTTTCTTGAGGTCAGACTTTTATGTGATAGACTGTGCGTCAATGGAAATAACTGTTTCGAAAAAAAGTCCGAGATACACGCTGTCATTTGGATGCCATTTCTTTTTGCCTCTAACTCATATATTGCCATTTCGAATGTAGAGCTCGACCTTAATAATATCAGCATATCAGCATAATAGAACATGCATATTTTCGTTTTATAAGCAATGACACCTTATTGTCCTATTAACGGCTTCGCCGTCAACAATCCAAGTTAAACAAAATCCGCATCTTTCTCAAATCAGTAAAATAATATGAAACCTAGCAATTACTCACATTTCGTCGAAATTGCCCGGCAAAGGGCTGTGGAACATCCTGAAAGAGACTGTATTATTTTCCTCGAAGATGGAGAAAATAAGGCTGTCGGCGACGGAACTTCCGCTGCGATGACATATCAGCAAAATGATCAGGCCGCGTGTCAAGTTGCAGCATCACTGCAAAAACGCGGGATTAAACAAGGTGAGCGTGTGCTGGTCATTCTGCCAAACAGTCTGGAATTCGTCAAAATCTTTTATGGTTGTTTGTACGGCGGAATCCTCGCGGTTCCATTGTCAGAACCTGCAGGACCGCAAAATATGGCGGCTTATCTGGAAACTTTTTTACCCACATTGAAAGTCAGCAAACCAAGTTTAATAATAGTAACCTCTCAGTTAGCGGATTTCTTACGTAATCAATTACCTCCGGAACTGCAAAAAGTTTTCAGCGGACTCGAAATCGCGACTGATCAGGAAATACTTGCTGATACTTCCGCAGAATATTCCGCACCGGAAATTAAAGCTGAGGATACTGCATATTTACAGTTCACTTCCGGAAGCACAGGCACGCCGAAAGGTATCATGATCGGGCACAGTAACTTGATGGCAAATCTGGAAGAAGCCCGCAAGTTCATGCAGCTTGAAGAGGAAGACGGCACCGCGGTCTGGCTACCGCTGTTTCATGATTTTGGCTTGGCCGCCGGACTTATGGGTGCGCTTTATTCCGGAGGTTTTACGGTTTTGATGACACCCGCACATTTCATCCGTAAACCACTGCGTTGGCTCTCAGCAATGTCAAAATTTAAATGCGCACACAGTTATGTACCGCCGTTCGCACTTGATTTGTGCCTGAAAAAAATCTCGGATGAAGAACTGAACCAACTCGATTTATCATGTATGGTTTCTGTGACAGACGGTTCAGAACCGGTTCATTATTTACCAACTAAAAAGTTTAATGAACGTTTTTCCGCATGTGGTTTAAAAGCGGATGTTATTCGTCCTGGATTTGGAATGGCGGAAATTGTGATCATGTTTTCCGGCAGCAAAACCGGACTCCACGGACTTTGCGTGGATCGGCATGTTTTGGAAACAGAGGGTAGAGTCAAAGTACTGGGCGACGATGCTCCTGCTGCAGACAAAAAAATGCTGGTCAACCTGGGTTCACAAATGGATGGTCACGAAATTGTGATTAAAGGGCCTGATAATCAACAACTTCCGGAAGGAGAAGTCGGCGAACTGATGATCAGCGGACCCTCTGTTGCTCAAGGATATTATGAAAATATGCAGGCCACCGAAGAAATTTTCCGGCAAAATATTATTGGCAAAGAACAGCCCTTCCTGGCAACAGGCGACACAGCATTACTCTGGAAAGGTGAGCTATATTTTGCAGGCAGAATCAAAGATATCATTATCATCCGCGGACGGAATTATTATCCGCATGACATTGAACTGGTACTGGCAGGAGTTGAAGAATTACGTCCGGGATGCTTGATGGCTTATGCTTCCGGAGCAGAAGATGAGTCCGAACATTTAGCAGTGGCAGTGGAGGTTCGCGCTGATTTGCTCAAAGATCCTGATGTTTTCCGTAAATACGTTTTGACTTCCATTGATCAGAAAATTATTGAAATCGTCGGCAAGCATTTTCAAATAACACCCAGTGAACGCCTGTATCTGGAACCGGGTACTATTGACAAAACTTCCAGCGGAAAAATAAAGCATCTTCGCAACCGAAAGACATTTGCGGAGGAAACTTTTGCGGGACTTATTGAGCGCGTTTCCAGTTCAACGGAGACCGAAGATTTTGATGTGGCAGAAAATAAACCTTCGCTTGAGACAGAATTGACTGCGCTTTTCAATAAAGTTGTATCCCTCGAACCTGAGCTGGATCAACCAATTTTGGACTGCGGGGCGGATTCAGTGGTGATTGTGGAGTTTGTTGACCAGGTTGAAACAAAATATGCACTGAGTCTTGAAATTGAAGATGACACAACTCTAAAGGATATTATTGGGCAGGTTAAGTCAAAATAGAGGATATTTTTGTTTAAAGCTTTGTGTGAATTGATAGCAATCTAAGGCACAAATGCCTTGTCATGACTAAGACTTGGAATACGTGTTCGCGCAGAGCTAACCTCTTCCAGATTTATATCTACATTTATAAACCCTGAATCTGCTCCACCATCCGCAAGTATTTCACCCCATGGATTGATGATCAGTGAATGTCCGTAACCTCCTCCCCCACCTTCAACCTTGCCGACTGCACACGGCGCAACCACAAAAGCTCCGTTTTCTATGGCACGTGCCCTGTTTAGCACATGCCAATGAGCCTCTCCTGTTTTTTTAGTAAATACCGCCGGAACAAACAATATCTCTGCGCCAGATTGTGATAAATTACGATAAAGATGGGGAAAACGTAAATCATAACAGATTGTCTGTCCGCAAATTCCAAAAGGAGTTTGGCAAATTACCGCCTTCAGCCCGCCTTGAACAGTAGCACTTTCAAGATATGATTCCTGTTCCGAGAGTTTGATATCAAATAAATGAATTTTATCGTAACGGCTGATGATGTTCCCAAAGTCATCAATAATATAACTGCGATTCAAAATCTTTTCCGCAGAACCTTTTATAGCAATTGAACCTATGAGCAGATATTTTTTACGGATTTTTGCAAAGTCCCTGAGGCCTTTTAAAACAGGGTGATTTTCCTCAGTTGCAGATGGTGGAGCAAAAGCGGAACCTTCCGTTTTCAATCCTCCGCAATATTCCGGAAGCGTAATAAAATCTGCTCCAGATGCTACCGCCTCTTCCGCAAGCGCTATTGCTTCGTCAAGAGCTGTTTGAAAATCAGGTCTAGGACGTGTTTGCAAACAAGCAATATTGAACTGTCTTTTCGGGCTAATCATGCTGAATTGCTTTAAGTAATTGCTGAAAATCATCCGGAATCGGAGCCGAATATTCGAGCCATTCTCCGGAAGACGGATGTTTGAAGCCCAAAATTTCCGCATGCAGGGCCTGGCGTCGGAAATTAGCAATGGTTTGACTTAATTCTGCCGACACTGACGGGAACCTCTTCAGCGGAGATTTCCCATATTGCGGATCACCAATTACCGGATGACCAATCGAAGTCAGGTGCACTCGAATTTGGTGGGTACGTCCTGTTTCTAAACGGCAGGCCAGTAATGCGGAAAATTCAAAACGCCGTAAAACACGCCAGTGCGTTACCGCGTATTTTCCTTTCTCCTTTCCGGATTCCTCAGGATTATCGATTTCAACAATTGACATGTCCTTGCGCCGCACTGGATGACGTCCCAAAGGCGCGTTGACAACCCCGTGATCCTTTCCCGGAACACCCCAAACCATTGTCTGATACTGCCGTTTGACCGAATGTTCCTTGAACTGTTCCGACAAATTCTGGTGAGCATCATCTGTTTTTGCGACAACCAGTATTCCGGAAGTGTCCTTGTCCAGTCGGTGCACAATGCCCGGACGCAGCACTCCACCGATTCCAGACAGATCCTGACAATGATGCAGTAAATAATTAACCAGTGTGCCTGAAGGATGTCCTGCTGATTGATGAACCACCACACCTGCGTTTTTGTTGATGACAATTAAATGTTCGTCTTCAAATAAAATGTCCAGTTCGCCCTCTTCTGGGAGAACTTTAGTTGATTCCAGAGGAGGAATAGTGAGAGAAATTTCCTGTCCTGTACGAACTTTCCTGGAAGGCGACAGTTCGGGCTTTCCGTTGATTAAAACATTTCCGGATTTCAACAGCCGCTGGGCCTGTGTCCGGGAAACAATCTCATCTAAGGATGTCAGCAACTGATCCAAACGCATTCCGGATTCTGTTTCTTGGATGAGGTACTGTAAGTCCATTTTTATTGTTTGTTTTAATTCTTTCCCATGCTCTGAGTCCTATCTTCTAAAACATTAATTCGTACCAATGCTCTGCGTGGGAATGATATATATCCGGTTACCTGATCTGAGCCGAAGCTAATGACAAATCCTTCGTATAATATTTGTCTACGTGCTAACTTGTCAACAACTTACACTCTGCCAGTTTGATCAGTGCGCGGTCGATATTTTCCATGGATTGTGCGTAGCTTAAACGAATGTAACCCTCGCCCATAGCCCCAAAATCACGACCTGGGGCAATTGCCACACCTGTTTTTTCCAAAACTTCATGACAAAGTTCCAGTGAAGATTTTGTAGAATCCAGATACTTGTAAAATACATAAAATGCACCGTCTGGTGTGTATCCCGGATCCATTCCAAGTTCTCGCATGCGCTCCAAAACAAAGAGCCGTCTTCGGTTGAATTCTGCTTTCATATCCTCACAGTAGGCTTTGCTTTTTTGCAGAACCGAAATTCCTGCTTCCTGCACAAACTCTGTTGCAGATATCATCAGGTTTTGGTGCAATCGATCTGCGGCAGACATCCATTCTGGAGGTGTAATCATGTAACCGAGACGCCATCCGGTCATGGCGAAATATTTTGAAAATCCGTTTATTGCAATTGTTTGCGCTGAAAAACTCAAAAAACTACGTGGTGAATCCTCAAAACTCAAATCCGCATAAATTTCATCAGAAATTACCGGAATATCCAAATCTGCGAGACTCTGTAAAACTTCAGGCGAAAAAACGACACCGGTTGGATTCATTGGTGAATTTATCAGAATAGCTCTGGTTTTTGCTGTTACTCTTTTTTTAAGTTCATCAACATCCAATTGAAAACCGTCTTCGTGCCGTAACTTGATCATTACCGGTTCTGCACCGGCCAGACGCACAACATTTTCGTAACAGGCATAACAGGGATCTGTGAGAATGACTTGGCTTCCCGGAGGCGCCAGCATCCGAATTGCCAGATAGAGCAAAAGCGATGAGCCATTCGTAATAAGCACTTGTTCCGGCTTAATTTTTACTCCATAATCCCTTTCATACTTTTTGGTAATTTCGTTCCTCAATCCTTCCAGTCCTTGAGAGAAGGTGTATCCAGCGGAATTTTTTTCCATACTTTTACGCACAGATTCCGCCGCAGCAGGTGGGGCGGAAAAATCCGGCTCACCAAATTCCAGATGGATGATATCTCGGCCTTGAGCCTCAAGTTCATGTGCTCTGGAAAAAATCTCCATTGCCAGAAATGAACCTACAGAGTCAAGATGTGATGTTTGTGCTGTGCTGATCATGTTTTATTGTATTAGAGTTTTTTAGTTATTTAACATTGATACATGCGTAAAAAATCTTATAGTCATGTCATTGCTTAAGAAAGCATCAACTATTGGTTAATGCACGTTTATTTTCACCAAGTTTAAAACGTTTTGCACCGTCAAGATATTTCAAACCATCTTCATAACTGTGTGGTAAAATTTGCGGAACACGCAGTGAGTTTCCTGAGTCATCAAGATTTGTGAACGTAAAATAGCAGACATTTGTAACTTGTGTTTCGCCTGTTTTAGGATGAATAACCTCTGTCACAACCTCAACCATCAATGTTTTTTCAACAGTGTAAATTACTGAACCGGTGAAAGAAATAATGGAGCCTATTTCCACAGGTTTGTAGAAATACATGTGATCCATACTGATGAATTTCGGTTTTTGTCTGCAGTAAAGATAAGTAATATTCCAGGCAAGTTCAAAAGCTTCACGCATCAGATATCCACCAAAAATATTATCATGAACATTACGAGACTGAGGATGCATTAGCAATGTGGACTGCCTGATTGAATTTTCCATTGACACTCCTTCTACTTCTCCTTTTTTTATCTGTAGAAACAGTTCATGCAAAACCTGACTTTCCTCTGCAGTCGGAGTATTGTTAAGATAACTTGTTTGGGAGATTGACCTGCGTTCATGCTGCCGCTGTTCACCCTCCCGAAACCGACGCTGTTCATCCATGCTGACTACTTCCAGTGAATTCACCGCTTCAGCTTTTCCTTCACGTCTCGCAACCATAATAAAATAGGCACGCGCCACCCTTTTCCAACTGTCATCTTCTTTTGAGGAAATTTTTACTCCAACTTCCATGGAACTGCGTCCCACCCAGTTTATGCTGGAAAGCAGTTGAAGATCACGGTCACTGAGTAATTCTCCCAAAAGATCAATCCGATCACAGGCAGCGGTTACGATTGTCATTCCGCGTTCCCAGCCCTCTGTGTGTCTGTATGCCACCTGTCCTGCCATCAAATCCAAATCCTCCAGTAATTTCCCGAGACGCAGTCCGTTAAAGAAATTTATATATCGTTCACGTAGTTCCAAATCAGTGCTGAAAGGCAAAATCTTTTCTAGTGCAGAATCAGAAGCTTTCGCGGTGATTAGTGCTTTATTAAGTGCTACGTCAACTTTTGTTTTGGAAGGAGCGACTTGTGCTTCAACTGGAATTTCAGACATGTTGTTCAACTTTAGAGGAAGAGTTGAGAATTATTGATTTTATTCATAAGTTACAATTTTGGTATGCACATCCTTTGCACAGCGAAAGCCGATTTGAAAAGATCGTGTCCACTCCACAAATGCATAACGCTTCGCGGATCGTAGCCCAGCAGGGGTTCCGGCAGCATAACGTCCTCCCCATGCACCACCTCTAACTACTCGCAGCGGATACTTTTCATCTAAAGGCGCTATTGGACCTTTCGGATTATTCGGTTGCCGCACGGAGGAAAAATAATCCTGCGTGTAGTAATTCTGCACCCATTCCATCACATTTCCGTGAAGATCAAAAACACCCCATTGATTCGCCTGCTTTGTACTCACATTTTTAGCACCCCAGAGTCCAAGATCAACTGTGTTTGTTTCCAACCATGCGTAATTATCAAGCAAGGAAATATCGCTACCATAACTATACTCAGTCTCACTACCAGCTTTTGCCGCATATTCCCATTCTGCCTCCGTAGGTAAACGTTTGTTTTGTGCTTTACAAAAGGCTGCGGCGTTCTTCCAATCCACATAAACTACTGGCTGTTGCGGATCAATAGTGTCAAAACCGCCGTGGCCGCGTTCACAAGTCAAACACTTGCTGTACTCCTCATTTGTGACTTCATGCTGATCAAGGTAAAAACTCTGGATAAAAACCAGATGGTCCGGTAACTCATCCTCATCACCTAAATCACTGCCCATCAGAAATTCACCTGCAGGAATTTTCAACATTGCCTGAGGAATTTTTGCTACGTTTTCCTCAACAGACGGAGGTATCAGCACAGGCGGAAATTCTACTTTGCTTTCTACACCAGCTTCCTGCTCCAAAGAGCGATATTGAGAAGGGGTCGAAAAATTGGGTACATGAACTTGCGCGGTTTGTTGAAAAGGAAGTTCCGAACTTTTTTGCTCTATTTTCTCGGTCAGCATTTCTTCGAGAACACTTTCTGCTTCTTCATTTTCTGCAGTTCTTTCACTGCCGACAACTGTCTGCCACAGCAGATTACCACTCTTCAGATCGTATAGCTTGAGACTCACATTCATCAGACCACCGTTGGTTTTGTGCGTTCCGGTCAGTAGCCAGTCCGCGCCGGCAAGTTTTGCAATGTCTTCCGTAAGCGGACCATGAAGAATATCCGGGAATCTGCTTTTCCATTCCAGACGCAGGTATACTATTTCGAAATAAGGTACAACTTGATTCGGCTGTATTTCATAGAGTAAATTGGTCAGTTGCTCTTCAAGTGCATCCGCCCTGGAGTCTCGTTCCTGCGTTTCGTAATTAACGAGATCAACCACTGCAACCACAACTTCTGATTCATTCTCAAGTAAACGTGTGCTGATGTTTTTTACGGCAATATCCAACTTGGAATCAAAAATAGCCTCGCTTTCACTGGATAAAGGTGCCGCAAATAGGACTTCGCTAAAAAACAAAAAGAAGCTGAATAATGCCAGAAATATGAGCCTTAAAATAGTGGAAGAAATGACGTTTACAAGCTCATTTTTCATAACGTATATTTGATTTTCAGGCTGAAACATCTTCAGTTATTCCGTTATTCCGAACATTTTTTTTCATTTTACAATTCGTATGCGTTTAGTGCCAGCCGCATACATTTTTCCCTGCCGAACAAATCAACAATCAGTTTCAAATCGGGACCTTGTGCTTCAAGAGTGATTGCATAGCGTAAAGGCATCCACAGATTTTTACCTTTGATATTAGTAACGGTTTGCACATTTTTAACAACACTGCCCAGGTTTTCTTCGTTCAACTTTTTTATTGTTTGCAACTGCTTGATAAATTCCGCAAGCACCAGTTTTGAGCTTTCCTCCTTTAAGAGGCTGAGGACTTCCGGATCTGTTGCCTGCGGATCTTCATCAAAAAACAAAGCCAGACGCTTAGCAGTTTCCGCCAGAGTTACTAAACGCGGCTGCAGAATTTTAACTGCTTTTTCAAGCAGATCCATATCCTGTTCGGCATAAACTGTTTTTGCTACAAAAGGAGCGACACGCCGGACCAAATCCTGCTGATCCAGATTTTGAATATATTGCTGGTTCATCCAGTTCAGTTTTTCACGATCAAAAACTGCACCTGATTTATTAACCCGTACAAAGCTGAATTCTTCAATCAGCTCCGCTAATGTGAACAATTCCCTGTCATCTGCAGGTGACCAGCCCAGCAGACTTATAAAATTAACTAGAGTTTCCGCAAGAAAACCCTGATCCCGAAAATCCTCAACCGCAACGTCGCCTTGCCGTTTGCTGAGTTTGGTACGGTCAGGATTTAGAATTAAAGGTAAATGCGCGAATTCCGGAGGATCCCAGCCAAAATAACGGTATAGCAGTAAATGTTTCGGAAATGAGGGCAACCACTCTTCCCCACGTACAACATGCGTTATCTGCATCAGATGATCGTCAACAACAACTGCAAGATGATAAGTCGGAAAGCCATCACTTTTGACGATAACCTGGTCTTCGGTTTGGCTGGTTTCAATAGAGACTCTGCCACGGATCAAATCATTAAGCACTAGAGTTTCCGGAATTTCTGGGATTTTCAGACGCACAACATGAGTTTCTCCGGAAGCAACGCGTTGAGCTGATTCCTCCTTTTTCAGCCTTCTGCACAAACCATCATAACGTGGTGTTTCACCATTTGCACGTTGCTCATCTCTTAAATTATCAAGACGTTCGGTTGAACAAAAACACGGATATGCATGGTCTTCATCAAGTAATTTGTGGACATGCTGCCTGTATATTTCCAAACGTTCGGATTGCCGGTAAGGTCCAAAATCTCCGCCTATTTCCGGACCTTCGTCCAACTCAATTCCGGCCCATTCCAGCATATGGATCAAATCTGTTTCCGCACCTTCAACCAAGCGTTTTTGATCAGTGTCTTCTAAACGGAAGATGAATTTGCCTGATTGTTGACGTGCATATAACCAGCAGAAAAGAGCTGTACGCAAACCACCAACATGTAAAAAACCAGTCGGGCTTGGAGCAAAACGAAGACGAACCATAAATCATTAAATAGCAGGAATTATTAAAAAGGAGAAAAGGGGCTTACTTTTTTTCAAATCGACGCATACGTATGTTCAGCAATAATCCTATTCCAAACATCATCGAGAGCATTGAAGAGCCTCCATAACTGAAAAATGGAAGAGGTACACCTACAACCGGCATCAAACCTGTTGTCATACCTATGTTGATCAAAACATGTGAAATTATAATTGCGACAATGCCGGTAATTAGAATTGCACTTACACGATTTTTAGCTTTCAACACTTCTGCTAGTGACCACAAAGTGAGGATTAAAAACAGCAACAGCACAAACATTGCGCCAACAAAACCCCATTCTTCAGAAAATACCGCAAAAATAAAATCTGTGTGGTGCGCTGGTAAAAAGTTCAGTTGCCCCTGGGTGCCTTCACCAAAACCTTTGCCGAAAACTCCGCCGCTGCCGATTGCAATTTTGGATTGAATAATATGATAACCTGACCCCAGAGGATCACGTTCCGGATTTAAGAAAGTCAGTATCCGTCCTTTTTGATATGACTTCAGGACAAACATCCAGATCACAGGCAGGGATGCCAGCGAAAGCAGTCCGATGATAATAATGGTCTTTAAGCGTATACCCATCAAAAAAATAATTGGGATAAAAACTATCAGTAGCAACAACGCTGTACCCAAGTCAGGCTGTTTGATAATCAAGACCACAGGAACCGCCATTAATGCAAGTGGCCAAATCATCCAGAGCCAATTGCCTTTGGGTTGTTCAAAATCCCTGAAATGATGGGCGAGCGCCAACACTAACGTAAACTTGCTGAACTCTGAGGGTTGGAAAAAGAAAGGCCCTACTTTCAACCAGCGTTGGACAGGTGAACCTGGGCCGCCTGTTCCATATAACAGCACTAAAACCAGTAAAACAATTACCAGTAAATGCATCAAAAATCCAAAGCGCGCCCAATGCCGATAGTGAATAAACTGAGTTAAAATTATTACACCAATTCCCGCGACAATACGATAAACCTGTTGAATTAAATAATCTTCCTTACCCGGAATCCCCAATGTTGCAGAAGAAAGCGCAATCATACCCACACCGGAAATCATCAGGACCAGAACACACAGGGTCCAATCTATATTGGCAAACATACGTTGATCAAGCATTTGAAAATAAAGTTGTTAGTTTTGTAGTATGTTAAATTATTCCCACCCAAACGTACCAGGAGGTTTGTGAGTGATATCGTAAAACACTGTTTCAATTCCAGCAAGGCCGAGTATTGATTCTACCAGAGGATCAAGTAAATTCCAATCGATACGAGCAAATTGAGCAGTCATCACATCTTCAGAAACTACCGGACGTAATACCAGACTGTCTTCTTTTCCATTTTTGGAAATCGGCAGCAAGATCACCAACAACTGAAAAATTTTCTGCATCAGAGAATTTTCTTTCAGCATTTGAGTTACCAGATAATCTGCTTCTCTCAGCAGGTCGAGGCGTTCACTGTCGCAAAAAGCTTTACGGATCAAAAAAGGAGCATTTGCATCTATAGAGTTTGAACCCAACTGGAGAACAACACGGTTGATATTCCGGACTTCATTTGTTAAAAACGTTGCCTTTTTTTCCAGCAAGTCCCAGTCACGTGGAGTATTCCGAAGCGCCGCCGGAGGTGTGTAAGTTCTTTGATCGCCCTGTACTCCTACTGAACGCACAGGAAGAATTTGACTTTCACAATTACCGTGCTTCAGACAGTCCGAAACTTCCGCAGCCGTTTCCTCAAGCTCCGGAAAAGCCTCATCGCCGTTGGCACATAAAACATTGATTGAAAGTCCGGGACCGGGAAACGGATGCCTCCAGACAATTGAATCCGGCAAACCCAATAAAGTTCCAACCTGCCGTACTTCATCCTTGTATAGATCTTTGAGTGGTTCTACAACTTTTCCTGAGCTCATCAAATCCAGCACCTCCCGCACACGATTGTGATGCGATTTTATTACCTCCGCATGTTCAGTACCTCCGGACTCAATGATGTCAGGATAGAGTGTTCCCTGTCCTAACATCCATTCAGCTTCAGACAAATTCAATTCGCTCAAGAATTTGTCACGCATCTGAATAAAAGTTGCTCCGATTTTATGCCGTTTAATTTGCGGATCAACCTGGGCTGAAACCGCATCCAGAAAAAACTCACTGTAATCTCTTGATTCAATATTGTCATAGCCCAACTTTTGATAAAGTTCAATAATTTCAGGGCTTTCATCTTTTCTCATGAAACCGTTATTGATGTAAAGTCCCAGTATTTTTTCTTTGCCAAGAGCTTTATTTAACAGAGCAAAAGCTACCGACGAATCCACACCGCCACTGATAAACATCAAAACTTTACGTTCCCCTACTTCCTGACGTAGCCGTTCACTAGTCTCCTCAATAAAAGTTTCCATTGACCAATTGGAACTCACACCGCATAAGTTGACGAAATTTTCCAGCATTGTCAGTCCCTGTTCCGAGTCATTTACCTCCGGATGGAACTGCAGAGTAAAGAGCGGACGATTGAGGTGGTTCATGGCAGCGACACATCCGGAGTCAGTAACTCCCGTGACTTCAAAATCCGTAGGACATTCAGTTACACTGTCTTGGTGACTCATCCAAACCTGATGCGGAAAACTAACATTTTTCCAAAGTGGAAAATCCGCTGTCTGAGTTAAGACTGCTTTGCCGAATTCACCTTTGCCGGTGTTGGTGATTGTTCCCCCAAATTCTTTTGCAATCAATTGATGACCATAACACAAACCTAGAACAGGTAGATCCATCTCTAATATTTTTGAATTAAATTCAGGAATATCAGCTGAATAAACGGAAGATGGTCCTCCGGACAGTATTATGCCTTTAGCCTTCAGCAGTGCCTCCTCATTTGCAGATGGAGAAAATATTTGGGTGTAGGCGCCTAAATGTCGTATTCGTTTTGCAATCAGATGTGCGTACTGACTTCCAAAATCCAGCACAGCTATAAAGTCCTGCATTGCTTTTCCTTTCAGAGCAAGATAATCTATTTGATGACTCATCCTAGCAGTATCTGAAAATTTGCACAATCTCACATGGAGCTTTCGCATGTTTGGAATCGGGCTTCCCGAAATGATTATTATCGCCGCAGTCGCACTTGTTTTTATCGGTCCGGATAAACTCCCTGGAGTTTTACGTTCCCTTGGAAAAGGTCTGGTTGAACTTAAACGCGCTACCAGCGATGTTCGTTCAACTGTTCAGGATGAAATGCACAAAATTGAAGAGGAGATTGAACTCAAAGATGTACGCAAATCCGCGGAAGATTTTAGCAATGAACTTGGTGGAGTTGCAAATAAGATGGACCCCTTGTCCCTCTCAAAAATGAGAACCGGCGAGCAACTTGATAAAATTGCTGATGCAATCGAAAACACAGAAATTGATGAATCAACGCTTGAAAGTAATGAGGAAGTAACATCTACCAGATCAAACTCAGCTGGCATTACCGCAGAGGATTTTCCTGAACCGGAAACAGTTGAGGAAAGTGCAGAAGAGTTGGCAAATGTTGAAAAATCAACTGCAGATAAAACTTGAGGCAGTTCAATGTGTCCCGCGGGAAAGAGGATGATCGAAGTGCATAAAAAGCTTGGCGTAGATTTTTTTGTGTGTTAGTGTCTAGGTTTAGTTGATGAAAGTATAATCAGCAGAATTACAAAATTTAATAACGTACCTTTTAAGCAAAAGGTTTTTTAATAATTAACTTATAATTTAATTCGAAAGGTTAGCTATGAGTAGCCAGGAAGAGTTGGTGAATGAGTATAAAGCCTCAGCAAAAGAAGATTTAAGGAAACGTCAACAGAGAATTGATGAAGGAGAAGCACTTGATAAAGAAATTCACCTGCGCATGGATGCAGGGGAAATAGGTGTTTCACATGGTACTGACAACCATATCGGCGTTATTATGCTCAGCCTGGCGGCAGTCTTTACACTTTTTTGTCTATATGTTATTTTTGGTATGAGCCCCGCTCATTACACTGGATAATTAGCTACTCAAAGCTAAAAAGGTAGGTATTAACGGGCTTGAATATCAGGCTGGTATTTGTTTGACTTTTTGTCTCTTGAGCATCATTTCGGCATATTCGACGTCCTGTGGTACATCCACACCGACCCCGTCATTTTCTGCTTCTACGCAGAGCAGAGTTTCCCCGTTTTCAAGAATTCTCAATTGTTCCAATTGTTCAGTTTGTTCAAGAACAGACTGCGGCCACTGATGAAACTGCAGCAGAAAATCTCGTTGAAACAAATAAACACCCAGGTGTCGCCAAATTGAAAAATTCTCCGTTTGTGGAGAACGTGGAAAAGGAATCAGCGATCGTGAAAAATAGAGTGCCTGTTTTTTTCTGTTTAAGGTTACTTTAACTATATTAGGATCATGTAACATTGATTCATCAGTGATTTTATAAATCAGGGTAGCGCCTTTAGTACCTTCCGTGTTATGAGCCTGCTGAATAAGCCTTTCCAAATCCGAAGGAAGAACCAACGGTTCATCACCCTGAATATTCAGTACCCACTCACAGGAACGTCCAGAAAGCACTTCTACTATCCGGTCAGTACCTGTTTTGTGCTCAGTACTTGTCAGTACACCTTTACCCCCAAAATTTTCAACTGCAGACAAGATACGTTGATCGTCTGTTGCAACCAGAACCTCGTCAATTGCCTGGGTCTGCATTGCGCGTTCCCATACATGCTGAATCATGGATTTTCCGGCAATTTCCACTAAAGGTTTGCCGGGGAATCTACTGGAAGCATAACGCGCGGGAATTACCGCTAAAGTTTTTGGTGATTCGGTTATGTCCACAAATACTTGTGCTAAAGGTGATTAAAACTTAATTTTTTACCAGTTGATAAACACGTTCAAGGATTCCATCCAGACCCTTGTTACGTAGACGTTCGTCGAGAATATCGCAAGTTTCCAAAAGTTCCAGATTACCGTATTTGGAAAAAAGCATTGCTATTTCCGCGTCAGGAACACTGAAAGGCGGACCACTCATTTGATCCTGCTTATACTCCAGTGAAATGAGTAAAAGACGTCCTCCCGGAGCAAGAAATGACAACAGGTGCTCTGCATACTTTTGCCGCTCCGACTGAGCAAGAGCAACTATCGCCCCCCGATCATAAATTGCTTCAAATAAACCGGTCTGCTCCTGAGTCAAGTCAAAGAAGTCACCTTGAAAAATATCTATCGAGTCATTCTTGAAAAGTTGTAATTTGCCGGCTGGCTGAATTGAATGTGATATTTTGTTTTCCGCATAAAACTCTTCAACTGCCTGACTCACCAACTCAACACCGACAACTTTATTCGTTTTGTTTGCCAGCCAGGGTAAATCAAGAGTTTTTCCGCAAAGCGGAACAAAAATGTTTTCTGGTGCTGACTGTAACAAACGCGCGGAAAAACGACTCAAATATGTATTTACCTGCGGAAGATGAAAACCGATTCGGCCTTCCTGCCAGCGGGATTCCCAGAGGTTCATAAACTGTATCTATATAAAAATGCTATAAGCTAAATCCCGATTTCAGTACGGTTAATTCTTGCCGATGCAGGTTGCAGATGTTCATAACGCCAGCGATGCCACGGCACAATGAATCCGGATGCAAACTCATCTACTAGTTCTGTTGTAAGTTTTCCGGCTAATGCATTGTATGATTCAGCAACTTTTTCATCTTCTGCAAGTTCATGCTGTTTTCTGACAAGAAAAATCAAATCACCACTGTGCGCTTCTATCAGTTTTAAACGGATAACCCATTGTTCATTAGAAGAACAATCCTTAGTACAGGGAAACGACGCGAAATCCAACAACACAAAGTATGGACTTTCGAGCTCCTTTTCGAGCTTCCAGGCAAGCTCTTTATCCGAAATTCCGGTGAGACTCAAGGTACTGAGGTAAGTCTGGAACTGTGAACGCAGTTTCGGATTGTTCGCGAATTTAAGCTTACGGTCATTGATTCCTGTTACTTTACCCAGAGCAGGCAGATCCCGCAAACGTTGCTCAATCGATTCCATCAATCCAGGCCAGACAGCTTCAAGATTCTTAGGTGACTTAACTGTCAGGAAAGCCACAGGTTTAAGCATATAAGGCAAAAGGTCTGCTTTGTCCTTGATGTCGACTGTCTTACATGCCGTCAGGGAGAATAGTATTCCAAGAATACTTGCCAGCAGAACTGCTTCTGAAAATGAGGTGTGATTTCTGGTATATTTCAGCTTCATATTAAATTTGCTTTTTTAAAAATGTTTTTTGTTTCACTAAACCACCTTACTGACACGTAGATTAAACACAAGCGTTTAAGATTTCAACTTGTTATTTCTGCGAATAAACCATAGTCTTATTACTTTAATTTTACCTTATTTTAAAAGGATTTGATCCAATGTTGAGTGAAGAAATCAGTACGAAGATTGATAGTCTGACTCAGAGACTGGGCGACTTAGAAGGGTTTCTTTGAAGTCACAGCAAAGCAAAAACAGGTAGAGGATTTAGAGCAGCAAACTTCTCTTGACGGATTTTGGGAGTTACCACAGGGTGAGAGGACAACATTACTGAAAAACATTTCTCGTTTAAGTGATTCAATTCAAGGTTGGCGTACCCTGGATTCCCTGCATGATGATTTGAAAGCTGCGGCCGATTTGTACCGCGAAGAAGAGGACGCGGAATTATTGAAAGAAATTCTTGATTCATGCACTAAACTGGAAAATGATCTTGATTCCCTCGAAATAACAGGATTGTTTAACGGTGACGCAGACGACAGAAATGCCATCGTCTCAATTCATCCTGGCGCGGGAGGGACAGAGTCCACAGACTGGGCCTCGATGCTCTATGAAATGTACCGTAGATGGCTGTCAGAGGAAGGCTATAAATTCCAGTTGCTTGACTATCTTCCTGGTGATGAAGCAGGAATAAAGTCGGTCTCTTTTTCGGTAACAGGTGCATATGCATATGGTAAATTAAAAACTGAAATTGGAGTTCATAGACTGGTTCGCATTTCACCTTTTGATTCACAAAAGAGACGTCATACATCTTTTGCGTCTGTCTTTGTTTATGCAGAAATCGATGATGATGTCGAAGTTGAAATAAACACTGACGATATCCGCGTTGACACATACCGTGCGAGCGGCGCAGGCGGTCAACATGTAAATACAACTGACTCTGCTGTGCGTATAACACATGCTCCCAGCGGAATTGTGGTGCAGTGTCAAAACGAACGTTCCCAGCACAAGAACAAAGCCACCGCGATGAAAATGCTCAAAGCGCAATTGTTTGATTTACAACAGAAAGAGTTGAATAAAGAGAAAGAATTAGAAAGCAGCAAAAAACAGGAAAATGCCTGGGGCAGTCAAATCAGGAGTTACGTTCTACATCCCTATCAGATGGTGAAAGATCATCGCACAAACTGGGAAGCAGGAAACACTCGAGCTGTCCTGAACGGTGATATAAATGGTTTCATCAAGGCCACGCTTTCACAAAAAGTGTGTTAAGTTTCTGCCAAATTAAAAACATCTAACCAAAAAAACTAAAATGGCTTCATTTGATATAGTCTGCGAAATTGACATTCAGGAAGTAACCAACGCGGTTGATCAGGCGCGCAGGGAAATTGATAACCGTTATGATTTCAAAGGTTCAAACTGTGAAATTGCTTTTGATAAAACTAAACCTGCATTAATGATAACTGCAGATGATGAAATGAAAATGCAGACCACAATCGACATTTTGCTGACTAAGTTGATCAAACGTTCTGTGCCGGTAAAATCATTGGTATACGGTAAGACTGAACCAAGCGGGAGAGTGCAAAAAAAGGAGATTACTGTGCAGCAGGGATTGACCAAAGAGCAGTGCAAAACGATCAATCAATTTATCAAATCAAGCAAAATCAAAGTTCAGCCGCAAACTCAGAGCGATTCTGTACGTGTCAGCAGCAAAAAGAAGGATGACCTTCAGGCTGTGATGCAGGCTGTCAAAGAGCAGGATTTTGACTTTGACGTGCAGTTTACGAATTATCGTTAAGCAGCAGACATTATTTCCAACTCACTTTCATTGTCTGCGTAAAATTCTCAATCTGCGCTCTGAAGTAATTCCGAAGCGGTTCCGTGAAAAAACTGAGATTTGATTTTTCCCCGGAACCAGTTTTAGTAAAGTGCTAAACAGAAATTCTTCTTTACGAGATTGCTGATCCGGACTGTCTTCGCTTGAATTTAAGTTGGCAGAATAAAACACTTTTTCATCATTTAAATGCACAAAGACGTCCCTCACATCAGCAGCGTTACTAACTTTACCTCTCAAAATCAGTGACTGCAACTCAGTTTCTCCCAGTACGGTATTTCCGTCAAGATCCTGCCATTTCAATCTACTAAACTTGGGAGTCACCACCGTTTGTTCCGGAAGCGTATGCTGCAAATTCCACCGGTGAACAATCTTTGGTGTGCCGGATTTTGTATCAATCATTTCCAAATTTATGTTTCCTAAAGCCCCTGTACCTTTCAAAGACTGAAAGAGAAAATAATCCGTTTGCTCAAGATCAGGTTCAAGATTTTTCAGTATTATTTTACCACGATTAACCCTGAATGAGCCTTCAGTCCCCCGAATTTTCAGTAATAATTCCGGCACAGTTTCCCGACTTTTATTCGCCAGTTTGAAAGCTAAGGCGATTATTTCACCGGATTGAACTTTTCCGTCACCGTTGCCTTGACTGCCAAGCTCTCCATTGTCATATTTTTTCATTGCCAGCCGAAATGAAGGAATTCGTTTAGGTGAAAAATTTAGCTTCAGACGTACAGATTTCAACTTCTGCAAATTATGGTCAAAAAGCACAAGTTCAAGCGGTTCGGTTTCCTCCATCATTCCGGCGAAATAATTTACCTTAATTGTCTTTTCAACTACTCTATCCGGCCCAAGTAGACCTAGAGGAAATTCCAAACCATCCAGTAAAATGTTGCCGGACTTTGTAACAACCAACAAACGCTGTCCAGAAAGTTCACTTGTATTCCGGAGTTTAACTTTTAGTTGTACTTGATCTGCAGATATCTCCTCTGCAAACCAGCTCAAACTCAGCTTGTCCGCGGCCGGCGTTTTTAAGAAAGGATTTAAGCTCCAGTCAATACCGTGCTCCGCAAGTGCTTTGGTGATTTTTTCGCTTTCCTGTTGAGCAACTTCTTTGGAAATTTGCTGAAGACTGAAATTTATTTTTTCAGGATTCCACGTCTGCAAAAGGCGTTTTGCCGTTGCTACAAAAATATCCGCATTTAATTTTTCTATAATTTCAGCGTCAGCAATTAATTCCGCAGTATCAAAAACAGTAGCTTTAGCTGACAAATAGCGCAGTTCAAGTCTCTCCGAATCAGCGCTGCTATTGTCCGCATTTTCTTCGGCCGACAGGCGGAAACGTTCCTGAGCAAATGATTGCTGCTGATCTTCAGCTTCCTGCATATTTTTTACAGGTGGAACAGTAATCGGAATTAAGTTCAATTCAGGCATTACTCCGATATTGTGAATTGAACGTCCGGAAGGTGTCAAATATTCTCCTATGGTTAACTTAAGCACTGAACCGTCTTTCAAATCCCAAAGAGTTTGAACTGTACCTTTGCCAAAACTTTGCTCACCGATCACAATTGCACGCTTATTCTGTTTTAAAGCAGCAGCAACAATTTCTGAAGCAGAAGCACTTCCGCGGTTTATCAGTACAACCAGCGGAATATCCTCTAATAGGCCGCTGGCAAATAATTGTTTTGTATCATGAGTGGTAGAAACCGAGGGGCCTTTAGTGCTGACTATTCGTAGCTTTCCCGGTAAAAATAAATCACTGACCCTCACTGCTTCTTCCAGTAAACCTCCGGGATTATTGCGTAAATCCAGAACCAATCCGTTGATCTCAGCTAAGTCAGCAAGTTTGTTCTGTAATTCTTGAGAAGTAGCTATTTGAAAATTTTTGATTCTTATATAGCGCACAGTTTGAGTCCCGCTTTGTAAATCAAAAGTTTCAACACTTTCTACCTTAATTTCTTCACGTAGCAATTCAAACTTCAAAGCCTTTGCCTGACCTTTTCTGAGCACGCTGAGAGTAACGGGGGTACCTGTTTTTCCGCGCAAACGATGGAGAATTTCTTCGAGTGTCAAGTATTCTGTTTTTTCATCATCAACTGCGACTATGCGGTCAAGCGGTTTCATTCCCGCCTGTGCTGCAGGACTTCCATCCATAGGTGCAATCACCGTCAACTGACCGCCACGGGTACCCACTACCAGTCCCACTCCTGCAAATTGACCTCCGATGTTGATATTAAATTCCTGAAAATTATCATTCGATAATAATACTGAATATGCATCCAACTGGTTCAAAATTCCACGTGCAAACAGCTGTTCAATTTTTAACTGCGTCAGTTGTGGATTTTTTTGCAAAAGGTGCTTCATCAACTTCTGCAAAGTGATGTGTAAATCATAAAGCCCGTTCAATTTTTCAACAATCAGGACTGAAGTTTCTTTCTCAAGTCTGACCTGTAATCTCGTACCTTGACCATTTTCCCCAAATTCAGGAACAACCCAGACTTCCGGAACCATCCTTCCAAGTTCAGTTAAAGCACCTTGAAGTAATTTCTGCGGTTCCAATTTTTCAGGATGCACATAATCCAGTTGCAGATGCATGATCACTTCCGCAAGCAAAGGAGCATCCGGTGCAGCGATTGAAGCAGACAGGTAATCTGCGCGGGATCTTCCGGAAATACTGCAACTTGACAACACAAGTGAGAGCAGAATTATGAAAATAAATGTTAGGAATCTTTTCGGTTTCATTTTTTAGGTCAGCCGGTTTGCCTTAAGCAAAAAATATTTTATGTCCAATTTTTGCAATTTCGCTATGAGTATATTATCCTATAATATAAGTTAGTTAGAATTAATTTTTATTCTCTAAGTTACACTCTACAATCTTGTTTGTTCAAAGCATCTTTTTTATCTGCAGAAAAATATCCTCTTGTTGCTTAAAACTACTCCTTGATGATTCCAGCTTTTGCTTGAAAGTGCAAAACGTCTGTGCTATTTATCACCTCATTATAAATTAACAAATTGCAGAACATATATCCCAGCTGAAAATTAAAAAATGAACATCGGCTCCCTTTTAACCAGACACTCCCGTTATCGACCGGAACACCTCGCATTTGTAGTCGGCAAGGAGCGTTTAAATTTCCTCGAATTAAATTCACGTGTGAATCGACTGGCAAATGCACTTCTGGATTCCGGGATCCGCAAAGGACAAAAAATGGCGACTGTTCTGCCAAATTGTGAAGAATTGATGCTACTTTATTGGGCTGCCGCGAAAACAGGAATCGTGATTGTGCCGGGAAGTCCTTTGCTGCAAGATTCGGGACTGGCGACACTGCTCCGTGACTCGGATACGGTGGTTGTCTTTGCGGATGCGGAATTTGCGGAGACACTGGGTAACATCAAAAATGAGCTTCCTGCAATTCAAAATGAGCACTGGATACTATTGGGCGAAAGCAAATTTAATTCAGGCTTTAAAACATATCCAGATTTTATCGCAGGAGCCTCTTCGGACGAACCCCCTGATGCGCAACTGAGCGATGATGATGTCTACAACATCATGTATTCAAGCGGAACCACAGGAGCGCCAAAAGGGATCGTTCACACGCATTATGTGCGTGCCAACTACTGCACTCATTTTGCTTCCGCCTGGCGCATGACTCCGGAAAGTATTGTGCTGCATGCAGGTGCAATTGTGTTCAACGGGGCTATGCTGGATTTAATGCCGTGGATGTTTTTAGGTGCAACTTATATTCTGCACCATTACTTTGACGCGGGAGCAGTTTTAGCAGCAGTTGAAAAAGAAAAAGTGACTCACATGGTTATGGTACCGGCACAAATTACAGCATTGCTTAATCATCCGGACTTTGAAGCTGAAAAACTGCGTTCACTGGAAATGCTCCAAAATGTCGGTGCACCCCTGTTGCTGGAATACAAACACAAATTAAATGAAATTTTACCCGGAATTTTTTACGAATTATACGGAGTTACTGAAGGATTTTTTTCACATTTGGACCGTGACGATGCTCTGCGTAAAGTAGGATCTGTGGGAGCGGCACCTCCCTTTATTGACATAATAATTTTGCGGGAAAACGGTGAAGAATGTAAAGCAGGAGAGGTTGGTGAAATTTGTGGACGCGGCCCTATGATGATGAGCGGTTACTACAAGCAACCTGAATTAACAAAAAAAACGATTATCAAAGGCTGGCTGCATTCCGGTGATTTAGGCTATCTTGATGAAGATGGTTTTTTATTTCTGGTGGATCGTGTTAAAGATATGATCATCAGTGGTGGTGTCAATGTTTTTCCAAAAGATATTGAAGAAGTAATCATTCAGCATCCTGCGGTGGCCGAAGTTTCAGTGTTTGGTGTTCCTGACAAAAAATGGGGAGAAACACCGATTGCGGCAATCATTTTTCATCATGCTCAAAACCTCAGTCAAAACGAAATGATCACATGGACCAATGAACGTGTAGACGCAAAATTTCAGCGGATCTCTGATGTCGAAATTTACGATACGTTTCCACGCAATGTCGCGGGGAAGACTCTCAAACGTGAAATGCGTGAGTCCTACATCAACAAATAACCGTTAAAAACTAAGCCGCTGTCACAGACAGTTTTAAAACGAAGACAATTCCGCAATTGATTTTGGCTTTCAGCGTGTGTTTTTAGATATTTTTAATTGTACATTCAACTTCTTTTTATGCTATAATTTTGTGCGAAAATATAGCAAGACATGAGTCAAAAACCTTAGCTAAATGGACGAGAATAGATTATTCAATAATTGGCAACGTGCTTTAATTGTTTCCTTACAACTGCCACACAAATCAAACGCAGAAGTCCAGAGTTCACTGGAAGAAATGGCGTCACTCACCTATTCCCTCGGTGGAGAAGTGGCGGGAAAAATTGTGCAGGCACGTTCACAAATTCATCCTGCATATTTTTTTGGTAAAGGTAAGTTGGATGAGATCAAATTAACGCTTAAAAATGAAGCAGTTGATGCAATGCTGGTGGATAATCAGCTCAGTCCTAAACAGACCCAGAATTTAGAGAAAATATTAGAGTGTGAGGTGCTGGACCGCACTCAGGTGATTTTAGAAATTTTTGCAAAAAATGCACGTACCCGTGAAGCAAAGCTACAAATCGGTTTAGCACAGGCTGAATATTTATTGCCCCGTTTAGTAGGATTGTGGAAACACCTTGACCGGGAACGTGGCGGAATTGGTGCATCTCGTGGTACAGGTGAGAAGCAGATTGAAAAAGACAGACAATTTTTGCGTCAGCGAATAACACGTTTCAAAGCTCAGTTGGAACGCGTCGACAAGGAACGTAACACTCAAAAACAACGACGTTCAAACTGCCTGCAGGTGAGCCTGATCGGTTATACAAATGCAGGGAAATCCACAATCATGAATGCCCTGACAAATTCAGGACTGTTAGTGGAAGATCGCCTATTTGCCACACTTGATTCGACAACACGGCTTTTAGAAGAGGATACACGGCCCAAAGTACTGCTTTCTGATACAGTTGGCTTCATCAGTAATCTTCCTCATGAAGTGGTGGCGGCATTCCGTTCAACTCTCTCAACTGTCAAAGATGCGGATTTACTGCTGCAGATTGTAGACGCGAGTGACAATATCGTTGAGCATTTGCAAACGACAGCAGATGTTTTGGAAGATCTAAATTCGATCTCGATTCCAATTATTAAAGTGTTTAATAAAATAGACCGCATTTCTCCTACACGTTTATTAATGTTGGAAAAAATGTATCCGGAGGCAGTTTTTGTTGCTGTGATAAATTCTGCAGAAAACGGACATGATAACAGCTCAAGCTTAGTTGATATTATAAGACAAAAGATCCTGCACTTTTTTGATGAACGCATGAAAACTGTGACTATTCGGCTTGATTATCTGCACTCACAAAAGTTAGCAAACATTTACGAATGGAGCAGGGTAGATAACATTGATTATCAGGAGGAAGGGATCATGATGACATTGACCACAATTCCCGGTAATTTGGAAAGACTGCGTCATCACTTAGGCTCGGGTTTCACGGAAATGAGTTAAACGAATTTTACCAGACTGCTGTTACAACTGAGTTAAGCTAAATATAGCCTGAGCTTTAAAACAAATAACCTGACTCTGCTGATGACGCAAATACTCTTTTCGGGTAGATAAGTCATACAGCAAAATTTTCACAAAAAGAAATAGATATAAATGCAAAAATTTATTGTGGAGGGAGGTATTTCGCTATCTGGAAGCATAACACCTTCAGGCAACAAAAACGAAGCACTGCCGGTACTTGCAGCAACTCTGCTGGCACATGAACCTGTTACAATACACAATGTTCCGGATATTCTCGACATTGCGATCATGCGTGAGCTTCTGGTCAGTCTCGGCGTAAAAATTAAGCAAATTGACAAACATACTTTCCGCTTTGATTCCAGCCATCTGCAGTCCGCAGTCCCAGACTCAGGACAAGCAAAGCGGATCAGAGGCTCTTTCCTACTTGCTGGCCCGCTTCTGGCCCGCAGCAATTCTATAGATCTGCCTGCTCCAGGCGGTGACCGAATCGGTTTAAGGCCGGTTCACACTCATCTTCTGGCCCTCGAAAAACTGGGTGCGAAGATTACTCTAAATGAGGATGGCCTCTATCAAATGCGTTCAAATGCCTTGACAGGTACAGAGATATACCTCGATGAAGCAAGCGTGATGGCTACAGAAAATGCTGTCATGGCTGCGGTTACTGCGGAAGGAAAAACCAGTATTTATAACGCAGCCTGTGAACCACACGTTCAGGGACTCTGTCATTTTCTGGTTATGCTCGGAGCAGCAATCGAAGGTATCGGCAGCAATTTACTCATCATCGAAGGTGTACCAAAACTGGGAGGAGGAGATTATACAATTCAGCCTGATCACACGGAAGTTGGATCTTTTATAGGTTTAGCCGCAGTTACAGGCAGCGAATTACGGATCAAAAACGCAGGTGTCGAATATCTGCGGATGACGCGTTTAATGTTTGAAAAACTTGGTGTGGAAATTAAAGTTGAAGGCGAGGATTTGCTGATTCCGAAAAAACAAAAACTTACAGTTCAAAAAGATATCCCAGGAGGAATACCAAAAATTGACGATGCACCATGGCCGGGGTTTCCTGCAGATTTAACCAGTATCATGACGGTGGTTGCCACACAGTGTACAGGTGCGGTATTAATTTTTGAAAAAATGTTTGAAAGCCGTTTATTCTGGGTGGATAAGCTAATTGAAATGGGAGCACAAATAATTCTTTGTGATCCGCACAGGGCAGTTGTTTCCGGTCCAACTCCACTCAAAGGAGCACGTGTTTCATCTCCGGATATTAGAGCAGGTATGGCTTTGTTGATTGCTGCACTTGGTGCAAAAGGTACAACGGAAATACATAATATTGACCAGATAGATCGTGGATATGAAAAAATTGACCAGAGGCTCAATGCTTTGGGTGCCAAAATTCAAAGAGTGAACGAATAACAAGAAGAATGACAAATAATACGGAATTATCTGCAGAACAGGCAAAAGTACTGGAGGATGAACAACAACTCCTGCTCCTGGTAAAACAAGGTTTGCTGATGCTTGCTGCAGAAGATAAAGAAAGTAATATAAGCAACCTCCAGCTTGAGAACATCATCGAACTGAGAGATTCGCTTGCGGACACTCTGCCTGAGGATGTACCTGCAGTAATGGCGCAAATGGAACGGATGGTTTTACTCCACTCACAGCAGGATTCGCACAATTCTGCTTCAGGTTATAATCTGGACACACCTTATTTTGCACACATCCGTTTAAGTGAAAACAACCGTGTACGTGATCTGCTGATTGGCAACCAGAACTGCTTTTCCACACACTTGCCCTGCCCAATCGTTGACTGGAAAAATGCCCCGATCAGTCAAATCTTTTACCGTTACCGTGAAGGTGATGAGTATGTGGAAGATATTGGAGAGAGGGAGCTCGAAGGTGAGTTGATCACACGGAGGATGTTGTTGATCGAAAATGGTAACTTGATGCGGATAAGCTGGCCGGGTGGTGTTCTTGAAGACTTAGCTTCAGAACAGGGTGGAAGTAATAAATGGCATTTGGTCAGTCAAAAAACACCACGACTGGAAAGTGGACAGGAAAAAACTCTTGACGAACTTCAAGCACCAGAGAAATCATCATCCAATTCAGGAAAAACAACCGACCTCAGTTTTTCCGGTTACAGGGTGGACAAACATCTCCGTCAAATAACTGCACTTGTGGATCCTCAGCAGTTTGAGGTAATTACGCATTCTGAATCAGGAATAATATTGATTCAAGGTGGAGCCGGTTCCGGAAAGACCACAGTCGCCCTGCATAGACTGGCTTATTTGATGACAAAAAAGCCTCAATATTTTAAACCAAAAACTGTACTACCGATAGTTTTCGGACCGGCCTTAGCAAACTATATGTCCAGGGTGCTGCCTGCTTTGGGTGTAAATGGTGTAAGCCCCCGGACTTACCATAAATGGGTCTCCGGACTTAGACAGCGTGCTCTACCTGAACTGCCTGGGAATTATGCCGAAAATACTCCAATGGATGTTATTGAACTGAAACGTCATCCATTATGGTTGAAATACTACCTTGAAGAAATAAAGAAACGTACCTTAAAGTTCAGGGAATTGTTTGCAGTAAAACTTGCCAAAGTGGAGGGATTGGAATTATTGCTTGAGGCATGGGACAGTTTGACAGGACTACCCTTGATCCCACGCTTGCTGCGGCTAGTGCACTGGTCAAAAGCAGAAGTTACAATCAATAATGTGCTAAAACTTGACAGTGCCAGAATGGAGAAACAACTTCACAATGTGCTTGAACAGGCATTTCCGGAGTTGTTTGAAGCACCGCATTTGTTAACTTCCCAGATCTGGAATGATTGTCTTGTCAGTCAGGAATTACTGCTTGAAACAGTGGAACGTCTTGCTCCAGGAGAATTTAGCGAAACTCAACTCACCAGCGTCTGGAGCTGGTCGGTTAGACAGTATCAGAAACGCCTGGATGCAGGTCATGTAATAGAATCAGATCGTGTTTCTCTGGTTGATCAAGTGGAAGGTTACGGCATTAGCGAACTTAATTTTGCAGATGAGAAAGCATTGCTCGATGAAGAAGATGATTCACTTTTACTGATACTTTATCAACTGCTGATGGGTCCGCTAAAGCGTAAAAACGGCAAGCTTTTGAGCTATACTCATTTGATGCTCGATGAAGCTCAGGATTTTGGTGCGCTTGAGTTTCAGTTGCTGGTAAGTTTAACACCTGAAAATCATCCCAGTGTTACATTAGCGGGAGATTTGGATCAACGGATAATGCTCGGGCGGAAACATGAAACATGGGAAGAATCTCTCGCGCATTTGACGCTGCCGGACGGTTCAAAACCTGATGTAACCGCCTTAGCACCTTTAAAGATTGGCTACCGTTCGACCAATGAAATAATGACTGCAGCGAAAACAGTTATCGGTGAAAATAGCGTAAATACTGACTGGCACTCTACACGTCATGGTGCTCCGGTTGATGTTTTTCGTTTCCGGGAACGCGGTGCGATGGTTGCATTTCTTGCTGATACGCTGGAAGATCTAGCTATCCGTGAACCACTTGCCAGTGTCGCTGTTTTGACACGTACTCGAGAAACAGCCCTGGCACTCTATGAAGGATTACAAATATCCGATCTTGCTAATCTGCGATTCATCAGCGATCAGGAATTTTCATTCACTCCGGGAATTGATGTGACCGATATTTCGCAGACTAAGGGTCTGGAATTTGATACAGTTATCATTGCTGACGCGGATGCTTCTACTTACGGTCCTGACATTCGTTCCAGACAATTGTTGTATGTAGGTTTAACCAGAGCAGCTCATCAACTGTGGCTGCTGCATTGCGGTAACCCATCCAAGCTAATTTCCGGTATAGTGGAAAGATCACATTCAAATTGATTAATAATTTTAAAGATATTTAATGCAGCCGATTATTAACAGGCAGATAAGTGATTTAAAAGAATCCGCAACTTTGTTCATCAATCAACTTGCGCTGAAATTACGCAGTGAAGGACAGGATATTTGTCACCTGGGCTTTGGTGAATCACCTTTTCCTGTACCGGAACCGATGCAGGCTGCTTTGCGGGAAAACGCCCGACGCAAACAGTATATTTCCGGATACGGATTGCCCGAATTGCGACAGTCGGTTGCAGGTTTTTGTAAAAGCGAATTCGGCTACAATTATTCTTCTGAAAACATATTCATCGGCCCCGGCAGTAAAGAACTGATCTTCCAACTAGTTTACCTCTTGGAAGGACCTCTCATGGTACCTGCTCCAAGTTGGGTCAGTTACGGACCACAGGCAAATATACGCTCAAAATCCTTCATTCCAATTACTACAGACATCAAAAACGGTTATCGTTTACAGGCGGCGGAATTAGACAAAACATGTTCAGGAGAGGATAGTCCACAAAAAATTCTGATTCTTAATAATCCGAGTAATCCGACAGGAAGTGTCCATACTCAGGATGAATTAAGATCATTGGCGGAAGTTTGCAGGAAGCACGGAGTTATTGTAATTTCAGATGAAATTTATGCGTTGACAAAATTTGGAGTAATCCCATTTGAGGGCATTGCCGGGTATTATCCGGAAGGAACAATAACCACCAGCGGTGTTTCAAAAGCGTTTTCCGCAGGAGGTTGGCGGCTTGGCTATGCAATGATTCCGGATGAATTGAGTGAAATTACACGCCCGCTATCCGCATTTGTGAGTGAAACTTTCAGCTGTGTTAGTGCTCCGATTCAGTATGCAGTGCTGCCGGGATTTGAAAATTATGAATCAGTGAGAAATCATGTTGAGCTCTGTCGTGATATACATGGAGCAGCAGGGAAATTTTTGCAGCAGAGATTTACTGAAATCGGATTGAATTGTCCTGAGCCCCAAGGAGCTTTTTATCTGTTTCCGGATTTTGAAAATTTTAAGGATCTACTTTCTTCAAGAGGGATAAACAACAGTGAGGAATTGAGCAAAAGACTTTTGGAAGAAACCGGAGTAGCGCTTCTTCCGGGTTCAGATTTTTATATGCCGGATGATTTTATGGGGGTACGTGTTGCAAGTGTTGATTATGATGGAGCGCAACTGATGCAGGATTTTCCTCAGAGTGGAAATGCAACTCTTGAAATGTACACGAGTCTATTCCCAAGATTAGCGGATGCCTGTGAACGTCTTGAAAATTGGCTACAGTGATTTTAAACTGCATATAACAAAATAATATATCTGCTCGTGTGCATTAAAATATTAGAGAAAAGGATTTAAGAATGAAATTGGTAAATGGATATTTGGGTAGAGATCTACAACTGGAAGGAAGTCTTGCAAGCAAAGATAGTATCCGCATTGATGGAAGTTATGTAGGCAGCATCAGCAGTAAACATATGGTAATCGTGGGCGCATCAGGTAAAGTTAAAGGTCAGATTGATGCACCGGTGATTCGGGTTGACGGTTGGGTGGAAGGCAATTTAACAGCAACAAATCTGGTGGCCGTTATGGATAAGGCGAAAATCAAAGGAAACATCATTACACCGGTCGGTGGGCTCGAAATGAAAATTGGCAGTGAATTTGTCGGCAAATTCATCACTAATACAGCAGACTAATTTGGGAATTCAATAATAAGCGTTTTGGACAAGCTCCTTAAGCCGTCAGCTTTGTCATGCCTGAACTTTTCCTGTTTTCTGAGTTATCTACAGTTTTCGGTGCAGCGGCAAGAACCGGTTTTTCATTAGCTTTCGGAATATCCAAAATATTGATCCTAGTCGGTATTGCTGAAACGGGAGGCTGTGCTGATTGTGCTGTGTAGGTTTGCGGAACAGGTTTACTGTCTGTTCGCATCAAATCCGCGAATTTCGGCTGGCGCAGTAACTTAAGCAATGCCGGAGTTTTACTTTGGTCCCTGATTTCATTCTTGATCAACTCAGGCAAATCATCCACATTTTTCAATTTCAGTTCTACTGCCTCAGGTAGTTTTAACAGCATTTGACTATCTGCTTCACTCATTGCCTCAAGCTGTTTTTTAACCGCTCCTACAAAACCTTCAATTGCTGCATCCGGCAACTTTTCCTGGATCAGCAGGTTTTCTATTCTTGAGAGAACTTTTAGATACTGCGACGTCTCGTTGCGTTCCGCACCGTTTGCTTCAACAAGATTTTCAGCTGTTTTAACGCCTTGAGCCTTTGATCCTGTGACAGCTTGGTTTTCTTTATTCTGGATCTGCCGCTCCAGTCCTGTTTGTTTGTCTGGAATAGTTTTAGCAGTAACCTGCATAATTTAAGAAGAATGATGGGTAAAACTAGATGAATTGTATTGATTAATCTACCAGCATTCAGACATTCAAGTTTTAAGCCATTTTTTTAAGTTAAAAACCTGCGTTCTAACTTGATTTCAAGGCTAATTTACTGGATCATGGAATATAAAGTTTAATAATTTCAAGGTGCTCACTCTCGGAGAGACCTTTCCTCCAATAATAATATCAAAGTTATGTTACTGATTCCCGCAATTGATTTAAAAAACGGACGCTGTGTTAGACTCCTCCAGGGAGAGGCAGCCGCGGAAACGGTCTATTCAGATGACCCTGCCTCCATGGCTCGCTCCTTCGAAGATGCTGGAGCAAAACGTTTACATTTGGTTGATTTGGACGGAGCGTTTAAGGGGAAAGGTGCCAATCTAGTCAGTATTCGTTCAATTTTAAAAAATATTTCAATACCAGTCCAACTGGGCGGAGGTTTACGTAACGCGGAAAATATTGAAAAGATGTTTGAACTTGGAGTTTCGTCAGTCATAGTCGGGACCATGGCAGTCAAGAATCCGGATGTTCTGGAGGAGGTTATTCAACGCTTTACCGGAGAGAAAGTTATTCTGGGAATCGACGCACGTGACCGAAAAGTTTCGATAGAAGGCTGGCAGGAAGGAACTGAAATTGACGATGTCGAATTTGCTTTGCGTTGGAAAAAGTTTGGTATTCAAAGAATAGTTTTTACAGATATTGCCCGTGACGGTATGTTAAGCGGTCCAAATTTGGAGGCACTCGGTGATTTTGCACGGCGTACCGGCTTAAAAATCGTTGCTTCCGGTGGTGTTTCTTCAATGGAGGATCTTGAACTGCTTAAAACCCTGGAAGTGGACGGTGTCGATCAGGTAATCAGCGGAAAAGCAATTTACGAAGGAAAACTTGATTTAAAGGAAATATTCAAATGTTAGCACGCCGTATTATTCCATGTCTTGATATAAAAGCAGGCCGTGTGGTCAAAGGCACCAGTTTCGTCAGTTTACGTGATGCAGGAGATCCTCTGGAGCTTGCTCAGCGTTATAATGAACAGTCTGCAGATGAACTTGTTTTTCTCGATATTACTGCTTCCAATGAAAATCGGGGAACAACAATTGAACTGGCAACACGCTTGGCACGTGAATTGTTTATACCTTTTACTATAGGCGGTGGTATTTCTACACTTGATAATATACACGCTCTTGTAACTGCAGGTGCAGACAAGGTATCTGTAAATTCTTCCGCGATCAGTAACCCAAATCTAATTACAGAAGGAGCAAAACGTTTCGGTTCACAATGTATTGTAGTGGCAATTGATGCCAGAAAACGGGATTTGAGTAGACAAGATCAGCATGCAGACGACATCTCAAAATGGGAGGTCTTCAGTCACGGAGGAAGCCGCCCTACCGGTCTGGATGCAGTTGCCTGGGCGAGGGAAATGGAGTCACGAGGTGCGGGGGAAATATTATTAACCAGCATGGACACAGACGGTCACCAGCATGGATTTGAACTTGAATTAACCGCCGCAATAAGCGGCACCCTCAACATACCTGTCATTGCATCAGGTGGTGGGGGAGATTTTGAACATTTTCGGGACGCACTGACTATTGGCAAAGCCGATGCCGTTCTGGCCGCATCCGTTTTTCATTATGGTAAATATTCAGTTTCTCAAGTAAAAGAATATCTTAGTGAACATTCAATACCTGTCCGTAAAGTATAATGTGCTCTTAAGCTAACAGAATTATGTCTATCAATACTGATAATTATCGATTTGTGCAGTTAGCTTCGCTTGCTTTACTTACTCTTTTTTTCAGCAGTTCTGCTGATGTTTCTGCTTTTGAAGAACAGCAGGTACGTAAAGTAAACAAACGCGTCTGGTCAATTATCAAGGGAAAAGTAGTATTAGACAAATCCGCTTATTCAGTAAAGAGAGTCCGCATAACAACTCCTAAAGTCGAACTGATAAAACCACCTCCACCTGACGAAAAAGAAAGAATTCCTGCTGAAAAACTTAGAGGTATGGTGCGTTCTAGCCTTGATTACAAGATAAAATTAAACAAAAAGAAAGAGCTCTCCAAATATACATCTTCCGCAAAGGGTAGCGCAAAATCCTTTCATGAAAATAATCTTGAGACGAGCAAATTTTGTAGTACCGCCACCACTTCCTCTTTTTGCTTACGTGAAGACAAACCCAACACCCCTTACTTCGGTGAGTCCTCCAAAAAAAAGTCCCGTAAAAAAGATTTTAGTGATAGAAACACCTATAATAAAATCCAGCAATCAATCGAATTTGTTGAAGAATTGGTAAAGCAGTCAAACTACTGACAGCAGATGGATGCAAGTTATCAAAAGTTGATCAGACTGGCAGATACAATTTCGATGCGCGAAATGGACAGACACGCACTTGAAGATTTGGGAATTCAGGGATTAGTTTTAATGGAAAACGCGGCCCGTAGCGTCGCGGATTGGCTGACAGAAAACAAATTAAAGAATGATCCTGACGCCCGTATAGTTGTTTGCTGCGGGAAAGGCAATAACGGAGGTGACGGATTCGCGATCGCGAGATTGCTGGCAAACCGCGGTTATGACATTCATGTCGTAGATGCAGGTGAAGCTAAAAAAGGTGATGCTCGAAAAAATCAATTATTGTGGGAACAATTTGGAGAAAGTGCTTCTTTCCCGGATGCAAATGCCTCCCGCCTGATAGAAGAAGCAGATGTCCTCATTGACGCTATTTTCGGAATCGGCATTGAACAGCCAATAGAAGGTGCTTATCGGGAATGGATTGAAATTTTCAATTCAAACAAGACTGCATTACGTGTTGCCGTTGATATTCCTTCCGGAGTTTCTACTGACGAAAGTCAAATTTTAGGGATTGCAGCCCGTTGCCAGCACACCATTACTTTTCAAACAGGCAAGCCCGGTTGTTATCAACATCCGGGTGTTCTTTATTCCGGTAAAGTCCACATAGCAGATATCTCAATTCCAGAAATATGGCCTGAAAAACTTCCTGCAAAAGATTCTGCGTCAGAATCTTCAATAAATATTTCCACCCCCTGTACTTATTTGTTAACAGCAGAGTTTGTCCGTGAACTGATTCCTGAGCGTCTTCCAGACGCTCACAAGGGTTCTTCCGGACATTTACTTACAGTCTGCGGTTCCAGTGGCATGGGCGGTGCGGCAAGTCTCTCATCTACAGCTGCGTTAAAGAGCGGTGTCGGTTTGGTCAGTGCCTGCGTTCCAGGAGATCTTCGTGATCATCTTCCTGGACAGGCGGCGGAAGTAATGACAGTCAGTCCACACAATGCTTCAGAGTATTTTTCAGAAGAGCATGCAGATTTTGTGGAACAACTTGCTTCTGTTCGTAATGCCGTTGTACTCGGCTGCGGACTGGGAGTTCATTCTAAAACCGTGGCTTTTGTGCAGCAATTGACAAAACATCTGTCTGGTCCACTACTGATTGATGCAGACGGACTTAATAATCTGGATGAATCGGTTTTGCAGGAAAGAATTGGCACTGCTGTCATTACACCGCATCCACGCGAATTGTCTCGGCTTTGTGGACACAGTGTTACAGAAATTCAGCAAAACAGAATCTCGACCGTACGTAGATTAGCCCAAGAATGGAATGTGGTTCTGTTGCTCAAAGGTGCATATACAGTGATCGGCAGTCCTGATGGAAAAATATTCATCAATCCTACCGGAAATTCCGCGCTTGCCACTGCGGGTTCCGGAGATGTCCTCAGTGGTTTCATCGGCGGTTTTCTCGCACAAGGTCTATCACCACTTAACGCTGCTTTGACAGGAGCCTACATGCACGGCCTTGCTGCAGAATGTTTTACGCAAAAAACAAAAAACAAATACATGCTGGCAAGTGATCTTTTTGAAGGTTTGCGCTTAGCCAGAAATATGCTCAATACTTAGTGAACTTCTGGTAAAAAAATGGGCAATCTCTAACCATTTTTTTGTTTATCCTCTCCACAAAATATATATACTCTGGAGAATATTTTCAGTGACGATTTCCTTAAAATATATTAGTATGTACAGTATTTAGCTGTTACATATTATTCTTTGTGACTGTCATTCTTTCTTCAAGTTTACGGGAGATCGAACGTTCAATCGTAGAAGCAGCGATGGTTTTATGGACCACTCCCCTGAAAGTTTTTTTGTAATCACGTTGACCATCATAGAACCGGCACTGCTGGCTGCATGACTTTTGGGTTCCGCATTATAAAGTGAACTTTGAAAAGATACGAAAACTAAAATCTATGCAGTTAAGCACCAAATCATCAAAATAATAAAGCATCAAAACAACTTTTAACATCAGAGACATTATGAATTTTGCAGAAAATACCTCAGAACTTCAACATTTTGACAGTCAACATCATCTGCACCCTTTTACAGATCCTAAAGATCTTCTAAAAGACGGGGCTCGTATAATTACACGCGCTGACGGGATATATCTCTGGGACTCAAACGGCGAAAAAATACTTGACGCCATGGCTGGCCTGTGGTGTGTCAACGTGGGATATGGACGTGAAAACCTGGCTAAGGTGGCCTATGAACAATTACAAGTTTTGCCTTATTACAACAGTTTTTTCAAAACAACAACCCCTCCTGCAATTACTCTCGCGAAAAAACTTGCCGAGATAACCCCTGAAGGATTCAACCACGTTTTTTTCACCAACTCTGGTTCTGAGGCAAATGACACAGTAGTTAGGACAGTCAGGCGCTATTGGCGCGTACTTGGAAAACCTGAGAAGCGTGTCATTATAAGCCGTAAAGAAGCTTATCACGGTAGTACAGTTGCCGCTGCAAGTTTAGGAGGAAAAAGTTTTGACCATGAAATGGACGGATTGCCAATCGCTGATATTATCCACATTGATCATCCATATTGGTATGGAAAAGGTGGAGACTTGTCAATGGATGAGTTTGGAATTAAAACCGCGCAATGCCTGGAAACTAAAATTAAGGAAATCGGTGAGGAAAAAGTTGCAGCATTTATCGGTGAGCCCATACAGGGTGCCGGCGGAGTGGTTGTCCCACCTGATACTTACTGGCCGGAAATTCAAAGAATTTGTAATAAATATGGAATCCTGCTGATTGCAGATGAAGTCATCTGCGGCTTTGGACGTACCGGAAAATGGTTTGGCAGCGAAACTTTTGATATAAAACCAGACTTGATGCCTATTGCAAAAGGACTGTCTTCAGGTTATTTGCCGATAGGCGGTGTTATGATGCATGACCGCGTTATGGATGTGTTGATTGAAAAAGGCGGTGAATTTGCGCACGGTTTCACTTATTCAGGACATCCCGCCGCATGTGCTGTGGCGCTTGAAAATATTAAAATAATTGAGGATGAAAAACTCGTTGAAAAAGTTGCTAACGAAACCGGTCCTTACCTGAAAAAACGTTGGAAGGAATTTGTAAACCATCCTTTAGTCGGTGAAGTTCGCAACGTTGGCCTACTTGGGGCAATTGAGCTGGTGGAAAATAAAGAAACAAGAAAGTTCTTTCCCAGCGATAAAAAAGTTGGCGATGCATGCAAAACTATTTGTTTTGAGAACAATATTGTAATGCGTGCTCTGAAAGACACCATGGTTGTCTCACCACCTTTGACCATTACAGTTGAGCAAATTGACGAAATGTCTGATTTGATTAAACTGTCTCTTGACCAGACTGCAGAGAAATTTGGGATAAAATAGAAAGCTGTTTAAACAAAAATTCAGACTTTCTATGACCTCAAACTATAACCGTTTAATCCACCACGGTTTTTAGGCTGGAAAAGGACCTCCTCTTTTTGATGATGGCAGGGCATTTTAAATCTCTGATACATTACTCCTACTGATACGAAAACAGGCCCAGAAAAGCTCTGAACAGGCAGAAATTTTGCCCGAATATTTCGGCAATTATTTTTGCTGTTTATTTTCCAATTTGAAATACGGTGAACAAACCCGTTTTTTAAGCAGGTTTGTAGCGCATTAATATGACTGGTTTTTAAAAACCGTTTAATTTGCAGACTCTGCGATTTGTTTGAAATAAAACACAAGTCCTGCTAACCTCAAAGACAGTCCATTTCAATCTTTACATGCAAGCTGAATGAATCCTGAATCCTGAAACTTTAATGCCTGCTTTCTCCACAAAAATAGATAACCAGTCAGAAGACTTCCAAAAAAACTCGGAACAAATGGGGAAGTTAGTAGACGATCTCCGGCAGAAACTTCAAAAATCTGCTTTAGGTGGAAGTGAAAAAGCACGTAAAAAACACCTTGAACGCGGAAAACTTCTGTCACGAGACCGGGTACGTTTGTTACTTGACGCAGGCAGTCCTTTTTTAGAATTTTCTCCTCTGGCTGCAGATGATTTATATGATGACAATGTTCCTGCTGCCGGAATAATTAGCGGTATAGGCCGTGTCTCTGGAATAGAAGCGATGATTGTAGCAAATGACGCAACTGTCAAAGGAGGTACTTATTATCCCATGACCGTTAAAAAACATTTGCGCGCACAGGAAATAGCGCTCGAAAATCACCTGCCCTGCATTTACCTGGTTGATTCCGGAGGTGCTTTCCTGCCAAGGCAAGATGAGGTATTCCCGGATAAGGAGCATTTCGGGCGGATTTTCTATAATCAGGCAAATTTATCTGCCAGAGGCATTTCCCAAATTGCAGTGGTAATGGGGTCCTGCACTGCCGGCGGTGCGTATGTCCCTGCAATGAGCGATGAAAATGTGATCGTCAGGGAACAGGGTACAATCTTTTTAGGTGGGCCCCCTTTGGTGAAAGCGGCAACCGGACAATCTGTAACAGCCGAAGAACTGGGCGGGGGTGAAATTCACAGCAGGGTTTCCGGAGTTACTGATCATCTTGCGCAAAATGATGCTCACGCCTTAAGTATTACCAGGGAAATAGTGGCAGGACTGAATCGTAAAAAAGAAATACCAGTGCAGACAAAACCTGTAGTAGATCCGCTTTATGCGCAACAGGAACTGCATGGAATTCTTCCAATAGATAACCGGCAATTTTTTGATGTACGTGAAGTGATTGCGCGGCTGGTTGACGCATCTGAATTTCATGAATTCAAGGCGCTTTACGGAACAACACTGGTGACTGCTTTTGCACACATTCACGGCTACCCTGTCGGTATTGTAGCCAATAACGGGATCCTGTTTTCTGAGTCCGCACTCAAAGGTGCGCACTTTGTGGAATTGTGTAATCAACGTGGAATTCCACTGATCTTTCTGCAGAATATAACTGGATTTATGGTAGGACAGGAATACGAACACGGCGGAATTGCCAAAGACGGAGCTAAAATGGTGACAGCTGTTTCCTGTGCGAAAGTTCCAAAATTTACCATAATCATTGGGGGTTCACATGGTGCGGGGAATTACGGTATGTGCGGCAGAGCCTATAGTCCGCGGATGCTCTGGACATGGCCCAATGCCCGTATTTCTGTGATGGGCGGCGAACAGGCCGCTTCTGTACTGGCAACTGTTAAACGGGAAAATATTGAAGATTCCGGGAAAAAATGGAGCGCCAGTGAGGAGGAGGAATTTAAGCGGCCCATTCGTGAACAATATGAAAATCAGGGGCATCCGTATTACGCGACTGCCCGTCTTTGGGACGATGGGATCATCGATCCTGCTGACACAAGAATGGTGCTCGGATTGGCCCTCTCCGCCGCATTTAACGCACCGCTTGAAAAAACTGACTATGGGGTCTTTAGAATGTGAATACCCCTGATGAAAACTGGCTTGAATACTGCATTTAGCAAATGATAAAACTTAATTTATCTTGCTGATTTACAGCAAATAATCCGGATTAAATTTGCTGGAAGTGAAAAATGTATTCATTCAAGAAAAACAAATCGTTTCTACCACTTGTTATCATCCCGCTTTTTTTAGTCATGAACAACTGCTCTGACAGAAGCGAATACGGTGAGACAAGTGATTATGAAAAATTGGGAGCCACATGTATCGCTACTGATTCTGAAGACGTCACTGCACCCACCATTTCTTCCG
>MPLU02218255.1_pt1 | contig 38878 bp, 57 predicted proteins | sample 1617381 | NCBI WGS metagenome assembly MPLU02 (sample SAMN05944801, study PRJNA350692) | marine metagenome | biome: marine; feature: ODZ; material: water; isolation source: 90 m water sample filtered on 0.2 um supor filter | place: Pacific Ocean | collected 2012-04-08 | depth 90m m
ACCAGACTAGTGATCTTATTAAAGTCTGATTTCAATTCGTGATTATAGAGTTCGCCATCAAGAATCGCATCTGGATACTTCACAAAGAAACTCTTGAGTGCATCGTGAATATGTCCACAAGTGGTAATGTCTTTACCCTGTCTTGTAAAGAGTCCATCTTTTCTGGCAATACAACGAATACCATCCAGTTTTGGTTGACTGATACCCGAAGACTGTGGCTTCTTTGTATAGTCATTCGCTAACATGGGTTTAAACTTATCGTAGGTATCAACTTTCGTGATATCTTCAAAGTATTCTTTTTCGACTTTCTTGTCCCACATGGCAATCGCTTCTTTCTCTGCTTGCTCGGCTGCCGTCGTGGCATTGGATCGACCCTCGTTCTTGGAATCTTTAATGTTCCAACCGCTTTCAACTAGTTTGCCTTTCATAATACCAGAGATTGTTCTTGTCGCTGGTTCATCGGTTCTATACTGGATTGTCAACTCCCTTATATTACCATTCGTATCTCTCTTATAGAGAATTGGTAGACTATTTACCATTCTTCTTTCCTCTCTTATTACGAAGTTTAAGCCGAAGGGAGAACTCCACATTCGCCAGAACTTCCATTGCTAATTTACCTTCTTTTCTAAATGCTTCTTTCTCCCACGGATGGTCAAGATATGCGGTATTCAAAGAAACATTGCGAGACTTCCATAACCATTTCGCATTATCAACGGAGTAATCTTCCCTGATCTCACCAGTGGCATACTGCTTGACATGGATCGTTTCATGACAGATAGTCTTGACGAAATCCAATAGATGCAGATCATCACTGAGTTCAACATTGAATAATCTTGGTTTGTATATACTATGCGTATCGGTTTCAGCAGAACAGAATCCGTGAAAATTAGAATTAATCTCTTTAATCCGATATTCAATAGAAAGGGATGGATACCGTGTCAGTTTCAGTTTTGGTGCTATATAATCCACAGTCTGCTCAACAATATGCTTTTGAAGATTATTCCCACCATAAACAAAATATTTCACTTAATGAAACCTTTCTCTTTAAACTCTTTCTGTATACGGAATCTTTCAGCGAGATCCGTATCGTCCTGAAAAATTTTCAGTATTCCCGCTTTTAAATCTTCTGGTGTACCGTTAAGAATGTAACCAGCCTGATAATACTTGTTCGCTGGTCGATATATAAGCATAGTATCTAATAGAATAGACAACGCATCTCCAGACTGAACACCCTCGGCAACACTCTTTACATCACCAAACTTAGAAGCAATCGGTTCACCGTAATTGGTATATCCGTTCTCCTTCATAATGGTAGAAATGTCTTTAGAACTGTCTGTTGGGAACCCCATATGTATCTCCGTATCGTAGCGAAAAAAAAATTAATAATGTCCAATTGAACCCGTCATGCATATGCACTTGTAAGCGGCTATTGTCCCAGTGGAACCCATACCCCGGATCACCTTTAACTTGGTGCGGAGCCCGGACTGGCACTCCGCGTCACAAATTAAACAGTTAGTTCATACCCCTTATTCCACTTCCCAATGTTAATATCAGTATACCACGCGGTGTGGAAATAGTCGCTTTGGATATCTGACTTATCGAACCAACCAGTACCTTCGCCCTTCATGGTTTCGAGCAATTCGGTTAGGAACGCTAAAGCATCCCCGGACCATTGTGACTCGATATGATACGGATTGACTTGGTGATTGAAGTCCTTGTAGCCACCTTTGTAATAAGTTTCCACATAGTCCTTCATTTTCTGAGCGGCGAAGTTAATCGGCCCAGACTTTAAATTAACAACCAAAGTAGAATGGTTATTGACTGCGATGGAACCCTTCATTTTGTACTTCTTCAGTACAGCCTTGATCCCAACGGCTAGTTCTTTCTTCTTCTCTTGTGATACATATGCCATGTTTAGATGCTCTCTCAATTTGTTATGATACTATTATACGAGGAATTGCACTAAATGTCAAGGGTTTTCGTAAAAAAGAACCTCTTTGAAAACAACCACTTACAAATTATTTTAAGTAAAGTGGGCCTGTCCATCGTATTGTATAGTCACCTTCAAGTATATTACCCCTTGCGGCGTTTCGTGCTGGAGCGTTCCACCCAGCGGCCTTCAGTATATCGCCACGCTTGAACTTCTTATCTTTGTCGGAAGAGACTATAAAGCCCCATACTGAGTTACGGCTGATCACTTTGATGTACTTAGACCCTTCTTTGATCTCGATCCCATCGATGTATTCCATGAGCATATTCTTCTGAATATCGCTCTTTTCGGCACTGCCATCTAGTTTGTTACCAGCATCTTGCCAACGACTATAATCGCTGATCATGCCTTCGTACAACCCTTCTAACGCTTCTGATATATCTGATTTCATAATTTCACTCTCACTTAATGGCTCAACACAGCCATTGTAGCAAGATTCCGGGTGGATGTCAAGTCTTTTTTGGTCTTTTTTTCATTTATTTGGGCCAATCTCTGGGTGGTGGTCCACTTGACATTTGGATCTAGGTGTGCTATAATATGGGCGTCTGATTTTGGTGGTGGCAGCCGCTCGACCGGGGAGCCGAGAGCATTTTACATATATGCGGTTCTTCGCTCCCCACACATCACCAGATCATGCACAGAACTCATCTAATGATTCGCTGAACTCATCTTGTTAATTGCCATACTATAGAGAAAAAGAGATATATCGGCACCAATACGGCTGGCATCATAGTGGTTGTTCGTTTCGTTCTATACAAATACCATAATACTGCGAATATAACTACGCTAAAAAAGACATCTCCTATAAGAACTTTCGGATGGACTACCCAGTCAAACATTGTGATTTTCCCTTTCTTCTAATCTTCTTATTACTGATCCGCTTATTCTTTTGTGTTTCTCTGCGACTTAGACTATTTACTTCCACTGTCTTCACTCCATGCTTTTTCATTCTTGGTTCCTTACAGAATTTGTTATTGTCGGTCTCACAGCGCCTCTTTCTTCTTCCACTGATCTTCTAGGAATTGTCTATTCTTCTCCACATATTCTTCATATGTATACAGGGTTTCATTATACGCCTCTCGTTCCGCACAATTCCTATGAAACATCTCATGAAAAAATGCGTCTTTTTCTAGTTCCTTATTACTTTCCATCCTCTTCATTCTCCGTCCGTGGATTCTTTTCATGGCTGATCTTCGATAGGAGCGTTATTCTCCGAAACACTTCGTGGGTGTTGTGGGAAACCTTCATGCCATGTAAAATGAGTATCGTGTAGTGTTCTTCCCCATTGTTTGGTTTCTTTATATGCGTATTCTACTTCCAACTGAGTCTTATATGATAATCTACCACTGAATGTAAATGGTTGCCATCTTAGAAGATCATTAAACTCCTCTGTATGAAAACGAAATGTGGTACCTCTAAGTTGTTTATCTGAGTTCATTACCGCATTTGCTATCACCGAATACTTTTCCATTATTCTTACTTGATCTAGAGCGATTTCTACGAATAGATCGTTTATCATTGGATCATCCAGATCAAGATGTATATCCATTGGCCATTTCGCTAACCACCAGTATCGATTTCCCAGATGATCTATTCCATTATTTTCTGCAAAGTTCGCTGGATTATAGTTACTAAATCGGACTGTAAATAATCTCTCTAGGACCTCTGAGAATATGTTTTCGTACACATTCTTTCTATAGACGAATGTTTTGGATCCATTCATCGTCTGTAACGAATCTTTAGATCGATTGCGTTCTAAATCATCGATGAATTTAGCACCATCACCTCTGTGTAATGAGACTACATATTCATCTATGCTGATGGTAGAAATATCCATATCTCACCTGTGATCAACCATATAATGAATATAATGGGTGCTGTTACGATTGCTATACTGACTATTTCCATAGCGAGTCTTTTCCAAAACGGTAGCGTATCCATCCACTCTCGATATGGTGCCATTTTCTTATATAGCCATGAATCTGTTGGATCCTTACTCAATTTTCTGCTCCTGTTCGTTTGAATTTTCGTACTTGTCCATCATAAAAAAGCATCGAATACCACGGCGTATCTCTCGCCATCCGCGGAAATGTGTATTCCCATTCTTGATCGTTTCTATCAATCCATGTGACATGATATCCACGCCATCGTCTTGATTCGTACCATCGAATCGATCCGCCTTCTGTGATGAGGTGTTCTAGTGTCCAGAAATAACAGTTATTCTTGTTTGTGAATAGTCTAATTGGCCAACTCCAAAAGAAGATCAACATGAGAATTCCGGTAAATAGAATCCTACCCATCCTGTCTCTTCCATTCTTTCACAATATTTTTAATCATATATCCCATTGCGTCCCGACTGTGGTGTCCTAAGTCTCTCGCTTTTATCGGTGATCTGCGTATCTCACCTGGAATATCTCTCGTTATATCTAATTGCCAGAATCTTGCACCGAAGTGATTTGCTAGTCCTCTCAATGCCCACATATTCTTCGTTTCATTTATGAGCATTTCCTGTGGAGAGGTAAACAGCATATCGAATTCATCATTCCAATTCTTGTTGATTCCATACTGATACCACCATCCCTCATCCCCATGAAATTCTGTATTATCTCCCACTAACTCCTCTGGCAAGTGATTTGGACCTGATCTGTCTAACCAAATCTCTCTTCTGACACCAGGTGGAATAAGAACTATAATCGCTTGTGGTTCTAGAATCGGAGCCCAATAAGATGCTAATCTGACACAAGTATCAAGACTCCCACCCGGTACTCCAAGATTTACTGTTGGTACATCTATCGCTTCTTTTAACTGAGCAGGCCATGTCCAATGTTCGTGAATCCCTATACCGAATGTATTAGAACAGCCCAAACACAAAATGGGATTTTCAGTAAGGTCTTCTATCTCATCCCCTCTGAAACCCCATTTGTTGATTCGATATTCTATCGGTTTTGGTTTATCGCCTTTGCTTAGCCAACCTGCTTTCTTTAGATCATCTCGTTTATCTCTGAGATTCTGTTTCCAGCGTTCTTCGTCATCGCTCGGATACCAATCAAGAGTACAGGGATATTCTTTGACACCGAAACCAGGATTAGCAGAACTACCTTTCAAATAATGTTCTGGAAGGCGTTTCGTATGACCTGGTCCATTTGCTCTACTCTTCAATATAGTCGGCAAATTACCCTACCTTTTACCACCATGGTATTCTACAGCATGACCATTTTCAAGTAAATATTCATTAACTGATTTATCGGCGAATTCACCAACACTCCAAATCTCACCCAGTATGCGACCAAACTTTCCCTTACTGTCATATGATTTGCAGACTAGTTTAGCCTCTTCACCCGCTGGTGCAAATCTTTCAGCGAATGCATGAGCGGCTTTTCCCCTTGCTTTTTCTTCAAGGTCTCTTGTTCTACTTTCTGGTGTGTTTATTCCTGCTAGGCGTACTCGCTGATCTTTCAGCCAGACACCAAATCCGAGGTCAATGTTTACATCCACTGTATCTCCATCAACCCATCTATCTATTACTACCCTATATTCGTACACTATAATCTCCCTATTATTTGTCTTGTTCCATTTTACGAACCCAACTCTGGAAGTTATATAGGTCTTTCTCAATCCAGAAATCTACCTTGTCATTACCGACTTTTGATTTAATAAACTGAAATGCAAGTTCAATGCCGATGGTTCCACCAACATGATTTCCTTCTTTAAATCCTGCTCGATAACTATACCATACCGCTATACCGTAAAGGGCTAAAAGTAGCCCTATTCCTTCGATTGGAATCTGCAAAAAACTTCTCCTTAGTCTTCGTACCTTATACCCATTGGTATCTTACTCGCTTCAGTCCTGTGAACTAACCAGTAGGTGAGTTCTTCCCAAGTCTTAACAACTGTGTAATCACCCTTGGCTGTCATGTTATGACCATGTTCGACCAAGTATGACTCAAAACCAAAATTAGCACCACACTGAGCATTTACAGGCTTGTCTTCAATCCATGGTGCACCTGAGTATTTATGACTCAATTCTTCAAGAATCTCGTCTTTGTCATCACCACAACCCAAATAGTGATATTCAATGAAGGTATCTTCACCAAACAACTTCTTCAAGTTCTGTGTCCTGAGATTCTGGGCGTAGGGATCGGTGTGCAAACTGGTGACGGCTACAAACTTATAACCATACTTTTCAGCAAGCAATTTGATATACCACTGAGCGTCCCTCAATGGAGGTAGAAAACCGATAGAAGCGGAACTGTTAAACTGATTGGTCAACCTCTTACCATCTTCGTAAGGAACATTAAACCTCTCGCTAACTTTGTACTTCAACTTCCAGTCTTCAACTGGCACCATGCCGTTGTGCTGGCACCAATGCATGAATGCGACTTCCCAGTCTAAACAGACTCCATCGCAATCAGTTAAAATTATCTTATCATTCTTAATCACAAATTACCACCCACTCGTTGCGTGTTCATACGCATCTTTACAACCATATTCACCACAATAGCACTGACCATTTTCAAAATCAGGGGTTTCAGGATCAAACTGATCTTGATAACCTTCAATATGGGCTTTGTCACTCGCTGACAAATTTTCATATTTCGTACCAGAAGGATGACCTAGTTTCTCAATTAGAGTGTTGAGAGTCACTTTTAATTCTATTTCTTGCATTACAACCTCACTTTCTCACTTTACTATACTACTATAGCAGGATTCTGATCAAATGTCAAGTGTTTTATGCACATTTTGGTAGGTGCATATGCACACTGGAAGTGGATATATTCAGTTTCTCCGCTATTGTCCTCATTGCGAGACCCTCTTCCCGAAGAGTTGTCATTTCACTGACTAACGCAGGAGTGATACGACTAGCCCTAGCCCTTCCCTTTAAAGGAGAAGGCTTTCTTACCTTTTTGGGTTGATTACTGCCCGAGATAAGACTTGCCGCACCTACCAGTGGGATAGAAAGAAATGAATGTTTTTCACACAGATTGTCCTTGATCTTATCTAGGAATGGTCCACGCATTGCAAATTCATCACTAAAATTACCAGCGATAGTCATCCTATCTGACAACAAACATTGAACTGCTAGATCCTTGTGCAGATACTTAACCTCAAATTTGGACAAATGGGTGTGAGAGGATTTTGGAGTTATATTGGCGGATTTTTTGTTTTTGTTAGTCCCATTCCGCTCTATACTTTCCAAAATACAATCTGGTATCTCCGTATCGTTGAGATTACAACTGAGAATATACGCAATCTTACCCTTGGATGAAAAACCAGCAAGAACAAACTCTTGATCCTCTTCGACCAGTTTAATTACCTTCTCTTCATAGTTGGTAGAAGTCCAAGCGGCATTTCCTGCTAATGGCCTGACTTCTTGGGTGCCGCCCCTATTCTGATATGAAACCGTTTCACTTTTGATTTCAACGGGTCGACCATTATTATATGCATCACAACCATGAATGGTTTCAATATTCTGATCATAACCAAGAACCTCTGTGACGATTTTTTCTTTGATCTCACCAGAAGCAAAATTCGACATCACAAATTCAACATGTTTAGAGACCCTGGGATCAATGTCACCCGAATTATCAGTGGCATATTTCACATAATCTTCTAACACGCTTTCATCTAATAAATTTTCAAAACTCATTATCCATTCTCCCGAATGTCAGTTAATATTTCGGAAACAGATGCTTGATCACCCTCGGTAAAAACCATTAATGACCGTTCAAGCCCATCCCAATCGGGGGTTTCACCGTAGATGTAATTATCTACGAGATCGCGGACTTTCTCACCCGTGTCTCCATATGCGTACCATGCTACTGCCATTTCTCTCTCCTTAGGTTAATGACTCAAGGTAAGTTTGTGACTCACTATAAGGCACAATATTACCATCTATAAATTCAAAAGAACAATCATAGTTCTTCACTTCACCGTTGACTTGGGTCCAACGCTTAAACATTTTGCGAATTTCTTTTCGCATAGATTGGAAGGTGTCATTCTCGGTTGTTTGGAGAGCGGTGAACCCTTCAACTTCAGGTTCTAGATCGCTGTCCAGATAAATTGGGTTGTCCCATTCTGGAACAAATTTTTTGACATCAAAATCTATGTCATCTACTAATTCCATACCAATTACATACTCTTCACTGTAGTCGGAAGAATGGGTGACTGCATTAGAAATAGAATTCCAAAAAGACTTATCGGCAGCCTTTTCTACAGTTACATTAGGGACAACATAAACCTCGCCACCCTTGGACTTCCAGTAATTGGGACACTCACCAGTGCCGTCCCAATCATGGGCGGCATAATTTTCTCGACACTGGGTTTGAACAACAATTTTCATCTTTTTTAATCTCTCTCTCAATTTGTTATACTACTATTATACTGGTTTTTGAGCAAATGTCAAGGGTTTTGCCCAACTTTAACCCGTTACAAATCAATAACTTACTAATTATTTTCATATAAATATGAGAAATTATGCTATAGGTGAGCGAAAATGAACAGATCCACACGATTTTTCCTGTTTCAGAGTAGAAATGAGTACTGGATAGTCGATGAAAATACCCTTCAGCAAGTCCCAAAACCTCGGGAAATGATAATCAAAAAGACCAGCATCGAATCGATTCGTGATTATGTGATCACGCTGAATAGAGAAAATCTTCCAATTGTTGATAAATGTAGAGATCGTACTGAATGGCATACGCCTGAAGGTAGGGAGAGAATTAGACAAGCAAAAGTTGGATATAGAAATCCTCACTCTGATGGACTGACTGACGAACATAAACAAAAAATCTCTAAGACCATGAGTGGTACCCGAAGAGGTGAATTTAATCCTATGTATGGGAGAAAACATACAACTGAGAGCATTAAGAAAATAAGAGCAAAAGCATATCAACGACCTAAAATGCGTTGGTGTGTGGAACCCACTGGTAAATGCCATTTAATTCCTATTTCTGAAGAATTGCCAGAAGAGTGGCAATGGGGTCGCTTTTACGACAAATATAGACCTATTTGAGTTTCTCGCCTATCTCTTCATAGACACCATTTGCTGTTACTTCGTTCAACATCTTTAGCACATCATCATAATGGGCCATCTGTCCTAACTCACCCTCAATAGTTTGCATCACATCTGGATGGTCTGCTACACCAACAGGACCTTGCATGAGTATTTTTATATTTTGCTCATGTCTAGCCTTCTGTCCTGTAAAATACGCTGTGAGCGTATGCTTGATTTGACCTGTCATATCTGACATTATACAGTCTCCTTTTTCTTTTTGGTTTTGGTTTTCTTCTTAGCCTTCACTGGCTTATTGTATTCTGTAATACCAAGTGGTGCAAGGAGTTTCTCTAACTTAGGATATAATTCTAGTAATTTACCATCCTTAACTGCTGTCAGTATAGCCGCTTCTTTGTGGTGTACACCCTCAAGAATTTGCAACCAATTCATCTCTTGTTTCCATGGAGGAAGATTCTTCATATTAGAATTTGGGTCAGTAAACTGCTTAACCCTACGCCATTCAATCTGAATAGTCGTTTCACCCATTCCATCGGGTATATCATCCTCAACTTTATTAGCCTCTGGCATACCTTCTGGTAATCCCCATTCTGGCTTTTCAGCACCAACACCCATTCGCACTAAAGGCACAACGACTTGGTTCATCCCAGCCCATGCCTTCAATTCTGCAACTTGAGCATCTACGCCCTTGGCTTTGAAAACTTCATCGAAGCCCTCATCCATCTGCCTAACTTTTCTCATTATCTATCTCCACTATTGTAGCATCTTTCTTGCTAACGAAATTAATAAAACGATGACCCGGCATTATACCATTATCCTGAAGTGACTTGTATTCTGTCTCTTCTATTGCTAATAAAGGCACAACTGCACCCTGCTTCTCATAGTACCATTTTGAAGGATCATCACAACTATGTATAAGCAATGCTTTAGTCTTCATTAGAACTCCTGTATAACATCCATCATGCCATTTAATTGATATTGTAAGAAGTAATTGAATATATCACTACGACCCTTATCTTTCTGTGCAACATATTCAAAGACTATTTGATCTTTTATTTCTTGGGGAGTTTGTGATAAATCTACCAGTTGCTTATTTCTGGTGTATCCGTGAGCCATATCGCCATTGACCCATTCTTCGGGCTGTTGTTTCTTCCATTCAGCCAATAATAACTTTCTAATGGGTCGCTGTCTTTTACCAGTCACAAAAACATCATCATCAGATAGAATGTTCGGTACACCATCGCCCTTATCACCGACAATAATATGTTCCATTAGAACTTCATGGGCAGATTCTTTGATCTTTACCATTCTTTTTCTAGATGGAGACCACTGTGCGACATTGCTGTACTTCTGCAACTGTTGGAAATCATGATCACCAGATACAATCAAGACTGGCTGAGATTCAGAAAACAATGGTCCATCTTTTAGATCATTAGTCTGGCTGTATTCACACAATGTTCCAATTACATCATCTGCTTCAGCACCCTCAACATCAATTACAGGATACGGCATAAACTCTGCAATCTCATTTCTAACTGCGTTGAGTGCCTCAAAAATAGAAGCCCAATCTAGACCACTTGCTTCTCGGTTTCCTTTCCGATTCGCTTTGTAAAGCGGGTACACATCTCTTCGCCAGTAATGGCGATTGTCACACGCTATAACAACTTCACCAAATTCTTCACCAAACTTCTTCTTGTAACTCCGTATGGTATTAAGAATCATGTGTCTTATCAGCGGAGTATTAATCTCCGCATCAGCACGACCACCACTTTCTGCCATGAATGTGCTGATAGAAGTTTGACTATAATCAACTATGATCACTTGACACCCTCCGTTGTGAACTGCCTATCGGTAAAGCCAGCAGTTGGTTCATCGGAAGCATCAAAAGAAGAAAAATTATCTTCTGTCATACCTTGTTCCCATATAACACCAATATCTGGATAATAGGTACCAATAGTTCGCTTGGGTGTACCATCGGGATGATATGCCATTGCTAGACAGACCTGACGGCATTTATTTTGTGCATCTGCACCATATCGATCATCAATCCAATCACCACCACGAATATATGCTTCCATATGTCTGACATAGCCTTCAGAGAATTTCAACGCTGATACTGCGCCCTTCTCATTTCTACGAACAGCGGGTCGCAAGTCGGCAATCTTCTCTTTTTGATACTTGATCCAAGCCCTCACATTTTTGAGAGAGAATGTCTCTTCATCATCTAGAGCAAGCACTGTGGGATGCACACCCTTAGGTGGACCTGCTGTTTTCTGTCTCTTTTCTCTTGCCTTAGCAAGTCGCTCTGCCGCGGCAGCCTTCTGTTCTTCAGTCATAGGCTTTCGCGGCTTGCGAAACTTCTTTCTTACGAAAGGTTCTACTTCTTTTTTAGTTTTTCTGGCCATAGTGCGGCACTCCTGTTTTTAATATATCTGTGTATACTAACAGGTATTTAACCAAAAGTCAAGCAAAACTTTTGATAGAAGTCAATCTAATTGATCTCCATTGGTTGATTTCAGTATCAAAAACAGTAACATTACTGTCTGGAGCAGTAGATTTGCCAGAAGTCCCTGGAACTACTGATTCTTGGAGAGTGGCTTTCATCACTCGTTCGGTACCATCTTTCTTATCAAAAATGATAGTCTTAATGCCTTGTTGTAACTCGGCAATTATTTCACTTTTAGTCATCATTACAAATTCTCCTTCTTAGATCACTGGATGAAAATCTGTGGTCTCGTTTATTAAAATGCAAACGAATACCACGGTTCTTACAGATATCCCTACCTGTAAAATCTTTCTCTCTATACTCTACACCCAATATACGAACATCTATGGGTAATAGGTTGAGAATATCTTCTAAATCTGTCTCTGTACTGTAAGGTATAATTTCATCGACATATTTCACAGCCTGCAACTGTGTATATCTTTCGACTACAGTTTGAATGGGTTTATTCTTCTCTGGTCTGTCTATGCTTGGGTCAACTTGTAACCCTACTATTAGATGATCACATTGATCCTTTGCTTCTCTAAGCATTATGATGTGACCAGCGTGTAATAAATCAAATGTAGAAGCAGTAAATCCTTTAATCACATTAACATCCCATATATCCAACACCATGCATTAAGCAATGTCCAATAGATTGTTTCATATGTCAATACAAGTACTATTGGAATTGCTAGCCATTTATACTCCCATATCATATCTTTCATTACCATTGTCTCTCTTGTGTCCATCCTAAAAATTGTTGATAACCACCAACCAGTCTATCATCTACGAATATCTGAGGAAATGTCTTGGCACTAGGTGCCTTCTCAAATAGATCGTCTGCGGTATAATCTTCGTCTAACTTCAATAACTGCCACTTTGCTCCATCGATCTTTTGTGCTAGAGTAGCCGCTCGATCACAAAAGGTACAATTTTCTTTACCATAGATATCAATTTGCATTATCAACCTCTTTCTTTTCTATCTCATCAAGTTTCGATTCGGTCTTCTCCGAGACCTCCAACCACGCCATCTTTATTATTCTTGTTATTTCTCCCGACTTCAGAATCTCCTGAAGTTTTTCCCACATTTCTTTTATTGCCATCTTTGTCCTTTTTCTTATCAATTAACCAGTTTAGTTTCTCTTTCTCATGTTCTGCCAGATTTTCTGTGCCAGAAGATGTGCCATATTTATTCGTAACCCAGTCTTCTATGCCATCATCTTCGGATTCAACCCTAACTACATGCTCAGGAATAACTGGCTCTTGCTCAATAGGATCATCTTCACCGCCTAGAAAAGTATCATCTAAGGGTTCATCATCCCAATCATCATGCTCTACTTCTTCTTCCATAATATTCCTATTCACTACATCATCATCTAATGATGCGAATGATATCATTTCACCTTTGCGTTCCATCCATATCATATTTGCACCAACGACTAACAATATAGCCAATGGATCAAATACCAATACTAGTAATATTATCACAAATCGTACTGCTTTGTCAAGGGTATCCGTGTCATCAGCACCCATTATTAATTGAGATATGTACTTAATGGGTCCTACTTCCACTTCTAGTGCTAGTCTCTCTTGCTTCAGCGGTAATAACTTATCGCTCAATTTCTCAATCTCTTCTATAGCACCATTAATTGTATCGTTGAGTTGATTTCGTTGTTCAGTCTGGCTTTCCCTAACAGCAAGTGCACCGTTTCTACCTCGAATTCTATCATATTCAATAAGAGTTTCAACAGTGGAATCCAATTGACCTATGACCGTCTCGGAATCGGTAATCATTCTTTGTTGATTAGAAATTTGTCGTTCTAGATTTTGTATGTACAACTGATTATTACCACCAGCGGCAATATCATGTTCTATGTGTGCCTTAGACAGAAATCCAAATATACCCATAGATGTTATAAGCGATAGTATAATCACCGCAAACACAAAATAGGATTTCATTAACCATCGTATCTTTTCCCAACTACGATATAAGAAGGATGCAGTAACTAATTTTGCAATTTCTAATGCCGAACCCATAGCCAATATGGGGATGGCGGCCGCTGGAAATATTGCCATTAAACCCACTATAGAAAACCATGCGGCTACAGCGGAAACAGCAAGTGCTGAAAATAATAAGAGTAAAAAGAAAATCATTTTTGTGCCCTCTCTATAAGTCTTTCGACTTCTTCTGACAGGGTTACTGATGGAGTAGGAGCAATAGTGTCCTGCTCTACATCAAACAAGTTCGATACATCTTCATACCTGATCAGAGTAAAATTATCTTGATCTTTATATTTATTATACATTTCATCGACTGCAAAGAATTTAGTCTTACATGCAGTTACTACAGAATCACCATCGATACCATCTAGTGTTACTAGTGGAAGAGATATATCATCCCACAAACGGCTATTATCCCAATGAAAACGCTTTAAACACATGGCAACTACCCAAGATCGTATCTGATCTTTTCTATTTCTCTGAATAAAAACCTTATCGTGTTTAATATTGTCTATAGCATCTAAGCCCGTTTCTTGTCCCTTATTGACTACTAATCTATCAAACGATTCTACTCGTTGAATATTGCGATAGAAGTCTCTTTCATCTAATAAGCAGTTGGACTCGAAAAAATGCATGCCACCGTCTCTGGATTCGTCTCTGGAGAGCCCTTTGTAAATTATATCATCACTTACACTCTTAAAACATAGATCCGTAATACCAGTGATCGATGAATACCCTGTATCCCAGTGGTCTATGTTTTCAGTACCAGAATAGTAGATTGGGTGTTGTTTTGTTAAGTTATATTGATACCGCCATGTGCCGTTTCTAGGACCACCGAATATGAACATATGCTTATCAAACATTAGGTCTCCATTCTATAGGTTCAAAATCTTTCAAGTGACTCATTCTCAATCTTATATGCAACATATCATTGATACAATTAGGATCAGTTCTATATTGCCATTGTAATAAAAATTCTTGCATCTTTGCGGCGTTTCTTTGATCATATTCAGCGATAGTTTCTTTTCTCAATTCACCAGCATATTCTTTAACTATCGTTGAACTACCATAATATTTTTCGTATAACTTGTCCGTCTTGCATGAATACCCTATATAGTATCTGCCGTCTGGGAAGTATGTGCAGTAAACTCGGTGCTTCTTTTTCTTTGCCATAATGTAGACCTACTCATTTCAGTCTACTATTTATCTCTGTTCACAAAGGTCTTTACATATCGCTTTTGGTGTACCACACGCTAAATGACTCCAGTATAACTCATCTAGTACCCCATTGTCAAGTACTTTTTTCAAATTTTTGTCTTTTAAACTCGCTCTCTCATCATTGTGTCTTGCTTGGCTACCTGTCATACAGCATGGATATACCTTATTATCCCATGAAATAAAGACATGTAATCTTTTCTCGCTAAAGTCTCTATTATTATCGATATTATACGAAAAGCAAGTCTGAACCATATTTCTCTTTTAACTCCTGTACTTTCTCTGGCATATCATATGCTGGTGTCAATGTGTGAGTTCTAATGCCTCCAATATTATAGACTGGTAACTTCTGTCTATCTGAGTAGAAAACTTTCTCATCGTCTAGACGAAAATGTAATCCTCTACTAAATGGATTTGGCCACTCATTTAGAAACATCTCTTTTAATCGATATTTTATTGCCATTTTGATAGCATCTTGTAGTTGATGTTTGTTCTGTTCAAATAATAAAAACTGCCAACCAGAATGTTCAGCGATACTTGTTTCAGAATATGCAGTTAAATTATCTATGACATTTTTCCATTTAACATTTACCCTATACAACTGATTTGTCTCTTCATCAACACCATCTAATCCAAAAATAACATTGACTCCCAATCTTCCCAATTTAGCATATGTCTCTGGCTTTCCAATTCCACCATTAGTAGCAATGTCTATTCTTATATCTGGATTCCCTGATAATAACCATTCGCATATTTCTGCTACTTCTGTACATGCCATGGTATCTCCATAGTTACCACAAAATGTCATCATTTTTAATTGAGGGACCAAATCTCCTAAAATAGACTGTACTTCGGATAGTGTTTTAGTTATCTGTTTAAATTCTTGTAATTTACCATCTACTGTTCTACTACATACTGGACAAACTGCTTGGCATGTGCTAGAGATTTCAAAATCAATCGATAGTAATTTGTCGCTATACATTTCATTAGAGATCGCCAGAGCCATAGACATATCGCTCTATGTCATTCTCATCCGTCTCCTCTCCATATTGAATTTCGATAATTTTACAGGGAACCGAGTAATCATTAGCAATTTGATGCCATTCATTTGCTCTAACTACAAATACATCATCTTCTCTGAGATTGTGCATCAGATAAGAAGTGGGAGTGCCTTGGCTGTGTCTTACTGTACATTTTCCATGACTGACAAACCATATCTCACTTCTCAAGAAGTGTCTTTGATAAGTGATACTCTTATATGGATCAATAGTGAGTTCTTTAACTTTGACTCGATTATCTTTAAGTAATTCTAGATATGAACCCCATTTTCTTTCAGTTCTTTGAGATTTCCAGTCTTGTAATATTGTGCTACTACTATTGGATTTCTGTCCACCTATGTTAAATTGTGGTACAATGTCATATTTTTCAAAATCTTCTGGTGTGGTGAATTTATTTCTGTCTCCACCATTGGCAAAGATTATAACATTCTCTGGGAATTTTTCTCTAGCCCACTCTAAGAGTTCATTTGCAGTATCATCTTCATCATTGAATTCCCACACATCATCAACACAACCTATACTTTCAATTACTGTCTTTCTTTCTTGAAATGGTAAAAATGCTCGACCTTTCTTTCGCTCTAACCAAGCATCGCTATTGAGTCCAACTATGAGATTATGTCCTAACCCTGCCGCAGATTTAAATAGTTGAATATGACCGTTATGAAGAGGATCAAATCCTCCACTAACTAATACTATATCTTTAAGTTTCATTTTCCTCTTCACCATAATCCATTTCAAGTTCTTCTTCTAATTCTAATTCTTCACCACAAAAGGGGCAAAACTCAATCGAGTAATATTGTTCAATCATTTCGTGTTCTACTTTAAATACTGCATCACATGAAACACACTCTATCACTCTGGGATTTGACATACTGCTATCCCTGCTCGTTCTAAAAACTCCTCTCCGCTACCCTTGCTTGCATTGTAATTATTGATAAAGTATAACTCTTTAATACCTGCTTGATATATCAATTTTGCACACTCTATGCATGGCATGTGAGTAACGAATATGACTGATCCTTCAGATGATTCGGTAGATTGTGTAAGTTTCATCAATGCATTTGCTTCTGCATGGATGACTTCTTCTTTCGTTCTGTAATTGTCAGGCATGGCAAATTCTCCACCACCTGCTGATTCACACTCATTGTCCCAACCACTGGGAGTCCCATTATATCCAATAGATAGTATTCGTCTATCTTTTACAATAACACATCCAACTTTTAGTTTTCTTGCATACGATAATTTTGCAGTCTCTACTGCAATTTTACCAAAATATTTTATAAATTTTTCTTTCACGCTTGTCCCCATACATCTTGCCATTGACCCGATAAAGCACCTCTTGCATAATCTGTAGCACGATTCTCAAAGAAGTTGGTGTGGGTGGGAGCATTGATCATCTCTTCTACCCATGGCAATGGATTTCTTTTCACTTTAAAAATGCCTCTCATACCGAGGCTGATCAATCTTCTATCTGCAATATATCGAATGTATTTCTTGACTCCTTCAGAAGTCAAATTGTCCATTGGTCCCATAGCGAATGCTAGATCAATAAACTTATCTTCTAACTCTACCATCTTCTCTGCAATGGTATAGATAGCGGACTTTAACTTGTCATTCCATATATCTTTATTCTCTTCTATGTATGTACGAAATAATTTGATCATAGATTCAGCATGTAATGTCTCATCTACAATGGACCAAGTCACTATCTGACCCATACCCTTCATCGTACCATGTCGTGGAAAATTTAACAACATAATAAAAGAACTAAACAACTGCATCCCTTCTGTGAATGCACTAAAAGCGGCTATATTTGTAGCAATACTTTCTCTTGATCCATTTGCTTTAGATAGTCCAACAAAATAATCATGTTTATCTGCCATAGCCTTATATTCTAGAAACTCGTTGTATGTAGATTCGGGCATACCAACTGTCTCTATCAAATGTGAATATGCGGCAACATGTAATGCTTCTCTAGCGGCAAATCCACATAACATCATACGAATCTCTGGCTGTGGAAAATATGGTAAATAATTAGTCACATATCCATCAGCAACATCTATGTCACCCTGTGTGAAGAATCGAAATATATTTGTGAGAAACGATTTCTCTTCATTAGTTAATCTTTCTTTCCAATCTTTTACATCTTCTGCCATTGGTACTTCTGTGTGTAACCAATGAGATTGCTCATGTTTTAACCATGCTTCGTATGCCCAAGGATAATTAAACGGCTTGAAATATGTTCTTTCGTCTGTTAATCTAGAAATTTTAGGTGTCATCTTACTCTCTTCCAATGTCTGCTTTTCCAATTTGCATGAAGCCCCACTCTCGCTCCTTGCACCACCAACAATTATTACATCTGCCTCGATCTAACTCTGTACAACTATGTGTTATAGGCATAATATCCATGGCAATATCAAGATCAAATCCCAACTGAATTGTTTGATCTTTAGTCATATCAGCAAAAGGATGTGCAACATAATCTTTTGTCTTTTCATCTGGTACCCATCTGTCATTTGGTAGTGGGTATCCTTCTGGCATCATATCCCTTTGATTGGGAGGATATTTGTTCATGCCATTAAATAAAAAATCTGCGTATCCTTTTTCAAATATTTCATATGCGCCACTTGTAACATAATCAGATGGGTTATCAGATGTTATCTGTCCTACTATCTTAGTAGGCATGAATTCATAATTCAATTTCTCTGATGCCCATCTTAGTACTTTATTGGCATAGTGTTCTGCACCATCGATCTTAGGCACAGTAAATGCAGTACATTCTTGATTTCTTTCTAGACAGTTCTGCTTTACTATGTACCAAAGTACAGCACTGTCCCAACCACCAGATACTACAACGGCAATTCTTTTATCTACAGGTACTTCTATCATCCTTCGCAAGCCAGACAAGATTCTTCGTTCATGAGTGAGGACATATCTATTTCTTTAATAACCTCTCGCTCAATTCTTTTAGAAACTTTATCTGCTTTGCCTAGTTTTTCTGACCTACAATAATATAAAGTCTTTAATCCCTGCTTCCAAGCCATGTAGTGTACAGCATGTAAATATTTGATATTCACATCTGGTCTAAAAAATAGATTCAGAGATTGGCCTTGATCAATCCATTCCTGTCTTGTGGAACCATGCTCTACTACCCATCTCTGATCTATTTCCATTGCTGTTTTATAGACTTCTTTCTCTTGTTCATCTAATATTGCTAGATGTTGTACGGATCCATCATTTGAAATTATTGATGACCAAACTTCGTCATAATCGATTTTGCTATCTTCTTCAGTCTTATTTTTAATGAGAGCATCCAAATGCTTATTCTTATTGAGATACGCTCCCGATAATGTGTCTTGTCTGTAAGCATTTGCACGATATGGTTCAATGGACGGCGAGGTGTTTCCCATAATAATAGAAGAACTAGCATTAGGAGCGATAGCCATAACATGGCTAAATCTTCTCCCTGTCCCCTTCGCATCAGGAGCCTCCCCTCGTTCTGTACCCAATTCCAAGTTCGCTTCATCCAATTTACTCCTTATAAGTTTAAATAATCTGATATTAGTACTCTTTGCAAACATTCCTTCCCATACTATACCTTTTTTCTGTAGATATGCATGAAATCCCAATGCTCCTATTCCTATAGAGCGTTCTTGCGTTGCAGAATACTTTGCACGACCAACCTCGTCTGGTGCGTTGTCTATGAAGTACTGGAGTACATTATCCAGCATTTCTGCTATGTCTTTAAGAAACATAGAGTCTCTGCTCCACGCATCGTAATATTCAAGATTGACAGAGGATAAACAACAAACAGCCGTTCTATCTTTATTTGTTGGTAGAAGAATCTCTGAACAGAGATTGGATTGATGGATTCTGAGTCCCTTTTCTTTCTGAAATTCTGGTAAATGTCTGTTACTAGTATCGATATAATGAATATATGGTTCACCTGTTTCCATTCTCATCTCTAGTATTTTCTGCCATAATGCCTTTGCAGATACAGTATCTTTTACAACACCAGAATGAGGATCTATAAGACGCCAACTATCATCAGCGTTCTCATCACCCATACATCTTTCTATAAGTTCCATAAATCTGTCTGAAATATTAACACCATGGTGCAAATTCAAACATCTAATGTTTTGGTCTCCTGTTGGTTTTCGCATTTCAAGGAACATAATGATATCAGGGTGACTAATATCAAGATAGGTAGCGTAGGAACCGCGTCTAGTTTTTCCCTGACGATATGCCAAGCAGGAGGAGTCATATGTTTTAAGGTGAGGCATAACACCAGTAGACTTATCGTCACTAGACCGTATACCAAAACCAATGCCGACTCCACCGCCAAGCATAGAGAGCCAATTTGTTTCTGAAAGGTTTTCAACTAATCCCTCCGCGGTATCGTTAATGTAGTTTAAAAAGCACGATATTGGCATACCCTTGTTACTTCTACCAAATGATAAAATGGGAGTACTATATGATAGCCAATGTTTGCTTGAGTATTCGTAAAGTCTTTGGGCATGTTCTATGTTAGAAGCAAATTTCGTGCTTACAAATGCGAATCTTTCTTGAGGACTTTCTTCATCTTCTCGCATATAACTTTCTTGTAATCGTTGTATGCCAAGTTTATCAAACAAATTATCTCTCGCCCGATCTATCTGGATACCTAAAAAATCCTCTTTCGCCATTTCTTAAACCTCTTCTATTGCCGTCTTGATTTCCGGAAAATGTTGTGTGACTATGTTCCAGCATTTTTCAGCAACTTCAGAATGTTCTTTCTGAGTACCGTTACCCATTCTCAACTGACAATAGTGTATCCAAGATCGTAAAGAACCTGCCATATACAATGTTGATACAGTATTACCCTCTGGTAATATCGCTCTGGCTTGTTCTTTTGCAATTCCCTGAGATAGTGCCCAAGCATAAATGTCTTTAACTTTTCGCACTATCTCTAGTTGTTTCATTCTCCAAGTTTCCTCAATTTCTTTAGAATCCTCATCAATTTCAATGCTGTTCTGCCTGTTCTTAGGATCCTGTAATCTTGCGGCCCGAGTTACCCATTCGTCAGATACAGCATATCTTTGACTAAACTCTTGATAACTAAAACTTCGATGTCTAAGAATTTGCCGTGCTATATCACGGGTTGTTTTTATCTCCAGTGTCATATGAACCATCTCAAAAGGAGACCAATGTTCATTTTTAATCAAATACTTTAACAGTCCGGGTGCTGTCTTAGTATTGTTTTGATTTTCTGGATTGCTTACTCTAGCGGCATATGCTATTAATTCACCTGCCGTGTTACATCCAGTTGTCGCTGATGGCTTTGAAAGAGCCACTAAACTCACTTCATTCATAATATATTCCTAATTATTTAAGTACGATTATTCCTTTACCACTCACTTGATAGAGTGTTTTTGATAGCGATGACTCATCTACGGCTTGTTTCGTCCCTGGATGCATGTCATCATAACAATCTATAATAATGTGTTCTATAGATTTATCATTACACCAATTTATACATTTAGTTACTGCTTCGTATGTATGTAATGCATCATACCAGACAACTGTGGGACTTTCAAAACCAGAAGGAGGTGTATAGTTCTCATCAAATACTGCTTTTTCCCAAGTTATATTTGACCAACCCTTCACATTTTCTTTGAAAGTTTCTAGATGATCTTCTTCAGAAATACTACGGGACTCCAAAAACTCAACATCAACATCTTTAAAATCAGCACCCTTAGCACCTTGAATACCACGAAAAGCATCTACAGTATGAATGTTATAGATGTATCCGGCGGTGGCAAATTGCTCTGCCCACGAAATAGTTGATTTACCTAAATATGGTCCTATCTCTAGTAATTTTCCACTATCAGGTAATTCAGACTCTATAATGTCCGAAAATGGCCATTCAAGTGGCCAAAAACTCTTTACTTCGCTTGAAGAAACTGGCACTATTTCTTAGCCTTTGGCTTTCTTCCTTTTCTAGGTTTTCCCTTAGCGGCATCAGAGATATCGCCTACTTGGTCAACAGCATCAGAAACCGCGTCTTTAACATCTTGTACTTCTTCTTTAACACGCTTTACTCGGTTCTTGACCTTTGCTTTAGCCTTTGCAACTTCTTCTTTTACATCACCAACGGCATCGGTCGCATCTTGTTTGTTCACTGAGCCATCTTTATTGTAATCCAAGAAGTTGAAAATCTTATTCCATAAATTTTTTAAAAATTCCATTGATTTTCTCCTAACATTTTTTCCAATCGGTTAACTTCATTTGAGCAGAAAGACCTTGAAATGTATTTTCTCTAATTATATTAGAGACATCTTCCGTAGTCATACCACCCAATATCATGTCATTTATATCTTTACCTTTTATCTCACTAGGCCAAATACAAATCGAATAGTTTAAATCGATATACTTCTTCATCAACTTGCAGACTTCACTATTCTTTGGTTGATTATCAAAGGCTATAGTAATTTGTTCTTTTGGTAAATCTAATTCATCTATCTTGGAGAAAGATGTTCCAGATACTGCTATCGCATTATTTAAAAACAAACTATCTATAGGTCCTTCAACAACTAAAATGGGTTCTGTAACATCTACTTCTTCTAACCCAAATACTGTAGGTGCCCTTTCATTAACTTTAACTATGATATATCGCAATGTTTCATCACGCATACCCCTTAAAGTTACAGACATCAAACCACCGTGCTTATCAAAGAACGGTAATACTAGTCTAGGCTCTTTTGTCTTTATACTCTCTCTATACTTATCATTCAACTGAATTACATCTTGTATGTTGTCGATGTAATAAAGTCGGTCATAAGCATGTTTAGGAATCTTTCTCTCTTCGCAATACTTAATCGCTTCGTTATCATATGGAAGACTATCAAGTCTATCCATAATACGGTCAATTATACGAACGGGTTTAGATTTTTTGAACTCGGGCTTATTATCTTTATCAAAGTCGGGTACAAAATTAGGAAATTCTGGATCTTTGTGAGGTTTAAACTTGCTCACTCCATCTTTGTATCTTTCTAAGACATATTCTTTATATGCATTTTGATCTAACTGTTTAAGCATATTACCGAAAGATGCACCATGAGAACAATTATGACATTTGTAAAACATATCATTTTGTTTACGATAGAAATACCCACGCATTTTTCGTTTATTTTTGGAAGAATCTCCACAGATAGGACATCTCACATTAAAGAGATAATCATCCTTCCGTTTGAATATCTCAAATTTGTGAGAGATCATATTTAAGTATTTAACATCTAAGTATAGACTCATAGATCACATTATACATAATTACAGGGTGAATGTCAAGCGTTTATTTTAAAATAATGCTATAATTGCAGGTATATTTGCCCCAATCCAAGCAATAACAATGGCCGCTCCCATGACAATCCATTGTCTTTTCTCGATATTTCGTATTCTATTCTCAAGAGTTGCGATTTCGTTGTCGGTTTCTTTATTTTGCTTGTTTATTACTTCTTTTACTTCTTCGTGTTGTTTTGTCATTAACTCGCCGAGTCTATCTACTTCGTGTTTTACTTCTTTCTGTATTTCTCTGGATTGGGAAGTAATTCTAGAATGTAGTTCTTTACTCGCTTCTTCTTGTTCTAATCTTCGCTGTTCCATGAGACCAAATAAATCCTCTGTCTCTTTCTCGGCTTGACCAATTCTTTCTTCGTGTACTGCCAATAATTGATTAATTGAATTTGATACTTCTGACATTTTATCAATGGCAGTATCAAGTCTACCAAACAGACTGTTCATCTGTTTCATATCATTTTGCAATATTGCAACTTTAGTTTCTAAGGCGGCTTCGGGCATCTTACACCCGTGTTCTTCGTTGGCGTTGTTCGGCTATCTTTTGATTTATTCGTCTTGCCATTGGTATCAGAATAGGATATTCTTGATAATCGCCATCATTCTTCTTTTTCTTCTTTACTGGTTTGCCGGGTTCTCCCTTTGGTCCTACCCCTACTCCATGTATTGCGCCACCACCAACTGCATTAGCCGCGACATCATCAAGTAAGAAATTTCTAAAAGAGAATAGATTAGATTCTTGTAATAATTCTGCTTCTTTGACTATATCTTCATCATTAGCATAAACTTCTAATAATACTTCCAATTCATCTTCCTCTATCTTTTCACCATGTTCCCGTAGTATAGCAACTGCCGCGGCAAAAGTCAAGAGTCTTTTTGCATTCATATCAGGTGATCTTGTAAGTGCTTTTTTTACTTTCAGCACAAATCTAGTTAATAGCGTGTATGATGCTCTTTCTTCACCTGTAGATGGTTGTTTGATTTTCTTGCCGTCAGCATCTATAACACCCAACTTGTACGCATCCATATCCTCGATCTTCTGTGCGAATAATCTGAGTATTCTGTAAACGACTAGTGTATCAACAACGGCAGACATTAGATTTTCCTAAGTATGTTTATTATCTTATAATCTAGTGGAATGTCTTCTTCTCTTACTCCACCAGTGACAATTTGTTCCATGGGCATTCTATTCAAAAACACCAGGAAAGTTTTTAAAATTGGCCAGTGATCTCTGTCTGTTTTATAAAACAACAAGGGAGTGGCCGCATGTCCAAACACATTATAAAGAACAATCAAATGATTTATTATAAGACGGTGACTTAATATATCTGTTTTAGTATATCTTCTAAACAATCTTTTCAGATATTTAAATCTTTTTACATCCTCTTCAAAATCATCCATCCCAGTACATTCGGGACTATTATAATTCTTTAACGCATAAACTAGAAAATTCTCTTCATTCAACTCAATCATTTTGTACTTCTTATTATAAATTATGAGACTGTAGCAGTACCTCCGATGCAGTACCACTTACTATTAGTATATATCAGCGTTGCAGTCTCACCCACAGCATCAAATCGTACACTAGTATGACCAAGTTGCGAATCTTCTAATGTTAATACATACGCACTAGAATTAGCAATCATGATAATAATTTTAATTTGTCCTTCAGTACCAGAACCAATATCAAGAGTTCCACTGCTACCTGGACTTAATGTTGTCACAGTTGTAGAAGTGGAAATAGTACCGGCACCAGTCAAAGATTGAGCGGTGCCAGCAATATTGATTTTGTCTGAAAAACTAACAGGAGTTGCGACATTCGCAAACAAGTTTGCCGTAGTCACTCTCTTACTAGTAGAACTCTGTACTAGATAAAGAGTGTCGGCTGCGGCTACCGATGTAGCCGCTGTTAATTCAGATACCTTAGAATCAGCCATCAGTTAGTCCTATTCTGAGAATTGGGTATCGTCGGCCGCGTCACTCGTTATGCCGTTCTTACTTAATGCAACAAGAACTTCATATTGAACTCGACCAGCCCTTGCGCCAGTACCTTCTGTTCTCTTAACCCAACCACTGTGTGCGGCACTTGATCCTTGATCTCCTGCGGCACCAACACCCATACTAGCGTTTGCAGTTCCTTGAGTAGCACCAAGAACTTCAAAGTATTGTGCGTTATTACCAGTTCCAGTCAAGTTGATCACAGAACCACCCTCTGTAGCGGCTAGTGTGAAACTATTCGCATCAGCAACTGCCTTTATATAGTAAGTTGTGTTGTCAGTCAAACCAGCAAGAGCAGTACCACCACCGTCTTGATATTTAACTGTATCATTGACAGAAAGACCGTGTGCTGTATAAGCGATAGTTTCTGTTCCAGTTGTAACACCAGAGGTAGGAATAGTTCTTATTGGTAAAGGAACAGTCACAGCAGGTGCGGCAAGATAGTCACTACCAACCTCTGTTACAGTATATCCTGTTATAACACCACCAGAAACTGCGGCTGTAGCAGTAGCAGTTACACCAGTAAGTGTCTGAGCGTTGTTACCAGTTCCACTTAAACCAATTGCTGTACCAGCATTTGCATTTGTCAAGTTTGTTGCTACTTTGATAGTATCATTATCAACCTTGATTGCAAAATAAGTAGTTGCATTAGATAAACCAGTGATTGCAGTTCCACCACCATGAGCATAAGTTAATTTAGCACCCGTTGTAAGATTGTGATCAGAAATTGTAATACTATTGGAAGCAGTAGTTACAGCAGTGGTCGCAATAGTTCTTGCAGTAGGACCAGCAACAGTAATCGTAGGTGCTTCTAAGTATTGTGTTCCTTCTTCATTAACAGCAATGCTTACAATGTTGTCTGAACCACGAACAATTTCTGTATTATCTACACCAAATACAGAAGCACCAGATGTATTAGCATCGGCTCCAATTGTATTAGGTTTCTCATTCAGTGTATACGCTTGTCCAGAAAATGCGACTAATGCAGTAGCACGATCTAAATTCTCTACGATACATGCAGTATTACTTGCAATAGAAAGAATTTGCAATGATTGTGTACCTACAACCATTATATCGCCTGTAGCGGCTTCAGTTGTAAATGCAGTTGAACCACCGGCAATGCTACCTCGTGATCCTCTAGCAAATTCTAGAGTTAATGTGTGTGATCCACCCGAACCATCTGCTAATGTAATTACCGTTGGAACATTGTGCAAGGCATTTGCTTGCGTTGTTGCCAACTGTAAAGTATTTGTCGCTACATTAGTGACATAATAACTAGAAGTGTCTGTTAGTCCAACTACTTGAGTACCACCACCATCCGTGTATTTGACTAGATCGCCATTACGGAAAGGATGTGCGGCACTTGTGATAGTATTGGAATCAACAGCACTTGCACCGTTAAAAGTAACGGTGGGAGCAGTTAGTGTAACCGTTCCAGTAGATGTCTTATCATCTGCTTTTCCCCAACCTGACATTTTGTTTCTCCTTTAAAAGTTTACTACTATTTATTATTTAGACATGTTTCATAAAGTGATTATGACTTTGATGTGCGTGATCTTGCATTTTTTCTTTGTCTGCGGGCTTAGAAGACAGATATTTGTTCAGAAATTTACTTGCATGTGCTTGTGTAATTCTATGGCTTTTGCCATCTTTAAAAGTTACATGTTTTCCTATACTAACAGCCTTTCGCAGTTGAGGAACAATGTGTTCAGGACCTGAGTCCTTCTTTGCATCATGCTTCATATCAGGTCTATCTTTTTTCGTTGATGCTAGACCCTTACTATCTCTTTTGGCATCTCTTCGTGCATCTTCTATCGCGCCTTCTTCAAGATCAGTATCTTCATTTGCTTGTCGTAATGCTTTCTGAGCACCTGGGTGATTAGAAAGACCCTTCTTAATCTTTTCCATCTTCTTGGCGGCGCCAGTCATATCTCCACCCTTGTGTCTCTTATCAAAAGCGATTCCTTTTGCCATTTTGACTTGCTTAGATGTTATATACTCTTTCAAATCAAAATCATTAAAGTCAATTAAATTACCCTCGTTTTTTGCATCATGTGAGGTATCAACTTTATTAAAGAATGCTTTCTTTTCTTCATCTGACATGTCATTAAGAGATTTGCCAGTTTTCTTCAACATAGCCTCAAATTTCTTTTTGTAATCTTCTTTTACAGTCTCTTCTTCCATTCCGGCATGTGCGTAACCCATACCTCGCTTTTTATTAAAGGCAAGCCTCGATTTCATTTTTTTATGCACATGCTTCTGTAAACCATCAAGGTCTTTGTCAAGAAGACTGTAAGACCCTCGTCGTGGCTTATTAAGATCGGGCTTGGGTTTGCCCGGTTCACTCTTCCAACTTGGATGATGACGATTATGCTTTGAGGGGAACCCGGCACGCACTCCCTTTTGCAATTCACGATGAGGTATATGAGCCGCGTCTCCCGCTTTCTTTGTTGCCGCAGTCGGTTCTAAAGGCTTCTTTTTGGCGGTCGCTTCTTTTATACCAGGATCAGTTTCTTTTTCTTTATCAGCGGCTTTTTTAGATTTTCTAATGGCTTTTCTTTCTGCGGCTAATCTTTCTTCTTCGGCATCGGTAGCCATTCTCTTAAATGCTCCTTCTTTCTGCAATGCTTTTGTTGTGCTTGAGTATGTGTTTAACTCATATGGATGTGAACCACCTTTGTTATAGATTTGCATGTGAACCATATGCTTCTTGCCAGTTTTATCTTTAGCAGGAAGATTGACACGGGTAGTTTTATCTTTGCCTGGCTTTTTGGAATCTAGACCAATATGTTGTGCCTTGTCATCTGCGGAAGATTCTAATCCACCCTTTTTGTGATGATCTATTGCATGATTAACTGCATCGGTATAAGACTTGTGACCAGTTTTATATGATTCAGATACTATTTCTAATTCTTCTTCTTCAGAGTATACTTTATTAGGAGTTGCGGCTCTCTTTGCCCTTCTGTCTGCTTTGTGTTTTCTTATTTCGGCTTCAGATTTACTTCTAGGTCTTGCGAATTCTCCGCCACCGACAGATCGCTCATCTATTGCAGATGCGGTACTAATAACATAGTCCGGATCAGAAATATCTTCTTTAAGTTTACCCTGTCTTTGTAGTTGCATTTTCAAAGGCTCATCGACTCTTGCGGCTGCGGCTTGTACCTGTTTTTTCACGGCTTTTTTAGTCAATCTTTTCTTAGCGGCATCTGCTTCTTTATTAGAAATTCTGAATCCGCCAGTAGTATGACCCGCTTTGTCTTTTGACATCGCACCTTCTTCTTCTATTTCAACTTCTTCATTTTTCGATTTCATCAAGGATGCTCTTGCGGCTGGATTTCCCATATTACTTTTTTCTCCATCGCCAAATCCCTTCAATTTTACTTTTTTCTTCTGAAATTCATTGTAAGCATTTCGTCTTTCATCGTTTGCTTTCTTTTCAGCGGGAGTCATTTGAGATACTGGCTTTTTCTTAGCAGGTGAATCATAATCTTCAACAACACCATACTTCTTAGACTTATGCTTATGAACTTCTTCTTCAAGAACTTCGACATCTTTGATATCAACATGCCATATACCACTTTCAAACATTACTTTATACCATTCAACATGTCCATTCTCATCTGGATCCGCATGTTCTCCAGGAATACATGTGCCTTCTCCCAACTCTTTCTTGAATACTTTACTAACACACATATGCTCTCTATCTTTAGCATCTGAATCGCCTTGTTTTGGCGGTGATGTATCTCCTCTTGTGCTAGTTTCTGCTGGATGTTTTGCAGTTGGCTCTTCTGTCTCAGGTTGTTTTACTGGTTCAGAGTCATCGATCTTAACTGTACCCTTTTCTGAAAGGATTTTAGATACAATATCTACCATTGGATGTTCTTTGAGTTTCTCAGTCAAGTCCTCTTCTCCTACATAATTGTCATCATCAGACAATGCTTCACATTGACAATCTACACAACCACAAACTTCACACGAACAATTTTCGTTTTCGCAGTTAGGATCGCTGTCTTCTGCCTGATACTTAGTTTTTTGAGTATGCATTTTTGCTCTGGTAAAAACCGTATCATCTCCAAGAACAATATACATAAATGAATTCATTAAGGTGTTTACTGCATCTCTCTCGTTTGGTGCAAGTGCTTTCCCGCCTTTGAGTTTATCAAGACCTCTGCGGAGAATAGGTAACTTTGCTTGTGACATTAATCCCTGTCTAACAAGCATTTCCAGTCTCTTGGTCTGATCTGCTTCATTCAATGCGGCTTGCCCTGTGAGAATTTCTCTGATATTCCTTTCGACTGGCATTTTTGAGTCTCCGTTAATCGTTTTTAATATGTCATACTATTTATAAATTCAAAATGCTCATGAAAGTTTCTTGTACTTATATTCATCGATAGACTTCTTTACCATCTCTCTTGGTGGGTTCATCATTGAAGGTAATTCTCTGAAAGTCTTCATCATATCTTGTTTTGTGTAGCCAACGCTCAGCCAATTACCCTGATTAAATGCTGGTATTCCTCTATCATAGTATCTTTTGTGTCCAAACAGATTTTTATAGACTTCAATCCAAGCACTGATAGCATCCCAATGTTCGTTTTGCCATAATTCAGTATGAATTTTAAATCTAGGATGATCTGGGTTCTGATTAGGCATCTGTGATCGAATTCTTTCTTTTTGATAATCTGATATTTCTGGATCTGCAAAAATCTCATCAAACTGATCTGTTACTCTAGTTACTGTGGCAGGATCAGCGATAGTGTATCCATATTTGTGCATGTTACGGCTCATGTCATTCTCTCTTGTAATACCACCAGCCTTAATAATATTTAACTGAAACATAGATACTGCTTCACCTACCCAATTTTCATCTAGCCAATCAAGAGTCTTTTGCATAGTTTCTGGAGTTTCGTATGGTAGACCCCAAATAAAACTCATCTCTCCTCTGTAGAAGCCAGTTTCTTTTAAAAATCTTTGCTTTGCTTCTAGTATTCTAGGCAATATAATTTCTGGCTTACCGCCTTTACCTATCGTTTTCGCTGATTGATGATTAGTACTTTCTATACCATACAAATGACTATTAAACCGCATTCTTATCAGTTCATCAACATCATGTTTCCTCAATGTCATTAGATCAGCACGAATGTATCCCATAAAAGAAGGCTCAAAATCTAATGATTGAACAACATCAGCGTATTTTCTAATTTTCTCTATGTAATCATTGAAAGTATCGTCAGTTATAATGTAGTCTGTGGTTCCCCACTTATCAAAGTTTCTTTTAAGATCAAGTTCAAAGTCTTCAGCACTTCTAGTATAATCTCCCTTAACACCAAGAATTGGAAAATTACAATACGAACATGCAAACTTACAACCTCTTGAAGTTTCCATAGACAGCGTTTCATGTGGAAGAATGTAATCTCTATCTTGATAATTAATTGATAATTTAGTCCAAGGGAATGCATTATATTCTTTTGTATTCAGACAATCAATATGCCTGAATTTAGGTGCACCTTCTATGATTTGATCCCATTTCCAAATAGGATTACCTTTGACGATTGAAGCAACACCCAATTCACCATATCCAGAAACATAGTAATCTATATTTTGAACTTGTGATATAGACCAGACATCTTGGCTACCGGCACATGTTGTTACATGTGGATAATTCTCTTTGATATATGCGAATGCATGTTGAATAACTGGTGCGTGAATCATGAACAGTCCACCAACTCCAGCGAGTTTAGTATTAGGACCAATTCTAGATTTTATGACTTCTTCTATTTCTTCAGTAGTCCAAGAGAACATGAAATCAACGACTTCAACATCTAAACCACATTCTTCTCTTAGATAAGTTGCTAGACGATAACTACCAGAAGTTCTACCTCTAGTTTCGTATATCGGTTCTCCTGTTAAGAAATCCGTGTCGTGGGAGTATCCAGCAAGTCCTGTGAAAAGTAAAACATCAACTGCCATTTCTTATCCATAATTAATAAATTTTCTTCAAATCATAACCGACGGGTTGTGTGACTTTTACTTCATGTCGTATATTGTCAGTATCTATAAACACAATATTTTTATCAGAAAGTTTCTTTATTGCTTTACAATTAAAAGTCTTCGGTGCAAATCCTTGAATGGTAGAACCATCTGGATTCTTCTGTATTTTATCTGGAAAATATATAGTTAAAACATATTCTTCTAGATATAATGTTTTTATATATCTTACAATTCGATCCCACATTATTTAACTCTTCTCTTTATATGTATCCTGTGATCCAATTTTTGTCTGACCAGTGCCCCACAGTCTTTGCATTGCCTCAGACTTTTTCACCCTCTTCAATTTGGGCTTCTTAACATAACTATCTGGTTTTACTGCTTTTCTCATTTCTTCGCTTTCTTCGCTGGTTTTGGTTTCTTTGCTTTCTTAACAGGTTTCACTTTAAATTTCTTAGCGGCATATTTACTAGAACTACCACCCTTTGTAACTTTAAACTTCTTCGATGCTTGTGGCTTACCTGAACTACCCTTTTTAATTCTTGCTAACTCGTTCTTTCTCACTTGAGGAACCATTCTAATTGCAAGTCTCTGTACTAAAGGAGCAAATCGTTTTGCCATCGCTTCAATTCTGGCTTTCTCTTGTGGAGGCATTGCAGACATATCACGACCTCTAGCAAATCTTTGCTTGATCATGTTTCTGGCGCCTCTCGTTGCCCTCTTTTTAATTCTAGAAGGATCTGCGGCTCGTCTTGATGCTCTCATTCTAGCAACTTTTAACTTTTGACGATTTCTTCTAGCGGCAAACCTACGCTTCATTCTACCTTGAATTGATAGAACTTCAGTGATCTGGACATCTTCTTCACTACTACTTATATCATTTGGAGGAAGTGATTCATATTCAGCGGAGTCTTCGATGTCTTTTAGTTCTTCTGGATCATACATGTCTAACTTGAGCATATCATCAAAAGACAACTTATCAATCTCAGTTTCCATCTGAGCAATCTCCACCTCACTAAACTCAAAGTCTTTAGGTATTTCTAAAAACTCTTCACCATTAGTCTCTTTATAATCATCTTGTGAAGATTGACCGGGAGTTAATTTCTTAAAGTATTCTGTGCCCTGTGGAGTTCCCCATTCATGACTACCAGGTCCCATTGCCGCTTTATATTCTGCCGTTTCTTTAAGCATACTAGCAAGTACCCTAGAATCTAAGAATCTAGGATATGTAGATTGAACAACTTTAGCGGCATAATAATTAGCGGCATGTCGCATTGGTCTACTGCCGGATTCTCTCTTCTTTCTGGCTATTAAATCTTTTAAGATTTTTAGTGCATGTTCATACTTCTTTTTATGTACAACTTTGCCAACAGGATTCTTCATCCATCGAGGAACTACTTCTTCTTTATTTACTTCTGCATCTTTTATTTTCTTTCTGTATTTGTCCGCCACACTCTGATAATATTTTGATTGTGCTTCTAGATCAATACCATGTTTATCTTTCAATCTCTTATTAAATCTTTGTTGTGCAGAAGGTTTGGGCTTCTTGTATGCTTCATCTACAGTATAACCTGGTACCTTTATAGTCTTAACAGTAGTCTTTATTTTTGGTTGTTTTTTATCTGCTTTCCATCCATCTTTTCCCCACTTACCTTTCTTGATATTTCCAGATGAATCAAAATGTTTTTTGAGGTGTGGAGGTAATTCGGATTCTTTAACACCACCGGCATCCAATTTGGCGGCAATCGCCATTTCCCGCCTCTTTTTCTTAGATTTGCCTTTAAATTGAGGGGCGTCACTTTTATAGAAATCTTTAATGACTTCGCCCATATCCATATCTTTTACTTTTTCGTCAATCTTTATTGAAAGTTTTTTGATCTTCTGCTTTTTCTTCTCTGCTTTTCTTTGTTGTGAAGATTTACCTATTCGATTTCTTATAACACTACCATTTCTTCCAATATCTTCTTCATCAATACCAGACAATGCATATTGAGCATTGTTCAACTGCTCTCCCATTCTCTTCAATGTTATCTGATTATTAATCCATTTCTTTGCTTTCTGAGAAGATGGAGATTTTCTAATCCAGGCACTCATCTTTCTATAAACATTCATTGTCTGAGTTTTATAATCAGCACCAGATGAATTATCAACGATAAACATATTCTGTCTAAAATACTGTTGAAATTGTCCTATGTTATTCTGTACTGATTTCCACATAGAAGAAACTTGACTAATACCCAATGTTCTTGATCGACTCTTATCTCTATCTACAGCAGTATCCAAATCTGTATTCACAAATATCATAGCAGTATCATAACCCAGTTTTTCAAGTTCTATCTTCTGAGTAATTATTTTCTTGACATCTTTACCAGTTCCGTCTATAACTAAACCTAGACGACCATCAACAAATCCTTGCTTTCTCTTGTTAGTAACCAATGAAGCACGATCTCTGATAGATTGACCCTTACTAGAGAATATATTCTCAGCACTTGGTTCCATTCCTGCTAATTCTAATGCTCGTTCAAATGCCTGATCAGAATTGACCAGTTTTAGTCCTAGTGCGGTAAGTGCTGTTTGTCCAACAATAAAAGATTTGCCAGAGCCGGGACCGCCAGCCAAGAAAACGGCTTTAAAGATGCCTTGATCGTAGACACCTTCTTTTAAGGGGATAAAATCTTTGAGTGTTTTTTCCATAACACTATTTATAAAACTAAAGAAGAAGTTTGGCGAGATTAGTAACGATTACTTCCGCATATTGCTTAAATTCTTCATTCTTAATATTGTTTCTAATAGACTCAACATCTTTGAAATCTTGAATTAATTCATCATATTCATCTTTTGAAATCATGCCTTCATTAAGTAAATGATTAAGTTCAGCGACTTTATCTTGATACTCTTCAATTATTTTTAGTTGGGCTTCTATTTCGCTCATCTTGATCTCTTCCCTGATACTTCAAGTGCGGTATCTGTTATGTTATTAATATTCTGCCATTTAATACGACAATAAGCATCAGAAGGAGCCTCTCGGTTCTCTAGTTCTGCTACAATGTCAAAAATCTGATCATAGATTTCTTGATTATTTGCGTTCATTCTATGTTCAGAATACTTTTCTAAAAAGGCTGCCATTTTATATGCTTGTTTAATATCTTCCACAGAACAAGTAGTTTGCTCTGATATCAAATTCAATCGGACTAATTCAGAATACTCCATACTGTCAAATTTATCTGGAAGTTTATCCATAACAGCACAACCTGCTAAAACAAATATTAGTATAACAGATGGGCCCCACATGTAAAAAAAGTTTGGTAAATCAAAAATCTTACTCAATTTCATATTATATTCTCCGTTTAGGTGATAAAGTGATGCGGCGCCACATTCTCCATGCGAGTCATCAATCTTTCTGCCCGGTTCGTAACTTGTCTATACCACAGACTGTCCCTGCCCTCGACTGCCGCTTGTTTCCAATCTTCGGCTTCTAATGCAGTTCTAAAATTTTTAAACTTTGCTAGGCGAGTTCTGCCCATGTTAAACATCATATTAACCAAGATTTGCTGAACCTCGGCTGGCATTTGATGAAACCCTTCTCCGTATAGAGCAACACACTCTGAGATTGATGTGTTGAGGTCTTTGTCGAAACATGTTTGAACTCTTTCTTCGCTGATTTCTGTTCCGACTGGTTTGCCATATTCCTCATCCTCTTCTGTGATGAGGTGACCGACACCAAAGGTGGGATACCCGAGGTGATCTTTGTATATTTCATACTTTACGCCTTCGTCTTCTTTGAGTTGTTCGTATACTTCGTTTCGATAATTAATAATCGCCATCTACTTATCCTTTTAAAAATGAGGTAAAGGAGTGATGTACTCCCTCTTTAAGTTCCATGCCATTTTTTACATCATTAAAAAGTTGTTGGGCGCCACTGTAACCAGGTGGTAATCCTTTTTTAAATCCTGCAAAATCATTATTCTTGACAAACAACCTCATTTTACTTGCACTGATTCCAGTTACTCCTTCAGCATCGGGATCTCTTTCTCCCGCTGATACAACTTTGATAGATTTAAATGTAAAATCTTTTCCATTGTATCTATCTACAATTCTTTGAAATTCTGATACTCTATCAGATCCTGCGACCATTATAACACTATCAAACTTTCCTGTCAATAGTCCTAACTGTTTAATAAAATTTGGATTGACTTTATCTGAAGCCTTAAATTTTGTGTTAGGAAACATCTTCTTTAGATGTGCAACTTTCTTTTTTGGTGTTAATGGATTTTTATTCTTATCTTGTGAGTGACTGGCAATTATAAGATGATCGGCTCTATTTCTTTGAGCAATCTGTTTGACCTTCTGAATGAGTTTACCATGTCCACTCGTAGGTGGATTCATTCTTCCAAATGCGAATACGATTGTCTTCATCTGTCCCATGCCTTAATTGCTGTAAAGTTATTAAAACTAAATTCCATTCGATCAACTAACTTAACAGCGTTGCCTGAAACTCTATCTATAGCAACATAACCTTCAGCATTGGTAACTTTAAATCCATTAGAAGTTCTTACAAAAGTATTTGTTAATTGTTTTACTTTGTTTAATTTATTTACAATGTCCATCTTTGCAGATACTAATAGATTTTGGAATATTATAACATTAGTTAGTAGTCCTGTCAACTTATTTAGTTCACGAATTGATTCTACTTTTTTGGTCTCTATTTTTTCTTTAGTAGCATCAGTCTTTACTTTATCTTTTTCTTTATCAAACTTCTCTTCTACCCATTTTAAATACTCTCTAACATGTTGAGCGGGATTTTTGATTTCAGCACCAACTCTAACTTTTGAATTATTGAAAGTTTTCACGCTGGCACCAATATACTTACCAGTAAAGGAATTTTGAATGTTTAGAAATTTGGTTAATTCTGAAGAATTTATTTTTTGAAATTGTTTTCCTACTTCTGATAACTTAGCAGTTATAGTAGTGGTTTCTGTTTTAGTGAAAGTCGCTGTTCCACTCTCATCTCTATATGATGCATCATCCATCCAAATAGAGTTAGACTTTCGTAGTGAATTAATATTCGCACCGAATGATGCTTTCATACTCTCAAGATTTCTGCCAGTATATGTGGTGTGCCAAACAACACCGATTTTTGCTTGTCGAATTCTTTTTTCTAAAACTGTTCCTTTAGGAACGGCATACACAATAGTATTTGGTTGAAAAGTTGTATAATTTTTTCCATCGATTCGGTCTGTTTCCAAATCTGAACTAGTAAACATCAAATCACCCTGTAAAACTCCTTTAATACCAAGTTTACTAAATTCTGCTAGTGCTATCTTGAATTTTGCTTTAAGAGATGATGCTAGTCGGGTATCTGAATCTATTTCTTGTGATGACTTATACAGTAAAGGACTTTTGTTAAAGACTGATTTTTTCGCTACGAAAAATTTACCATCTGAAGGATCAGTACCCGCAAATATTGCTGGTGCACCATCCCATTTGACTGTCATATTTACGGCTGATCTAGAACTTCCAGCCATCATATCTCTTAACGATCTTAAAAAATTTACTGCACCTCTCGCACCACCAATTCCGAAATTTATAATTTCATCTTCAAGATGTTCTAAGTGAAGATTCTTTCCATCGACATCTTCTGTTAAAAAATATGAGAATTTTATCATTCTTCCTGTTCTTTCTTGAGACTGCGGAGTTGTGCCCTTAGGTCTTTATTAGCCTTCGCAAGTTTTTCAGATTTTTCCTTTTCAAATTTATATCTACCCTTAAACTCTGACATCTCTGACTCGTACCTTTTTAAATTATCTGCTACAAGTTCATGGGCTCTCGTTACATTCTTCAATTCAGCAGTAGTCTCACCCAATGTTTTCTGAACTACTTTTAACTGTGCATATATTTTCCACTTTTCAAGATAATCAATTCTTATTGCTTCTTCAAGTGTTCTAATATATTCAGGTGAAAACTCATCTTTTTCTTCAGTCATAATATAACCTCATTATTTATTAAATCAATTAACCATATGCCACATATGGAAATATCTATATGTATTTATAAGGAAAAGAGGGGACAGGGTCCCCTTAACTTACGATACTACTAATCGATCTCAGAACAAACAACCGCATTATTTACGATGTTACATTGTATGTTAGTTGCTGTTGTTGTGTTTGTAGTCGTTGTGGTTGTGGTGGTCAAAGGATTTGTTATGAGTTTTTCTACTTGTGCCGCCCAATCATCATTAATACCCAAGATTGTGGTATTATAATTGGTTGACATAGCATTCATAGCATCAAATCCATCCATTGCTACAGTTCCTATCTGTGTATATCCGGCAAGCGATATCGTTCCTAATTGCGTAAAACCAGCCGTTGATACATCTTCAATCGCATTAAATCCAGTAGTTGCTACTGAACCCAATTCTGTAAATCCTGCGATTGCTACTTCAGAAGTTTGGGCACCGGCAGTATTTAATGCTTCAAATCCACCGAGTCCTAAATTCAACATCGCTTCAGTATTTCCTACACCAGCGTTTGACCACTGTGATCCTAAAGTAGATACCATCTGTTGATTACCCAACTGTATCGCTTCATTAGATGAAAAACTAGCAAGTTGAACTGCCTTACTGTTATTAGATTGTGTCTTAGCAAGGTCTGTTTGCATCCAAAGTCCACCAAGAGTTCCAACAGTTGGTACAAGAACCTGTGCCCATTTAAGAGCATCACTTTCTACCATGCTGGGAATTATGGGGGTATCGTCTGTAAGTGCTATAGCCATGACAGCGGCGCTTGCGGCACCGGCATCACCTGATTGTGCTACTGTTGCTAAAGCCTTATATCTGGCTTCAGAGACTAGGGCTTGACTTGCCGCCGCATCTCTAATCGCATCATAATAATCACTACCTGTCGTAGTACATCCTACCATCAAGACAGTCACTAGCACCGTGACTACCTGATATAGCCTAGACATAATTAAGTCCTCTTTCTGTCCATGAAAAATTCAGTAACATCTTGTTACATTTCATATTTATAGACATTTAATCTTTCGTGAAAGATTCTCGTACCTTTTTCGCAACTTTTCTATTTGCTACAGACTTGGAATCTTTTCTTCCGAAGTCATCTGCCATTGGACTATTAGGATTATTATCGGCGATTCTAGATAATACTTCATTCATTCCGCCATCTCGTTTCACACGATCACCAACACCTCCCTTATTGATATTGGGAGCAGTAGGAACTTGTCGCCAATGTGGATTACTCTGAAGAACTTTTTCTTTATCTGCAATTTTAAGCATGATATCAAAAATTTCACCTGTCTCCGTATTTTCTATTGTGTATATAGGCATTTATTTTTCTTTCCTTATCATGTTATTATATCTTACAGCACTATTTAGAATGGTAAAAAGATGACCATATTCTTCAGACAAGAGTGATCTAGTATCTTTGGGAAAACATGCTCCACCAAATCCTCGCTCTTCGGTAACATCTATATGCGATTTTCCAATACGCTCATCCATACCCACATGATATTTCACTCGCTCAAAATTCAAGTCATTCGCTTGACAATAATCATACAACTGATTAAACCAAGAAACTTTGGTAGCAAGAAAAGAATTTATCATATACTTAACTGTTATGGCTTCACGAATATCAGGAAGTATAGAATACATCTTCATCTTAAATATTGGACAATCAATCAATACTTTGTGCCAAAAACTAGCATGTCGACCAGCCATAATAACATTCTTACCATTTCTCAAATCTCGTTCAGCAGTTGCCTGTCTCAAAAATTCTGGAGAAAAAGTAATA
>MPLU02075428.1_pt1 | contig 38333 bp, 61 predicted proteins | sample 1617381 | NCBI WGS metagenome assembly MPLU02 (sample SAMN05944801, study PRJNA350692) | marine metagenome | biome: marine; feature: ODZ; material: water; isolation source: 90 m water sample filtered on 0.2 um supor filter | place: Pacific Ocean | collected 2012-04-08 | depth 90m m
CAGGTGTGGGAGTGGGTTCAGGAATAGGAGTTGGGGTCGGTTCAGGGGTTGGCGTAGGGGTTGGCTCTGGGGTTGGGGTTGGCTCTGGGGCTGGGGCTGGCTCTGGCGTAGGGGTTGGCTCTGGCGTAGGGGTTGGCTCTGGCTCAGGCTCAGGCATTGTCCAGGCTCCACCAGAAACCTCCAGGGTGTAAGTGCCCACATAATCAACATCAAAGACGTCCGCCCGGAGAACGTAAGACCCAATATCAAGAACCAGGTTTAGGGCGCTATCCCAACAGGTGTTCTGCCCATCGTTGTGGCTTGCTGAATCGTCATCGTCCGCCACTAACGTCAACACATCTTCGCCATCTACTTCCTCCACTGAATACAACCAGAGGTGAGGGTCCCCAGCGTAATCGTGCGGCGCCTGGTCCCAATCATCGCAGGTCATTGAGGTGAAAGTTATTGCGCTAACCTGGGTCTGGTCTTGGACGATATTGAAAGCAAATGTTGGTCCTTCACCGAAGGTTGTTACATAGACATCACAGTCCCACCCGGTTGAAGTTTGCTCGCAAGTTGTTTCGGTTGCCCTGGCTGGAGCTACCCAGGCTAAGACCAGCACCATAACGAGGGAAATACGACTAAAAACCCGGAGGGCATGTTTGGCAGCATTCATGGGTCTAAAATAGCCTTTCCAGGTAGAAATGTCCGCCCTTAAAAACCCCGGAAATCCAGGGAAGTAGCCGAATAACGGCTCACCTGGAAGAAATACCCAGGGAGTAGCTTGTGTTTAGCTGTAAACCTGGCTTATACTTAACCCATGGACAAACCAACAATGAAAGGCAACAAAATGGCAGATATATATACATGCACATGCAACGTAAACGAATCAAGAATAAAAATTGATTACGTTAAACTTACAGTAGATGCACCCTGGGAAGAACTTTGCGACTACTGCGCAAATAGTCTCGGTGAGGTATTCGTACAAGTAGGGCAAATGGAAGCCGAGGCTGTCGGTAGCGCTATTCAAGGAGGGCTATCAGTAAGCGATGCAAAACTTTACGCAAGCCAAGAACGACCAGTTCAAGATCTCGGTCCAAGCAATGAAGCATTCATAGCTTATTGGGAAAACCGAACACCGTAAAAAAAAGGGTTGAGCGGTAAGACCGCCACCGGGAGCAAGACCCGGCAACCCACGGAATTACAAACAACAACGAAAGGAAATTCCATGGACAAGGCAACAGATAAAAAAGAAGAATTTGCAAATATAAATGGCTACGACATTGTAGCCCTGGTGGAACATATGTTTGAGGAAACAGATACAAGTGATGGACAGATAGTAACCAGCCGCCAACCTGGAGCAGTTGGAAAAATTAGCAATACACAATGCGACCACTGCAATGTTTCCCGCTTCCGAAGGAAGACCTGGGTTCTTGAGAAAGACAACGAAAGATTCCTGGTTGGGACTAGCTGTGTTCATAAGTTTGTAGATGTCCCAGAAGGAACCATAACCACGACACACCTTCAAGGGGAAGACATCAACGGGGTAGGGCAAGCCTTTCCGTTTCCTGTCCGCCAGGTAATCCTCGCAGGCATGGGGCTTATCGCAAGGCATGGGTCCTGGGTAGCAGCCAAAGAAACCCTTTACAAAGGACTAGGAATGGGGAAACTAGTTAAGGAAGACTTCATGTATAAAACCGACGGCATTGGGAGGAACACTTCAAAAATCTACAAAGCAGTAATTGATGCGAAGGATCTCAACCTAACCGAAAAGGAATTAACGGAATTTATAGATGCCTCTATTGCCTGGGTCAATACCCTGGGCACCGATAGTGACTTTGCAAATAACCTAAAGACCCACATTGACGCAGGTTGGATTCGGGAACGGGACGTAGGGACAGTTGCCTGGGTAGCCCAGGGGTTTGCCAAAGAGTTCCAGAAATGGATTAAGGCAGTTTCCCTGGCGGAGTTTAATGCGACCAAGAAACCTATTCCTGCAAATGTAGCCACGGGAGAAAAGGTCCGCCTGGAAGGTACTGTGACTAGCAATAAAGTCAAATATGGGCAATGGGGAGATGTTATGAAAATGGTTGTGCAGGACGACAGAGGTTTCCTGGTATGGGGAACCAACACCATGGACCTAAAAGTTGGGGACAGGGTTGTCTTCACCGCTAAGGTAACCGCCTCGGACAAGGACGAAACGTTCGGGTTCTTTAAGTACCCTAAGAAGGTTTCTTAAAAGGGTGCTGCCAGGGCATCTTGAAAGAGGTGCCCTGGCAGAGTCACTTTAAGGCTCACAACAACGAAAGGAAAACTATGTACATAACAAACCAGAAAGCCATGAGCATAGGCGGGTACAAGAAGTCGCCTACTGCTAAGTCCCTGGCGGACAGGAAATACCGATACACCAAAGCAAATTTGAACGGGGTAACGGTAAACATTAAAGATGCAATAATGGGTGAGGGCAATAAGTTCAACCCAGGAAGATATGCCACTAGTGCTTTTATCCACCTGGACCGGGACACGGGTTTCTCAATAGATGTAGATGCAGAAGCCCTCTCCTGGGAACGTGCAGGAGTGAGAATTTCCCTGGGGAAAGAACACGGCACAGCCTTGTCACTTAGTTGGGAGAATACCGACATCTTTATGAATAAGGCACAAGCCCAGGCACTTGTTAATCAATTAAAAGAAGCAGGTATTACAGCCAGGTGATGTGCCAGGTAAAGTCCCAGGGCTGTCCCTGGGGCTTTATTTGTCCCACCCGGGTGTTAACCTGGGTCCAACGAAAGGAAATTATGCTAACAAGATTTATGATTGACGTATTCTTTACCGGCTGCATTATTGGAATGCCCGCCGCTGTTTGGTGCGTCTGGAAGTTTGGTCCGGTTAAGGTGATGCGTTACCTGGAACTGCATTCAGACGAAGACCTGGCGGACAAACAATGAGCGCCGTTATATGGCACTCGGCAGAAGATGAGAACCCGAGGAAGAAAGAAATAGAAATACATTTACGCCTTAACGTGGAGCATCTGGAATGCATTTATGGTGACCTGGGAATGTACAACACCATGACCGGGGACTGCGATAGACCCGGGCACGACTGTGGCAGCAAGAAATTAAAACGAGGCATAGCGGATATTTTAACCCAACAAGGGTTCCCACCTCATTGGCAATCTCAACCAGGGGAAGCAAATGATTGACGAAAATACAATTACCGACCTGGGACCGAGCGAGTCCAGGAGAAGCACCAGGGTAAAAGACATTCCGGAATTTCCGTATTATGTAGCGGTTACCGACATGTTCTTTAGTGGTTGGGGTCCAGCCGAGGACAAGAGTAACCGGCACATAATTCTCTGCACCAATTACGACCAGGCTTACGACCTACGCCGTATAGCCGAAGCCCGCCAGGAATGGACCAGGGTTAAATTACTAAAGAATAAGCCAGCACAACGATCAGGAGTTCTTTACTCCTGGCAGTTACCCTGGCACAACTACAAGAAAGATGAGGCATTATTAAATGACATTCAATGAAACAGAAACAGCAAGTCCCGGGCGAGAACATACGGCGGACGGGACTGTCCATATTGCGTGCAAACATACCGAAGCCCTTAAAGCCCAAGACCCTGAGCAATACCAAGAGTTATTGCAAGCCCTGGCGGAACTACAAGACTGCCGGGGAAGAAAGCAAGAGTTAGGCTTCTGGGAAATGGAAGTAATTGACCGCATCCATCACCTAATGCCTAAGCGAAAAATGACGGTTCCGGGAATTGGAATTGTTAGCGCTGCAACTTCCGGGTCGGTGAAATGGGATAACGAGGGAATGTTTGATGTCCTAACAGCCAGGGCACAAGACGCAAGACGGAAAGAGGTAGATAAAGAAACCGGCGAAATTACCTGGCTGGAGAAAGAAGCTCACGCTGTTAGGCGTGTCCTGGAGGAATGTGCAGGGGTTGGGTATTGGCGAAAAACACCATTGAAAGAAAAGTATGGAGTGGACCCGGACGAGTACCTTGAAACCGCCAACCGTAAGAAGGCGATAAGGATTCAGTAAACGGCGAACGCAGGTGCTATATTGACCAGATGAGTAACCCGGAGTTGACCTTTCGTTGTCCGGGTTACACCTCCCAGGGAGGACGTTAAACCCCTCCCTGGTTGCCCGGGGAGGCGTCCATCCTCCCCGGGCATAATTTATCCCTGGGAATAACTCTTGCACGCCTTACAAAGTACCTTCCAGGGGGAAGTTATTAGTTCCGCAAGTAATTTCCCACATTTGCCGCAACGGAGGTCGGCTATGGTGTTTATTTGCTCAGAAAGGGGCTTTATTTGCGATCTAAGGGGTTGTTCATGTTTTTCGGGCGTGTTAGTACCTGAAAGCCTTAAAAGGCTCTTATTTGCGAGATTCTCGCCATATATGTCTAAAGAGCTTTCATCACCAGGTAATTGCAAGAAAACACCATTCTCTCTTGAGTATCCCGTTCCAGGGCGAAAGGGGATTGCTGTGCCGCAATTTTTAGGTACCAGGTGGAAGTTAATGTTGCATTCTCAATCGCTGCCAGGCTTTTCAATACATCAACCGCCAGGGCTTCGGCGGTTGCATAACTAGCCGCCCGAACGATTGTTTGCAGCCCCTGGTTTTCTAGCGGTGGGTAGCTTGCCCCGAAAGTGTCGGTGGGTTGTGTGCCTGATGTTTGCACCAGGGTGACACAAGTGTCCGGGGCGTCTGGTAATCGTCCCAGGAACAAATTAGTTCCCAGGGTTAGGTCCTGGGTTGAAATACTTGCTGCCGCCAGGTAAGTGCCCACATCGGTCAACATGCTCATCCTTTCCAACCCCTCAACTGCTTACGCACTTCTTTAACGATTACCTCGTCAAATGTTTTGTGTAATTGCTTCATCGGATATTCCAGGTATTTGGGTCCTCTGCCCGTTCCTGCATTAACTGGACCAGTTCCCTGCTTCTTTCCTACTTTTGATTTCCCTGGTGGTTTAGGTGGGTGCCACCATTCTGTCTTTTCGTGCTGGACTAGGGCGTAGGGTGCGGCGGACCCGCCATACCCAACCATTCCATCAATTATTCCGCTGGGCTTTGGGTAAACCTGGACCCGGGAGCGTTTAAGGTTCCCCGTATCAACCGGGACAAGTTCGGCGGATAGCCTTCCCAGGTCGTTCACCAGGTGAGTGACTGCTCGTCTTGCAGCCCGGTCCACCCGCTTGTTTCCTCCAGCCAACTTTCTTTGGAGGTCTTCCATCCCGGTGATTTTTATATGTGCCATTACTTACCTTCTCGTGCCGCAATAAATAACTACGCCAACCTGACCAAGAGCATCTGATCTGAGGTCTACCCGGCGAATGGGGCGAGTGCCGGAAATGGGAGCGGGAAGGGTTACCTGGTCGTCTACCGCCAGGGTTAAAGATTGGTCTGGGATGTAGACAATATATTCGCAATCGGCAGTGTCTTCTGTTTGGTCCCTCTCCGCCAGGGAAAGCTTTCTAACATAAGCCGGATAGCTTGTGGCGTCCCCGGTGAAACTTCGTTCCCCGTAGTTGTTCACCGTACTGCTGGTCCTTACGCTTACAGATGTCGGCGTCATTTGGACTTTCAAGTCTGTTGCAAAGACAGCCGAAGGGCTAGCACCTGTCACGATGCCCAACCGTCGTCAGATAGCGCACCAGGCGCAACCGGGGAACCAGCCCCGTAATCGGAAGTATTGGCAAACTGCCCTCTCTTGAAATACGGTTCAACCAGGTTGCTGTTATCTGCGTCTATCTCCCTGTCGGACCATGTGATGCCTCCTGCATAAGGAGTTGGTGTCCCACCTTCTTGCTCTGCCAGGCGTTTGAGTTCTTTGGCTTGTTCTCTGGCACCCTTGGCTTTCTGCGACATACTTACTCGCATGTCCCCAACAGCCTGGTCTGCAAGTCTTGAGAACTTTGAAGCGATAGTAACCATGCACCGAAAGGCACTTGTGTATAGCGCATCGGTTGAGGTAGTGCTTCCGCTTACTTGTTCGTTAAGCCAGGAAATTTCTTCGTTCGCTAATAATTGGTCATTCGTGTCTGTGTCGCCAATTAGAAACCGGATTGCGTCAAGAGCGCTTGAGTCCGGGTCCCCGCTGTAACTCCAAGCCATATTTTCCTCCTGTAATTAGGACAGCCGGGTCATATTTCAGACCCGGCTGTCGTTTGGTAAACCTGGAGCGGTGGCAGCCCCGTGTTTAATTTTATCAGGCAGCAACCGGGTTGCTAAAGAAGTATCCGAGGGCGGAACTTATTACATTAAAGTCCCAGGCGGATTCAATCTCTATGCGGTCAGCCCGGAGATGGTCCATCCTGTAGCGGCTGATTGCCGTGTTGGTTCCAATTCCGCCGGATTGGGCAAGCCCACTCCAAGAGAAATTGTAGCCTGCGGATGGTGTCATAAGCCCGGGTGATGGTGCTGTGTAACACAGGAGGGCATCTCGGTCACCGATTTGACTGTAAGAAGCGGAAGCCCCTTCGTCAGCGGTGTTCTTGATGCCTGCCATTACTAGGACTTTATCCACTCCCAGCACCTGTGCCAAAAGGTCTTCGGTGATGCTAGAGCTGCTCGTGTATTTATAGCGGTCAATAATGTCAGAATGGTTCTTCAAAATGCTGAAGACCTTGTAACTCATGACCAGGGTGTTGGGCTTATAGCCAGTATTTGAAAGGACAGTGTTAATTCCTGCTTGAACGTCTGCTATTGGAGTTGAGCCGGAAGACGCTGACCACAATGTGCCAGGCGTGCTGTCGGTTCCCCATATAGAAGTCGCAAAGTAATTTGTTGCCCAGTCAATTTCTTGACGGATAAGCATTTGCTGTGTAAGGAACTTCGTTGCGTCCATGTCTGGTGACAATGGTGTATCGCTATTGGCTCTCACCTGGTCGCCGATGTCTTTATGCAAAGCATAGACGAGGGCGCTATATGTACCAGTAGAAATCCCGTAGCCCGTTCCTGCCGACTCGGTTCCGTCTGCTCGTAGTTCTACGGCATCACGAAAGAAGTCTGCTTGGGTATATGTGAAGTATTTATCACTCTGTTTATTGACGTTCACTGTTGGGAATACTTTGCCCGCTACGAATGCGTATTGCTCTTGCAAATACGCTATAGACATTTGGGTTAGTATCGCATCAATATGAACGTCACTTGTTGTTGGTTGTGGCATCGTTCAGTCTCCTAAGCTGCTCTGCTGTTTGATATTGTAATCAATACTGACTGCAAGGTTCCTGCTGCTCCGCCTGTTAAGACTTGACCGCAATTGAAGACGGTTGTCTCTGAGCCTGCGGACACCGGCTGACATTGACCGTCAGCGGACGTTCCAGCAACATTTCCCGCTGCAAGCGTAGCATCGGCAGATACTTTGGAAACACCAAAGACTCTAACGATTGCCTGGTCGCCTGATTCTGGTTTGTTCTGAAGTACGCCGATTGGTTTATCGGTTACCGCTGCACAAACTGTCACAGTGTTGTCGCCAGACATTTTCACGAAGTAGTATTGACTTGAAGATAAATCTGCTGAAGCCGTAAAGGTTCCAACATCAATTCCTGCTGTTTCATATGCCATGATTTATGCTCCTCTCTGGTCTGCTACATAAGCAGAATAGAGTTCTTGGTTTTGTGTGGCTACTTTAGAAATACCATCAGCCAGGGAAATAGCATCGCCAGATTCAACCAGGGCTTTCGCCATAGCTTCAATCTGACCGTAAGCATCTTCTGTCTCAGGGGTTCCTTCAGAGCCAATTTCTTTCAAGACACCGGCTTCGCCCAGGGCGATGCTACATGCGTCAAGTATTGTTTCAACCATTACGGCTGAATCGGCATTGGTTGAGCGGAGGGACCTTAGCACAGGAGCAAATTCAACCGGGTCTAAGCCAGGCACGTTCGCCCAGGCTTTAACATCATTCAATGCTTTCTCGGTTTCTGTTTGTTCCCGGAGTGCTTCCATGTCCGCCCGGGCTTGGTCTAGTTCTTTACGAACATCAGCCAATTCCTTTTGGACCTGGTTGTCATCGCTTTTAATAACGACTTCCTCCACTACTTCCTCTGCCTGGGTTTCTTCTGTGGTTTCTGTTTCCACGGTTATGTTCTCCAGTTCATCGGGGATGGGTTGTATGGCTTCCCCCAAGGCTTGTTCCAATTCATTGTCACTTGCCTTGAGAACAGCCCACCCTTCGTGAAGGGAGGCTGGGTGGTCTACACCAGAGATTTCTTTCAACTTTAAGTTGGTCAATCTCTTGACTTTCTTTTTGAGAAAATTAGCCATGCCTGGAGAGTATCAACAAATAGCCTCCATGTCCTGCACTACAAGAAATTCCCCTGGTTAAACCTTAACGACGTCCCCGCTTGCCAGGGCGTCAGTTACCTGGGAAGCCGGGCAAACAATTTCGTCCCCGAACTGTAATTGAGAATCACCCAGGAGCAACCCGGGTTCGTAGCTTCCTAATGAGTTGTTGAAATAGAGCTGGTTGCAATTAACTCTGTAAGTTGGCATCGTCAACAACTTCTAAATTCACTTCTTCTCCTGGTATTTCTTCTTCTCCTGGTATTTCTTCTTCAAGCAATGTAGACAATTTCTTAATCTGAACCGCCTGAACGCAAATCGTAAATTCCTTCGGGAACTTCTCTTGCATCTCGTTAATAACTTCCGCCGGGTCTAATTTAATTTCCATTTCAGCCACCTTCCAACGCTTCTATCTTATCAGCCATCTTCTGGCACATTTGCAATAGCATTGGAATTAGAAGCGTCATGCTAACGCTCTTGTAACCGTCGTCACCTGTCTTAACCAGGCTCGGAAAAATTTTCTCTGCTTCCTGAGCCACAAGTCCAAGAAGTTTCTTTCTGCTTTCAAGGTCGGTATCAACCAGGGAAACTTTCTTTGTCTCCAGGTCAATTTCTCCATTTTCATCTTCGTCATAGTCAATTTTGATTGCTTTGCATAGTTTGTAGTTCTTAACTTCTAGCTTTCTAAGGTCCTCATAGTAATCTCTAGGAGTCGTAATTGCTTCCTTGAGCCGTTCGTCAGAAAGTGTTGTGTAATTTCCATAGGTGTTTTGAACATCTCCATCACATTCAATTTGAAAGTGCTTCGTTCCAGTAGATGAATGATCTGAAAGCCCATAAACCAGATCTGTTGTTGATGTGCTGTTCTGTCTATAGAAAGCAAGAGCGACACGATCTCCAGACTTGATGCTCATAAAACCATCAGTACCAGGAAAGTCTGCTCCGCCAGTTGTGCCGTGATAGAGGTATCCAGAAGCGCCTGAGATATTTGTTCGCATTGTTTCATTCGTTGCGAAATAGAGCGCTCTTGTGGTTGCGTTGTGCCCGACCCACATAGCATCTCCGTCCATTGCGATTCCTCCTGCGAAGCCATTTCCATCAACAACAAACTGAGCGTTCCAATGTGCATCAGGAGTAACATCATAATTTCCTCCGCACATCAAACTGGCATCATCGTGATTGACACTATCAATGTTTGCCAAACGCATTTGACCTTCAATGTTCACTCTGCCATCTTTATCAATCTCTAGCTTCTTTGTAAGCCCACCAGCACCATCAGCAGAAGTCCAAAACGACAACCCTGAGCCACCAGAACCATCCGAATTATCTTTGAATAACTGAATCTTAGCATCTGAATAAGCATCAGCGAGAGGGTCGGCTGTTCCAGAATGATAACGACCCGCCAGATGAATCTCGCACTGAACATCGTCTTGTGCGTAGTTGTTTCCAGTGTCTGCCACCGTTAGAACCGGCGTATCATCTTTCTCAGTGACAGCTCCTGCAAACGTGACTGTTTTATCAGGGGAGATTGTCACAGCGGTAGCAGGTGTTTCCGAACCACCGTCAGGAGTTACCTGGAAGACTAACTCTGTCGGCATGTCCCCGTCTGCTGGGGCGCCATCTGCTAAGGCTTGAATAACCGCTCCGGTTGCCCAAGAATTTCCGTCATACCCGGAAAAGGTTATCTTTCCCAGAACAGCGTTATCGTCTACGAGTGCCGGGCTTGCCTGGCTACCATCTGCTTTCCGAAACATTAGGTGCGCAGAGGTCGCTTCGGTGTCGTGTGCTGCTGTGATTGCTACCGCAGCATCTTGCGAGTTGGCTGAAACCTGGAACTGAGCGGTTGCCGTATTGTTTGCTGCCTCTGGTGTGCAAGCGACTGTAGAGGTTGGGTCCGAAATGAATACCTTATGGTTTACTAAATCAATCCCGATAGGCATGGCAACGTTATCTGTTGTCCCGGACCCGGTTGTCTGGTCCACTAGCGCCCGAAAGTTTCCTGCAAAATCGTTCCAGTCCGTATTCGTTACGATGTAACCGCCCGAGCGATTGTTCACCTGATATTGCCAATTAATCTGAGTCATGTGTTAAATCCTTATCCATAGAATAGCCTAGTTGTGTTCCCGAGTTCGGAGAAGGCAGCATAAGTTCCTGAGCCATCGTCCAGGACCCAATAGCCTGCGGTATCCGCTGGGGATAGTTCCATTGTGGTTTCCCAGGTGTTTCCTTTTCCCCGGTGGGTAATCCGTTCACAAATTACCGTTGAAGAAATAGCGTTCCCGGCGGCTGGTGTTCGTTCAACTACATACGCATTCCCCAACTCTGCCGGGAGTGCCTTTGCCCATAGGGTGTCTTGCTCTTGAGGGCGCAGCGTAATTGACTGAACTCTGTTTGCTGGTTGTGCCTGGCGCCCTATTATGTATTCCGCCCAGGAGGTAGCGTCCCCGGAGGAGGTAAGCATCAACCCGGTTTGCGTCTTTGACCTTATACCGAATTTCGTTTGCGAATCTGTGTCGTTCTGAGTTGTTCCTGCATCTCCGCCACTCGTTTGCGTATCCACCCGATTGACAATGTTATGGTCGTCCATTGAAAAGTCTAGGTCGTTGTATTTAACTCGCCCGTCAGACGTTGAAGTATCCGAGAAGGTTCCCGCTATGGTGGCAAATTCGCTAATCCTGTTAAGCCGGTTCTTGAATGTCATTACGCCAGACCTGGAGACAAAGAACGAACCAATTTCAGCGAGTTCAATATCTTGCGTCTGTAGTAAAACGTCCATCTGGTTTGTATAGGTCTTTGATGGGACTGTCTCATTGGACGATGTGTTGTCTATGTCTCGGTAGCCAGTGACCGAGGTGCTACCTGAGCCACTACCAACCCAGGCACCCTGATCTAATAGGTTGGCAACCCTTAATCCTGAAAGCTCCTGGGATTCGGTGGTCCCATCGCAATAAGCCATGCTAAGTGCCTTGAAAGCATCTACGCATTCAATACGCACAACCTGGTCAAGGTCCCCTGGGTAAAGTTGCACCCATCTTTCCACAAAGCCCCGGAAGATTACATAGGTGGTTGAAGTGGAGGGGTCTGTTGCTTTGATTCTGATATGCCGAAGCGGAATAATGTTTGTCCCGCCGTCATAGTAAGGCGTTCCTGCGCCAGTGTTGGAAGGGTCTAATTTTCCGTTCGTGTTATTGCAAACAATAACTGCCCGCCCTGCCTGGGTAGTGGCAAGTTCCTGCTGCCTACCTCTTACAATTTGAAATTCCCGCACCGTGTTGGCGGTTGATATAGTTGTGAAATCAGCATCGTCAGCGGTTTCGGTAATGCCTTTTTCAAAAGCAACTTCAACGGCTATAGTAGCGAGTGCCATTAGCCAAACTCCAGAGAGGCGTTCCTACCTTTAATTCTTACGAGTTGGTTCTGTATGGTTTCCGCCAGGTCGTATTCTGCAAGAACACTTCCCTGGACATTGACTGTGACATTAGTACTTCCTCCCCCTCCCAGGGTTCCCAGGCGGTCTAGCGGAATAACAGCCTCGGGTCCTGCTTCGCCCACCAGCCCCAGGGTTGGGGCAGTAATAATTCCTCCAGAAGCCATCTGTGTCGCTCCTCCGAGAAAAGTGCTGACCTGCGCTCCGAATTTCTCCATACTGCCTGCCTGGTCAAGCATGTCTAGCCAACGATTCATAGACGGGTCTATGTTTCCCGTTATCCCATATTTAACCATTATTTCTTGACCGTGTAATTTCAAAGCCGAGTCGTAGGTTTTGTTGAATAGGTCTAGAAGCCGGTTGTATTCTTCCTCGGGTAGTTTGTCTTTCATCTCCTCCAGGAATTGTCCTTGTTCTCCGAATAAACGGTTCAAGTCCTCCACGGGCATTTCGGTCATGCTGTCACCCAGGTCGGCAAGACCTTCCGCCCATTCTTTGGAAGCATTAATAAGTTCCCGTTCCCTTTCCAGGGCTGTCATTTCCTCTTTCCCGGTATCGTCCAGGGCGTCCCTTACTCCCAGCATTGCTTCGGCTAGTTCTAGTTGAGCCAGGTCAAAGTCATAGGCTGCGTCTATGCTGTCGTACATACCTTCCACCAGGCGGTCAAAGGCATTGCGTAATTCCTGGGCTTGTTCTTCTGCTGCTGCTAAAGCTGCTTCTATTTCTTCCTGTGTCTGGATAACCTCCTCACTTACCTCAACGGTCTCCTCGGCTACTTGTCCATAGCCCAACCAGGCGCCGATGTTTCCGTTGATTGCTGTGTCAACGTCTTCCATTAGTCCGTTAATTTCGTCCAGGGTTTCGCCGTAGTTGTCGTTCTCGTCTGCTGCTGCAATTAAGGAAGCCCCATACGTCCCCAGGACCCCAGTAACGTCAGCGATTCCCTCTTTGGAAGTGAGGTAAGCCTTAGCATTTTTCTCTACATCCTTAGCATTATCATCAAAGGCGTCTGCTGTTTCGTCCAGGCTATACAGTATGTCAGCCGCCTGGGCTACACTCATTTTCCCTTCCTGTATGTTGTCCGCCAGGGCGTTGGTTACCTTACCGATAGCCCCTTCTTCTTTTCGGAGTAGAGCAATAACGTCTTCCTGGGTTACGCCGTATTTCTGGGATGCTTCCTTAAGCTCCTGGAACCTATCTGTGCCGGTAGACATTACCTCGGTGACCAATCCCATTTCTAGTCCCAGGTCTACAAAGCCATCAACAGCATCTTTCTTAATGAGTTCCGCCATTAAAGTGCCTTCACCTACGAAATCGGAAACAACCCCGGAGGTATCTTCTGCCGCATCTTCGGCAGACTTTAATGCGGCGGCTAATTCCTTGACCTTATCTACCATCATCACAGTCGGGTCCCCGGCAGCAATAAATTCTTCCCGCAACGTTGACATGCGGTCCCGGGCTTCCTGCGCCCGTTTACGCATACCGCTGAACATCTTATTAATTAAGAGTCCCCCGGCAATAACTCCCGCCGCTGCAACCGGGTGCTTCTTCATTATTCCCAGGGTCTTTCCCAGGACAAATCCGAAACCCTTTTTCGGTCCTACTGCTGCACCCGCCCGGGTTGCTGCTGGTCCCATGCTTGCGAAGCCCGCTGCTACTTTCCCGCCCATTGTGGTAAGCGGTCCGGCTGCTGCTGCAAGCCCGAGGAAAGCCAGGGTTACTTTCTTAATAGGACCGTCTAGCCCGGCAAACGCTTTTGCTATGGCGCCAATAATGTCAGCCATTGTCTTGAGTACTGGAACCAGGATAGGAATTAAAACGTTTCCTACATCAACCAGGGCGGTCTTTAGGGAAGCCATGGACTGCTGCAACTTGAACTGACTTGTCTCTTGTACCCTGGCGAACGCCGTATCCACCTTCCCGGCGGAATCTTCCATTGCTGCAAATACCTCTGCCGCATCTTCTCCGCCCCTGGCGGTTAAGGAAAGGGCACCAATTAACGCCCTGGCGTTTTCAAAGACATTGGACATTTCGTAGCCGCTGCCTTCTAACTTCTCCCGTAAGCCAACCAGGGCGCCCAGGAGGTCATCTTCTACGTCTGCCCTTAACTGTTCTGACGAGTAACCGATATTCTGGAGGACTTCGTTTGCTTGTTGGGATGGCTTAAGAACGGTTCGCATTACCTGTCCGAGTTGGGTTGCCGACATTGCGGCGTCCCCGGAGGACCTGGTCATATATGCAAGCCCGCCGCCAACCTGGTCAAACTCAATTCCCAATTCGGCAGCCATCGGAATAAGTTTCCCGAAAGTTGGTGCCAGGGACTCGGCTGATGCCTTACCTTGTTCAACGGTCTTTGCAAGAATGTCCGTTGCCAGGCTCGCCGAAATGTTCTCTTTCCCGTAACCATTAATAGCGTTAGTTACAGCATCAGCAACAGATTCAGTTTTACCTAATCCGATGGCTGCTGCTTTGGCTGCATATTCTAAAGTCTCAACAGCTTCGGCTGCGGGAAGCCCGGCAGAAGTAATGAAGAACATTGCATCAGCAAGTTCCTTCGGTGCCCGGGCGGTTGAGCCGGAAAGCCCCAGGACTTCCTCCTGGAGCATTTCAACTTCTTCTGCTGTCCTTCCAACCAGGGTTTCAATCTTGGTCATTGAGGCTTCAAAGTCCGAGGCGGCTTTAAGCGAAACCCCGGCTATTGCAGCCATTGGAAGGGTTACCCCTTTAGTGAGTGCAGGACCAACCGTTGCAGCCTTCTGGGAGAACTTTCCTAAGGAGGTTTGAGCAGCCGCCATCTGCTTTTGAAACTGAGCTGTTTTCGCTGTTATTACAGCGGTGACAGTAGAAACTAAAGCCATGCCCTACCTTCTACCTCTGGACCTATTTCGTGCCATGTCGTTCGCTCGTTTCTGCTCGTCATTTTCAATCTTGAATAAGGCTATCCACTCTGTTAATTCAGCGCTGGACATTCTTGCAAGTAACTCACTGACGGGCATACTTAACTCCCGGGCTAAGCGGAAGTAGAATCTTAATTCGGGGTTTCCTCCGAACCCGAGGAGCCTTTTCCCGCTTCATCAACTGCGTCGCCAGATAGCCCGCTCACTTTCAAGCAAGCCTGGGCAACCTCCTCAACAACCTCTGCGGATTTCTCCTCCATTAGCCAGGTGAGGTCTTCTTCGGTAAATACCTTTTCCCCGGTGTCGGGGTCAAAGCAACAATTTTGAAGCATCGCAGAATATAGGGAAGCGGCTGTGTTCTCTTCATTAGCCGCCCATTCTGTTTGCATACCTGAACGTTGCAATGCGGTCATAGACCGAATCTCTAACTTAACGTTCCAACCAGGAACGTCAATAACCTCACTCGCCATGTCGTCTGCCTGGCGTATCTTGTCAGCTAGTCTTGCCACCTTGTCCTCCTAAGACTTAATATGTTCCACGGGTAATTGCTCCCGTACATTGAAAATCAGCGCTGTAAGTTACTGTATCACCCACGGGGTTGCTGACCGAGTAGTTGGTCATAATGCATTCCCCTGTGTACTTAACATAGCCGCCGGTACTCCCTGCGGGACCAAATATGTAAGACCTGGAAGTTGGTTCTGTTCCTGCTAAATATCCGTCAACTGTGGCATCCCACAATCCGGAAACCGAAAAGGTTGCGTCTGTAAGACCTACGATGTAGGACTTAGCCGAGGCACCGAAAGCGGTTGTTTCTGAAGTCTCTTGAACTTGCGGAAAACTTACATCGGTGACCGTGTTGGAGATATTCCTACTGGACCCGCCTGTATCGTCAATCGCAAAGTCCGTAGACTTTCCATGTACAAATGTTGGCATTGTTGATTCCTCCTAGAATCTTGCGGCTGCAACCATGAAGGTAATGCTGCCTGATGACCCGGCTGTGCTAGCCGATACCCGGAGGTAGCGATTAACGGTGCCAGATACTGCTTTAATTTCCGAAGTCTTGGCAGAGCTTCCAACTGCGGTGAATGAAATAAGGTCCGCCCAGGACGAATCGTTCGCCGAGTGCTGGACCTTTATTGTTGTGTTCCCATTAACTGTGTTAGTGGGAACGTGTAGAGTAGCAGCGCCACCATTAGCCGATGAAGCTGCGTTATCTACAGAACTTAATGCACCCAGGGAACCATGCGCAATGCTAGCGCCTGCTGTAAGTTGAACTCCCTGGGCAAGTGCGAATGTTAAGTTGGAGACAGTGCCAGGCGTACATTGAAACTCGCAACTAATTGCACTTATGTCCGAAACTGGATTAGAAATGGAATACGTTGTTTCGTTTACCCTGGCGAGAACAGCGCTGCCACCTATTGCGGCGGAACCTTCTCGTATTGTAACCAGGGCAGCGGAACCGAGGATTGCTTGTAATTCTTCATCTGACCCGTCTGTGTCTTGCGCCCATAAACCACTCGCTGAAACGCTCCCGGTGCGCAGACCTTTAATGTAGGTCTTTGCCGAGGCTGCATAGGAAGTAGTTTCCGCCAGGTCGGTTTGAACGGTTGTTGATGTGCTTGTGAAATAACTTGTTAAATCAAACTCGTCAATATAGACGGCTGTATTTTTACCATGAAGAAAAGTCGGCATTATGCGTCCCCTTTCTTATTGCCTGGCTTACCCAGGGGCGCAACATAACCTTCCTTAACTAACCAGTCAGAAGAAGGAAGCTCCACCTGGTCGCCAGGTTTGTAAACTATCCCCTTAACTTCTATTTCGCCGTCCCCGGTGGGACCTCCGGTTGCGATGTATTTTGGCATATTACCTCCAGACATGGCAAGACATAAGGTCCAGCCACTCGGACACTCGGTCCACTAGGGACACTCGGACACTTTTCAACATAGCAGGGTTCTAGGTTCGTGTCCTGCACTACCGAAAAACAACAAAGCCCCAGGGTCGTCACCCTGGGGCTTTCTGTTGCCTTAGTTTCTATTTACTGGAAGCGAGGATTGTAGCTCTTTCTTTAGCGAACTCAATAAGGCTTGCTGCTGAGTCGTTTAGAATTTTAATAAATTGTTCTTCGGTAAGGTCTGCTGCTACTTCCTTTGCCTCGGACTTAAATTGTTCCAGGAGGTCGTCTACTATGACCGTGGTAAAGAATACGTTCCTAGTTTCTTCTTCTATTTCTTCTAGGGTCCTAGCCTCTTTGTAGTAATTAGGTGTCATGGAATTTCCTTTCGTTGTTGTTGGTTTCTCCATGGGTTGAGTATAAGCCAGGTTTACAACTCTTATCAACCTTTACCTTGAAATTTTATTTGGTTTCCCTGGTTGTTCATTCCCTGGTTGTTTGTTCCCTGGGTTCTTTCTCGCATTAATTTAGACCTGGCACGCTCCCGCACACCTCCCCATATTCCAAATTCTTCACCGGCTGAGATGCTGTATTCTAAACATTCTTCCCGTACCTGGCAGCCAGAGCAGATGAAACGCCCGTCCGCAGATGGGGACCTGACGTTATTCCTGGGAAAGAACCATTGTGTCGGAAGCCCTAAGCAAGCAGCCAGGGACCGCCAGTCCTGGTCTACTTCTTGGCTTTCGCTTTTGGGGCTGGCTTCTTAGCTGTTGTCTTCTTAGCTGCTGGCTTCTTAGCTGCTGCTTTCTTTGCAGGGGCTTTCTTTGCTGGGGCTTTCTTCTGCCCCTGGCGCAACTTCTTCCAGGTGGCTTCGTCTGCATGCCCGGTGACCTCTAAGCCGTTTCCTTCCTGGAAAGCAGCTAGCGCCCGGTCTGTGCCTATTGCGAAGCGTCCATCCGGGTAAATAGTGGCGCCTTTAGAATTGAGTAATTCTTGCAGTTGAATAACAGCGTGCCGGTTGGCGTTGTTTGTAATTGATAGAGGAGGGGTTCCTATGTCGTCACTCATAATTTCCTTTTCTTAGTTGTAAAGTTGTTCTTCTGCATCATCTGGAATCTCAGGCTGCTGCTTGAGAACCGATGCGGACTTGTCTCCGATTGGTCCCCCGGCTGCTATTGCGCCCTTGATGACAGATAGTGCTGCGGGAAGCCCACCTATTGCGGCGAGCTTCAACGTGGACAGCCCACCCATATCCACACCAATTCCGGAAGCCATCCACAGCCCCAGGAATGATTGAACGTAGGTAAACAATGCCCGTTCTAAAATGTCTAATAATTGTTCTTTGTTAAAACTTAACATGGTCCTTCATTTCTTAAATAAGGCGCCCCAGGTGGCGGGTCCGCAAATAGCGTCAACCACCAGCCCACGGGATCGCTGAAAATTGCGTAATCCGGAAGCTGTACGCTTTCCGAAAATTCCATCTGGGAAGCCACAAGAGAATCCCAGGTTGTTGAGTTGTTCCTGCATAACCTTTACAGATGAGTTCTTGTTGCCCCGGCGGAGCGGTTTCCTCTTTACCTGGTCACCCAGGGTGGCGATTGCTGCTGCAACCCCTTTCAAGTCCACCTTCTCTTTCTGTGCTTTCTTTGTCTCGGTTGGCTTCCCGGTCATAGCAGGAGCATCAAAGGGTCCGTTGCTGTCTCTCCATTGAAAGTGCCACCATTCAAACGGGTTCCATACGGTCTGTCGTATGCCGTAGTCTTTGGCTATTCGTGCTACGTCCTGGGTTGTTATTCCCTTACCGACAATTCTTAAATCCGCAGCGTGCCCATAGCCGTCAAAGGGCTGCTGCATGTGCCAACTTCCTTGAAAGAGCTTTCCAAATTTTCGGTCCGGGTTGGCTGCCAGGTTAAACCCAGGCTTCCTAGCAACCCATCCATCATAGAGGCGTTTCTGGTCTGCGTACGATCTCACACCGCTGACAATCTGTACTTTCCCCGAGAGGGTAGAGTTCTCAACCAGGAGCGAATGCAACCTGGCTTTGAATGTTGGGTGGAGCAAATCGGTCCGCACCCATTTAGATGTCACCGGCAAACGCATAGCCTAAGTCTTGCACACTTCCCAGAAAAAGTCGCCAACCTGGAAGAAATCTTTGTTCCCAGGGAAACCAGGTTCCTAAAAACCCCGGAAATCCAGGGGCAGACATGAACTAGAAATTAAGAAAAGTCCCTTTTCCCTGCAAATATACTGGACTTTATTAGTAAACCCGGCTTATACTGTACCTATGGACAAAACAACAACGAAGGGAAATCAAATGAACACAGAAACCAAATTGGACGTATTCCTCAACGGAGACATCAGCAGGCTTCAATACCTAGACATCGTAGACGAGGACTTCGCCTTTGAAATGGACGGACCTTGCATACCAGTCAAGAAAATCCTAACCCTCGCAGTCACCGACAACATGGTTCGCTTTAGTGGCTCAATGGAAAAAGAAGAAGCAGCCGAAGATTTCTTGAACACGATTGATGAACTAGATAAAAAAGTTACCCTAGAACAACTCAGAGACCTATACCTAACAATCTCACAGATAGACGCTTACAGCAGCTACTCAACAGAGGAGATTGAAACAGACCTCAGCCACTACACATACGAGAAAGCAAGGAACATGATTCGGTTTACTCAATCACAAATTGACCGATCAACCGAAATCGCACTCAAGAAAATAGAGAAAATTATCAAGAGCCGAAACGTAAGGCTAGACGGTTAAAACCAAACCAAGAAAGGAAAATTCCATGAGAAAAAAAGCTATAGACATTCAACCAGGCGATTGCATAACCTGGCGACAAGGACTCAGCCTCCTAGTAATGGAAGTTGAAGACATTAAAGTAAATAGCAACACCTATGACAAGAATAACTGCGGAGTGTTTCTAGAGGGTTACATTAATTCTTCCAACCTCGGAACTTACCGGGTAACTTACGGACGGGACGGCAACGACATTGCAAAGCTAAACATAGACGCAGAAGTTACTTGCGAATTTAACTTCCTACAAGACATCTAAACAACCAACAACCACAAAGCCCCAGGGTGACGACCCTGGGGCTTTGTTGTTTTTAATGTCCCAGGTAAGTGTTAAGGTTGTGCAGTAACTACGAAAGGACCGTTATGGGTAACGATAGAAAAATACAGATAGGGCAGTTAATAACAGAGGAGCATTTAGAGGCTTACTTTGATTTTGAAGGGGTTATTAAACACTTGCGCCAGGTGGTTCTTGATGACCCTATGGTGCAGGGTTACATTTACCAGGAAGTTCGGGATAAGGGCTTGAGCGTGCCAGACATGCCCGAGCTGTTGGATGGTGGCACCGAAGCGGATATTGCTAAAAACGAGCTAGCTATTCTTAACCAGGAAGTCAAGGAAGAAGAATACTGGAGGGCAATAAGTAAGGTTTATAGGAATCTTCTCCTGGTTGTCGTAGGTGAAATAGAGGCTTAATAACTAGCGGGGGAATCGTATTCCTGGGGACGCTGGGTAACCGAGGAACCCGTTAGGGAAGGCATACCTGAAAGCGTCGTCCCTGGCTCCGGTTCCCATAAGTGTCGGCGCCCTCCGTATGTCGGTCACCATCTCAATGGAGCAACGGCAGTTCGGGTGTGCAGGTGGGTAATCGCCGCCACCCGTTCCCCAATCAAACGAGGTTCCCAGGCGGGTTCTTACTCCGCCCATTGGAGTGCATACCTCGCAGACGTCAGTCGGACCTGTAACCCATTCTTTTAACGTGTCGGGACCAACAAGTCCATCTGCCTGGGCTTTCATCATTGTGTCCAACAACCCTCGGTTCTGTGCGTAAGCAACTTCTGTTCGGGCTATCATTCTTCCCCTGGCTCGCCGTAGTTTGTCCCCGTACTTCTTAGCGTGTTCTGTTGTTCTCCTCTTTACTTCCCTGGCTGGCACTCCCTGGTCTACCAGGTTGCTGGAATAAGTCTCCATGCTGTTCTTTACAGCAACCGCCCACCTGGGGAACAGCCCTTCGGTATGGGGAACAATAAAGGAAGCATAATCCGCCCCGGTAATTGGCACCGGGGAAACTTCAGATAGGAGGGCGAATAAACGCCTGGCAGTTTGGTCCGGGGTTAATCCAGTAACGGTTCGCCCGGTTCTAAACGTCTGGGCTTCTGTAAACCCCTCGCCTATTAAGATGCTAATACTTGCCTGCACATCTGCCGTCACTGAAGAAATTATTTCCGCCGCCCGGAACCTGGCGTAGACCTTGCCTGGCATACTGTCGGGTTGCATATCCCACAATTCAAGCGGAGGAACTTTCGTATCCGCCCAGGGAAAAGGTTCCCAGGCTAAAACGGTTTCTTTCTTTAGTTCGTTTCGCATACCCAGGCGAGCGTTAGACCCTAATTGTCTCAGGCGGTCATTTACGGCGGTTCTAAGGCGTTCTGTGCCGTCCCTGGTTCCTTGTATATAACTTTCAAAAATTGCTTTGGCTATTCGCTCGCTAGTTGGTGCAAGACGTTCCAGGAGTAACCTTCTAGCCTGGTCTTCGTGTAGGTTGCCAAATATAATTCGGTTCCAAATATCTCCAGGTATTTCTTTCAACCCCTGGAGAAACTCACGGTTCAGTTTCCGTTCCAGGTTCTCCAGGTAGTCGCTATCGGTTGGGCGAAACCTGGGAAGGTGGTTGTCTCCCCGTTTCTTCTGTACCCATTTAACGGCTACGGGCATTTACATAACTTCTTCGCTAACCTCTGCCGGTAAGCCTGCGAGGGTTCTCAGGTAATCCGACAAGCCGTCATCTGGTAGTAATGCCCCAGACGAGGTGAGTTTTGCAACATAGTCCCCCAGCACTCCCAGGTCCGGGTCCCTGGGTGCTGAATACGCCAGGGAGGGGAACAAATCGTCTGCCACACCGTTAAGCCTTAACAACCTGGGAATGCCGTAGTTGTTGAACACATCTGCTATTCCTGCTAACCAGGCTTCTATCGTGTCCATAAATAATTCTATTTTGGAAACGCTTAACGCCTGGGTGCCGATTTTCTCATGTCCTAGCAGAATAAAATCGGCGAGAATGCTCATCGCAATGCGTTGGTCGTAGCGATTAATTATGGCATTCGTGTCAAATTGACGTCTACCTCCGGAGGAAAGTAGTTGTATGTCATACGCTTTCTGTTTTGTCTCCGGGTCATACGCCAGGGGAAACACTAGCCCCTCCTGTTCGTCCCGCCTTATGTTGCGGACTATTGTCTTAATTTCACTCAAGGCAGCTTGCTCTTGTGTGCTTGCGTTATCGGAAAGAAGCTGTGGAGGAACATAAGCAACAGCCATGCCGCAAAGATCTCTTTCAATGCCAATCGCTTCTATGGTTTGAATGCGTTTCTGGTAATACCAGGAGGTATATGCCGAACGAAGAATGCTGCGTCCCCTGGGGTTGTTTAGTTTGGTAGTTGTGCGAAATAGGAGTGCTTTCTCTATCGGGATAAAGACCGGACCCGTTCCGGCTATTGGGTTCATTTGGGTCATGCCTTCAATTCCTCCGTTAGCATCAAACGACCACTCGTAAACCGTGTCCTGAGAACGTGCCGGGAACTTACGCCACCCGATAGCGTTGTCTGTGTACCTGGAACCATTACCGTCATCGCTCGGTCCCTGGCGCCTCTTGTAAACAATTTCGTTGAAAGAAAATCCATAAGTAAGCATTGAAAGAACGTTGCTAATTGTGTCTTCCCAGGTGATTGACATATCGTTCATACAGTTTGCAACGAACTCCGCCTGGTCAATGGCTGCCTGGTTGTTTGGGTCCGATGGTTCTACAGACCAATCAACCGACCTGAACAACATTTCAACGGCTTGCAGTATGCCTCCGATTACCGGGTGGTTCTCACTCATTTCCCGGTAGATGGCATAGCCCCGTTTCCCCTGGAGCTGGCGCAGGAAATCTTCCTCTACACGCCCACCATATTGAACAAGACCCGAAGACCCTATTTCCATAAAATCTGTTGATGTTGGCTTAGCCTTTTCCATACACCCTCAATCTGTTACACACCTGGGAATCACTCTAGCTTATTTCCCAGGGCGATGCTTGCGTAGCACCGAAAGGAACCACAGCGGGAGGCATTTGGCTTCCAACCATTAATTCCGTTAATGCCCACACCAGGGCGTCAAGTCTGTCCGGTGATGGTGATTCCGGGGTCCAGGAACACATCTGGTCTTCTAGTGTTGGGAAGGCGCCAACATGTTTCACCTTTCCCTGCTCATACAAAGCCGCCACGGGTTCCGCCCGGGTACGTTTCCCCCTGGTTGCATGAACTGTTTTAATTGGTACCTGGCTTTCTACGGTTTGCAAGGTGTGGCGGACCATGTCTCCTCCCTGGTTAGCTTCTACAACAATTCGGTCCGCCTGGGACCGATGGTATAAAGCGATTGAAGCATTAGCCCATTCCACCGGGGACCCTTTCAAAGATCTATCGTCCAGGACGTAACCGATTCCCTGGGCGTCTACCCCGGCAGCAATAATCCCGGTTTCAGCGCTGAAGTCTGTATTTGAAATAGCCGGGTCAACTCCAACGACAATTCTTACCAGGTCGGGAAGTTTATGCACCCGGGAGTTCTCAACCATTTGCCTATTCCATAACGCCCCTTCTACGTCGTCCAGTATTTCGGCATACAACTCTTGTCGCCCCAGGCGGGTTCCCTCGTACCTGGCAAGAACCTCGGTTAAGAAGGCAGGTGCCAGGTTGGTTCTGTTTTCAAACGTGCTTCCCCTGGTAACGACAACATCTTCACGGTCTACCAGGGAACGGATTAATTTGGTGGGTCTGGGTGTTGTTGTGGCTACGAGGCGAGGGTCGGCACCTATACGAAGTCCGAAGATTAATTGGTCCCAGGCGTCCGGGTAACGCCACGCAGCAATTTCGTCACACCAAGCAAGGTCATGGTTCGGTCCTCTTAATCTGTCAGGCTCGTCTGCGGAAAAGGTTGTTGCCATAGCACCATTATGAAAAGTCAATCTTCTCTTAGATGGCTCATACCTGGGACGGTGATGTTCTGGGAATATGCGTAACAAGCCAGATTCGCCTTCCACCATTGTGTCCCTTACATCTGCGGCGGTTGCACCAACCAGGGCGATTCTACCTGCCTGGTTACTTTCAACCTGGGAACGAACCCACTCTGCCCCGCTCCTGGTTTTGCCGAAGCCACGACCTGCAAGGATTAGCCATACACGCCAAACACCTGGCGGAGGAAGTTGTTTCTGTCTAGCCCACAAAGACCAATCCCACATCACCGCTTCTTGTTCCCTGGGTGATAGCGTTTCGTACCAACCAGGGTCTAGATTAAGCAGCCGGGTAACAACCGAATCTTCCTGGAAGGTTTCTTCCCTGGTTGTTTCTGTCTCCATAAATAACAGTCTTGCACAACCTGGCGCCCTGGGAAAGTTTCCCTGGTAACCCCTGGTTTCCCTGGTCGGCGACAAAAATGTCAGAAAATGTCAGATCTGAACTAAAACTGAACCCTGTAGGCGCCCGTATTTCGCTTCTAAGGGGTTTATTGGGTCCGCCTGGCACATTAGGACCGGGGTAAATAGCCTTCTGTACAATGGAGATATGAGCGTGTCCAAGGTTGTCCCTGGTATCCTCGGGGATTCCCTGGTATCCAATGGACAACCCCGGTTTTCGTGGGTATCCAATGGATTCCCGGTGGTATCAAAGGACTCCCCCTGGTTTTGCCGATTTTTACCTGGTATCAATGGATTCCCCTGGTGTCCTCGGGGACTCGGTGGTATCTCCTGGGATACCTGGGATTCCCTGGGAGTCGTTTGGAGGTGCTATTTCCCTGGGTGTTTCTTTAGTCTCAAGCAAAGCCAATCTATCCCGCAACATCTGTCCAACATCTGTTTCCAGGGGCTGCCCATCTCTCCCGGTAAGCTCCACCTGGCGGGGAGCATCTAAACCGTTCAAGGCTGACCGCCGTTTACTTATGTTCCCGGCTGTGTTAATAATCCTCATAATCGTTTCCGGGTCCGCCTGCTTTCGTTGGGCTTGTTCTAGTTGCCCCATTGTCTGCCGCCAAAGATGGTCTAGCCTTTCGTTCTCAAGAACCCTCAACTCGTTTACAGCCTCACCGCCCCATAATTTGATTGCCTGGGTGTACGCTTCTCTCGCTCCCTGGCGTCCTGCATACCCAACTCGTTCCGCTATTGCCTGGAAAGAAAGACCTACAGAACGAAGCCGTATGACTTCCTCGTATTTCGCTAATGTTTCGGGTGTTCGGTTGGTTTGAATTTTTACCATGTCCAGAGCCTAGTGACCAGATGTGTTTCGTGCCAGGGAAAGGAACTCTGCCCGGGCTTCGGGCTTGCTAAGAAATACTCCCCTCATTGCACTTGTGGTCATTGTTGTTCGTGGTTGTTGCACTCCCCGACAACTCATGCATTCATGGTGCCCCTGCACAACTACGCCAACTCCTAGCGGTTTAAGCCTGCTTTCTATTGCTTCGGCTATTTGCTCTGTCATTCTTTCTTGCACCTGGAGGCGTTTTGAGTATTGGTGGACGACCCTGGCTAATTTAGAAATCCCGATTATTTTCCCGTCTGGGACATAACCGATAGTAGCGGTCCCGGTGAAAGGCAGTAAGTGATGTTCGCAATTTGAAACAAACTCTATTCCCGAAAGAACAACCATCTGGTCGGTCTGGTCGTTGAATACGGCGTTCAGAGTGTCGTGGTCGTGTATTTGGTAACCCTGGGTCATTTCGGACCAGGCTTTAAGAACCCGCTTTGGCGTATCTTGTAATCCTTCCCTGGTTGGGTCTTCTCCAATATATTCCAGGAGCCGAACAACCAGGTCTTGAGGGTCCCCTTCTTCTTTCTCCCAGGGAAATGTCAGCCAGCCTTCCATTAACCTGGCGTCTGGTGCGAGGTCTTTGGGGCTGTGTGCCTTTCTAAAACAAGCATCTCTTTTCCAACCTTCATACAGTTTCAACGTTTTCCCGCTGTCAACCAGGTCGTCAACAACCAGGGTCCCAGGTTGGGGTTTCTCAACCAGGGGAACTCCGATATGTCTTGCAACCATTACCGCCGGGGAAGCCCCGGAGGTTGGTACCCCATAAACAGAAAGGGCGCCTGGGTGTCTTGTTGCTATCGCTTCTGCTTGCACTTCTACTTCTTCCCAGGTCACCGGGACAATCTTTGCCATTACTTACCTCTTTCGTCATTCCAGAACCGAACATGTAGCCGGTCCGAGTAAAGATAGCCTTTTAGCATTGCCAGGTCTGCCACCCATTGACAATTCTCATCTAATTCTTCTTTCGTTACTCCCTGGGGCATAACATAAACACACCAGGGAGGGAACCCGGTTTCCCTCACAATGTTGTCCACCTGGCGGAAATCTTCCGGGTCGGTTATTACAAACTTCAACCAGGCGAAACCGTAGCCCGCTCGTTCGCTAAGGGTTTTGATGGATTTGTACCATTTCGGATTCCAGGCAACACCCGAACTTTTTAATTTTGGTGAAACCACATAAGTAATTCCCGGAACAAAAAGAGGCGCCAGGGTGCCATTCGTTTCTATATCTATCGGAAGGTCGGGTTCTCGTTCTTTAATTAAACCCGCCAGGGCTTCCAGGGAGTTTCGTTGCAGGAGGGGTTCGCCGCCACTAATTACGATTCTATCGTTAATTGTTCCCGGTAGGTGTTCGCAGATTCTTTCCAAAACTTCATCTATCTGAACTTTCTGAAGTTCCTTTGCAGGGTCGTAAGTAATACCGTTCTTTCCTTTCCAGTCCCAGGTGTAGGGAGTGTCGCACCATTTACAATCCAGGTTGCAGCGTCCCAGGCGGAGGAAAGCAACCGGGTGCCCCGAGTAGGGTCCTTCGCCCTGGACAGTCGGTCCAAAGATTTCCGAAACAACTAGGGTTTCCATGTTGCAGAGTTCTTTTCATTCTCATAGCAAGTGACCCGGATTAATGTAGCTGCCGGAACATTCTCCTGGGTCCACTCCTGAACCACGTTTGCAACCCATAGCGCCATTCCTTCAATCGTTGGGTCCATTACCCGGAGGTCTATGGCGCCGTATGTTGCTATCATCTTCCAGGCGTCCATGAAATTGTCTTCGGGGGAAATGAGAACTGTGTGGTCAAACTGTTTTTCAAACTTTTCTCTGAGTTCTTTAAGCCCGCCGAAATCTACAACCCAACCAAGCCCGTCCCTGGGTCCTTCCCATTCTAATTCTATAAAGCGGTCATAGCCGTGGAGATATTTGCAATGGGACTTTGCCAGGGGCTGCCGATGGCAACACGGGTATCCGCCCAGGCGTTTGGTGACGCTATAAGTAGCCATTAAGAAACAACCTCTTTCCAGTAGTCGGTGTCTGTGTAGTCTGTCGGGTCTTTAACGTGTGCCAGGTGGAACGCTTCTATTCTTTCAACGCAAGTTGCACACCTCCCGCAATGTATTTCCCCGCCTTCGTAGCAGGTCCAAGTGTCTTCCCAGGGAACCCCTAATTTGTTTCCCAGGTAGGCGATGTCAGATTTAGTCATGTTGACAAACGGGGCTTCTACAGTAATGTCCCCGAACCCGGATGTTGCCAGGGAAAGCGTTTCCGAAACCGCCTGGGTAAATTCTGGTCTGCAATCGGGATACACATAATGGTCGCCAGCATGGACGGCAGTAGCTATCTTTTTCATATCGTTTGCAACCGCAACCCCTCCCGCAGCCGCTAGCAATATCATGTTCCTATTCGGGACAACCGTTACCCGCATATTTTCAGCGGCGTAGTGCCCGTGCGGAACATCAATGTCGTCTGTTAAAGCCGACCCTCCGAGTTGTTTGCCTAATTCTGTCAAGTCTAGAATCAGGTGCGGCGTGTTTAAGTGTTCCGCAATTAGCCGGGCAGAGATTAATTCTTTCTTATGCCGCTGTCCATAATCCACAGAAACAATCAACCCGAGGGTTCCCTGGTTGTGCAGGTGGTAACAGAGGGTAGATGAATCCATACCTCCACTAGCCACAGCAACGGTATTTTTCATCATGGTAATTTCTCCTTCTGTTCTTCTAAATAATTCACTGCCATACTTACGTCCTTCATTCCTACGTCTGCCAGGTAAAGCCGAAGCCCTCCGGTTTCCTTGTCCCCGGTTGCTGCTTCTAGATTAGGCGCCCCATTAGCCCCGGCGCCGCCGTCTGCCATAAAGACTTTCACTCCATCTGTGTCGCCGAAACTGGTGTAAGGAAGTTTCCCTGGTGGCAGCGAAACAATACCCAGGCGTTTCCGAACTGCTTGTTCCTGGTACATCGTTGAAAGGGCTGATATTGCCGCAACTTCTTCCCTGGTTGCTTCCCTGGTAATAAATCTTTTCGGAGTAAACCCTAATCTTTTAACCGCTTGCGAATGTTTTGTCCAATGTTTCTTGTTTCCCAGGCGGAGCCTAAGCATTTCAGTTTTCTTTGTATCCCAGACAGAGACTTGCCCATACCGAAACCCAGAACCCCAGGAGCTTGAATCAACCGAAAAGAAAGGGAGTGTTCTTAGTGGGTGGACAGACGTAAGCCCCAAGCCATGCAGAACGGTATTTCTTTCCCGGGACTCTTTCATTGCCCATATTAGGGAAGGCATTAAACGCTTCCAATGTGTACCCACCATTCCCCCGAGAGCAACATAAGAATATCGGTCACACAAATCCAAGAACACTTGACGGTCCGAACGAACATGCCAGACCGGTAACGGTCCAAGCCCCATACTTTCAAGCGCTGCCTGGTTCTCCTGGGTTGCAACCGGGTCATCAATGACGTCTAGATTGCAGTAAACAGAAAAGTAATCTTTCCACTTGTGCAACCAAGTTGCATATTCGTCCAGGTTGACTTCTGCACCCTGGGTCCAGGCGGAGAAGGCACCCGAGTCGGCAAATATGTCAGGTAGGCGTTCCCCGATAGTTAATCTTTCAAATAAGTTGTTGACCCGGGTGTCTCGGAAATAATGGTACGAGATAAGAACCCGGACTCGTTCAGCCGGTGCCACGCTCAAGGAACAATTCCACCTTCTCTGCATCGTTATTCCCTTCCAGGTCTTCCCACCATTGTGTCCACGCTTGGTGAACGCCAGGTGGCACCCGAAACGAAACTGTCTTCCATAAATCTGTGCCATCTTCAGGAAACTGCCCAGCCAATTCTTCCAGGTCTATATCTCCATCGGTAATCAGTAAATCAAGATCGTCCCCGTCGTAGCCTGTTCCTAATAAAGAATCTTCTGTGGCTATCTCTGCAAGTAATTGGGTGAGGATTTCGTTGTCGTAAGTTGCAAGGTCGTTTGTTCTATTGTCTGCAAGAAGTATTTTTAACGCCTGGGTGTCGTTTACGTCTAACCAATGAACGGGAACCTCGGTAATACCTAATTGCCTGGCTGCCTGCAAACGATGGTTCCCCGCCAAGACGTACCCGGTTGACTTCTGTGCCACCAAAGAACCGAACCAACCATTTTCCTGGATGCTTACGGCTATTGCACCGATGTCGCCCTGGCGGGGATTGCCTGGGTGGTTTACCAAGCCTTCAACTGCCACCATCTCAACATTCAAGTCTTTTGTGTCTTTACTTTTTCGTGCCACATTTTCACCGTATCACGACCCTGGGACAGTTTGGGGGAAATGTGTTGTTTGAGTTTTTCTGTGTTCTGTAGTAAACTGGGGTTATGGACACAACGAAAGGAAATCAAATGTCAGTAGAAATTCCAAACGATTGGCAGGCGGAGACAACAACCCCGCAACAAAGATCGTATGCAAGAAAGAAAGCCAGGTCTTCGCATTTTTATGAATGCTTAGAATGCCGGGCTTACATTGGTGACAAGGTTGCCGAGCAATATAGCACCTGCCCGTTCTGTGATGGGGCTAACTGGTCGGGCTTACGGGAATGGGGAAGCCGCCGTGGATGACAACCAACAGCATGAGCTTTACGAAGCCGAACGGGAAGTAGGTTGGGCAACGTATGGAGCAACCGAGAACCTGGAAGACCTCCGGGACGTTTGGTTGTTTGTTAATAAGGTAATGAATAAGGCGAGCTTCAAAAAGCGTTACCCTCAGACACACCGGCTAGCACAACCCAAGAACACGAAGCCGGTTGCCTTCCCGAAATCCATAATGCTTCCAGGTGGCGGTTACCGAACCAGGGGTAGCGACTACTCACACCTCGGTGGCGTAGCGGGTGGCAAAAAGGTTCCAGGTGAGATACGCCAGGGACGGCGCTCACCTGATTACGCTTACCTCACATGGAGTTTCCAGGGGACGCCCAGGGTTAAAGCGGACGAGTGCTTTGAGCCGGTAGGTATTGAAATTTTCCCAGCAGCCATCAGAGGGGCTTCGGCTAATCGTCGTTCTATTAATGTTAGCAAATGGGGTCGCCAGAAATGGGTCCTCATGCACGAACTAGCTCATGTCGTAGACATGAATGAGAACGGTAACCATAGAGAATGGCACCAGGGACACGGGTGGCAGTTTAGTGCCATCTACTTGAATCTCGTTGGCATGGTCTTCGGTGCCGACTGTAAGAAAGAGCTGCGGGACCAATTTAAGTCCGGCGCTGTTAAATACCTACAACCCCGAGGGGCGAAGAACGCACACCCTTGGGACCCCAACCCGGACCGACTATGGACGGTCTAACGAAAGGAAAAGAAATGGATACTAAACAACCGAGGGTTCGGTTGTTGCCGGTGGAAAGTCTGTTGCGCTATCTAGCGTTTCGGTTCCCCGGAACAACTGACACCTATAAGGCAGTTGCCCTGGGTGTCTCTTTAGACGCCTACCAGAAGATGCGGAGGAGGGGTTTTATTAGATGGACCCAGGGTGACCGTTACGCTATTCACCTGGGTCGCCACCCGGTCCACATCTGGGACAACTGGTACGAGCTAACACATAAGGAGGACAAGGTATTATGACCGAACTTACTGAGCCAGGCAAATGCTGCCCAACCTGCAAACGCCCTTGGAAGAAATTAACAAACACCCAACGGGCGAGGTCTGGAGATTACCCAGGGCAAGAGAAAGAGGCTGCTAAGTCTCTGGGTAACCTGGCGCCTACTTGTAAGCGTATTCACGAATTCCTGGTGTCCCGGGCAGAGCGTTACCCAGCCAGCCACCCGGAAGGGTGGGTGTCCTCTCAAGAATTAAGAAACCACATTGAAGGAGATGGACCCAGGCGAGCGAGGCAACTGAGGGACGAATATGGTGTCCCCTTGGAAACCCGTATGGAAACCAGGGAGGGGCGAACCCTGGCTTATTACCGAATTGCCAACCTGGGCTATATGTCCCAGGTGGGTGTTAATGTGGAGGAACCCTACGACCTAACGAAAGGAACTTTATGGGTAACAGAAACAACGTAATAATCTATCAACCTAATTATGCCGGGGAGGAGGAAACACAACCCCTCTATCTGTATTCACATTGGGACGGAAACGACCTGGCGGTTAAGGTAATGCACGCTATAGACAGAGCAGGGGAACGGTTGCGGGACCCTCATTACTTCTCCAGGATTATGTTTGAGGAAATGATTAAGGACAGCCTGGGCGCTAACACAAGCTATGGAATATGCGTAGGTGTAGCGCCAGACCACGACCCGGAAAACACACCGATAACGATTACCTGGCAGCGGAGCAATCCAGGTTCCCGATTAATTGAATGGGAAATGTTTGTGGAATGGATTGATGGTATTAAGAGGGAAGCCCGGGAATTTAGTTTATGGATTCACGAACTAACACGACGGGAACCTCTTAACGCTTTCCCTGGTGTTACCTTGGACCTCTCAAGTATAGAAAAAGAAGGGGTTTAATAATGGCAGCCGAACCAACAACCCCAGGGCTGGACCTGGAAGTTATTACAACCGCCCTCGTCCAACCCAGCGGGTCAAATAGTGACATCGTTGGAGCGATGCACGATTACCAGGAGTTGTGCAGGGCGTTGCTCAATGACGGCGATTTCCAGACAATACAAGGAAAGCAGTTTCGGAAACGCTCCGCCTGGCGTAAGTTAGCCGTAGCCTATGGCGTGTCCTTTGAGATTGTAGACCGCTCTTTATTTTGGGATGATGATGGCAACCTTAAGTCTGCGGAGTTTATTGTTCGGGCGACAGCTCCTAACGGTAGATTCGCCGATGGTTGGGGAGCATGTCACGTCGGGGAACGTAATGCCGGGCGTAAGGCAATGCACGACATACCAGCAACAGCAGAGACTCGGGCAAAGAACAGAGCGGCTGCCGATTTGTTTGGTATGGGTGAAGTTTCTGCTGAGGAAATAGACCGCAACGCTATGACTGCAACCAGGGTGACCGTTACAGAACTAGCGAATAGGATTTCCGGGCTGCCCACAGAACACCAGGACACCTTGAAGGAAACCTGGCGCCAGAAAGCACTCCCGAAAATGTACGACCTAAATGACGACCAGGTGGAAACTGTACATTCTGAGATTGACGCTATACAGTTGCAGGTCCGGCTTACAGAAGCCGATGTAAACGAGGAGGCGTTTTGAATTGGAAAAGAGTAAATGGCGGGCTAGGGATTATGTTGTTATTCCCAGAAGCCTCTTAACTACGAAACTAACACCTGCTTCTTTTAGAACCTGGATTGCCCTGGCGTCTTTCTGTTACGACAGCGACTCGTGCTTCCCCTCTAATAGGGCTATTCTTGAGCGTATGCCGCCAGGGACAAGTTTAGGGACAATCCAGACAGCTAAGCGTGACCTAGAGCGTGCCGGGCTTATCCACAGAACTAGACGATTTGTGGACGGTAGGGAAACGACTACTGTGTACAACCTACTAGCCCCGGAGGGTACTGAAATGATTACCCCTAACGACAAAAGCACTCCCGTGGGTGCTGGGTCGGGTACCCCATTAAATAAAGAAGAAGGAAATAAAATAAAAGGGGTAATCAAAAGAACAAAGGAAGGCGATGTGTTCATAAAAGGGGTCGGGTGGGTTGCAGACAATGAAAATACTTAGCTCTATCGTTATAGCGTGTTCCCTGGTGTGTGTTATTCCTGCACAAGCCCAGGCGGACCAGAACAGCACAAACTTCATTGACTGGAGTTTGGTTGAAAATTACTTCCTGGCAGAGTATGAATACACCTGGTTGGAAGATTCCCTGGTTGTTTCCTTCCTTCAATACTGGTTGGGCTTACCCAGGGAAGCCAGGGACGGGGTTTACGGACCTGTAACACGCCGAAACCACACCAGGAGGGCAACTACCCTCAGACTCCAGATAAACGCCCCTTATGGCGGTTCTGTGGTGTTTCCGGACAATGTAGAACGATGGAGGGATATGGTTTCCCTGGCAATAGCCAGGTATGGAGGTCCACCGGAAGACATTGACCGATTCTTGTCTGTTATGAGATGTGAAAGCCAGGGGTTACCGGACGCAACCAATTCTTCCAGCGGCGCTGCCGGGCTAATGCAGCACCTTCCGCAATTCTGGGACGCCCGGGCTGCAACTGCTGGCTACCCGGGTGCGAGTGCGTATAGTCCAGAGGCTAACATTAACGTGTCCGCCTGGTTGTTGTACCGGGCAACGGGCGGAGGGTGGCAGCACTGGAATTTCGGGTGCTTATAGAAAGGAATTAAAATGGGAAAGAATGACGGAATCTATAAATGGTTGAGGGAAGGTTACGAAAAAGGTTATTGCAGCGATTTATATTGCGAGAACCATGACGGGGTTCACCGGGACGATATGGAAACGTATGAGGAACTCATTAACGAATACGATGGAAGGGATTTTTGTTGGACGATTGTGAAACTTTATACCGGTTTTGACCAAAGTAAACCCAACCCGGAAAGGTTGAAAGGGTGAAAAGAGTACCATTGAAACGCAAGACACCGATGAAACGTTCTGGGTCCCTTGCCCCGGTAAGTAAGAAGCGAGCAAAGACCAACCGGGCGAGAAGAAAGTTTGTGCAGGAGGAGCTAGAGAAACGTGCCTGGTGTGAGGCTCACATCCCCCAGGTATGCACCAGGCGAGCAACAGAAATACATGAACCCATCTTGCGTTCTGCTGGAGGTTCTATTTTGGATGCAGCAAACTCCGTTGCTATTTGCCGCATGTGCCATAGATGGGTTCACGACAATGTTAAAGAAGCCAAACGCCTGGGGCTAATTAAAACGCCGCCGCCATATAGAAAATTTCCTTAAAGCATGGAGGAGCTACCTAACGATAAAAAAGTTCCCGCCAGGTGGACGTTATACGACCACGAAAGACCCTGGACAATGAATAACGAAAGAACCTGGCATTGGTCTAAGAGAGCTAGCAGGACAAAAGAAACCAGGGAAAGGTTCGCCTGGTTGTGCCTGGCGGAGAAGGTGCCGTCGTTAGAATATGTCAGTTTTGACATTGTCCCACTAGCGAAACACCGGGGTTCCCTGGCGGACCCGGCAGCCCATTACCCAACCGTAAAGGCGGCGATTGATGGGATAGTAGATGCAGGGGTAATCCCAGACGATTCCGGGAAGTACATTCAAAAGATTACTTTCTGGTCACCGTTAGTAAGCAAGCGGGACGGCTTGCAAATAATTATCAAAGAGGAAAGGAAAGAAGATGACACCAAAAGAGGAAGCAATTAGCAGGGCAAGAGCTTTCACCGGCTTAATGAAAACTCTACAAAATGAAATCGGCAACATGGGACAACAGAGGCGAGCGCTGTTGAGTGAGTTGTACTCCCAGGGAGTTCCGCAAACCGAACTAGCCGAAGCCCTGGGCATCTCCAGGCAGCAGGTTTACATGGAAATAAGAAAGCACAAAGAAAAGCCGTTCTAGGTTATTTGTCCCACCTGGGTGTTAAGTTATTTGCTAACGAAAGGAAATTAGATATGGATGCTATTACGGACCCCGAAGATATAGAGTTGTTTCGTTTATTGACAATCCGCCAGGGCTTAAAATTAGAAGTAGAAAGCGGGTTGGTCCACAGCCGGGGAAACCTGGTTCTGCAACGAGCAAGGGAAGCCCTGGAGATGTACGGGTATAAAGCCAAAAGAAATAAGAAAGATGTTCTGGTCCAAATGAATAAACTACTTAGTGCAGGAAACGTTTTAATTCCTGTCCCTCAAAACGAGTGGATTAAAAATGGACAACAATAAAACAATGGAAAAGCTGCGGTCCATGTCGGAACACCGGCTTCTAGAAAGAAACATACAACGGGACAAGCTAGCCCCTGGAGACTGGGAAGCAATTACAGACGGCGCCGCTACAACGGCTTTTCTTAACCTGGAAATGCGATATAAAACTTATGCCGAGGCTTCCTGGTGTGAGGACGTTATTAAAGCAAACGAACAGACCGCTAGTTGTAGGTGCGAGGATTGTAACCTCTGGCACATACGTTTCGTTCAAATGATGCAAGAGGTGGAGGACCAGACCGAAACACATCTGTTCCTTACCCAGGGGCGCAAGCATGGCTGACAATCACCCGTCTATTAACACAACAGCCAAAGCCCTGGAACACGCCCCTCACCTGGTGGCTGCCAGGTGTGTGGAAAATGATTGTTGCGATGTCCACGGGTGTGAGGTTAGGGGACATTGCCAGACTTACGAATTACTTAAAGATTTAGGAATATACGATGGAATCTAGGAATCACCAAACAACTACAAATGCGGAGGATGCAAATGATATTTAACGAAGCCACCTGGACCCTGGTTGGGGAAACCGAAATGGAAGACATGGAAGTTGATGTGTCTCTCCGAAACAACCACCTGCACATCGCAATCCAAACAACGAGCGGGAAGTTTCCAAATCTACATAGAAATAAAATTATTCTTTCCCAGCACGATGTTGAAATCTCCGACATTACCCTCCTGGACCACCTATGTAGCAAACTAGAGGAAGCCAGGCAGAAACTTATGTTGGAGCTATCCAACGAAACGAAACAAAAAGTAGAGGGCTAAAAATGTCAGAAAATGTCAGATCTGAACGCATACCCATAAACACCGAAAATTTCTGCGGTTGTGGGGATACCAGGTGGTTGAAAGAAAAGAAATGGGTGGGTGGGTTTATTAAAACTTTCGCCGGGTACTGCTACATCTGTGCCCATTGTGGCGATGAGTGGAAACCAATTTAAGCCGCTAAACCGTCAGCAATTTCTATTTCCACCCGGGAGGCTTCTCCACCAATGGAGTAGCCTCGGAGTTCTCCTGCTTTAACGAGTTCCCACGCCCAGGGTTCCCATACAACACCCATGAAAGGAGTATTTTCCGGGAATTGGTATTTTGAAACCCCTTGACCTGGAACAACCAGGGAGGCTTCTACCGACCAGGGCATTGTTAAAATCTCAACCATTTCCCCGGCAACCTTCTCGGAGTGTTGCAAGTAGATTCGGCGGTCATCTTTACGGACCCATTCCCAGATTGATTCTTGCAAGTCTGTTGCGGTTATTGTTTCCCCATGCGCATCTTCTAAGCCAGGGACGTAAACGGGACCCATTGTGTAACGCTGTTCTGCTTTAAGCACCGAAACCAGGTTAGGGGTTGAATCTTTACCTATTTCCTCCACCAGGTTTCCTAGGGACAGTTCCCTGGTAAGTAGTTCTTCCCCAGCTAAAGAGCTAACCAGGTAAGTCGCATTATTCCGCAAGGCTTTCCAGGTTGCAGCAAACGCCAGGGAAACCGTTTCATCTGACAAGGTTGCTAATTTACGAGAGAAAGATTCAACCTGGTCTAAACGTTCTTCCGCCTCTGCCCGGGAAACATAACAACCGAAACTTCTTGTCCCATCTTTGGAGCGAACGCAGAATTGTCCATCTTCAACAACTATTTCTTTCCCGTAGGTTTCTTCTTCGTCATACCCGGTTTCTACAACTTCGGTTCCTGTGTCCTCGGTTATTTGGTGTTCCAGGGAATGGATTATTTCCATCACTGCCTGGCGCAACTCATGTGCCCCGTCCCAGGTGTATTCCATCATTGCCGAATAAGCCATTAAGAGGCAATCCATTGCCTGCCTAGCCTTTTCGGTCTTTCCCTGGTCGGTCATACCCGGAAACTCTATCAGAGATTCCAGGGTATGTCCTGCACTACCTGGCGCCGCCATCGTAAGGGGTTGCATGTCCAAGCCCGACCATTTCCTCATTCAAGGAAACGCCGTCTGCGTTTAATATATTTCCAAGTATGCGTCCGAACTTTCCTTTCTTATCAAGTTGGGTTTGAACGATAATTGTGTCACAACCATTCAACCAATCTTCTACGAATCGTTTGGCTTCTAGACCTTTCTGTTTTTCAACCAGGTCCCTGGTTCTACTCTCTGGCGCATTAATTCCTACAAACCTGATTCGGGCTTGCATGTTTAGGTCAAAACCCAGGTCTAAGATAACGTCAATAGTGTCCCCATCAACGACCCTTTCCAAGGTTGCCCGGTAGTGGTATAAGCTCTTTTTACTCATTGGTAATTCTCCTTTGATGATGGTGCAGAGTTTAATACAAACGCCGCATCCAGTTCTTCTAATGTTATCTTCCCGTCGTCCGCATAGGCAGCAGCGAGTTTCTGAATAACCGTAGCGGTGGCGGTAACACCAGAAAGGAGGGCGGCTTTGTAAACCGGGATTCCTCCAATAATGCTTGCGCCACCTATTACCGCCATAGCTTGATAGACAAACGTTGCGGCTATTCTGGCTGAAACGGTGCCGATGGTAGATATTGTTTTATTCACTTTTCTTTTCCTGGTACCAATCAATCGCAACTCCAAGAAGATGCGTTAAAAGGGCAATAACAGAAATGACGTATCCCAGGCGTTGAGTTGAGCCGCTGAGGGTTATTAATACCAAAGCCGTTCCTCCCAGAGTCCAAGAAAGATACAAAACTTCTTTCCCCAGGCGTTCACCTAGTTTCTTCATCATTGTTGGTTCTTATTCCTTCCTCGGGAACTTGTCCCGCTTGTTGTTGATGGTGGACCCGAGGTGGGTCCTCCGCCCCTGGGTGCTGTCGTTGTTGGACTAGGCGCCGCCGGGCTAGGTCGTATTTGTGTTGCCACCGTGGAAACAACTACTGTCGCCGCTACAACGGTTCTTCTTTCTTCAACGGTAATGGCTGAGCCTTCCGCCTCGTAATCTTCAAAACCACCAGCAAAGACGTTCACAGTTTCTTCAAGTTCCTGTTTAACCTCACTCGGGGCTTCGTTAAACACCTCGGGCGCCTTCTCAAATAATTCTTCTAATTCTTCATCTTCGGCGGTTTCCAGGAACTCGGGATTGTCTTCAATTATTTCTTCCAAAACATCGTCCGCTTCCAGTTCTTCAATTAATTCTTCCAGGGCTGTTTCGTTCTCCAACAATTCTTCAATCTCTACTTCTTCCAGGTCCAGGTCTGGGTCATCTTCCCATTCCCCGGTTTCCTCGTCATAGTAGATGTCTGTTTCGTTTGGTGGTTCTTCCTCCCAGGGTTCTTCCTCCCAGGGTTCTTCCTCCCAGGGTTCTTCCTCCCAGGTTTCTTCCTCTGGTTCTTCTTCTCCTGGGTCTTCTTCCCAGGTTTCCTCGTTCCCTGGGAACTCATCTTCCAGGTCCGCCAGGTCCGCCAGGTCTTCTTCCTCCCAGGGAGGTTCCTCCCCTGGGTCTTCTATTACGAAACCAGGTTCACCAGGCTCACCAGGTTCCGGGAAGCCCCAATCTATGTCGCCAATATCGTTCCAATCAATTTCGGGAAATGTGTTGTCTTCCGGGAATGGAGTGGGTGACGGCAACGGGGTCGGGGTCGGAGGCACAGGCGTAGGCGTAGGAGGGACAGGGGTTGGGGTCGGTTCCGGAGGCACAGGTGTGGGAGTGGGTTCAGGAACAGGAGTTGGGGTCGGAGGAATAGGAGTTGGGGTCGGAGGAATAGGAGTTGGGGTAGGCTCAGGCTC
>MPLU02202545.1_pt1 | contig 37246 bp, 27 predicted proteins | sample 1617381 | NCBI WGS metagenome assembly MPLU02 (sample SAMN05944801, study PRJNA350692) | marine metagenome | biome: marine; feature: ODZ; material: water; isolation source: 90 m water sample filtered on 0.2 um supor filter | place: Pacific Ocean | collected 2012-04-08 | depth 90m m
ATTTCATCAGCTGTTCTTTCAGTTTTTGGAGCAGTTGCGCCAAGCGCCGCTGCTTTTCCTGATTCCGTACCTTCTGCATACAAACAGGAAAAACCGGCTGCACCATGAACATCCCCGGTGGAATATATTCCAGATGGCAAATCATTTACACGTAATACTTGCCGCTGAGAATCCCATTCCGGACGTTTACGACCCATAGAAAGCAGGTTCACTTGGGGCTTAAAACCGACAGCCATTACCAATAAATCACAATTAAAAGACTGATGTGAATCACCTCCGGAGATTGGACCCACATCGACTCGGTTGATTCTTTTTTTACCGTGTGCGGCATGAACGGTTAAACCTTTGTAAATTGGAATAGCCAGATTACGGACTTGCTCTTCAAACTCTCCGCTACTTCCTGATTCACGTCCATCAACCACTGCGACAATATTAGCGCCGGCGCCCTTAAGCAGCAGGGCTGTGTGATAACCACCGTCGTGCGTTGTTACCACTACTGTATCTTCACCAGGAAGAACAGCATGGCACATGATCAGTTTTTCAACTCCGCGGGCAGTTAAAATTCCCGGTCGATCATTATTCTCAAATACGAGATGGCGGTCCGTTGCTCCAGGGGCCAGTACAACTGTTCCTGCACGAATTTTAAACAAATCTGCATCACACTGTGCTGCTACTAGATTGTCTTCATAAAGACCAAAAACACTGGTGTTGACCATCACTTCCAGATTTGGGTTTGCAGCCAGTTCCTCAATTAATTTCTGCACAGCCTTGTATTCTGGAATTCCGTTCAGGGCTGGGTTGTCACAATTTTCAACTTTCAGGATACTGTGTAATGCATGTCCGCCGAGTTCCGGATTATCGTCAATTAACAAAACCTGTTTGCCTTCATCGAGTGCGCCTTTTGCCGCTGCAAGTCCGGAAGGCCCCCCACCCACTACGCACACATCCGGAAAACGATAATGCTTTTCGTATCGTCGGTTTACATGTTTTCCGCTAACGTCTATTTTTCCGAGTCCGGCAACTTTGCGGATTTGGTGTTCCGCAATCGGCCAGATCCACTTTGGTTTGTGAAACATTTTGTAATAAAAACCATTCGGCAGCATCGGCACTAACACATCGTTTGCGGCTGCAATGTCAAATTCAACAGAAGGCCAGGCATTTTGCGATTCCACGACCATCCCATCCTGCACCCGAATTCTATCTGCTAAAATATTTGGTTCTTTATTGACAGTTACCAAAGATTCATGTCCCTGCCCGAAAACGTCATAAGCACCACGAGGGCGGTGATATTTGAAACTTCTTGAAAGTATAGTGCTTCCTGATGCAATCAACGCAGAGGTGATACTGTCGCTGGCAAAGGCTTTGATACGTTTGCCGTTGAAGGTAAATGTAAGCTTTTCTCCCAAATCAGGGAGTTCGCAATTTTGATGAGAGGTGATACGTTTTACCATCAGCTTTCTCCGTCTTTGTCTTTAGAGTTTTGTTCCAAATCTTCGTACCAAAAACTTCGGTGATCAGTGTTGTTCAGGGTGTCTCGCTCCGCTAGGAACCAGCTTTGGCAACCGCTTCGGTGATGCCACCATTCGATTTGCCGTCCCATGTTGTTTTCACGGAAATATACATAATCTGTCCACTCCGAAAAATCAGCATCGGCAGCAGGGCGATTTTTAAGTTCACTTTTGAAAGTAAACTCACTCACGGCGCGTTTACCACAATTTGGACAATTTAATTGAAAACTCATAGTGCGTTTTTATGTTTAACTGTTTGCTGTGCTATTACTCGATTTGTCGAAAGTTAAGCCAGATTTGCTACCTGAAAACTACAAATCAAAATAATATGGAGGGTGTAAGTCCCTTTTTATCTTATTTGATTGTTTCAGCTCGGACTCAAAATTTGTCCGTCCCTGTAGATTTGTTAGTTTAGCGTGCCTGAGTAGCTCAAAAGCAATTTTAAAAATGTATTCAGTATTTTGGCCTGCAAAAATCATATATAATGCTTAAAAATTCAGTGTTCTAAATGATTATTCTAATTTAAAAGACAAGGCTGTTATTTGATACTCTGTTCATTATTTAGCTTATATAAGCAAAAAAGTGATTAAAGCCGTACATTAAATTGTTTTAAAAAAAGTTTAGCAGATTAAAAACTTGCCCAGAAAATTTTAATTATAAAATAAATTACTGTTATTATACTAATTCCTGAGTAGCATTTTCAACTATACTAAGATTCCAGTCTGTCTTTGGATTTTTTAATTACAACGTACCCTAAATCTCTGCTAAATTCAATCAGCTGTTCATAAACGTCTTTCGTAATGACGAAACTATCTCCGACCTGTGCCCTAAAAGTTTTACTCACATTGACAGAACCGTCTACGGCAAGTACGATCCCGGGCTGTAATTCAGTTTTATCACCGAACACCAGTTGCGATTTTCCAAGTAGTTGAATCCGGTTCCACGTCCGCAACTTAATCGGCATCTGTAATCAATCCCTGATCTACACTGGCTTAAGCTAAGTGGGACCGAAGGCACTCCATCCTTTCAGAAAAAAATCACTCAATTCTCTCGGATAATTCCTGCTCAACCAACTGTACCCAGAATGAAGAACCAAATGACAATGCTTCATCATTGAAATCGTAATTCGAAGCATGTAAAGGCCTTGAGTTATTACCCTCAGTTCCATTTCCCATCAACACAAAACATCCTGGTCTGGTTGCAGCCATGTGTGCAAAATCTTCTGAAAACAATTTAGGTTCGCAATCAGCATCTACCCCCGCTGAACCAACTATTGTGGATGCGGCACGTTGGGCTGCAATCACAGGGGCCGATTTGTTAATTACTGAAGGAAATAAAGTATCATAATGAACTTCTGCATTTACACCATGTGCACTACAAATTCCAGCCACAATCTGCCGCATACGAGCCTCAATAGTTTCATTAATCTCGGGGCTGAGTGAACGGGCATCTCCTTTCAAAATAGCATTTCCAGGGAGGACATTACGCCTGCCGTCAGTGATGAATTCTGTTACTGAAACTACACCATTCAAACCTGGGTTAAGTTTTCGAGAGACAATAGTTTGTAGAGACTGCACTATTTCAGTCCCGACGATTATTGCATCCACGCCCATGTGAGGTAATGCTGCGTGACCTCCCTGGGCATTAATTTTTATTTCAAAAAGGCTTTCACTTGCTGTTATAGGTCCGGTACGCATTGCGAAAGTTCCAACCGGCATACCGGGTATATTATGTATACCGTATACATCATCAACATCAAACCTCTCAAACAATCCTTCCTCTATCATGGCAGAAGCACCTAGGCCATGTTCTTCATTTGGCTGAAAAACAAAAACTACCCTGCCTTCGAAGTTTTTATTGTCAGCCAGATATTTAGCTGCTCCAAGTAGCATGCTAGTATGGCCATCGTGCCCGCAGGCATGCATTACACCTTCCTGTTGGGAACTGTAAGAACATGTACCAGTTTCCTCAATCGGCAGAGCATCCATGTCTGCCCTGAGACCGATACTACGTGAAGATTTACCATTTTCTAGTATACCTACTATACCCGTGCCACCGATTCCACGGTGGACTGAGATTCCAAAATCATTCAGTAGATCAGCAACCTTTGAAGAAGTTCGGTGTTCATCAAAACCAAGTTCTGGATGGAGATGGAAATCGTGTCTCCACCCGGTCATGACATCCTGTAAATGTTGGGTTTTCAAGATGAAAGTATCCTTCACGTCAGCCGTTGACAGAAAAACTGCTGTTCGGATTTATCTCACGGTTGCGGGAATAAAATCCCATATTGAGTTCCAGACCTGTATACACAGTTTTAACTTTCAAGGGATCAGCATCGTGATCGTGTCCTTTTTCACATGCGTCGATCAGCTCTGCCATACAATGTCCGGCGACAGGCGCATTTTTAAACTGATTACCGCTGGAACCGATGGCCATGTAAAACCCTCCTAGTACTGACTTGTCATAAATTGGAATCCAATCGTCAGAAACATCATACAGATCAACAACTCCACTTGTCCGTGAAGGGATTTTCAAATTCGGAATACGTCGTGCACAACGGTAAACCTGAGCTTTCCATTGCGATTCAGTAATTTGATTGTTGAAATCATCCGGATCAGCTACCCATTCCTGTGGATCGCATTTCGGGTCTTCACTGCCGATGAGGATGGTGTTACCTGTTTCCGGGCGGAAATAGATAAAGTTGTCCCCGTCTGAAGTATGACAACCGTCTTTTTCAAAATCATATCCATCTGGAGATGGAACATGATGTACCTCATGACGCAAGGCGCTGGTTTTGATGTTCATTTCATCCTCAACACCTGCCATACGGTTAATCACAAAAGAATGAGGGCCTGCGACATTCACTACCACATGAGAATCAATCTGTTCTCCGCTACTTAAAGTGACTCCGAGAACTTTTCCATTTTCTTGACGAATTTCCGTAATTTCGCTATTGAACAAAAATTCACCGCCTTTGGCTTCAGTGGCAACTTGCAGATTGTGCGAACTGAGTTGTGGATCACTGACGTATCCGGAGCCTGGTGTATAAATCGCGCCCTCGATTAGCTTTCCAGTTTTGTCAAAAAAGTGGTCGTCCTCATCCGGTCGTGTTGTTCCTCCATATTGGTCATGCGAATAAATCGGCATCTTTTGCTTCAATTTTTCAAGATCCCAAATTTCATGTTCTACTCCTATTTCTTCAAAAAATTTCAAACTTTTTTTGCTGTGATCCTCTCCCTGTAGTTTGAACATAATTGAACCTGTTTTCATATATTGGATCAATCCACGTTCATCATCAACACCGAGATAACTCGCCCAGTCATCCCAATAATGAAATCCTTCATATGCCATGGCTACACCGTCCCAGGTTGAATAATGAGCCCGTACAATTGCGCACGAATTACTGGTTGAGCCATATCCGGAGGTTGGCAATTTGTCGATATTGAGTGTTTTGTAACCGCGTTTTGCCAATTCAAACGCAATTGCGGAACCGATAACTCCGGCTCCAATGATAATGGCATCTGCTTTTCTGTTCATCTTGCTATTATTATTTTAGTGTTGATTTAAATAATGATTGATTAAACCTCAATCAATTTTACTCCATGTCCAGTTTTTTTAAGAAACTGTCCCATGTCTTCACGCGGAATCACCAATGTACTCGTATTCACGAGAGGGTGGCAAAGAATTGCCTCCGCCTGCCAAATGTCCTGATCTACAAAGGCTTCAACCTTATTCTCATGATCATTGGCTAATGCCAGTAAACTTACTGAACCAGGTTCAATACCCAGATGAGTCTTAAGCCGTTCCGGAGAGGCAAAACTTAAACGCGAGCAATCCAATTTCCCCGAAAGTGCTTTCAAATCCACTTGTTTGTCTTCAGGAACTGTGACTAAAAAATGCCTTGATCCCTTTTTGTCACGTAAAAATAAATTTTTTGTAGAAGCACCTTCCAGTTCCGGAGAAAGTTTTTTTGACTCCTCAACTGTAAAAACAGCTTCATGATCGTGACGTTCATATTCAACTTGGTTAGCCTCAAGAAACTCGTAAATGTCTTTCACAATTTAAGAATATAAAAAGGTTTTTCAGCTTATGCCTGCCAGACTACTTCCACTTCAACATGGTCCAGGATGCCCTGAATAGGTACCGAAGGCTTACGAACACGTACAATGATATGGTCTATCGAATAACGTGACCGCATTTCCTCGATAATTCTGTTTCCAAGGGTCTCAATTAAGTTGAAACTTTTTTCTGCACAAACTCTGCTCACGATGCTGTGTGCATTCACATAAGAAACGGTGGCGCGTTCCTCATCTTTCCACGGAAAAGAAGGATTAGCGAGGCGGTACTCCAAATCAATTTCAAACCGCTGACCCAGAGTTTTTTCTTCCGGATGTACACCGTGAAATCCGTAAACAACAATATTGCTGAGTCTGATGGTAAAGTCTTGTCTGCCGCTCATTTTTTTATTTAAAAAATTAGCTTAATAAAGCTGTTAAAATAAAAATCATAACCCATCAGGACAGTCCTGTGATTCGTCCATTTGAATCTATATCAATCTTTTGCACCGCGGATTCACGTGGCATACCCGGCATGAGCATCATTTTTCCGGTGAGGGCAACAATGAATCCTGCGCCATTTGAGACCTTTACGTCACGAACCTGTAAACGCCACCCTCGAGGAGCATTTCGTTTCTTAGGATCGTCTGAAAGAGATGCCTGCGTTTTTGCCATGCAAATCGGCCAGTCTGCCAACCCGTTTTCTTCTAAAACCTGAATTGATTTTTCAGCTTCTTCAGTATAGTCTACTCCGTCTGCTCTGTAAATCTCCCTTGCAACAGTTTCGATTTTGCTTTTAATTGGATCCGAAGTTTTATAATAAAAATTAGGTGTGCCTGGAGTTTCATCAACTATTTTCTTAATTTTATTTGCGAGATCAAGTCCACCTTCACCGCCCTTTGCGACTACTTCACTGAGTGAACTTTGAACTCCCATTTCTTCACAAAATTTACGTACAATGTCCAGTTCTGCAGGAGTATCAGTTGGAAAGCGATTGATTGCAACAACCACGGGCAAACCGTACTTTTGTACATTTTCTGCGTGTGTACGTAAATTTTCACAGCCTGTTTTTAAGGCTACAAGATTTTCAGTACCAAGGTCTTCTTTCTCAACACCTCCGTGGAATTTCAAAGCTCTAACAGTTGCAACCAGAACCGCCCCGTTTGGTTTTAACCCGGCTTGTCTGCATTTGATGTTGACAAATTTTTCTGCACCTAGATCCGCTGCGAATCCTGCTTCGGTAACAACATATGGTGCTAACTTAAGCGCTAAACGTGTGGCGCTGACGCTGTTTGATCCATGTGCGATATTTCCAAAAGGGCCACAGTGTACAAAAACAGGTGTGTGCTCACAGGTTTGTACAAGATTTGGTTTCAGAGCATCTTTTAAGATAACGCAGAGTGAACCGATACAGTTTAATTCTCTTGCAAAGACAGGTTTTCCGGAAGTGTTGTAAGCAACAACAATCCGTCCGAGACGTTCACGCAGATCTTCAATATCCGCCGCCAGTGCCATGATTGTCATCACTTCTGAAGCAGCAACAATGTCAAAACCAGTTTTGTGCGGAAAACCGTCAAATTTTGAACCCAGTCCAATTTCTCCATTACGCAATTGACGGTCACATAAATCTATCGTTCTTCGCCATGTCACTTTTTCCGGATCAATCTCCAGTGAATTGTCAAAATGCATTGAGTTATCAAGAACAGCAGACAATAAATTATGCGCGGCTGCGATTGCGTGAAGATCTCCTGTGAAGTGCATATTGATGTCTTCCATTGGTAAAACCTGTGAAAAACCTCCTCCTGCAGCGCCTCCTTTTATACCAAATGTTGGCCCCATACTGGGTTCACGTAACGCTAGGGCATGCTTGACCCCGAGTTGTCCAAAGGCTTGTGCCAGTCCAATTGATGTACATGTTTTACCTTCACCAGCAGGCGTAGGTGTTACAGCTGTAACTAAAATAAGTTTCCCGTCCGGACGATCCTTCACACTTTCCCAGACATCATTTTCAATTTTTGCTTTGTATTTTCCATATTGCTCAAGTTCATCTTCTTTTATTCCGAGTTGTTGAGATATTTCCACAATCGGTCTCATCACAGCATTTTGTGAAATTTCAATATCAGACGGAATACGCGGTAGTTCCGAGTATTGTGCAGCTAAATTATTTTGGTCGGTTTCCATTTTTTTGCCTAAGTTAGTAGTTTATGATTTATAAGATCAATCTCAAAAATGAAGATTTGTTATCGTTAATAAAACGGTATTTTATTGCCAAATATGACTGCACAAACAACCAGTAAAGCCACTTCAAAAGTCCCTATACTAATGCTTTGCTTTTCGTGAATACAGTTGTATAAGCAGTCGGCACAGCACGTCACAAACAGATGAAAAAAGGTTCAAAACAGGGAATAATAAAACGATTGTCATCAAGTGTCAATCAAAACAAATCAGTCCCGGAATACCCAAAATCATCTAGTTTGTTCCATTTATCATTATTTAAAATAAACCTGTAATATCAGCATTCTGGCAAATTTACTGCAAGTCCGCCCAATGAGGTTTCTTTATATTGATGCATCATGTCTTGACCAGTTTTATGCATTGTTACAATTACTTTATCAAGTGAAATTATGTGATTGCCGTCACCACGCTTCGCCAGACGAGCAGCATTGATCGCTTTCAGGGCACCCATTGTGTTACGTTCGATACATGGAATTTGCACAAGCCCACCTACCGGATCACAGGTCAAGCCAAGATTATGTTCCATACCGATTTCCGCGGCATTTGCAATTTGACGTGGTGTACAATCCATCACTGCGGCCAGTCCAGCCGCTGCCATGGAGCATGCAACACCAATTTCACCTTGACAACCCACTTCTGCTGCGGAAAGAGAAGCACCCTCTTTGTATAAAATACCAACTGCGCCGGCAGTGAGCAAAAATGTTATAATTTTGTCTTCATTAAAATCTTTACGGAAACGATAACAATAGTGCATTACCGCTGGAATAACTCCTGCTGCTCCATTAGTTGGTGCGGTGACAATACGTGATCCGGCTGCATTTTCTTCATTTACAGACATGGCAAACAAACTAACCCAATCCATTATTTCAGCCGGTGAAGGCTCAGTGTTTTCCATTAATTCTTTGTATAAACCCGGAGCGCGTCTACGTACGTTCAATTCACCCGGAAGATATGTCTCACTGGAAGACATTCCGCGTTCTGTAGATTCCTGCATGACTCCCCATATTTTCAGCAAACCATCCCAAAGATCAGATTCAGAACGCCATGTTTGCTCATTGATCCACATTAATTCACGCAGTGTCATGCCGGTTTTGTTAAAGTGCTCAAAGAGTTCTTTACAGGACTGAAAAGGAAAAGGTACTTGAGTACAGCTATTTTCAGTATCTTTCTGTATTTCTTCCTCGTTCAGGATAAATCCACCTCCGACTGAATAAAAATCCTCCTCACGTAATTTTTTCCCGTCTGAGTCAAAAACAGAAAAACGCATTCCATTTGAATGGTGCGGTAATAAATCATCATGATAAAAAATCAGCGATTCTTCTTCATTAAACCCAATTTTGTGTTCATTGAGCAGTTTCAAAGTCTTGCTTTTGCGAATATGTTTCAGGCGGTTTGGAATTTGTTCCGGATCAACCAAAGCCGGCTCTTCCCCTTCCAAACCCATTAAAATCGCAGTGTCTGTTCCATGTCCTTTGCCTGTCAAGGCGAGCGAACCGAATAATTCTGTTTTGACTGTATGAATTTTAGCCAGTGGAAACTGCTCGATACAATTAAATAGAAATTGCTTGGCTGCGAACATTGGACCTACAGTATGCGAACTTGAAGGACCAATCCCTATTTTGAATAGATCAAAGACACTAATATTCATAGTTCCTCTATTATTCTAAACACTTTTTATGCTCGTTTGCTTCTATTTCGTCTTCTCTCACGTTTTTGTGTATTTTCACTGTCTGCAGGTTCACGGTATTTTTTTATCCATTTAAAACAATGCGGATCATTACCCATCATCACATCTGCGCCCATCACGGCCTGCATTACCGGTTCGTGAAGTGGGTTAGTAATCGCTGAGGTAAGACCGGATGCGATTGCCATCGTCAGGAATGCTGCGTTTATTCCGTTACGATTTGGTAACCCAAAACTGACATTTGATGCTCCGCAAGTGGTGTTGACTTTTAGTTCATCCTGTAAACGCCGCACCAGAGTCATCACCTGTCTCACCGCGGAATTGATGGCTCCGATCGGCATAACCAGGGGGTCAACAACAATGTCTGAACTGGGAATTCCATAATCCGCGGCATGTTCAACAATTTTTTTTGCCACTGCAAAACGCACATCCGGGTCTTCGGAAATTCCTGTTTCATCATTGGAAATTGCAACCACTGCGCAACCGTATTTTTTTACCAACGGAAGAACCACTTCAAGCCTATCCTCTTCTCCGGTAACAGAATTTAAAAGAGCTTTGCCTTGATAAACTTCGAGACCTGCTTCCAAAGCCGCGACTATTGAAGAGTCAATGGATAATGGAACGTTTGTCAGTGACTGCACTAGTTTAATCGTATCAGCCAAAATTTGAGGTTCATCGGCGAGGGGAATACCGGCATTCACGTCCAGCATCTGCGCACCAGCGGCAACCTGTGCCAAGGTGTCCTGTTCTACTCTACTGAAATCACCTTCCGCCATTTCTTTTGCCAGCATTTTACGACCGGTCGGATTTATGCGTTCGCCAATCATCACAAATGGACGGTTGGAGCCAATGATTACTTCTTTACTCGCGGAACTTATTACTGTATCTGTCATTAATTTTGTTATAGTTTAGGTTTCAGTTGTGTTTAAGCCTTTGTTTTTTACCAGCATTTTTAGAACTTCATCTGAAAAACCAGATTCCAGTTCTTCTGCGGTCGTGTTCGCGATAGTTTGCGGATCGCCTTGACAAGTTTCAATTTGTCGTCGCCAATCTTCCAGGTACTCTTCACTACCCTGGCGTCCAGCACGCATTGCAGCCCTGTCTATGGCAACCATAAAGCGTTTAGTTAGCTGTTTTTTGGCTGAATTCCGTCCCTGTTTAACAACTACCTGTGACGGAATATCACGCCAATAAATTATTGTTTTTTTTGCCATATTTCATTTTATCCGCCAGCACGGATAAAGAGTGTTCCAATTCACCATAACCGGTGAAACGGTATTCGTACTCCAGTCCTAAACGCTCTGAAATTTCGTCGGCCTGTGTTTGTAATACCGGATTTTCCACCTGTGCCAGATACACCAGTTTTTTATAATGCCTGAAGTAAATTTTTAAAAGTTCCGGATGCCGGTCAATTTTCAAACCCTGCCAAACAAGTTTGTCAAAGACTTCCACCAAAAAATCGGTGAGAAAAAAACTTCCTGGCTCTTGATCCATCATTTCTGCAAATGAATCTTTTCCAGAAAAAAATTCATAACAATGTGCGCCGGGTAATCGCTGGACTTCATATTCTTCCAGCAGAGAATCCAGCTTGCCTCCAGCTCCACAATCGGCATAACCGATAAAAATTTTGGAAAATTTTGTTTTAGCGCTTTGTAGATTGATTCGCAATTGATCAGCAATTTTTTCCGGACTATGATGTAGCTTTGCCGGCAAGTAGCGTGTTTGCAAATGATTCCATCCGTTCATACGAATCAGCGTGGAAATTTCCTTTGACAATGCTCCACAAGCCAGAATTAAAATTTTGTCTGATGGCTCGAATCTCTCAGCCCATTTCTCTTGAGAAACGGTGTGTTTTTCCGGATTAGTTTTGCGACTGTTCCGTCCACGCCTACGTTGATTTTCCAAACCATTCATGTTCATTCAATGAAAAGAAAATTTATGCCGCAGATTGTTCCATTGTGCTCAAACCGGAGCGGCGTTGTTCAATCATCATTTTTGCTGTCTCAACTGCTACAGCAGCGTCACGGCAATATGCGTCAGCGCCGATATTAAGACTAAACTCTTCGTTTAGCGGAGCACCGCCTACGAGCACAATCAGATCGTCACGTATACCTTTATTGCCCAACTCTTCTATTACGACTTTCATATAAGGCATAGTCGTGGTGAGCAATGCCGACATGCCTAAAACATCTGGTTGATGCTCTTCGATTGCTTCCAAATATTTTTCGACTGGATTGTTGATACCAATATCGATTACCTCAAAACCGGCGCCTTCCCACATCATACCGACTAAATTTTTACCAATATCGTGAATGTCACCTTTGACTGTACCGATGACCGCTTTTCCTACAGGTGGAGCTCCGGTTTCAGCGAGTAAAGGCCGCAGAATATGCATTCCGCCTTTCATCGAATTTGCTGAAAGCAAGACTTCTGGAACAAACAAAATGCCATCTCGGAAATCAATGCCCACAATACGCATTCCTTCCACAAGCGCGTCACTGAGCACTTTGTCCGGTGTCCAGCCGCGTCCGAGTAAAATATTTGTACCTTCCTCGATTTCCTCCTTGAGGCCATCGTAAAGGTCATCATGCATTTGCAGAACGAGTTCTTCGTCCGGAAGTGTGGACAAATCCAACTCTTCTTCGTCTTCAATCAAGTCTTTTTCTTCTTCGCTCATTTCAGCCTCTTTGAGGTTGTTTATGGTTTTCACTCAGTTGAACTACAAATCCTTGCACAAGCGCAAAGAATCATAAATCGCCGAGTGTATATTACGGCTGGCGACAGCATCACCCACCCGAAAAAGTTTAAAATTGCCTTCCGGATTGCAAATAATGTTTTGCGGTTTTCCGGAAATCAACGCCTCCAAATCTAGCTCTCCGCCGTTGCTCGACTGTTCACGTAAGCCCAGATAAAGTTCGTCCAGCGGCAAAGTTCCATGCTCCACCACAATTTGCTCTACTGAACGCTCAATATTTGCATGCGTGTATTCATTGTAGAGTACAGCAGTCAATCCGGAATCGTTGCGGTGAACTTCCGTTAAACGGTGATTGAGTGTGATTTTCACTTCATTCAGGTGAAGCGCACGCAAATACGCAGGATAATTTGTTCCGCCTACATCCGGAGCAATGATCCTTTCCGGAGTTACATATTCAAGTTTAGTTTCGGAATTTGCTAAAAATTCCGCACATGAAATTCCGGGATGCTGACCGTTGTCATCAAAGAGCAAAATATTCTTTTCCGCTTTAACTGTTCCGGCCAGGATATCCCAACTCGGAATCACCAAATCTGCTCCATCACGCAAAAATTCTGTATTCGGCAAACCACCGGCAGCAACGATAACAACTTCCGGATTTTCCGCCAGCACGTCGGAAACTTCCGCATAAAAATTAAAACGCACTTCCACACCGAGACGTTGTACTTCCGCGAAAAGCCAATCCGCGATACTAATTGTTTCACGTCGCCGTTCAATTTTCGCAGCTAAAAGAAGTTGGCCTCCTGCACGGTCATTCGCTTCAAACAAAACTACTTTGTGTCCACGTTCCGCGCAAACACGTGCCGCCTCCAACCCGGAAGGTCCGGCGCCGATTACAACAATCTTTTTTACACTTCCGGAAGTTTTCGGAACACGGTGCGGCATCGTTTGTTCTCGCCCGGTTGCTGCGTTGTGTGCACAAAGTGCGTCACCGTTTTCATACAAACGGTCCAGGCAGTAACCCATACCTACACAGGGCCGGATTCTCTCTTCTTCGCCGGATTCAATTTTTGTCACAATGTACGGATCGGCCATGTGTGCCCGTGTCATTCCGACCATGTCCAACAAGTTTTCACGTAACGCGTGCCGAGCGGTTGCAACTTCGTTTATGCGTGCGGCATGAAAAACAGGAAGTTCAAATTCACGTTTTACCGCACCGGCAAATTCAAGTTGCGGACCTGCCGGAGTTCCCATGTTTGGAATAATGTGTGACAAACCTTCCTGTGTATCAACATGCCCCTGAATAACATTGATAAAATCCAAACCTCCTGTTTTAACCAGCATTTCTCCGATTTTGAGGCCTTCCTCCAAACGTAAACCGCCGTCCAGGTGGCTGTCCAGAGCTTCGTCAAAAACCATACGAATCCCAACGATGTAAGCACTGCCGACCTGTTTCCGGATTTCCTCCAAAACTTCCAAAGCGAAACGTGCCCGATTTTCCAAACTTCCGCCGTAGCTATCGGTACGTAAATTAGTTCTTGGTGACCAAAACGCATCCAGCAAATGTCCGTAAGCCTCAATTTCAACACCGTCAAGTCCTCCTTCCTGACAGCGTCGTGCTGCGGCTCCGTATGCTTTGACAATTCGGCGGATGTCTGTTCTCTCTGCAATTTTCGGAAAACCCCGATGAGCGGGTTCACGTACACAGGACGGTGCCACAATCGGTAACCAGTCACCCGCGTTGGAAACACTTCTACGTCCGAGGTGTGTAATTTGACACATCAAAGCAGCATCGTGCCGATGAACCCCTTCCGCCATTTTTTGGAAATACGGAATGATCTCATCATTTCCCGCATACAAATTTCCAAATACCGGAGGCGAATCCTGAGCCACCAACGTTGAACCGCCAAACATGGTTAAGGCAATTCCTCCTTTGGCTTTTTCCTCATGATATAAACGATAGCGCTCTTTGGGCAATCCATCTTCTGAGTATGCCGGTTCATGGCTAGTACTCAGGATCCGATTTTTCAAGCTCAAATGCTTGAGCTGAAAAGGCTGCAGTAATGGGTCAGTCGAACTCATTTATATCAATAATTAGCATCCGGAAATGATTCTTTTCTCTGGTGTATAAAAGCCAGCAATGCTTCATCCACGGCAGGATCGATCGCCGGCATTTCGTATTCGTCGAGCATTTTTTTCCAGATCACGTTAGCGCGCTGTGCGGTATCCAGATTACCGTCCGCTTCCCATTGTTCAAAACTGTTGTTGTCTGCAATGCTGGAACGGAAAAACGCTGATTTAAAATTAGTCTGTGTGTGTTCACAGCCTAGATAATGTTTGCCAGGGCCAACTTCACGGATTGCGTCAAGTGCCTGTCCGTTTTCGGTAAGATCAACTCCCGCTAAAAAGCGGTGGATCATTCCGGCCTGATCAATGTCCATTATAAATTTTTCGTAGCCCATCGACAACCCACCTTCTAGCCAGCCGGCTGTATGCAGCATAAAATTTACCCCGGCCATCATGGAGTGCTGTAACGTATTTGCAGCTTCATAAGCCGCTTGTGCATCCGGAATTTTCGCGCTGTTTAAACCTCCGCCGCTTCTGAATGGTACACCAAGCCGACGAGCTAAAGCCGCCACGATATAAAGTACCAATTGCGGTTCAGGTGTTCCAAAAGTCGGAGCTCCGGACTGCATAGACATTGAGCTTGAAAAAGTGCCAAATATCACCGGGGCTCCCGGATGTACCAACTGCGCAAAGGCCATCCCGGAAAGCGATTCTGCGTAAAGCTGTGCTGCTGTTCCTGCGACTGTGACCGGAGACATTGCTCCTGCGATACAAAAAGGAGAAATTACACACGCCTGATTGTTTCGGGCATATACTTTTAGTGCGCCGATCATTGTGGCATCCCAAACCAGGGGTGAATTCGCGTTTATTAAACTGGTGATGACCGTATTGTCGCGCACGAATTCTTCACCAAACAAAACTTTGGCCATATCAACTGTATCCTGCGCCCGTTCCGGAGCCGTGACTGAACCCATGAATGGTTTGTCGCTGTAGCGCATGTGCGTATAAACCATGTCGAAATGCCGTTTGTTAACCGGTAGATCAACAGGTTCGCAAATCGTTCCTCCGGAATGATGCAAGTAGGGAGTAGAATATGCGAGCTTGACGAAATTTCGAAAATCTTCAATCGTCGCGTAACGTCGGCCTTTTTCCAGATCACGTACGAAAGGTGAACCATATGCCGGCACCAAAACAGTATTCTTTCCACCGATCCGCACACTTTTTTGAGGATTCCGGGCATGTTGCGTAAATTCCGCGGGTGCGCATTTCTGAATCAGTTTCTTGCAAAGTCCCTTTGGAATTCTGACTCGTTCCCCTTTTACGTCTGCTCCTGCATCTTTCCAAATTTCAATTGCTTCCGCATCGCCTCTGAACTCTACTCCAATTTCCTGCAAAATAGTTTCCGCATTCGCTTCAATCAAGGCTAAACCCTCTTCATCCAGCACTTCGTAAGCCGGGACTTTTCTGCTAATGTAAGGCGCGCTTTGCATTTCGTGGGTGCTCACCGAAGCCTGTCTTGCCGCTCTTCCTCCGCCCCGTTTTCTTCCTCGATCAGTCATGTTTGTATTTACGCTGTTTGGTACTTGTTACGCATAATAATGCTTGTATTGATGTCACCCTAATTTCATGTGATAAATTTAACTGTAGCACATTTGCATACTGGATGCCAATATATAACATATTGATAATACAATATAAAAATTAAAAAATATTATAAAAAGGAACTACGGGTTCCGCTTTTAAAATGAATTTTCGGTTTAAAAATTAAAAAGTAAAAACTGCGGTCACAATTCCAGGTAGATAGCGCTTTAAAACATTAATAAAATTAGTTTATTATGAGTATATGGATTATACTTATTTCAGTGTGGGAGTAAAATAAAAATACGGAACTATGAGTTCCGAATTGAAAAATATAAGAATATGCAGTTCCGATTTCTCTCTAACTGCTAACATAGATGTTCGAACGCTTTTAGATTGCTGGTAGTGTGACAATAAATTCCTTATTTTACGAGCTTAGAATCCACCTTGTGCTTGATAAAAATGATTGCTAAGATTCCAGTCAGCATTTCAAGATAATAGTGACACATATAGTATATTTGTGAAGCTTTGGAAACTAATGAACTACGTATTGGATAATGAGCACAGACGAGCTTAGAGATGATCAAATAATTGAGTTAGTACACAAGACTGATTCAGGTCTCGGAGAGCGGGCTAATATTGGCATAATTGTGCTTAGCTCGGATCAAACACTGGAGTATGAATTTCGCACTCTGTTGAATTTTGAAGGTGTTACGCTTTATCATTCGCGTATTCCGAATGAGATGGAGATAACGAAGTCATCTTTGGCAAAAATGGAAGCGGACCTGCCGGTAGCCGCAGCTTTATTGCCTGAGTCATTTAACTTTAGTGCGATTGGTTACGGTTGTACTTCAGGAGCAACAATCATTGGAGAAGATCGAGTTGAGAAAGCAATTCAGAGTGTACATTCTGAAACCCAGACCACAAATCCCCTGACTGCCTGTAAAGCTGCTTTGCGTGCGCTGGGACTTAAGAGGGTTGTCCTGCTTACGCCGTATCATCCGGCTATTACAAAGGAAATGCGTGACAATCTTCTAGATTCCGGCTTTGAAATTCGAGTAACAGGATCATTTTTTGAAACTGACGATTTTGTTGTCGGTAGAATTTCCTCTGAATCAATTCTTAAATCTATTGAAAAAATTGGTGCAAGTACGGAGTGTGACGGTGTTTTTGTTTCTTGTACAAATTTGAGAGTGGCGTCAGTCATCGAAGAAGCAGAAGCACGTTTAGGAAAACCGGTTACGTCCAGCAACCATGCGTTGGCCTGGCATTTACTGCGCCTGTCCGGAATTAAGGATTCCCCTGAAAACTTCGGCAGTCTCTTTCAAAAACAGTTAAGGGCACCTCTGTAAACCTTTCCCTGAGCGGAGTTGAAGGAATATTAGGGATTGATTCAAGTTTCGACTCCGCTAAACCGACAAATGAGAAAGGTTTAGTTATTTAATATTTATGGGAAAAGCGAGTTTTTGGAGGTTCCTATTATGTGTTAAGGCTTAAATATTAACTCAGCAAACAAAGTTCAACAATGTCAAAAACACATTACGATACAATTATTATCGGCGGAGGCTCTGCGGGTTGTGCCCTGGCCAACCGTTTGAGTGCTGATCCTTCCCACAAAGTACTGGTTCTGGAAGCAGGACGTCCCGATTATATCTGGGACATTTTTATCCACATGCCTGCGGGGTTAACGTTTCCCATTGGTAACAAATACTATGACTGGTGTTACGAATCTGAACCTGAACCTTTCATGAACAACCGTCGTGTTTTTCATGGACGTGGTAAAGTGCTTGGAGGATCGAGCAGTATCAACGGCATGATTTTTCAGCGAGGAAATCCAATGGACTATGAACGCTGGGCCGCTGATTCCGGCATGGAAAACTGGGATTACACACATTGTCTGCCATATTTCAAACGCATGGAAAACTGTTTAGCAGGCGGAACTGATTTCCGTGGTGTTGAAGGTCCCTTGCTCATGGAAAGAGGTCCCTGCGAAAATCCGTTGTTCAGTGCCTTTTTTGAAGCAGTACAGGAAGCAGGTTATGCCTTGACCGATGATGTAAACGGTTACAAACAGGAGGGTTTCGCACGCTTTGACAGAAATCTCCATCGAGGCCGGAGAATGAGTGCGGCAAGAGCATATTTACATCCGGTCAAAAAGCGTTCGAATCTCACCGTTCATTGCCGGACATTGACCACCAAAATTTTGTTTGAAACTAATAATCCCATGGGGACAACGCGTGCTGTTGGAGTAGAGTTTTCCAAAAGTCAGGGGCGTTCCGAAAAAGTTTATGCGGGTGAAATCATTTGCTGTGGAGGCGCAATCAACTCCCCGCAGCTTTTACAACTATCCGGAATCGGCAATGCAGCGGAATTGAAAAAACTCGGTATTGAAGTTATGCAGGATCTGCCGGGCGTCGGTGAAAATATGCAGGATCATTTGGAAGTATATATCCAATATGCCTGCAAAAAACCGGTTTCAATGGCTCCCGCCTTGAAATGGTACAACAAACCCTGGATCGGTTATCAGTGGCTTTTTAACCGTAAAGGTCCTGCTTCCACTAATCATTTTGAAGCTGGGGGTTTTATTCGCAGTAACGAGCAGGAAAAATATCCAAATATCATGTTTCACTTTTTGCCCCTCGCAATCCGTTACGATGGTTCATCTCCTAGTACAGGACACGGTTACCAGGTCCATGTTGGGCCGATGTATTCTGATGCACAGGGCTCCGTCAAAATCCAGTCCACTGACCCGAGAGTATATCCAAAACTGCGCTTTAATTATTTATCCACTGAGCAGGATCGTCGCGAGTGGGGCGAAGCAGTGCGTTGCGCACGTAATATTTTGAATCAACCGGCCTTTGATCAATACAATGCCGGAGAGTTGTCACCCGGTCCGGAAGTTGAAAGTGACGAAGAAGTTTTAAAATGGGTGGCCAAAGATGGCGAAACCGCTTATCATCCTGCCTGTACCTGTAAAATGGGGACTGACAGCATGTCCGTGGTTGATCCGAAAAGCATGAAGGTTCATGGAGTTGAAAATTTGCGTGTGGTAGATGCTTCCATAATGCCTTATATCACCAACGGAAATATCTACGCGCCGGTGATGATGCTGGCCGAAAAATCGGCAGATTTGATTTTGGGAAACTCACCGCTTCCGCCAGAAGATGTAGAGTTTTATCGTACAGCATTGGAATAGCTTCTCTTAAAATAGTCCTGAAATGCAACTTATAATACAAGAACAGAATAGCAAATGATTAAAGACTGGTCTTCAACATTTGACATAATCAAAAAATATCTCAACTATCTTTTCAAGCGTTTTAAAGAAGACAGGATCATAGTCTACTCCGGATATCTTTCATTTGTCACCCTTCTTTCGATCGTACCGCTGCTTGCGGTCTTATTTTCTGTCTTTTCTCTATTTCCTGTTTTTCAGGAATGGCGAGGTGAAGTTGAATCATTTGTCTTTAAGAATTTTGTCCCTACTCTGGGAGAATCGATTCAGGGCTATCTCATTCGATTTGTGGAAAATGCAACCAATATGACATCGTTAGGTCTTGTAGCCCTCTTTCTGGTGGCCTTGCTGCTGATTTCTTCGATAGACCACACATTGAATCACATTTGGCGAGTACGCAAAAACCGTCGCCAACTATTCTCCTTTTCGATATACGGAGTGCTACTGACGCTAGGGCCTGTTCTGATCGGAACCAGCCTGCTGACTACTTCTTACCTGTTCTCTTTAACCGGTTTTGAAGAAAATACCCAGCTTGCCGTCCGTAAGTTGTTTTTAGCATTTCTTCCTTATCTAGCATCCTTTTCGTCATTTCTGCTGATTTATTTGCTAGTACCACACACCCGCGTTCATTTCTGGAGTGCTCTAAGCGGAGCAATGATCGCCTCAGTTTTGTTTGAGATTTCCAAATCCGCTTTTGCCTTTTATTTCATCCATTTCCCGGTTTATAAAGATATTTACGGTGCTCTTGCCATTATACCGCTGCTTTTCGTTTGGGTCTTTATTTCCTGGGTAGTTATTCTGGTAGGCGCTCAGGTGGCGGCGAGTCTGGATGGTTTTCTGGATGAACAGTTAGCTAAAGTAAAACAATAAACCTGACTTACTTACGAAAAGTATAAACAAGTTATTCTGTCGAAGCTACAAATCCTGAAACAAGTAATATAAAACAGTTTTGGAAAACCTGTTCAGTTTTCTGCGTCATTTAGTTCGATGATTTTTCAGGACCGGCAGTAAATCTTTTACAGGCATCATCAATTTTCAGCCATTTTAACTGGCTGGCGGTGTAAATGTGATAAGTTGGTTTGACCAAATCGGGGTCATCAAGCGAAGCAATAGCCAGCGTAATATATTCCGGATGTCCTAGATCGCGAAAGCTTAGAGAAGATCAGCAGGTGGCACAAAATCCTCGCTGGACATTTTCTGAAGACTTATATTCTAATGGTTTTCCTTTTGTCCAGCTCAATTGCTCGGTCTGGAAGTCCATCCAACTGACGACCGGTGCACCAGAACTTTTTTGACACATGCTGCAATGGCAATATTCAGCAGCAAAGGGGGTGGCTGAAACTCGGTATCTTATGGATCCACATAGGCAACCGCCTTCCAGGTTTTTCGTGCTCATACATTTTTTTGTAAAATCATGCAATATCATCAGCATTCATGGTTCTTAACGCTATTAGTGAAAGCTGATCAGATTTACTTCAACCACAACACCTCAAATCACAAATCGCGCAATCGTAAATTATCAGGGTCATAAACGGCATCCTTGAGGACGGTTGCAGGGCAGTTTTTGCCAAGAATTCGAATATCGAATTTAGTGCCGGGTTCGGTATATTGAGGTTGAACGTAAGCGAAGGCCAGGCTCTGACCGACGGTATGCCCGTATGCACCGCCGGTAGTGACGCCGATAATATTTCCGCCAGACACCGTGGATTCTGGACCCAAAACGGGTTCGTTGCCGAGACAATCGGAATCGGAGGTTTTGACTGAAACATAAACCAGTTTTGTGTTAACGCCGAGTAATTTGCGGGAAAGCGCAGCTTCGCGTCCGAGGAAGGATTTGCTGAAATCTACGAAGCGCTCCAATCCGGCTTCTATAGGCGTGATTTCGGTAGTGAGTTCGCTGCCCCAGCCCTTGTAGGCTTTTTCCATACGGAGTGAATTCATTGCATAGGTTCCGAAATTGGCAATTCCGTACTCAACACCGGCCTCCATCAAAGAATCGTAAAGCGCTTCCATCTTTTCTATAGGATGGTGCAGTTCCCAGCCAAGTTCACCCACATAAGAAACTCGCAGTGCCCGTACGGGAATTCCGGAAACTTTGATAGTTTTTGCGCGCATCCAGCGGAAAGCTTCATTGCTTAAATCAGAATCAGTCAGTTTGGCCAGAACGTCCCGCGACCTCGGGCCGGAAAGCACCAAGACTCCATAGTCATTGCTGATGTTACGGATGGAGACCTTTTCATTAGGCAAAAGATGTTGATTCAGCCAGTCATAATCGTGTAATTCTGCGACTGCGGCGGAGAGCAAGTAAAATAAGTTTTGCTCTAAACGTGTGATGGTAGCTTCACACTCGATACCGCCTAGCTCTGTGAGCATATGAACCAAAGCTACTCCGCCTCCTCCAGAAATATCGGCGTCAGGTTTAGGCAGACGGTTAGCGCAAATCCGCTTCAGAAAAACCTCTGCGTCTTCTCCGGAAATTTCATATTTAGCAAAACATGACAAATCGAGCAGACCCACCCTTTCACGCACTGCCCTGCATTCTTCCGCTACGGCTTCAAATGAGTTGTTACGCCTAAAACTGTATTGCTCGCCTTCGGCTTTTGTGTCAAACCATTTGGCACGTTCCCAACCGAAAGTTTCTGCGAAAACAGCACCCTGCGATTTTAGTTTTTCATAAATCGGCGTCACGTGTACCGGACGCCCCGCCTCCCTGAATTCACCGGGATAATGTGTGGCGTACATGTGCTCATATTCGTCAATTGATTTGTCGAGACTGTATTTACCGTTGGCCCAATCTCCGTAACGTCGCGGATCCATTTCTCGCACATTGATTTCGGTTTGACCGTGTACCATCCATTGCGCCAGGTATTTCCCGCAACCCGGGCCCTGAGTGATTCCAATACTGGCCGCACAGCACATCCAGTGATTGCGTAATCCTGGAGCAGGGCCGAGCAGGAAGTTTCCATCCGGAGTGTGGGTGATTGGACCGCTGACGACTTTTTTAATTCCGGCTGTTTCAAAAACCGGTAAACTCTTTGCGGCCAAATGCAGGTGGGGTTCGAGCCGTTCCAGATCCGGAGGCAAAAGCGCATTATCAAAACCCCAGTCGATTCCTTCAAGCCCCCATGATTCAGCCTGCATTTCGTAAGGTCCAATAATCAATCCGCTTTGCTCCTGTCTGTAATAACAAGATGCGCGCGGGTCACGTACAACAGGAAGTTCCGCTTTGAGTGCTGCTACTTCCGGAATGCTTTCCGTAACCAAATATTGGTGAACCATGTTGACCATCGGTAATTTGAGGCCGACCATTTCTGAGACTTGAGAGCAAAAAGAACCAGCCGCGTTGACGAGATGTTCACAAACGATATTACCTTGTTCCGTAACTACTTCCCATTCCCCGGAAGGCAAAGCGTTGATGTCTGTAACCCTGTTATTGCGAATAATTTCCGCACCCCCAATTTTGGCGCCGATCGCCATAGCATGAGTCACACCACTCGGATCTGTGTGTCCGTCACCGGTGGTATAGGCTCCCATCAAAACACCGTCTGTGTTCAAGAGCGGGTGTACCTCTCTGATTTCTTCAGGTCCCAGCAAATGACACTCCGCGCCGACTTGATCCAAAACACCTTTCACATAATGAAACCAATCGACTTGATCCTGATTGACCGCCAGACGTATCGCACCGCAGCCGTGCCAGCCGGTGGACTGTCCTGTTTCTTCTTCCAGGGTTTTGTATAGTTCCGAGCCGTAGTAATGAATTTTTGCCATGCTCAATGAACCGATGAAATGCGGTATCAAACCGGCGGCATGCCAGGTTGATCCGGAAGTCAACTCACCTTTTTCGACCAGCACCACATCGTTCCAGCCTTCTTTAGTCAAGTGATACAACAAGCCTACGCCCATTGCTCCACCTCCGATGATAACTACTCTTGCGTGTGTCTTCATGAAATATTCCTGGGTTGCATTCTGTTTCTTGGTATTCTTACTGGAAATTGTTCTCTGATTATCTGATCAGTTTCTTCACTCCAGTTTTTTGGAAAGTGATTTTCCAGAATTTCTTTAACTTTTATGTGTGCACGCTGAATTACATCTGTTGAGCCTTGTTCAATCCAGTTATTAATATTTTCACGATCACCAACAAGAGGGTAAAGATAATCCGATTGCATTCTACTCAAGGTTTGCTCATGTCCTAGATAATGACCAGGACCGTCAAGACAAACATCACGTATCGGTTCAAGTGACAGAGTTTCAGCGCTGACTTCTATGCCTCTGACTGTGCGGTTTATCGCGCCCAGCATATCGTTATCAATTACGTAACTTTCAAGACAACAACCCAGCAAACTGGCATGCATCCCTGCCGATTCATAAATAAGATTTGCTCCGGAGTGTCCAGCCAAGGAAACAGTATAGCCCTTTTCATATCCGGACTGTGCATCTGGAATTTTTGAATCTGTCATACCTGCGGCAATTCCGGAAGGTAAATTGTAGAACTGTGCCATTTGTCCACATGCAGCCATCAGGACGGCTTGTTCCCCGCTGCCTCCACTCATGGAGCCCGTGCGTAGATCTGATACAAATGGCCATGTCCCAAAAATCGCGGGTGCACCTTCCTTGATTGCATTCACATACACCAGTCCCGCTAAAACTTCTGCCACAGACTGCACAACACAACGAGCCAGAGTTGCTGGTGAAGTTGCACCGGCCTGTCCAGCTGAAAGCAGTAAAACAGGCATCCCTCCTCTTACCCCGGCCTCCAGACAGGCACTGGCCTCTTCGGCAAATTTCAAAGGAGGAACAACATGACAAACTGACATGCTCACAAACGGTCTCTCCCTCCAAGCTTTTTCGCTGCCTGCTATTAGATGCAGCATTCGTAAGGCTTCATCCACATTTTCCGGAAAAGAAAAACTTGTGCCTACATGTTTCTTCGTCCCCGAAATAGAAGCGTAACAAGTGTTAAAATCCATTTCACGTACATCTTCTAAGTCTCTGCAAACGATCGATCTTTGAAAAAAATGGATATGTTCTAAAGTATCACAGATTCGAGCAATGTCAAAAAGATCTGCGGAGGTGGATTCGCGGTATTCGCGGTTGGTTGGGTCAAGTATGTGAACCGCAGCTCCAGCAGTACCGAAATGAACTTTGTTGCCGCTCAACTGGATATCGTGTTCCGGGGATGCTCCGTAAAGCGTGATGTCACGTCCGGCTTTTGCTAAACTATCTTTGATAACTGAGCGTGGAAATAGCAGCCGGCCTTCTGCTGAAACAGTGCAGCCTACCGCGGTGCAAGCTTCAATACATGAAGGAATTGCTTTGTCCATACCAATTGTTTCCAGAACCTCCAGAACTGCTTCGTGTATCTTCGGCAAATCACCTTCTTTCAAAGGCTTAAAGAGTCCACTATCCTGTCCCGGCCTGACAGGTTTCATATTATCCGGCAGAGCAGCCGACCTTTTAGCTTTCCGGGCATTTCTGCCACCCATGCGTTGTGCTGAATTTAGTGCCATTATTGTTCTCCTAAGAGCGTTTACAAGGCTTTGTTGCTTGTTCTTCGTCGACGTATTTTACGTTGTTGAATTGAACTTGCATGATTTTGCATGTCTATTTCAGCAGGAAGTTCAATGACTTTTGCTAAATTTGGGAAGGAATCGACTTTGTGCGGAAATGCCATGGCCTGAACAAAATGTTCCTGAAATTTTGCTTCAACGGCAGTTTCCACTTTTTCTACCTGGCGTACGACTTCTTCAATTTCTTGTCGTGACTCATAATTCAGCAGTGCGATTCTCGCGCCCGTACCAGCGGAATTTCCCGCGGAACTTACTTGTTTCAAATCACAATCCGGAATCAAGCCCAGCACCGTTGCGTATTTGACGTCAATATGACTTCCGAACGCTCCGGCCAGACGGATTCGGTCAACAGTTTCAATTTCCATGCGTTCCATCAGCAGACGTATTCCTGCATAAAGTGCCGCCTTAGCTAACTGAACTGCTCTGACATCATTTTGAGTAACATGAATTATGTGTTGCCCATTAGACAAAACATAGGAAAAAGTGCGTCCGTCAGCAATTATATGTTTGCTCTTTGCTGCTAAATTACCATTTATAACACCATCTTGACTGAGAATTCCAGCTAAATACATTTCCGCAATCACCTCGATGATTCCTGAACCGCAAATTCCAGTGACTCCAATTCCCTTTGTGTCTTTTGAAAAGCCGGGATCGTTCGACCATAATTCAGAACCGATTACCTGGAAACGCGGTTCCAGAGTTTTACGGTCAATCCTTACACGTTCAATTGCTCCCGGTGCAGCCCTTTGTCCGGAAGAAATTTGCGCACCTTCAAAAGCTGGTCCTGTTGGACTTGATGCGGCCAAAAGACGCTGATTATTGCCTAAAACAATTTCGGCGTTGGTACCGATATCAACCAATAGGGTCATGGCTTCACGGTGATGCGGGGCTTCCGATAAAATCATACCTGCCGTGTCTGCGCCAACATGTCCTGCAATGCAGGGTAAGACGTAACAACGGGTGTTGGTGTGCAGCTTTAAGTTTAAATCCCTGGCTCTAACTCTGACACTTTCATCAGTGGCCAACGCAAATGGAGCTCCTCCGAGTTCTATCGGATTTATTCCCAACAGCAGATGGTGCATAATTGGATTCCCGACAAATGCAACTTCTACAACTTCGTCTAATTCACGTTTGGCCTGGCTGGTAACATTTAAAGCAAGATCATTGATAGCAGAGCGGATCACTTTTGTCATTTCAAGATCACCTCCGGGGTTCATCATCACGTAGGAAACGCGACTCATCAAATCTTCACCAAAGCGAATTTGCGGATTCATCACTCCGGCAGAAGCCAGTACTTCTCCGGTTCTCAGGTTGCAGAGGTGAGCCGCGACTGTGGTTGATCCTACATCTACGGCAAGTCCGCACAAAGATTCTCTAAAACCTGGATATACCGCGATTACCTGTCCCAGATAATCCACTGCTACAGTAACTTTCCAATCACCTTCTCTTAATTCTTTTTGCAGTGAAAGCAGCATACCCGGACCAAAACGCAGATCTTTAAGCTGCCACTCACGCTCCAGGGCTTCACGTAAACGCCGTAAATCGCCTGAAGGATCGTGCATGTCAGGCTGCCAAACCTCAACGTAATGCAATTGAACCGGAGGTAGGATTTCAATATCAAAGGCATCAGCATCTTTACGGATAATCTGCTGATGTACCTGACTGTCTGCCGGAACATCAATGACACAATCAGCTAAAATCGTGGTGGCGCAACTGAGTCGACGGCCGTTTTCGAGGTTTTTTTTGGGACGTTTAGAGTAAGCCTTTTCCGTATCGCTCAGTGCGGAGATGTTTTCGGATTTAGAATTAATTTTGTGTTTGGGGAAATTACCTGTGGCCTGCACTATTTGACAACGGCCGCAAAGACCGCGTCCGCTGCAAACAGAATCGATGTCCACTCCCAGAATTTGAGCTGCCTGCAGAACCGGAGTGCCCAACGGAAAATAACCACGCTTTCCGGATGGAGTGAAAACTACTCGTGCTTCACGTACTTTTGAGGAAAGAGACATGCTTTGGGTTACTGAATCTTTAGTACTTAGTGAAATAACATCCGTTATATTTATCTTTGCTGAAATGTCACGACTTGAAGATTTTTTACAGGTTCATCAAATATAACTTTTTGTCTGCCATTCAGTTAACCACGCGGAAGACCTTTCAATACCTCCGAAAGGAAAAAGATGCAGTTGATCGTAACCACGCAGTTCCTCAATGATTTTGTCTGGTTTATTGACAAACATTAATTTGCTGAGATTCAATCCCTGTTTACGCAATACTGTTGTAGAAGCTTTCACTCCGCAAACCTTGGCAAAACGCATAAGTGTTTTTAAGGTGGAAGGACCGGGGATCCCAAGGTGTATTGGATTGTTAACACCTTTTTCCCGCAGTCCGGAAATCCAGGCATTGGTACACTCGGTATCGAGACTCCATTGAGTTACAATACGGGCAGAGGCACCTTGTTCTTCAGCCCAACGTAATTTTTCCAACATATGGAGGGCTGAATTTGGATCATCCGGATTTCCCTCAGGATGTCCGGCAAAGTCAAAAGCGTTTATTCCGTATTTTGCAAATAAACCTGTTTTTAACATATCCATGACGCAACTTATGCTTCCTGTAGGTTTTGAATGACCGCCTCCGATCAACAAGGCTCTCTCAATTCCTGCAGCTTCAAGTCCTGAAAGACACTCTTCCAGGTCTTCCGCTCCGGTAAAACTACGTGCGGCAATATGTGGAACAGCCTGTTTCCCGACCGCTTGAATCTGCTGAGCAGCCTCGATAGTTTCCCAACAGGTTGCTCCAGGAATCATGGTGATATAGATTTCATTGATAAACTCAGGAATCAACGAAACTTCGGCAATATTATGGGGTAAAATTTCCATTGACCAGGTAGTATTTTGTTTAATGTTTTCCTGGAGTTCATCCGATGATTCCATAATTCTGTCGCTTTCTAAGGAGTCTGATATTGTAGTTAGTATTTCCATTATTCTGCTGTGTTCAAATATAGTTGAGAGAAAATCGAATTCTCAAGATCAGAATTCTGTACGCAACCAATTGCACACGCAATGCCAATATATAACTATCTAATATTACAATGTAAAACAAAATTATATATATAAATAAGAACTTAGGGTTCCGTTTATCAGCTGCATTTTGGGTTAAATACATATACAGCCAATCTCAGACCCAGTAAATTATATTAATACTTAAATAATAGTGAAAAATAACAGATAAATAAGTTGAGTGGGATTGCAAATTAAACAGGTGCTTAGCTTAAAGTAAAAACGGAACAGTCAGTTCCGAAATCACTAAAACAAGAATATCGAGTTCCGATTATATTTAAATACAAAGCTTACGCAATATAGATGTTTTTGATGAGCGTATGTTATCAGTTGTCGGGCAGGGTTGACAGTGGGAGTGAATTCATTTTTCTCAATGCGGAAAACTGAAGTCATGGACTGAAGATCACCAGGAATCAACAAAAAAAGAATGTTGGGAAGAAAGTACACTCTTGGAGGTCAACAAGTGATTTTTAAGATATGTCTCTCCTAGTAAATACAAAGGAATAAGCATACTTTAACTGCAATTCCAATTCTTTTAAAACTAACTAATTGATAAGATAGTTTGGGATCTCCTAAAAAATCTCCAAAATTATTGAGAGTTAGTGATAGTTTGAAGTTTCCCCTGTATTTTCTTTTGGTCGCACAATAGCATCAATCATACGGCTGATTTCAACTGAACCGATGACTGTTCCATCTTCGGTAACTATGGCCTTACTATCCCCGGATTGAGAAATAATCTGGAGAGCATCTTCAACAACCATATTCTTATCGATCTCGAGTCCCTTCTTTAATTTCGTACTTTCCATAATGGAGGAAACACGCAACACCCTGCCTCGATTAATGTCCTTGATGAAATCGGTTACGTACTTATCTGCGGGATTTAAGATAATCTCCTGTGGTGTTCCTTTTTGAACTACAAGTCCATCACGGAGAATGGCAATATTTTCTCCAATTCTTAGTGCCTCATCAAGATCGTGAGTGATAAAGAGAATTGTTTTATGAAGTTCCTCCTGCAGACCAAGTAGAACGTCCTGCATATCTGTTCTGATTAAAGGGTCTAGGGCAGAGAATGCTTCATCCATAAGTAGTATTTCAGCATCAGTGGCCAGTGCTCTCGCAAGGCCGACACGTTGTTGCATTCCTCCGGAAAGTTGATTCGGATAATGGTTTTCGTAACCTGCAAGTCCAACCCTGTCGATCCATTTCTGACTTCTTTCTTTTGCTTCCTGTTTTGAGACGTTTTGAATAGTTAGCCCGTAACTTACATTGTCTACGATCGTATGATGCGGCAAGAGCGCAAATTTCTGAAAAACCATTGAGGCAGTGTGTCTCCGAAACTCACGGAGCTCTAGCTTGCTCATTTCCAGTATATTCTGGTCCCCTACAATAATTTCTCCAGACGTTGGTTCTATGAGCCTATTGACGTGGCGTATCAATGTCGATTTCCCTGATCCAGATAGTCCCATTATAACCTGAATGCCCCTGGCCGGAATATCGATGTTCACATCATTTAGTGCTAGTACAGCCCCATATTTTTCGAGAAGTTCTTTCTTGGTAGTACCATTCTGGACATGTTTGATCATGCCAACAGGATCCTTCCCAAAGATCTTGTAAAGATTCTTTATAGATACTTTAGTTTCAGACGCCATGCTCACTTTCCAAGTGTTTTTGCAATCGTTTGCCAAATGATTGGGATATTCTGTCAAATATTATAGCTAAAGCAACTATGGCTAATCCATTCAACAAGCCAAGTGCTAGATACTGATTTGAAACAGCTCTAAGTACTGGTACTCCAAGTCCTTTCACGCCTATCATGGAAGCTATTACCACCATTGCCAAAGCCATCATTATGGTTTGGTTTACACCTGCAAAAATATTTGGCAAAGCCAAAGGAATTTGAACACCAAATAGTTTCTGACTGTAGCTTGCACCAAAAGATTCAGAGGCTTCTAATACCTCTTTATCTACGAGTCTTATTCCAAGATTAGTGAGCCTTACAATAGGAGGTATTGCATAAATACAGACTGCTATAAGCCCTGGCACTTTTCCTATACCAAGGAGCATTACAACAGGAATCAAATATACAAAACTAGGAATAGTTTGCATTACATCTAATACAGGATTGACCACGGACTGCAAACGATCAGATCGGGCCATAAATATTCCAATTGGTATCCCTATTGAGATACAAAGCAAAGTGCAAATTGAAATAATAGCAAGTGTTGACATGGTATCTTCCCACATGCCGAAATACCCGATTAAAAGAAAAGAAGATACTGTACCTGCTATTACGTAAATATTTCTGGAGCCTATCCATGCCAGCACAGCAATTACAAATATAATCAGCGGCCAGGGTGCATTGATTAATAATTTTTCGAACCATACAAGAAAATAAAGTAATGGATCAAAGAAGGTCTCTATACCATCACCATATGTTCGTGAAAAATCCTTAAAACTTATATCAATATACTTTTTTAAATCACGCAATTCCTGACGTTCCATTGTCGGAATTTTTTCGAACCAGCTCATCGAAGGATTTTTGGTAAGAAGAATTAACAGACCTACCGTTAAATATAAAGGGCAGGTCTGTTAATATTTTTTAAAGGGAGGATTTTACTTTTGAGGCTACACTAGATGGGACCCATTTAGTCCAAACATCTTCATGTTTCTCCAAAAATTCAATTGCTGCATCTGCACCGCCAGCTTGATTGTCTGCCATATAAACCAGCATACCATTCATAACAGGTCCTGGATAAACACGCTTTTTAAAGTATTTAACTGCGGGTCCTCCGGCTTTATTGAAGCGATCCGTTATTACAGTATTTACTACAGAGTGAGTCCAAGAGGAAGGCTTAGGGTTTGCGCACTCCTGCTCAGGCTTAACGATACATCCATCCCAGTTTTCACTGCCTGCGTATGGAACTCCAAAATCTACAGGTACCATGTTGTACTTTCCAATCATAGCTGTTGGAGACCAGTAATATCCAAACCAGTTATCACCTCTCTCAACTGCCTTAGCCATTGATCCATCCAGACCAGCAGCTGAACCAGGATCAACCAGAACCCAGCCTTTCTTTTCCATCTCAAAGGCACGGAAAAGATTTGCATTAGCTAACTGACAGCCCCAACCTGCAGGACAACCAATAAAGGCTCCTTTAGAGGGATCCTCCTTATCTGGGAAAAGATCTGGACGTTTCAAAATGTCCAGCGCCGTCTTCAACTCCGGATGTTTTTTAGCAGTGTGAGGTGGAATCCACCAACCTTCACCTAGACCAGTAATAGGGCCTTCGTTAACAACATGCAGTCGACCTTCACCAACAGCCTTTGCTAATGGTTCTCTAACAGCATTAGCCCACTGCTCTGCTGCTACATCAGGTGATCCCTTTTCGTTCATTGACGCAAAGGTTGTCATTGTTGCTCCAGGAACAAGTTCAACCTCACATCCATATCCTTTTTCAAGAATGATTTTGTCGACTTGAGCCATCAATTCAGCTGAAGCCCAATTCATTTCTGCCATTGTCAAAGAACCGCAGGCAGCAAAAGATGTTGCCGTTATGACAGCAGAAGTTGTCAAGGCAACTGCTAGAGTTATTGCATAACGAAAAATATTTTTCCGTAAACTATTTGCTAATTCGAATGTTTTAATATCGTGAGACATAAAACAACTCCTTTTATTAATGTTAGATGAACTACTTAACCGTGATAAGCAACCCAAAATTATGAAGAGCACAATAATCTTCTCAAAACACTTACTGTAAGAGCAACAAGTTGTTCAACATTTTAATGCCTCAACCTTAATTGCGGAACCAGAAAATACAGCAGCATTCCACGGAATTTAATTTAAGCTTAGCCTATAATCCCCAATAATTTAAGAAATTCAATCAGATCTTAAAAAATTTCCAAGTACTAAACCCGAAGACCGTAAACCTTAACTTAGAAAAATATAGTTGTCAACCTTTTTTTGGAGCATAATAATAGACTTAAAAAATTCAAAACAGCTTAGTACAAAAAAGTAATAATTTTTGGTATCCCCAAAACACCGTTTTTTATGCCGACCTGCGGAAGGTATAACAGTGTATATATTACGTGTGGGAAAGTTATTTTCAATGAATCGAAATACCCGGTTTCTCCTTCCGTTTTACGACAAAGGCTTCTAACTCCTCAATTGTCGAATCATCCATGGGCGGTTTTTTATATTCAGACAGTGCTTGTTTCCAGATTTTGTTGGCACGTTGAGCGGTGTCAAGACTTCCGTTTTCCGTCCATTGACCAAAGTTGTTCCAATCAGAAAGGATAGGTGAATAAAACGCGTTTTCGTATCTCTCCAATGTATGTTGCGTACCAAAAAAATGTCCTCCGGGACCTACATCAGCAATTGCATCAAATGCCATTTCATCTGCTGAAAAAGAAAGTCCGTCCAAAAATGCGGACATCATTTGTAGTAATTCAACATCTACGATTACCTTTTCAAATGAAGCACAAAGTCCTCCTTCCAGCCAACCTGCAGCATGTTTGACGAAATTGCAGTGACTTTGTATGGTCGGCCAGAGGGACATCATCGATTCATAACCAGCTTGTGTATCGACCGTATTGGAGGCATTTACATTTGAAGCACGATAAGGCAGTCCGTAACGGCGAGCCAATTGTCCTCCGATTAAAGTAGATTTGGCGAGTTCTGGAGTTCCGAAAGCTGGAGCACCCGACTTCATATCAACATTGGAGGTAAATCCTCCATAAATCACAGGAGATCCCGGAGCAGCCATTTGTGTGAAGGCTAGGGTGGCAAGAGCTTCCGCGTTTTGCAGTGACAAGGCACCAGCCAGTGTCACAGGAGCCATTGCACCGGATAGTGTGAAAGGAGTTACACAAACGGATTGACCGTTACGGATCATTTCCAGCATGCCCTGAATCATCACACCATCGAGCCTCAGTGGTGAAGAAGTATTGATAATCGAAATGAGGCTGGGCTGCTTTTTTAGCTCCTTCCTTGTGAGGCCAAGTCCAATGCAAAGCATATCAATGCTGTCCGCAATCCTCTGTTTACCAAGAGAATATGCATGAAAGACTTTGTCTGTAAGTGTCAAATGTGTAAACGCACAATCCAGATGTCTTGTATTTGCGGGCAAATCAATCGGCTCCACCGGATATCCTCCGGTCATGTGAATGACGTTGAAGTGCTGGGCCAGACGAATTAAATTTTGATAATCCTTAAAATTTCCGGGACGTCTTCCATTGTCTAGGTCGGAACAGTTAGGTGTGCTACCTACCATTGAAAACAAAGTCCAATTCTTGCCTACTTCCAAGTTATGCTTTGGATTCCTTGCGTGAAGTGTGAACTGGGACGGTGCTTTTGCGATATATTCTTCAATCAATTCCGGAGAAAACTTAACCATTTTTGTTGAATAGTTTACTTTCGCTCCGTGCTCTTTAAGAATGTCAAGTGCCTCATCGTCCAAAAAAGCTATACCGAGTTCAGCTAAAATGCGTAAACTGTTTTCATGTAGTGCTTCAATTTGATCTGCACTGGCAATTTCAAAAGGAGAATAAAAATTTTGCGGTTGTTTCCAGGGTTGTTGTTGAATACCGGCAATTGTTCTGGACTGTCCCCGTCCCCTTCGTTTGTGTTCACGTGGCATAATTGTTTAAAAAATTATTGAATTGAATTTTAATGAAATGAAAAGAACAAAAGAGCTAAACAAGTAATACGAATACTACGCTCAACTCAACATGATAAGATTTGTTTTTTGCTGCCTTTTGAGCTGAATCTAAACAGACATAACGGATTCGCACAAAACATCAAACAATTGAAACTTGTTGAATACAATTAAAGCATATTGGTTTCAAACGGATAACTGGACTGTCGTTCTACCCCAGTTTCCGTAATTACAACCTGTTCTTCCAACTTCACACCTTCACGCCCCTCATCGGTACCGATGAATGACTCAACGCAAAGCACCATTCCCTCTTCAAGTATTCCGTCATAACCTTCTGCTTCAAAGTCATTCAGGTGTTTGATATTAGGATATTCGTCAGCGAGTCCCACACCGTGGATTAAACTACTGTAACGATGAGAGAGAAACTCATCCGGAATAGGCCAGCATTTTTCAGAAACCTCACGGAAGCTCATACCGGCTTTAAGTATAGAAATATTGTGTTCTATCTGCTCATACGATTTTCCGTACAAACGTCTCTGTTCGTCTGTTGCACAGTCACCACAAATCCAGGCCCGTGAAATATCCGAACAATAACCATATGGCCCTATCAAATCTGTATCAAAACTGAGTAAATCACCTTTTTCAATTGTTCGCATTGAGCATTCCCTGAACCATGGATTAGTACGTGGTCCGGAAGATAGCAGGCGCGTTTCTATCCACTCTCCTCCAAGGCGGATGTTCGTTTCGTGGAGTTTTGCCCAGAGTGCGTTTTCGGTAATACCGGGTTGTAAAAATTCGTGCATTGATTGAATACCAGCTTGACAAACATCCATTGAGGCATTCATTAATATGAGCTCTTCTTTAGACTTAACTGCTCTTGCAGTTTCGGTGATTTGCTCTCCTTCAACTAGTGTTAAACCCCTGGCGCGAAGTGCGTCACAACCAGTATGTGACAAAGAGTCCACAGCCAGTCTCTTATTTCCCCCACCGTGTGCTTTCATCAAATCTAAAATTTGTCCAGCAAATTCTTTTACAAATTCATCCCCTCGATTTCCCGCCCCAAAAAAGTAGAAAGCTGGAAGCACTCGGTATTCATCCAGAGTTGGAATATCTTCAGCCAGATGAGGGTGATTAGAATAATCAAAGAGTACTACAGGACCGTCTAGTGAGACAAATACGCAACGTGTTTCATAATGTGAACACCAGATTTGCATATTAGTCGCATCCACTGCATAGCGTGTATTGATCTGATTGAACAATAACAATCCGGCGACTTCCGATTCGGCCATTTTTGTGCGCAGTCTCTGCAGTCGATAACGTCGTACTGTATCAAGATCAACCGGTGCATCTGAAAACTCCATGGCACCGTGCTGACGCGCCGTTCGACCTTTTTGTAATGCTTGAATGGAGGCTAGAGGCATATTTGTTCTTTTTGGGAGTATATTAAGTCTTAACTTATGAAAAATCACTCTCTGAGCTTGGTTCCTAAGTGGATTTGAAAGAGATTCGCTACTAGCATTAAATATAAAATTTAGCTTCGAATTCTCTTAAGATATGTTATTGCATCACTTGAAATCATCCCAGTAAAATAGATTTGATGTTGACTTAGTCGCCTGGTGGAACTCGGTGGATTCCACACATCTTATCCCCCAGCCAGTTTTGATAACGATGCAGAGGTTCCTCAAACTGGTAACACATACGTCCTCCTGTGAAAGCAGGGTTGCTTAAACCTGCTTGTACACGTTCTACTATGCCCAAATCCTGAGTGTTCACCATGTCCCAAAATGTAGTCAATTCTTTAAACATTGTGTCATACAGTTCATAGTCCAATGTTTCCTGCGGCGTGAGCAGAAAAGTCCGTTCTCTAGTTTGGTTAGCACGAATTGGATCTGTGATCATACAAAAAGCATGATTCGGTAGGATTGTGAATGTGACATTAGGGAAAATACAAATGTGATAAGCTGCCTCCCGGTGTTCTTTGTCTAAACCTTCTACCGCAGGAAGATTAAGCCAGACAGAATCTACATCCCTTGAGACAGGAGTTGTCAGCATTCCGGTATACATGCCTGCTCCCTGACAACGGTGGTGATCCTCCATTCGGGAAACATTAGTTAGTTCCGGATGCACAAAAGGCAGGTGGTAATACTCCATGAAATTTTCTTCGATCAATTTGTAATTGGAGTCCACATCATAATTTTTCTCTGCGGAAATTGTCCAATTCTCCAAACCATGAGATTGAAATTTTTCTGGCAAATCACCGAGCCATTCCTCAAGTTCTGTCGGTTTCGAACTCAGGTTAACGAAAATCAAAAATCCCCAACTCTTAACTTTTACTGGTAAGAGCCCATAATCTTGTTTGTCAAAATAGCTTTCATCCAACATATCAGTGTTTTTCTCAGAAGAGGATGGGCAAGCATCTGATTGGTTGTTTTGGAACATTGGAGTTCCTAAACATTTCCCATCCAGTCCATAAACCCATGCGTGATAAGGGCAACGGATGCTATTTATTTTGCAGCTTTCCTCAAGCAATTTAGAACCACGATGACGACATACATTATAAAACGCTCCCAGATTTCCGGTTTTATCCCGTACGATCAAAATCGAACGTCCGGCTACTTCTGTCACCAGAATGTCTCCTGCATTGCCGACTTGAGGTAAACAACCTACTGCCACCCAAGCATTAGCAAAAACCATTTCCTTTTCCAAATTAAAAAACTCTGAATTTGTGTATGCAGCTGGAATTAAAGTTGAGGCTTGATCAACAGGCAGGCGGTTTTTGCTGTACGTTTCCGCTTGTGTAAAAATATTATTTTTCATTTTTGCCCGCTGTAAATATTCTTTTGTTAATATGTGGAATCGATGGTGTAATTAAATTGCGCCTCATAATGTGATTTTAATTTTCGTGCTGCTGACACAGAATTTCTCATAAGATATGAAACAGTTACAGGGCCAACTCCACCCGGCACTGGAGTAATCCAGCCGGCTTTTTCAGAACAGGATTCAAAATCGCTGTCCCCTACTATTTTACTTTTTCCCTGATCATCTGTAATTCTGTTAATGCCTATATCGATCAGTGTAGTTCCAGATTTGAGCATACCGGCAGTTATGAGATTGGGTTTTCCAACAGCCACAAAAACTGCATCCGCTCGTCGTGAATGATCCGCCACATCTTTAGTCATATGATGACAGACTGTCACTGTGGCTCCTTCTGCCATCAAGAGGAAGGCAATCGGTTTGCCTACAATTTCGGAGTGCCCAATAACAACGACATCCAATCCCTGCAAATCCTGGCCGGTTCTTCTCAATAATTCTACTGAAGCCATGGCTGTGCATGGGCCAAGTTCCAGTTCGTTGTAGACAATGTTTCCAATGGAAGTGGGGTGCATTCCTTCCACGTCTTTGAGCGGATGAATGGCTTTCTGTAAAATTTTTATGGGAATGCTTTCTGGAACTGGACGTTGTAAAAAGATACCCGTCACCTTTGGATCAACGTTAAAATTAGAGATTGCCGCCTGCAGTTCATTGGTGGAAATATCTTTTGGATATTCTTTTTCTTCAAAGATAATCCCGACTTGTTCAGCTTTTTGACGCTGATTCCGGATGTAAAGATCAACAGCAGGGTTTTCCCCGACTTTAATCGAAATTAGTTTTGGATCCCAACCGCTTAATTTTAATTCCGATACTTTTTCTGACTCTTCTTCAAGGATGTCCTTGGCAATCTCTCTGCCGTCTAGGATTTTTGCGCTCATGTTTCTTCATTCTGTAATGTGGTTACAAACGGGCAATTTTAGGATTTTTAACTTAGTAGTTAAATCTCCTAAACGCGTGTCATTGCTTACGAAGTGAGGAATCTTAATTTTGCGAGTTCATCATAGTTGTGTTCTGCAGAAAATTCAATAAAATCAGCAAATGATTATC
>MPLU02086832.1_pt1 | contig 37209 bp, 48 predicted proteins | sample 1617381 | NCBI WGS metagenome assembly MPLU02 (sample SAMN05944801, study PRJNA350692) | marine metagenome | biome: marine; feature: ODZ; material: water; isolation source: 90 m water sample filtered on 0.2 um supor filter | place: Pacific Ocean | collected 2012-04-08 | depth 90m m
GTATTACATCGTCAAAGGCTACCCCGCCGTCCTGTTGGAAGAAGAAGACCCGTATGAGTTAGAAAACTTCTTCCCGACCCCGAAGCCTATCGTCTGCATCAAGACAAACGGCACGGGTGTCCCGGTTCCAGAGTTTCGGTTGTATGAAGACCAAGCCGATGAGCTAGACAGAATTACCACACGAATCGCAAAGCTCACGGATGGGTTACGGCGTAGGGGTATCTATGATGGGTCGGTTCCTGAGTTGGCAAAACTTGCAGAGGCGGCTGACAATACTTTCGTGCCAGCCGATAATTATGCGAATCTGGCTCAAAAGGGCGGCTTGGCCAATGCGATGCAGACTGAGGACATATCGCAAACGGCTGGCGTATTGTCCGGTCTTTACCAACAGCGGGCGCAGCTTATCCAGACTATTTATGAGGTCACAGGGATAAGTGACGTTATCAGGGGTTCCACAAATCCAAACGAAACGGCGACGGCCCAAAGGCTAAAGGGTCAGTTTGGGTCAATGCGCCTTAAGCAGAGGCAAGACCAAGTTCAAAGGTTTATCCGTGACCTGTATAGAATACGGGCTGAGTTGATTGCGGAACACTTCCAGCCGTACATCTTGCAGAACATGACCGGGCTACAAGTCACGCCGGAGATGCTTCAGATTATGCGGTCGGACAAGTTGCGGTCTTATCGGATTGACATCGAAACAGACTCGACGGTGTTTGAAGACGCTCAGATGGAACGCCAAAGCCGCATTGAGTTTATGAATACGCTGGGTTCTTACATGGAGCGGGCGTTGGGTGTCGTTCAAGCGGCTCCCGAATTGACCCCAATAGCGTTCCAGGCAATGGAGTTTATGGTGCGCGGGTTTAAGATTGGCAGGGAGTTTGAAGACCTCATTGACGAGGCCAAGCAAAACGCCATGCAGTCCCTACAGATGCAACAGCAACAAGGCCAACAGCCTGACCCGGCCATGATGATGGTTCAGCAAAAGGCGCAACTGGATCAAGCTGAGTTGCAACAAAAGGGCCAGTTGAAGTCGGCAGAAATGCAGCAAGATATGCAGATCGAACGGGCCAAGATGAATCAGGAAGCTCAGATTGACCGCGAAAAGATGATAGTCGATGCAGAGATTGCCAGAGAGAAGATAATGACCGACGCCGAGGTTGAGCTAATGAAAGGCACGGGGTTGATGTAATGCGGACAACTTATGTCTATGACAACGGGAAACTTGTTGAAAAGGGCGCAAGAGAGAGGCGCACAGGTTATTCGGTCATCAGTGACATTGAGCCGTTTACGTCACCGATTGACGGGTCAGTATTGAGTTCACGTTCTCAAGTGCGGGAGCATGAGCGCAAGCATCAGGTGAGGCAGTGTGGAAACGACTACACCTCATCTGAAAAACCAAGCTGGTGGGATGGTCGGCATGGCTGACATATTCGACAGGTATATTTTGGATTTGCCAGCAGAAATGCAATACCGGCAGACTGAACTGCCTGTCGAAACAGAGCGTGAAATGACGGCGTTTCTTTTGCGGTCGCCGTGGCTGGCCGGGATACAAGACACAATTCAACAGAATGACCAAAAGTTTATTCCCAAAGAGGAATTGCTTGATCAACTACTAGACAATCCAGATTATGATTATGGTGGGGCATACTTGGCGCGAGGCGAAAGTATGTTTGGAGTTGACCCAGCATCAGGAACATATCACGGGTTTTCACGGACCCCAGAGGGTAGGTTTCTAAAAGCGCCAGACCACGGCACAAGCTGGAAAGAAATTTTTTATAACGAAATGGGCTTTTCGCCTGACACGGCAAAAGAAAGCCCGCACCCCAGCATGACACGAGCGGAAGCTGCGCGAGTGTTAATGCAACGATAACGCCGCGTTAGCGGTAAACACAAACGGAGAAGATAATGGCTGACAGCACTCCTGAAGAGGAGTCGGCGGGTCAAGACGTGCCTGAAAAGGACACCGCTGACGTATTGGACGACATGCTTACCAAAAGTCTGGATGAAGCATTTACGGAGGAACCCGACGAGCCTCAAGATGACGGGTCCACCTCTGAAGAGATAGAGGCTCAAGACGAAGACACCGCCCAGGACGAAGCACCTCCACCCGAAGACGTAGAGGCCAGCGAGGGCGATACCGACCATGAAGAAGTGAAAGCGGAAACCCCAGAGGTTCCACCGCTTGATGCACCGCAGCATTGGTCGGCAGCGGATAAGGAGCGGTTCAAAGGAATGCCGCGTGAGGCACAGGACTATGTGCTAGAGCGCGACAAGTCGATGACTGCCGATTACACGCGCAAGACTCAAGATGTTGCCCAAATTCGACAGGCTTACGAACCCCTACATCATGTTTTAAATCCTATGCGTCAGGCTCTCCAACAGTCTGGAATCAGCGAAGCCGAATATGTGGCTAGACTGATTCAAGCGGATAGGAATTTACAACAAAATCCGTATGGGGCCATCCAACAGCTTGCGAGAAATGCGGGTATAAATCTTGATGCCCTTGAACAACCACAAGCGGCGACGGTTCAACAGCCCGACCCGCAAATGAACGCCTTGCAACAGCAAGTCCAACAGCTTCAAGGATACGTTCAAAACAATGAGGAGCGTCAGGCGCAAGAGCGTCAGGTCGGTCTTCAAGGTCAGATTGAGACATTTGCAACCCAATCGGATGCAGACGGTAATTTGGCGCACCCACACTTCGATGCTCTCCGTGTAACAATGGGGCAGCTAATCGAAGCGAATGCGGCAAGTGACTTGAATGACGCTTATTCTAAAGCGTTGCGTCTGGATGACACCTTGTATCAGCAAAGCCTAGAGGCAGAGCGGACAAAGGTGAAGTCGGCAGAGGATAAGCGCCGAAAAGAGGCGGTTGCCAAAGCCAAGAAGGTTCCAACTAGGAGGTCAGCAAACCCACCGGCTGGAACTGTGCAATCGAACAATCTGGACGATATTCTTGGGAGTGCGTTAGACAACGCTGGTCTGTAGGGATTGGCAAACTCACGACTAAGGAGTGTAAGAGATGGCGAGTCCAAACTCTTCATTTACGGAAATCGTGACCACTACCCTTCAGGGCTATTCCAAAGTCCTGGCGGATAACGTCACGAACCATAATGCTCTGATGCGTCACATGGACGATAAGGGCAATAAGCAACCCGCTACGGGTCGCACCATTGTTCAAGAACTCGAATATGCCGTGAACTCCACTTCCAAGTGGTATTCGGGCTATGAAGTTCTTGACACGTCACCAAGCGACGTTTTCACGGCTGCGGAGTTTAACTACAAGCAGTTGGCCGGAAACGTAGTGATTTCGGGTCTTGAAGAAGTGCAAAACAGTGGCCGGGAAGCCGTCCACAATCTTCTGAAGTCTCGTATCCGCAACCTTGAGAAGTCGTTGAAAAACACCTTCGCCACGGCAATGTATGCCACCGGCACGGGCAACGACGGAAAAGAGATTGGTGGCCTTCAGAGCCTTGTCGCTGATGCTGGCACGGGTACGGTTGGAGGGATTGATTCCTCGACCTACACTTTCTGGAAGAATCAAATCTATGATTTCTCCGGCGAGAGTGTGACGCCGTCGGCTACAACGATCCAAAACGCCATGAACACGCTTTGGCTTTCCACCATTCGTGGTGCGGACAAGCCCGACGTGATTACGGCTGACAATGTTTACTTCACCTACTACTGGAGTAGCTTGCAGACCAATCAGCGGTTTGCATCGGATCGTAAGGCAGCGGCTGGTTTTATGAACTTGCTCTTCATGGACGCTCCGGTGTTCTATGACGATCAGGCTCCCGCCAGCCATATGTACATGCTGAACACCGACTACTTGTTCATGCGCCCCGCTTCGGGCCGTGAATTTGTGCCTCTCGGTGAGAAGGCTTCTGTCAACCAAGACGCAATGGTAATGCCGATGGTTTGGGCCGGGAACATGACTTGTTCCAACCGCTCAGTCCAAGGCGTCATTGTGGCTTAAGGGAGGATTGAATATGTACCAGTTAGGTATTGACGAAACTCTCGTTTCCAGCACTTGCGACTTTAAGTTGGGTCAGTTGGGAATGAATGATGGGAGTTCAGCCGTCTACAAGTGGGTGCAGTACGACACCGGATCAGGCTCAGTTGCGGCTGTAGCTGGTCAAGTGGCTTACTACTACACTCTGGACGGTTACAAGAACAACCAAGTCACCAGTGACTTGTCGGACTCAGTAGAGATCGGCGCGGGTGTTCTTAAATCGACTCCTACGGATGGGCAATATTGCTGGATTCAAATCAAGGGTGCAGCGACCTTGACCATAGCTCTAACAGCGGGTGCGGATGGTGATCCTCTCACTCCCACGGGTTCTGGCGATGGTACGCTGGATGTCTCTGGGGCGGTGACGGATAACGTCTGCGCGATTGCTGGCGATATTTCTGATAAAGAGATCGCTTGCGATTTCCCGTTCTAACGGATTGGGGGGCTTCGCGCCCCCCTTTCTTTTACTTGTCTCCGTTCTGAATAAAGTGGTCGAGAACCGCGTCATGCGTTTGATCGGTTTCGGTAAGCGCGGCGGCTAAACGAACAATCTGGTCGTCCGTTGCAATGGCTTCAAGTTCCATAATGTGTCGGTCGCCACTGGCCTTCATGTTGATGCGGGTTTGTTTAATATCCAATGTCTTTCTCCTAAAGGGTTCACCGCAAAACCCCGGCGCTTGATCCGGGGCTGCGGCGCGTTGAGCGCGGTGGAGTGGGTTGTTATCCGACATCCCCCTGACGAACCACGCGGATGCAGCCGTCAAGCGCGGGCTGCAAAGCTAGAGCGTAGCCCTTCCGGTAGGCGTCGGTCAGAGAAAGGGCGCTATCCATGTCAGGCGCATCAACCACATATCCGGTGAACCATCTAGGAATTGCGCTATCCGCGCAGTCATGGAGTTTCCTGCCGTGGCCTCGCTGGATGTAGCTGAAGAAACGCCAGCCGTGCCCATGCTTGTTGGTCAGTTTACCGACCGGCCCGACACTTTTACCTAAGTCCGCAATTAAAAACATTTTCTCTCTCCGTGTTTGTGCATGGTTAGAATATAACTGGTTAGCATATAACCGTCAATAGAAAAAGGTGCAGAAAATGCCGAAAGTTAAAACGCCGTCTGGCAAAACGGTTCACCTCCCGTACACCAAAAAGGGCAAGAAACTGGCTGCGGCAATTAATCGGCGCAGGGCAAATTCAAAACCAAAAACGAGGAAAGCGTAATGGCAAAGAATCTTAGGGCGAGGTTCTACGAAGAACAGCGTGAAGTCGCAAAGGTCGTCTTGCTTGAAATTTCTATCGTTGGGGATCAATCGACGGTCGTATTGAAGGCCACTGATGCTCACAAGGAAGAGTTCCCGGCTGAGTGGGCGGCGTTCGCTGGCGGTCAAGAGGAAGAGGCTATCCCTGATGGCACTCCACTGACTGACGTTAAAGGCATCGGCAAGAAGCTCGCAGCGAAGCTGAAGACCAATGGTATTCACACCGCAGAACAACTCGCAGCGGTTAATGATGGCGGTCTGGATGCTGTGGGCATGAGTGCTTACACCCACCGGCAAAGTGCGAGGGACTTGCTCGGCCTAACGCCTGATCCCGTGGCGGCTGTTGCTCCATGACGCTACTCACAATCATAGAGGGCGCAGCGGACGAGATCGGCATTGAGCGGCCCGCAACCGTTATATCAAACACTGATCCTCAAGTGCGTCAGTTGCTCCGTGCGGCTTCGCAAGAGGGGAAGCATTTAGCCAGCGTCTATGATTGGGAGATTTTACAGAAAGAGGGTTCAGTCACTACTGCGGCTCAAGAGAGCCAAGGGGTGATGACAACCATAGCGTCTGACTTTGACCGCTTTTCCAATGACACTATGTGGAACCGGACAACGAGCGAGAAGATTTATGGACCGCTGACTGACGTTCAGTGGCAGCGAGAGAAGTCTGACGTTACCAGCGGGGTGACGAACTGGTTTCGGATACGCGGCGGGACGCTGTTATTCACTCCCAACCCTGCGGCGAGCCAATCGGTTAAGTTTGAGTATTTCTCCAAGAACTGGGTGGACTTAAATTCGGGCGCTACCCCTGCGGTGGCTGATGGTTCAGCGTTCAACAACGATGCAAACACGGTTGTTTTCGATGAGGAGCTTATGACCTTGGGCGTCACGTTTAGATGGCTGCAAGGCAGAGGGTTAGATTTTGCGACCTCGTTCTCTCATTACCGTGAGCGGCTTGAGCTTGTCAGAGGTCAGGACGGCGCGAAGCCTAATATTGACATGGCGGGGATGGACTACGGGTTCCTTGGCGTCAATATTCCATCGTCTAATTACGGCACTTAAATGAAGCGGGGTTATGACCGGCGTGTGGTAGCGGAAGCCCTAATGTCTCCGTCTTTACCTCGCTCGTTAGCTAACACGCTTTCTGACCCGGCGTTAGATCGGGCGACAATCTTGCCTGTTGGAAGGCGCACGTTTACCGACCCCGGTGATGACATCACAGAAGAACGAAGCCTAGAGTTTGCTTTGCCAGGATTGCTTTATGACCCACTAATGGGTGCAGCTAGAGTCAGTGATATGTTTGCAGGGGCCGCGCCAATTGATCCGAATGCGGTAACACAATTTATGATCGACGCTCCGCTGACGGCGGGATTGTTTGCTGGCGCATCGGGCATAGTTCCAGAAGGTGCGGTGCTTGGTGCGTTTAGTGGAGGGCGCAAATTATTGTATGACGCTCCATATTCAAATTATAAAATTGATCCTGATTTGCCAGAACTTTTAAAGAGGGGGACAACGGTTAAGCAAACGTCTGATTATGTGCCGACCAAAACAATATCGCCAGAAGACCTAGCAAGTGACGGTTATCTCCTAAATTTAGTTGGCGATAGGACAGACGTTGGGAGCATTACGAGGTTACTAGGCGAAGACCTAGACGTACCCATATCGTTACAAGGTGGCATGGGATATATGCGTGGTAAAGGTACAGGAGCGTGGGCATCTGATCCTAATGTTATCAGGTCGTTAGGTAAGAAGGTACAGTCGGCAGAGGGCCAGCCTGTATATGGCACATATAATGCCATGAGCGGAACAAGCTCAGATTTTGCAAATATGACGCGAGATGTTGCGTTGCGAAATTTTGATCCTAAAGATTTGCGTAAAAAAGACGTTAAAGATTTTGACCAAAGGTTTAAGAAGCAAAAAGAATCGGAAGCCCTTACGAAAGATTTTCCTGGGCTAGATTCGCCAGAACTTAATTCTTGGCTGGACAAGTCTGGAACGCGAAGGGCGGCATTATTTAAATTTATGGATAAGGCTGAGTGGCGTGACAAAGGTTTTCCAAACATAACGCAAGCACGATATGCCATTCAAGACCCATTGCTTAGAGATTTACCCGCTGGCGTGGAACAGTATGCAGGGCAATCTATAGCGCGAATGGATGCCGCTGGCACTCAACGGCCAACAAGTGAGCTAAGTATGCCTCACGGCACATATTCTGTTGACCTTGCGGGTGACTATTTAGGAGGGCTAGAGAGAGCGGTCCCACGAAGTGTTTTGTTCCCCGAATGGTATAATTTGCGGCGGCAAAGCAATTCGCCAATGGCAAGTGACAATAGAGCGTTTCAAATGACTCCTGTCTTGCAGCCTACCAATGATGAATGGTTGTCAGGCGTGATGAGGTATTTAGAATCTAGTCGATAGCAATAAACTCTGAATCGCCAAGGTAATGGTCACGGGATATGCCGTGTAGGGCGAATAACCGTGATTGTTCGTCTAATAAAGAGTTTCTGGTATCATCAGGAAGTTCGGCAAAGCACTTTGCCCCGTGAGTGTTTAAAGCACTGTGGGCAAGGCGTTCTAGTGTATTGTAAGTGGTGGAAATAGCTTTTTCTTGGTCTTGAACAGGCATTAAATCTCTCCCTTGCAAAGCCAGACACTATAGCAAAATGTAGCAGAAATTACGAGGAAAATAATGCGTCAGGCACAAGGCACGTCAATCCCCGCACCAATAGGGGGCTGGAACTCCCGTGATGCGGTGGACATGATGGGGCCAGCCGATGCGGTGGTTTTGGATAACTTCTTTCCAGACGAGAACGAGGTACGTTTGAGGAAAGGCAGCGCATCCCATGCTACAGGATTGACGCATGATGTTGAGTCGCTCATGTCGTACAAGTCGGGCGCGGCGAGTAAGATGTTTGCAGCAACCACGGGCGGCAATATTTACGATGTAACAAGTTCGGGGGCCGTTGGTTCTGCGGCTATCTCAGGCTTATCCAACGGGCAGTTTCAATATGTAAATTTTGGAACCAGTGGCGGCAACTTTCTGTGGATATGCAATGGAGCGGATGCACCAAGACATTACAATGGAACGTCCTGGGCAACGCCTACCATTAGCGGTGTGACGGGCAGCACAATTGTAAACGTGACGGCGCATAAAACGCGCCTGTTTTTCGTTTTAACCAACAGCCTCAAGTTTGGCTATCTGCCTGTGGCGAGTATAGCTGGCACGGTTTCAACCTTTGACCTTGCTTCGATAGCTACGCGAGGCGGCACGTTGTCAGCGATTGGAACTTGGACAAGGGATGGCGGCGACGGGTCGGACGATCTTGCTGTATTCCTTACCAGTGAAGGCGAGGCCATAGTCTACGCTGGAACCAACCCTAGCAGCGCAGACGCTTGGAAGCTGGTAGGTGTTTTTAACATCGGAAGACCAATAGGGCGGCGTTGCGTTGAGAAGGTCGGGGCTGACCTTATCGTAACAACGGAAAACGGGTTCTTGCCTCTGTCCAAGGTGCTTCCGTTAGGACTTTCCGCGCCAAGTCAAGCCATTTCTGACAAAATATCGGGTTCGGTGAAAGAGGCGGCGCGAAACTTTAAGACTACGTTTGGCTGGCAGACTGTTCTCTATCCCAAAGGTGGGTTTGGCGTGTTCAACGTGCCAAATTCGACGGTTCGGGATTATCACCAGTATGTTGTCAATTTAACAACAGGTTCTTGGTGTAGATTTACGGGGATGAACGGCAACGCCTGGGTGGTTCACGAAGGAAACTTGTATTTCGGCGGCGACGGCAAGGTGTTTCTGGCAGATACCGGCGCAAACGACTCAGGGACGGCCATAGAGGGCAATGGAAAGACATCTTTCCAATACTTTGGGGGTAGGGGGGCGTTGAAACAATTTACCCTTATACGGCCAATTATTGCATCTGACGGCGCATTGCCTGTGAGCATCGGTTTCGACGTTGATTTTAAAGATGGCACGAATGTTTACACGCCGTCATCTGTGACCAGCGAAGGCGCAGAGTGGGACGTTGCGACTTGGGACGATGCGGAGTGGGCGTCGGCTTCGGAGCCTATTCAGACGTGGCGATCCGTGACCGGCGTTGGTTACAACGCGGCGGTGCGAATTAGAACTTCAACGACAAACCAGAGTGTCGCGTGGCACGCCACCGATGTTCAGTACATTGCAGGCACTGGACTTCGATAGCGCATGGCCTCTCTTGGAGAGGGCCGTGCAGATGGGCGACGGGATAGAAAGAGAAGAAGTTCGGCAAGCCCTACACACTGGAGAGTTTTCGTTTTTCAGCAGAGAGAACAGCGCGGCAATTGTTGCGGCTGACGGCAAGACGCTTCGGATAGGTTTGGCGGGTGGTGACATCCACGAACTCTTGGAAATCGAGACAGAGATTGAAATCTACGCCAGGGCGGAAGGTTTTAATTGTCTGGAAATAATGGGCCGTCCCGGTTGGGAAAGGGTCTTGGAAGGGTATGAAAAAGTGGCTGTTTTGATGAGGAAAGAATTATGAGTTTTATTAAGAACTTATTTTCATCGCCAAGCGCACCGGCTGCGCCAAACCCGCAGGCTTTAGCTGCGGCCCAAGCTGCGGCCAACGCGGACACGGCGCGTCTGCAAGGCCGAATGAACCGAATGGACACTTATACGCCATTTGGGTCTGTGACGTATTCTGACCTGGGAGATGACCGATATAGCATCACGCAAACGCTATCCCCAGATCAACAAGCTCTATATGACCAATCCGTTGGTATTGGTAAGGGGATGCTTGGTCTGGCAGAGGGTGCAATTGGCAACTTCCCAACGGATGCGTTCTCATTAGAAGGTGCGCCAGCTTATCAGACGGGAATTGATTACTCAGGGTTAGAGGCCATACCGGGTTCCGGTGATTTTGGGGCGGCAAGCCAAGCGGCATCTGATGCGGCATTTAATCGTGTGATGAACAGATTGAATCCTCAGTTCGATCAACAGCAAGAGGCTTTGCAGACACAACTTGCCAATCAAGGAATTGCGCTTGGATCAGAAGCCTACACAACTGCAATGGATGACTTTGGACGGCGTAGGTCGGACGCTGGCATAGCGGCGGGTTATGACTCAATCGCTGCGGGTGAGGCCATGAGGCAGGGTCTATTCGCCAATGCTTTACAAACCAGAGGCCAGCAGTTGGGCGAACGCACGTTCGACATGAACGCAATCAATCAGGCCCGACAAAATTATCTCAATGAGCAAGTTATGTCGAGGAACCAACAGATTAACGAGTTGGCGGCACTCTTACAGGGTCAAGGGGCCATCCAAAGCCCGACGATGTTGTCAGGGCCACAGACGGGCGTAGCGCCGACAGATGTGACGGGTGCTTATAGTTTGGCTGCGGGTATTGATGCGAACAATTACAACCAGGCAATGGGTACGCAACAGGCGGCAATTGGTGCGCTGGCGGACTTGGGTGCGGCTGCAATCTCGGACAGGCGATTGAAGAAAAACATCCAGAAAATAGCAAATTGGAAGGGCTTTGACGTTTATAGCTACAATTACATCTGGGGTGGTGAAACTCAGATTGGCGTCATGGCCCAAGACGTTCTGGAAAGAATACCAGAGGCGGTTGTGCAAGTTGGTGATTGGCTTGCGGTGGATTACGGCAAGTTGTGGAGGGCTGCATAATGGCACTGGGCATTAGAGGGTTTCTGCCATCACGTCCGCAAAGACGGCAGCAGTTTGATTTAACCAACCCGCAATACCTATTGGCGCAAGCACTCCAGAAAGGTATTTCAACCGGCCCAGCGCGGGGCGGCTGGACGGAAGGTTTGTCGCGGCTGGGTCAGGCTTTTATTGCCAAACAAGCAAAAGACAAGGCAGAGAAACAGTTTAAGCAGAGGGAAGCTGACTATGACACAAGGGTAGCGGCTAGGAACACTGCGCTTCAAACGGCACTAAGGCAGATGCAACCTAGACAAGTAATGGTGGGTTCGGACGCTCCAAGCGTCGGTGCGGTGCCTAAGTATGAAATGCGGTCAGATTTGTCGGGCGCAATCCAAACGCTTGGCGGGAACCAAGATTTAGCAGAGTTGGCGTTTGAATTGCAGGGTAAGGAGTTGGCAAACAGGAGGTCTCTTGCTGCGGATAATTTAAAGCATGAGAGGTCTCTTGCTGCGGGTGATTTGGCGCATAGTAGGGCTATAGAGCTAAAAGGAACGCCAGGGGCAAGAACGCCCGTTCCTGGAGTAGACGCGCCATTCAGCGAAGAGGTGTTCGGGCAGAAAACAAAATTAGCAGATATAAACAGGACAGCAGCGCAAGCATTAAAGCCACCACCAACGATCCTTATGAAAAGATACTATGAGGGGCGAGATGCTATAGCGTCAGGTGGCGAGGCTATTCGTGCGTTGAGAACTGCCCTTGAGTTAAGTCCCAAGGCCTATGAAGGGGGAATGGCTGACGCACGGGCGGCAGTTGTAAAAGATTGGTTGGGCAGCGGTGGCATTGGCGTTCTGCCAAAAGGCGCAGATGAAGGAGCTATCGCAACGGGTCGCATGACCCAAAAAGTTCAATCTCAAGCCCTGTCACAGCTAAAGTTAATTTTTGGAGGGATGCCGACAGAAGGAGAGCGAGCTATGCTCCTTAAAGTCCAAGGTTCGGCAAACCTTCCAAGAGCTGAACGGGAGCAAATATGGAAAGATGCAATCGCTATGGCAGAACGTAGCATTGCAATAAAAAAAGCGGAAGGGAACGTATTTGAAAAACAATTTCCAAGCTACAAAGTTCCCACAGTAGCGACATCAGGCGGCGGGGCGCGGCCAGCTAGTGTTTCGCAAGAGGTATGGGACGCAATGACTCCCGCAGAAAAGGCGTTGTTCTAATGTCTGATATGTCACTTGAACAAAGACGGGCTTTAGCAATAGCAAACGCAAGACTTCGTGCGAAACAGAGCGCCTCACCAGAACAGCCGTTGTCAGGGACAGAACCAGAAGAAAACACGTCTGTGCTTGATGACGTTTTGGGCTACGCAAACAGGTTAGCGCAAAGCACCGCAAGCGGTCTCTCTGGGGGATATATTGATGAGGCGGCGGCGGCGTTAGATGCGCCGTTTGTTGCTGGCTACCGGACACTGGCAGAGGGCCAGCCGTTTGATTTGGGCAGGGCGTATGAAGACAGGAGAGATGTTTACAGAGGTGAATTAAAAGATTTCCGCAAGGACTACCCCGTCTCTGCATTAACGTCAGAGATTGGCGGGGCTATAGTTTCTCCCATAAATAAAGTGGCGGCTCCTTTTAAGATTTCTCAAGCGGCAGGGCTTGGGGGGCGAATGTTGCGAAGTGCTGGCGCGGGTGGAACTATTGGCGGGATTCACGGGTCAGGCCAAGCAGAAGGTGATTTAATAGATAGGGCCAAGGGCGGTGGCCTTGGAGTGGCTATTGGTGCGGGGGCTGGTGCGGCCTTTACGCCTATTCTTGAGGGCGTTGCCGCTGTGGGCCGTGCGGGATTGCAGCGGATTTTGGATAGGTCTGGTTCTCTCACGGGCGCGGAAAAAAAACTTGCTGATGCCATAGCTGAAGTGGGTGACGGCAATTTAGATGTAGGATTACAAAGGGTTCAAGAGGGGCTGAGGGCCGGTGGCCGAGACACAACAATAGGAGACGTGTCAGGCATTGGGGGCCAAAGGTTAGCAAGAGCGGCAGCAAATGTCCCCGGCCCCGCTTCCAAAGCTGCGGATGATTTTGTGGCGGCGAGAGTAAGCAGTCGGGGAGATCGACTACAAGAGGCAGCGGATGCCGTAGGGCCAAACAGGTTCCATGATGTTCTTAATAAATTGACGGCCTCGCAGAACAGAGCGTCAAAGCCGTTATATGACGAGGCATTCGCTCCTGTTTCTGACAAAGCGGGAAGGGTCTACGCCCAATGGGATGAAAGGCTCCAACGGTTTCTTGATGACCCAATTATTCAGCAAGGGATGGCGAAAGGAATTAGGACGCAACAGCTAGAGGCTTTGGCTGATGACGTGCCGTTTAATTTCCAAGAATATGCAGTTAAAGGCTTTGATGATGTTGGAAATCTTATTATCGGGGGTACACCTAACCTTCGGGCAATGGACGCAGCAAAGCGTGGGCTTGATGACATATTAGAAAGCTATCGGGACAAATTAACGGGGAGGCTCCAACTAGACGAAGCTGGAAGGGCCATTGAGAAGGTTCGCAAGTCATTGGTTAAAAAGCTAGATGACATCACAACGGATGAGACGGGGCGGTCGGCCTATAGAGAGGCGCGGGCTGCTTATTCGGGGCCAGCAAAAATAAAAGACGCGGCGTTCATGGGGCGGCGTTTTATGAAAGGCGATGAGGAAGTCGGTCGGAAAACATTCGACAGATTATCGGAGCCAGAACAGCAATCATTCCTGTTAGGGGTAAGGCGCGAACTTTCGGGAATGATTAGCAAAGACACCCAAACGGCGGCGGGGAAGTTTGCGGACAAGAAAGCAGATTTGTGGCAACGGCTTAAAAATGTTCTCCCCGAAGATAAGTTCAATGCGTTGAAGCAGGGCATGGAAAAAGAAACGGGCAAGATGCAGTTTGAGCGCTTTATCAACCCAAGAGGGGGGTCGCAGACTACGCCTCTCAAGGAGGATATTGCCGAATTGTCCCGCGTTCCTAATTGGATGCTTGAAACAGCGCAAGGAGTCGGACGAGGGGGTGGCGTTTATTCTCTAGTCGGTATGCCATTAAGGGCAGCGAGAGATAGGCTGACTAGGCCAAGTCAAAGCATGGCGCAAGATTTGGGACGAATGTTACTTACGAGAGACCCCGCACAACAAGCGACTGTTTTGCAGAGGCTAGGCCAGAGAAGAACGCCAGCGCAAATTGTTCCGCAGTTGCAAAACCCGACTTCGGCTTTGGCTAGAGCGTTAATTGGGAAATAGTCAGAGACCCCAAGACCCAGTCTTATGTTTGTGGTGAACGAGCAAGCAACCCGTTATTGCCAACATAAGAACGGTGAAGGTTGGGGCAAAGCTGATGCTTGCGTGAATTACTAAAACCAGCGCAGCAAACGCGGCTAGGTTCAAGGCAAGCAAAAATAACTTATTCATATCGCTAATTTACCCCGCTTCGGCGGGTTTTTCAATAATGGAGTAAAGACATGGCTTGGAATGGAAGCGGTGCGTTTAGTCGTACAAACGGGACTCACACAGGATCAACCGTGTGGACCCAGGATAAGGACGCAGGGACCAAGATCGTTTCTAATAGGCACGATACCCATGACCAAGACCTGAGTGATGGCATAAACGCTTGTATCGCCAAGAACGGCGAGAACTACATGACGGGTGCGCTTGACCTCAACGGTCAGGTGATAGAGTTGGACGCCGATGCGGATACAAAGATCGGGGCAACGGCTGACGATAGAATTGACATCACTGTTGGCAACTCAATTACGGAGCGGATTGGACACGATTCCACGAACTCTAGTGCCTTCCACCTTGTTGCCCCAGCGGCTTTAACGGCGCAAGCGAACACGGCTTATGCACACGTTAATGTGGCCCCTGCGGGGGCCGTTACAGTGCCATCAGGCACCACGGCGGTGGTCTCCTCCCTGGAGGTAAACGAACCCAATATAACGGCCACAGGAACCGTCACAGCGGCGGCGTCTTTGTATGTGTCTGGCGCACCGTCTGAGGGGTCAAGCAACTATGCCCTGTGGGTCGATGCGGGGAATGTGAAGTTTGATGCCGACCTGACGTTAGGGGCTGGCGCGACTACAGACGTTAAACTGGTTTATGACGGGAATGCGAAAGACTTCTATATCGGCCTGGATGACTCAGCCGATAAGTTTGTGGTTGGGGTTGGCTCAACCGTAGGCACGAACGCCATAATGACCCTGGACGATGACTCCGTGACAATAGGCGACGGAGCGGCGGTTGATACCAAGGTCGTATTTGATGGAAACGCTCAAGATTTCTACATAGGGCTAGACGATTCCGCTGATGACCTTGTGTTTGGTCAGGGGTCAACGGTTGGCACCAATGTGGCGTTTGCGATTGATGAGAACCAAGTCACGCAGTTCAGCCATGCAGCGGTGGGTTCTACGCAAACAGCGTCGATCTCTGGCAATACCACATTGGATTTCCAAACATATCAGAATTTCGTTCTGACCTTTACAGGCAACGTAACGCTCGACAACCCATCAACTGAAGCAGTTGGGCAGACAGGGTTTATTACCATTATCCAAGATGGCACAGGGTCGCGGACGCTTGCTATAGGAACCGATTACGAGACAGCGGGAGGGTCAGGACTAACAATTTCAACGGCGGCTTCGGCGGTCGATATTGTGCCGTATGTAGTGAAAGCGGACGCATCCATTCAGTTGGGTGCCGCTCAGTTGGCGTTCGCATAATGCCTATATGGTCACCAGCGTTTTTCGGGTCAGGTGCGGGGTCATCTGGGTATGTTGTAGAGGACTCCATATGGCTGGATGGTTCTGCCGACTATTTAACTTTTACTCCAAGCGGTGCTGGAAATCGCAGAGCATGGTCTGCAAGCGTGTGGATCAAAAAAGCAGATGCTGCTGGCGGTGATCGTACTTTCTTTAGTGGCGACAGTTCCGGTGCAGGGGCACTCCGTCACGCAAACGGCGATGCTCTGCAATTTGACGAAAATGGTGGTACTCAACGACTCACAACTTCCGCAATCTATCGGGATTATACAGCGTGGCAGAATGTCGTAGCTGTTTGGGATAGTGATGATTCTACATCTGGCGACAGAATGAGAATTTTTATAAACGGTGCCAGAGTCACATCGTTCTCAAGTGAAACACAACCCTCCATTAATACAGATAGCAGCATTAACCAAGCATCTGTTCCATTCGTCGTGGGTGCGGGAGCAGATAGTGGGCCAGGTCAATTTTTTAAAGGCTCTATCTCTTCAGTCGTCTTTTTGGATGGCACAGCATCTGAGGATGCGAGTGAGTTTGGGGAGTATGACGACAACGGTGTGTGGGTTCCAATTAATCCGTCTGGATTGACTTATGGAACTAATGGTTTTCTGCTCCAGTTTAAGGAAACCGGCAGTGGTCAGAACGCAAGCGGGATTGGTGCCGACACCTCTGGAAGAAATAACCATTTTGCGGTAGGTGGCGGGTCAATACAAACTAACCAAATCACAGACTCGCCTACTGATAGTGCTGATGACGGGATTGGAAACTATGCAACGCTAAACCCTCTTGATTTGGCATCTAGTACGGTACTGTCAAACGGCAATCTTAGAGTCACAAGTGGCAACAACTACTTTGACAACAACCACGCTTTCTCCACAATAGCTATGTCCACCGGCAAGTTTTATTTTACAAGTCTAGCGACCGATACAGGCAAGTATATTGGAATTGCTAACGCCAGTATTGCTCACGATATAGCAACGGCAAATGATATAGGAATTTACTGGGATAGTAGTGCGCCGAGAATGGTGTTCTGGGATGGAAGTTCTAACAACAATCTAACCCCTTCACCAACAGAAGTGCGCGGAACGGACCAGTTTGGCATCGCTCTTAATGCTACGAACGGTGAATATTGGGTTGGCTGGTATGATATAAGCGGTTCGGCTTGGTATTGGTATAACACAAGCGCGACCAATTGGACGGGGAATCCCGACAGCAATTCCGGCAAATCTGGAACACTGTCTGGTGGTCCGTATCGTTTCTTGGCGGGTTGTAATGCTTCTGGAACGCATGACGTTGATTTTGGTCAAGCATCGCTCTGGAGCAACATCACTGAATTAACTAACTTCAAACAGTTAAACACCGCCAATATTACACCGGCTCCTACTGTAACAGACCCAAGTGCGTATTTTGCAACGGTGGTATACACGGGCGACACTAACAACAATCGAAACATCACAGGCTTTCAAGATGGCGCTGGGGACAATGTCACCCCAGATTTGGTGTGGATCAAGAGCCGTTCAAACACTACAAGCCATTACTTACAAGATGCCGTCAGAGAATTTGGCGGCAGTAAAGAACTTATGACCGATAGCAGTGCGATAGAAGGTTCAAATGGAACGGGCAACGGGTACATTGGCGACGTGATTGCTGGCGGGTTTACTGCGGTTGATGGTGGTACTAATGATGTCTACGTCAACGAAAATGGTCGAACGTATGTCGCTTGGATGTGGAAGGCTGGCGGCGAGCCTACTACGGATAATGACAATACAAGTGGTGCCATGGATGACGGGTCTGTATTTAAAAGCGGTGTTGTTCAATCAAGTTACACGCCATCCGGTTCTCCAAGTAGATACCCAAAGAAGATGTCTATCGCTGGTCACGGTGGATTCAGCATGGTTGAGTTCGTCGGCACAGGTGCAAACGCGACTGTTCCACATGGCTTAGACAGTAATCCCGGCTTCTTTATGATCAAATGTACTAGTCATGCCAAAAACTGGGGCGGTTGGCATGAGGCAATAGGCGCACAGGATAAGTTTATTAGTTGGCAGACAACCAATGGAATGTCCGGCGATCAAGGTGGTGTCACATGGCAGAATAATCCTGTCGCATCATCCCATGTCATTACATTAGGTTCGCAGGACGGTCAGAACGGAAGCGGCGAGACTCATATAATGTATTCATGGGCTAAAGTGCCGGGGATGATTGGGATTGGGACATACATTGGCAACGGTGCTGCTGATGGAACTTATGTCGTTGTTGATGACGGTGCCTCTGGATTTAGGCCCGCATGGGTAATGGTCAAAAGACTAGCAGATGGTTATGCGTGGCATATTCAAGATTCAACAAGATCACCATATAACCCAACGGCGAAGGGCATTAATGCCAATGATACCGGAGGAGATAGTTCCTCAACAGGTTACGACTTTATATCTAATGGATTTAAGCTCCGGGCGGGTTCTGATGGGGGATATAATGGTTCAGGTGCGACCTACATATATCTAGCATTTGCAGAACAGGTCGGCATCCCCGGCGAGTCGCAAGCCCGCGCCCGATAATTCTACTTAACAACGGAGAAAAGACATGACTTCGATCTTCAAGGTCGGTGACAAAACGATTCGGCCTGGACGGGCGTGGCGAGATTCCGATGGAACGCTCCAGCCTAAGAACTGGAATATCTGGTCGGCGGACGAAAAGAAAGCGGCGGGTATTTCCGAAATTGTAATGCAGCCGTTTCCTGACCAGAGGCTTTATTGGTCTTCGCATAATGCGGATGGAAGCGTTGCCTCTACAGCCAAGACTTTGGCCGACGTTAATGAAGTCGATAAAGACGGAAAGGCTCTTCTTGGTAGCGACGGGAATCAAGTGGTTACACTTGGGGTCAAAAGTAACCTCAAGAATGAGGTAAAAACTCAACAGGCTTCATATCTTGCTCAAACCGATTGGGCCATAGTGCGGAAAGCTGACAAAGGAACGGCCATACCATCCAATATTCAAACATGGCGTGACGCTATTCGCACCAAGGCCACCGAAATGGAAACGGCCATTGATAACGCTGCGGACACTGACGCGGTTGAGGCTTTGTTTCTTAAGTGGACAACGGACAGTGACGGCAAGACCACCAAATCCGGCATCCTTTATGATTGGCCCGAATTAGGCTCCTGATAATGCGTGGCCTATATAAGAGTTGGTAGCGTCCACTACCCTTTGTCTCAAAAAACACTTGCGGATCAAATGTGGCGAATGCGCCGTCTTGCCCAAATTACGGAAATGAGGAAGGGGCTGAAATATGGACCCCGCAAGTCTGGCCCTGGCTATCGGGGCCGCAAAGAAAATTATCGACACCTGCGGTGACTTGAAGGAAGCCTATAAAGGAATCGATGCCCTTCTGTCGCACGAGGAAGCAGCAGAAGATCACGCTGCTAAAAAACCCAAAACGCGCCAGCAACAAATCCTTGAGCAACGCGCTCACGATTCGGGCGAATCTGATTCGTTCTCGGAAATTGCTGACGAGGTATTTACTGACCGCAACAATGCTATTGCGCTCGAAAATTTGTATCGGGAAATAGACCGCAAATGGGGCAAGGGCACGGTCGATGAAATCAAGAAGATCAGGACAGAGCGAAAGGCCAAGCGCAAAAAACAAGCCGAAGAAATAGCGGCGGCGCGGAAGAAAGAACATGAAGCGCGAATGGCTTTTCTCAAAAAGTGGTCAATCATCCTGGCGCAGCTCATTGGCATTGCAGCCGCTGCGGTGACGATTGGCTACTACGTTTGGGCAAACCGTTGCGTCGAGGCGGTGTGCAGATGAACTGGCTTATTAAAGCATACCTGGTGTGGTCAGTCGCCGCCGATCTCACGCTTTTGGCGGGCGTGATTTATTTGGTAATCGGGTGAAGGCAGATGCCCGAAATCGAAATCCCTCAATCCTGGCTGGCGTGGGTTGGTTTTATAATCACTGTAACAGTAGGTCTTGCTATACGCGATTGGTCGTCTGACCTAATTGCAGCGATTAAGTGGAAACTGACGCCCGGATTTGAGCCGATGGACACCTGTATCCTCGACGGCGACAAGGTGACGATCATTCATATCGGCATCAAAGAAACCATCTTTGAGCGGCAGGGTAAGTGGGGCCGCACTTGGCAATACATACCGTCATCAAAAATTAGCGGGCATGACCTTCGCAGAGTTGTCGGCGACGACAGGATGCTCGATCACAAAATTGTCGGAGACGAAGATGGAAGCTAAAGACCTTGTGACCGTGGCCCCTGGCGGCGTGGCTGTTGCTGCGTCTTGGATGGGATTAGTCGAGACGGGACTGTCCATTCTGTTGTTGCTTGCCAGCTTGGGGTTCTTGGCGTGGCGATGGCGTCGGGCATTGAAAGAAAAAAATGGATAAGATTTTGCGCTGGTGGGAAGACACCTTCGGCGGCAACTCCGCGATATGGAATCTGGATTATGGCAAGATCATTATTATTGGTCTTCTGCTGTTTCACATTTTCTGGCAGTAGCGCCTTCGCTGGCGAAAAGGTATTCGCTGGCTGGATACTCCATATGTTTATATCCGGCCAGTTGAAAGAGTACACCCCACGGGGCGGTATGGCTGAGTGCTTGAAGGTCAAGCGGAAGATACTGCGCTCACAAGGCACGGCAGTCGGCACTCGCTGGGAGTGCGGTCAAGGCAAGCTGGTTCTCCGTAAGTTCAACGCTGGGCAAGACGGCGACAAGTGGTTACCTGTTGAGCATCTTGGTAAGAACTGATGGCCGAAGAAGCTGGGCGAGGGAGAAGGACAGCGGACCAGATAAGCGTTAGCGATAACTCTGCCATATCGATGCCGATTCGCAATCTAATTAGCATTGTGGCGGCTGTGAGCATTGGGGTCTGGGGATATTTTGGCGTAGTCGAACGGCTGAACAATCTGGAGACATTTGAGAAGCTGATAGCCAAGGATTTGGAGACAGGCCTCAAGGAGCTACAAGCAGACATTGCGAAGAATAATGAGTTCCGCATCAAGTGGCCGCGAGGTGAGCTGGGTCAGGCCAGCGCAGATCAAGAACAATACCTCTTGATTGAAGTGCTAAGTGGTCACGTGGAAAAAATCCAAACCCGCATCGAAGATGGCATGTCGAACGGCGTCAATATTACGCGCCTTCAAGAAGACGTGAAGACGCTCCGCACAGATGTTGAAACGCTCAAAGACAAACAACGTGGCTTGATGAACGGAGGACCGTGATGACGAGAGTATTGATTCTATCCCTCGCGTTTTTCCTGGCCGGGTGCCAGACGGATCAAGCGGTGCATCCAACTGACCTAATGAGGTCGCAAGCTGACCTTGTTCGCCAAGAGATGGAAATAACGCCGCCCTTGGACATGGCCCCGCACTGCGATGCTCACGCAGAGGTCGAGGAACTGCTGGAACACAAATATAAAGAGCAGCCGTTGCTGGCGGGCGGTTATCTGGACGGTTCGGTCATGCAATTATATGTCGGGCCAAATGGCGCGTGGAGCTTGTCAAGAGAGATCGGGCCGGTGACTTGCATACTTGCCACGGGGTATGGGTTGCAGATGGTTAATCCGCCATCAAAACCAGAGCCGATTAAAAAGGGAGTCTGAAAATGGTTGGTTTAACAGTGCTTGTTTTGCAACTCGTTGTCATTGGCATTCTGCTGTAATGCTTTACGAGCACTATAACGACATTCCGTTAAGCGGTTGGCCCTACACCTATTTTAAGCCCAACGAAGTCGCGTGCAAAGGCACCGGCAAAATCCTCATTAACGAAACTGCCCTTGCCGCTCTGGATATTCTGCGGTCCCGTTTGGGGCATTCTATTAATCTATCTTCCGCGTACCGTAGCCCCTATCACAATTCCAAAATCGGAGGCGCTCCGCGATCCGCACACCTTGAAGGTCACGCCTTCGATGTCCAGCTACAAGGCCGTGACAAGGAAGTGATCAGAAAGGTAGCGCAGGACGTGGGGTTCAAGGGTTTCGGAATGCACTATCGAACTTTCATCCACATCGACATGGGCCGACGGAGACAATGGTAACATGATGGATATGATCTTTTCGGTTTTGACCGGCGGCGCAACTGGCATCCTGGGCAGCGTGCTTGGCAAGGTTTTCAACTTCGCTGATGTCTTCATCGAGGAGAAAAAAGCCAAAGGCGAACATGAGCGCACGATAGAAATGCACCGTTTGCAGTCTGAGCTGCGAGCTGATGAGTTGGAGAGCGAACTGGCGATAGTGCAGGAGCAATCGGCTGGCGCGGCCCAGGTTGCATCTTATGCCATGATGACCGGAGTCGAAGTGCCTTACCCCTGGGTTGCCGCGATCCTTAGATTGATGCGGCCCCTGCTTACCGTAATGCTGGTGGGCATCGTTTGGTACATTTATGCGGCGAGTGACGACCTAGCCCAACAGGAAACCATCATTCAGAGCGTCATATATATGTCGTCGACTGCGGTGCTCTGGTGGTTCGGTGACAGAGCCATGCGTCCGAAGAAGTAGGGCTGGCGGTCCCGGCAGGACTCGAACCTGCTACCCCCAGTTTAGGAAACTGGTGCTCTATCCAGATGAGCTACGGGACCGAACGTAAGATTATTTGTTAGGCTAACAAATTTCTAACAAACAGTCTTGCCCTATCTTTTACTTTCCTTGCCCATCGTAACCTGCTATGACCCATCAGTGACTAGTGAAAACTAGATGTTTCGCTAAGTTATTGATTTATATGCAGGTTATGCGCTGGCCTTTTTAGATTCCTAATCCTAGGGCCAACATTGCGACCAGATAGCTAGAATACATTATAAATCAGTAACTTAGCCGCTCCTTCGGGGGCGGCTTTTTTTGCGTTTTAGGGGCTAATTAACAAATTGCTAACAAGTGCCATCACTAACAAAATGATCTTTAGGTCATTTTCTTATTGCAATGCACATTATATTATCGTAATGTTTGATCGTGGTCAGGGAGATCACACCACAACTTAGGAGAGAGAAAATGCTTACTAAATTAGAGACTACTGTCTACCAAGCCGCTGTCGAGACTTGTTTAGGCGGCGACTATTCAGTTGATGCCAAAGACCTCGCCGCCCAGACCGGCCTTGATGTCAAAACCGTAAAGGGCGCAATGGGTTCTCTGGTTAAGAAGGACCGCATGGTTAGCAACGGCGCAGAGATACGCGGCGGCCAAGTTTTCCATGACGCTTTCCCGAAAAATGACAGCGGACAAATTTGTAGCTTTGGCGAGTGGCAATAACCCACCCCCATCGCGCAGCAGCGCCGCATTGCCCCGACCACCAGCGCGGGGCTTTGCTGGTGCAAACTTTTAGGAGAGAGAACAATGATGAATAAAAAAATTACGAAGTCGCAAATTGAAGCGTTGGCAGAACTAAAAAGACGTGGCGGGGCTGTCATTACAAGCCAGTGGGCAAATGGCAGTGGACGTTATATCACACGTCGGAGCATCCCGCCTTTCTGTAAGAGGATTGAGCGGTGGGCCGCATGGTTTCCAAACTACCCGCAGCGCATCAAACGAGTGTTCCGAAAGCATCCCCGGTGTGAGGCGGTTATTGCAATTACCAATATGCGTGCGGTGAATAAAATTCTGGCAGAACGGGGCTAAAAATGATTATCAGGGAAACTTTTGACAATCAGAACCGTCTGCTGCGCTTAACGGCAGACACCCGACCGCACGGCGGCCAGAAGTCAATCCCACGTTGCGAAGGTTGCCGCTGCACCAAGGGCAAGGTGAAACAGAACTGTGCGGCCAGAAAGGCCGCGCAGGATCACATGGCAGAGGTTGGCGAGACCATTAGGAAGTCGGAAGCGTACATCAATCCGAAAACCTCGCCGCGTTTCTATTGTTTCAACGATGTCGATCTAAGCCAGCCGGTAAGCTGTTGCTTGGTGCATCAATATGAGCAATATCAAAACAAGATGGTCGGCATTAAAGACCTGTTGCAAGCGTCGATGTATGAAAAAATCTTGGCGCTCAAGCAAGTCGCGGAAGTGCAGACGCCCAGCGGTCAGATCGGCAATATCAGGATCGGCGAGATCACGATAGCGCAAATCCAGAATTATGTTGCGCCAAGCATCTGGGCCGGTCGCGCCAAGGTTACGGCGCAAAAGAAGTTCACTTTCTTTGTGAGTGTGCTCAAATGGGCGATGCTCTCAGAGTTGATGCCGTCATCCTTGTTGCTCAAGCTGGACAAAATCCAGAAGCCAAAGAAGACCGACGTGCAGAAACGCCACGTCCGCATATCGGTGACCGCCATCGAGAAAGTCATCGAAGCGGCCACGCCGTTTTATGCGCTGCTGTTTCGGTTTCAAAGCCGCACCGGCGCACGGCCTAACGAGACGACAGTGCTGCAATGGTCAGACTTTGATCTTGATGCCAAGCGCGTGTACATCCAGCGTGCGATGAATGCAGACGGCGTGGTCTCAACGCCAAAAACTGAACAGGGCATCAGGGCCATTGAGCTTGAGGATGAGTTGATCCAAGAGTTGAAAGCGTGGCGGCTCAAGCAGCCGCTTGAGCAGCGGGGCAACAATCTGGTCTTTCCGACCAGGGTCGGCACTGTCCAGCTTATCAACAACTGGAACAAACGCGGCCTTGCGCCAGCTATCAAACGCGCTGGCGTTGAGCGGTTTACGTTGTATGGCTTCCGACACTTCTATGCGTCGGTTCTTCTGTACGATCTGAACCTGACCGACCGTAAGGTCATGCGCATGATGGGGCATACAGAGATAGCCACAACGATACGAAATTATGGTCACTGGCTTGAAGATCGGAAGGACCGTGATAACGATGTGCGTGAGCAACTGAACAAAGTTTTCAAAAGCGCGTAAAAAAATTATTGATTTGTTAAGAACAGATAGGATAGAAGGGGTCAACATTGACCTTGGAGAGCCAACATGGGTTATCTTAAAACACTCACTGAATTTGTAGGCATCTGGGCATTCTTGGGGACGGTCTACTTCGCCGTCAACATGGCCTGCATCCTTAACGATAGTTGCTACGCTACGATGGTGCCGCAATGACACAAGCGGCATTGCTTACTGTCGATGAGGCCGTGGCCGAAATCTTTACAGAGTTTAGCACCAGCAATCGCAAGCGGCTTTATGCGCTGATTAAAGCTGGTGAGATCGAGACCATCAGGCCAACTGAAAATGGCCGCTACTTCATACCCCGTCGCGCCATTGCCGCACTGCGGGGCGATGATGAATAAAGACAATTACAGGACGCGGCTGTTGGATGAGGCGTCCAATCTTATTAATGGCGACCGGCAGGATGAGTATGGCCCGCCCGCCGATAACTTTGCGCGTGTGGCCGATCTTTGGAACGCCTTCGGTGATGAGGACAACGCAGAGATCGAGGCGTGGCAAGTTTGCGTCTTTCTAGCATTGCTTAAAGTTGCCCGGCTATCGGGGCCAAAGCCGTCATGGGACACATTTGTCGAAGCGGCTGCCTATTTCGCGCTGGCGGGTGAAATCTTTATGCAGCGGAAGCGCGACGATGACGTGTCCTGAGTGTAATGGCACCGGCGTGGTGATCGAAGAAGTCATGGCGTTGATGGCGTTGAACTACGCGCGGTTTCGCGAGCCGTTCTGGGAAGAGCGTGAGGTCGAATGCGCCGAATGCCAAGGAACAGGAGAGTGTGAAGCGCCTTGCACAAATTGTTACGACAGCTTGGGCGAGGTCAATGATGATGAGGTGGATGATGTCGGGTCGCCGTAACAAGGCTAGAGGCTATGAGCTTGAGGCTGAGACTGTGCGTCATTGGCAGAATTTAGGCGTGGACTGTAAGCGTGTATTTGCATCCGGCGCATACAAAGAACAGTTAGGCGATGAGCATAAAGGCGACCTCATGCTTTCGGGTTTCGTTGTGGAATGCAAACGCCGTAAAAGCGGCGGCGGCTTCAAGTTTCTGCTGGATAGCCTGGATCAAGACAACGCCGACATTTTGATATGCCGCCAAGACGGGCGACCGATACGCCGCCTCTATGTGATGGAGGAAGAAACCGTCGAGGCACTTTTCAGACAAGCGGGGATAATCAAATGAAACTGCAATATGAAAATGCTGTTGCCATCAAACGTGAGCTGCGCAACTGCACAAGGATCTTGGGCAACCCCGATAAGTTTTCGCCAAGTCTTTTGAAACTGGCGTGGCAAGCAAACAGGTCTGCCAAAAGATGGCACGGCATCCACGCCCACCCGCGACCGTTTCGAGAGACGTGCGCAGCGTATGAGAACGTGATTGCGTTTCCGCAGCCGACGCGCCGGGTGGAAGTTTAAATGATTCAGATCGGCGACTGCACCCTCTATCAAGGCGACTGCCTTGAGATAATGCCAACGCTTGGCAAGGTCGATGCTGTGGTGACTGATCCGCCTTACCTTTTGGAATCAGGGGGTAACACTACGGGGGGCATGGGGGGTAAATTCCGTAGAGATCGATACGACAATGATGGGGCTATTGTTCCAACGGACATCATTTGGTCAGATTTTATGCCGTACATTGCAGCGTGTTTACCAGACGGACACGCCTACGTCATGGTTAATAATCGGCACGTTCAAGCGGCACTTGTCGCCGCACAGAATGCCGGGTTTCGTTTTCACAACATTCTCGTATGGGAGAAGGGAACGGCAACACCTAATCGCTGGTATATGAAAAACTGCGAGTTTACGCTTTTCCTATTCAGAGGTAAGGCGCGGCCAATTAGTGATTGCGGTGCGAAACAGCTTCTTAGATCCCCCAATGTGCGAAATGCAGAACATCCGACAGAAAAACCCGGCGAATTAATGGCGCACTATATCGGCAATAGCACAGATAGAAATCAAACCATCCTAGACCCTTTCATGGGTAGCGGCACTACGGGAGTCGCTTGCGCCAAGCTAGGCCGCAAGTTTATCGGCATAGAATTAGAGCCGAAGTATTTTGACATTGCCTGTAAGCGGGTAGAGGACGCTTATAAACAACCTGACTTGTTCGTTGAGCCGCCTGCGAAGGCTGTGCAGGGCGGGTTAGATTTATGAGCCAGACCCGCATCATGTCGTTTGTTGAGGCTAACGCCAACGCTGTGATTGGCCTGATTGTCTCCTGGCTATTCACCTACTTTGCGCTGCCGCTGTTTGGGCTTGAGCCAAGCGCAGGAGAGGCGGTCATCATTACTTTTTGTTACTTCATTTTGAGCGTTGGGCGCGGATATGTAATCCGGCGTCTTTTTAATAAGGGTGCAGCATGAACGGCTTTGAACTCCACGGCATCAAACATCTATCGAACTCATCGATCAGCTTGTGGGAATCCAACCCGGCGCAGTGGGTGATGAGCTACCTACTCAAAGAGAAGCGGCCAAGCAGCGCCGCCATGTGGCGTGGCATTGCTGTTGAGGATGGCGTGGTTGTTTGCTTAGACGGCGGCACTTTGACCGATGCCGTGGCCGCTGCGCTGGCACGGTTCGACAAGGAAATCACTTTCGCCGATGAAAAGAGCGAGAAGGAACGCGCCGGTATTGCGCCAATGATTGAACTGGCGGTTGCAGAGCTTGAGAAATACGGCACGCCTCAATTCAGCATCGACGGCAGTCAGCAGAGAGTGTCGATCACTTGCGCTGGCGATGGGTGGAAGATCCCCATTATTGGTTTTCTCGATCTGGTCTACCCCGACCACGGCCTAGTCGTTGATCTGAAGACAACCATGCGCCTGCCGTCAACGATGATGCAGAGCCATAAGCGGCAGCGGTGCATCTATCAGCGCTGCCTGGGCGGCAATCAGCAAGTGAAGTTTCTTTATGTGACGCCGAAGAAAAGCGGCTGGCTTGAGGATGGTGACGTTGATGCGGAGCTGGCGACCGTCAAGGCGCACTGCAATCGCCTGGAGCGGTTTCTGAGTGTCAGCGATGACCCGCAGTATCTGGCGTCAATCATCCCGGTCGATCCGACGCACTTCTACTGGGGCGACTGTATTGACCAGAGAAAAGAGATTTTTGGAATTTAACTAACCGGCGCAGCGGCACTGCGAAACACTGTAAAAAAGGAAGCACTGAAAAATGTTTGAGTTCGACACTGGATCAGAGGGCGGCAGTAAAGGCCCGTTCATCAACTGGCACGCAAATGGCCGTAAGGATGGCACGGCTGCGGCTAAGACGTTTTCATTAAAGGACGGCGATGAGCGTCAAGACGTGACGCCGAAGTTTAAAAAGGGCGTCATCTTTGACATCGACGCTATGCAGACGGGCTGGGCGTATTTCACCCCTAGCGGCACGGATTGGCAGTGGAACGACAGCCCTGCGCGGTTTGCTAAAAAGCCCGGAGACGAGTGGAAGAAAGGCGTATCAATCCCCGTTGCATTTGCCGGTGGTGAGACCGGCACATGGATGCAAGCCGGGAGCGGTACGTTTCTGGCCGTCGCAGAACTGGCAAAGCAGATCAAAGCCGACCGCAAGGATGACAAGCTGCCGGTCGTCAAGATGACCGACACGTTCACCGTTGATTTTAACGGCGGCGGGTCTACAACGTGCGCCAAGCTAGAGGTCGCCAAGTGGGTTGACCGGCCGGAAAGCCTGGACGTTGCGGCTGATGAGCCTGTCATTGCTGCCGTGGAAGACGACGACGAAGACGAGTTCTAACATCGATCAGGGAGAAGGGGGCGCAATGCCCCCTTTTTTATTTCATGAAAACAGAGCCAGACCAGTGGTCGCAGATTCTTACAGAGTTACGCGAAGAGGCCGGGTTGTCGCAGCGTCAGGCGGCGATTAAGGCCGGGTTGTCGGTGAATTATGTGCGGCATCTTGAGATGTATGGCGTGTCGCCCAGCGTGCAGAACTTGGACAAGGTGCTGGCGGTTTATGGGTATGAGTTGGAGGTGGTGAAGAGATGATGCAGTTGATTAAACGGTTGCTGTTTTGGTTCAAGGGCTACCGGACGGTAGAGCCGCCACGGCACACGCCGAAGATTGAGCCGCGTACCAAAGAAGACGTGGCGAGGTTGCAATGACGAAACAAGACGAAAGAATAGATTCTTACTGTAGAGGCTACGCTGAAGGATACAAGGAAGCGTGCGGGGTGGCGGCAGAAAGGCTCATTGATGAGGCGCATCATCGTCACGTCGATCTGTCTGACATGAAGCAAGTGTCGCGAGTCGCGGAAGAAATCAGGGAGATGTTTAAGGAATGATGCAACGCTACGCCGTCCACGCGCCGATATTGGTCGGGCTGGGCTACGATACAACGCCGCTGGTAGGCAAGAAGCCAATCCTTGAGGGATGGCAGAAACGGCCAGATGCCGCGCTGGATTTTGAGAAGTATAATGGGAACAATATTGGCGTGCTGACGGGCGGCAAATCGCATGTCGTCGCCGTGGACGTAGACATCTACGACCAGCGCATTGCGCAGCAGTTTGGCGAGGTCATCACAGAAGAACTAGGCTTTGCGCCGCAGCGTGTGGGCATGGCACCGAAGACGCTGTTTGTGTTTCGCTGCACAGAACCGACGGTGAAGATGCGGACGGCGGTATTCCATATTAAAGGAAAAGACTGCGCCATTGAGATACTGGCCGAGGGCCAGCAGTTTGTGGCGTCGGGCATACATCCAGACACTAACAAGAAATATCGATGGGTCGATGACACATTGGCCGACATACCCGTGGACAAGCTGACGGCGGTCACGCCCGACCAGCTTAGAGAGTTTGTTGCCATGAGTAACACCATGCTCTCGAAGCACGGCAAGCCGAAGGGGCGGGCAGCGAACGGTTCGCCGCAGCAAATGGATTGGTTCGCTACGCAGGAACTTACCGGCGAGGTTAAGGAGATCGATGTTGCCCTGGCGCATATTGCCAATGACGATTGGCATTATGAGGATTGGGTCAGGATGGCAATGAGCCTCAAGGGTGCCGTGGCTGATGAGGGATATGAGCTGTGGCACCGCTGGTCGCAGCGGTCGGAGAAATATGACCGTGATGAGACTGACCGGGTATGGAAGTCGATCAAGGACGTGCGGCGTGTCGGGGCCGGTTCGATCTTTTACATGGCGAAAGATTACGGGTTTGACGTTGGGGAGTTTAGGCGCAAGGAACAGAAGCCCACAGAGCCGCCGCAGGCGGTCATAGAGGTCGATGAAGGCACGGGGCTACCCCAAGGCATGTACCGCGCTTCTGAGGTCTCCGGACCTGTCCCAGAGCGTCAGTGGCTACTCAATCAGTGGTTTCCCAAGCGTGCCGTGTCGCTGCTGTTTGGGCAGGGCGGGGTGGGCAAGACGCTGATCGTGCAGCAGTTGGCGAACGCTGTTGCAGATGGTGAGGCGTTCATGGGGATTGGCACCAGTAAGATGCCGGTGCTGTGTGTTTTATGTGAGGATGATAAGCAGGAGATCGACCGGCGTCAGATTGATATAAACGGGTCCAGGGGCATCGATGACGCCTTTGGCTCTGCGCCAGACAACGTGTATCTGTGGCCGAGGGTTGGTGAGGATAACATTGTCGTCACGTTTCCCAATGCGGGCGAGGATCAGCCGACTAGTTTCTATGCGGATTTGGTGAAGGCAGTTGAGGCGGCGAGGGGTGATGCCGATGAGATATGCGTGATCTTAGACAATGCGACTGATTTTTTTGGCGGTTCCGAGAACGTCCGGCGTGAGGTCAATACGTTTATTAAGAGCTATTGTGGCTCTCTCTGCACGCAGTTCAACGCGACCGTCATTCTGTTGGCCCATCCGAGCCTCTCAGGGCTTGCGTCTGGTTCTGGCATGTCGGGGTCCACGGCGTGGGAGAACAGCGTCAGGAGCCGCTCATATCTCAGCAGAGACGCCGATATGGATGAGGTGCGGACGCTGTCGAGAAAGAAATCAAACTATTCGGCTGTGGATAATGAGACCGACATCAAACTGATATGGGAAGCGGGCGTATTAACGCTGCCAACATCCGACGATGCCATTGCCAGAATAGAAGGCCGTAACGTCAAGAGGGCGGTGCTGGACGCTGTGGACGAGGCTCAAAAGGATGGGTCTCCGTTCAAGTCACGGTCGGGCAGGGCCGTGCGCACTGCGCTGCCACGGGTGGTTAATCAGTGGAAAAAAGGCGTGGTGATGAAGGCGCTTTTCGACCTCGAAAGTGATGGATATGTGACGCACGAAACGCGGAAAGGATATAGGGTCGTAAATAGGCCAGAATGGGGTTAAGGCATTGAAGTATAACAGGAATTCAAGTTGTGTGTCATGTTTTGGGCAAAATAAGTGGCAAATAGCAGTTAAGTGCATGAAATCATTGATGAAAAGTCTAATGTAACACACGGGGTACACACAATGGAGATAATGGCGCAATATCAATTACTTAGCTATGTTACACATAACCCCTTATTACATAACCCCATTGTGAGCGCGCCACAGGCGCGGCGCTCACAATTATGAGGCTGGATGATGCAACGTAAACGCAAACCCGACAGGCTGATGAACAGCAGCGAGATCGGCAACGTAGTGGCGGAGAGTGTGTACCATGCGCTCCGACCGCTCGATGAGATGGTGCATCAGATGGAGATGCGCTGGGGGGCTGATCGGCTGGTTGGGCTGGTGAGTGTGGACACGGCGGCGAGGTTTGGGTCTGCCAAGGCAAAGCTGGATGCTGCTATCGACGCTAATGACGTTGAGGCCGTGCGAAAGAAGGCGGCAGTGATGATTAAGGCCTGGAAGGCGCTGAGTGATGAGGCGACGGCGTTGGGTCATAAGGGGCTTGATCCAGAAGTTTGGGAGGTGATGACAGAGAACGGGCAGCGTTATGCGTTCTGTCGGTCAAATGCGGAAGCGTGGAAAACGTCTAAGCAGATGGAGGGAACGAGGGTGTTCTCGATTGAGGAAGCGGCGAGGTTGCTTGACGTGCGGTTCAAACTGGTCGGTGAGGTCAAAGATGTTTTTCCAGACGCAGAGGTTGTCAATGCCAAGAAACGAGAGCCGCTCGATGATGTCATCCCGTTTTAGTCTGCGCAGTCGGGTAAAGGCCGAGGCGCATGACGTGGACGGGCTTGTGCAGCTATTTTTCGAGGCTGCGGAGACTGAGCGGCGTATGCCAAGGGCGGTCGATCATCGGGTCAAGGGGTGCTGGCCGGACTATCCTGACGATCCAAATCTAAGTTTTGGCTATAACGACGCAGTGGCGTCGGTTGGGCCAGCCAATGCCAGGGAAGTGACGCGCTACGATCTGGCGCTAGAGGCGTCTATTCTGTTGGACGCTGACGAGCGGACGCTGGTATGGATAGCGGCGCACAGTGCGGCCAGGAGGTCTCGGGGCGCACGGTGGAAGGCAATAGCGAGGCGCATGGGCGTGCATCCAAGCACGGCGAAGAGGCGATTTGAACGCGCTATGTTGGGGCTGTGGTTTAGACTGTGACACAAAATATAGTGCATTTGGATTTGGCAATGTTGACGTTGCTCACGAAAACAGGTTAAAAATTTGTAGTTTCGGAGTTCTGTCTCCGGAGCGTTTTCTCTCCAATCCTAAGTTCCCTGAGTGACGGCATTTCTCCCTGAGTGCCGTCACTTTCCTTTTGAAGTTTTGACGAGGTTAGTAGGTGATGGCTGGCAAGCTAAACAAAAAGAAGATGCTGGCGATCTGTGACGAGCTTGCCGACGGCAGGTCGCTCAACTCGATTTGCAAGCGCGACGATATGCCGCATCGTGTGACGGTTTTGCAAGCCGTGCAGCGTGATGATGAGCTTTATGAGATGTACGCCAGGGCCAGAGCGATTGGCGCTGAGACGTTGGCCGATGAAATCCATGACGTGTCACGTCAGGGGCTTGAGAGCGTGGATAAGCAGTTGGCAAATGCCGAAGTGCAGCGCAGGCGATTGCAGGTCGATAGCTTGAAGTGGACATATGCGCGACAGCAACCAAGAGGGCTGCGGAACAAGGCCGAAGATACAGCGCAGAACAATCAGATCGTGCTGAGTTGGTCGAAGACTGCTGACGACGTAACAGCGCGGCAAGCTGATGAGGACGACACGGCGACGGTCATTAACCTAGTTGGTGGAGCAAGCTAGACGACCCGAAACTGACCTTTCGTCGGCATACAAGTACGCGCGTGAGATTCGTTGATTTTCCTCACTTTTTGGTCGATCTGGCGGCTCGATGAGCTAGGCATTTGCAAGCGATTTGTTAATCAAGCGCGTAAGTTATTGAAAACAAAGGGCTGACCCAAAGATACCAAATCCTGGGGTCGGGCAAAAAATGGCGCAAAACATAGAGATTCCGTATGCCCCCCGGCACCTCCAGCGCGAGCTGCACCGGGCGTGGTCTCAGCATCGGTTCAGTGTAGCTATTACGCATAGACGTTTCGGCAAATCGGTCTGCGCCATCAACCACCTACTGCGAGACGCCTTAACGAGCAAGAAACCCAACCCCCGTTTCCACATGCTATGCCCCACCTACCGGCAAGCAAAGACCACCCTATGGGACTATCTCAAGCAATTTTCTGCCAAAATCCCCAACGTGAAGTTTAACGAGAGCGAGCTGCGCGCCGACTACCCCAACGGCGCACGCATTACGTTACTCAGCGGGGAAAACGGCGGCCAGAACCTGAGGGGCATCGGGAGTGACGGATTTGTGATTGACGAGGCGGGATTGATGCATGACACCATTTTTCCGGAAATTGTCAGACCCGCCCTAGCCGACCGAAACGGCCTCGAAGGCGAACAGACCTACTGCATCTTTGTTGGCACCCCAATGGGCCACAATGCCTTGTGGAATCTGTATGTAAGGGCCAAAGAAGACCCAAACTGGCACTGCGCCGTCTACAAAGCATCGGAGACCGGCATCCTCCCGGCGGAAGAGCTACAGGCGGCAAAAAGCACTATGCCGGAGGGTATTTACGAAGCTGAGATGGAATGCAGCTTTGAGAGCAACGTCCCTGGCGCAGTCTACGCCAAAGAGCTGCAAAGCATGGAAGACAACGACCAGATTGGCAAAATACCGTTTGACCCGGCTTTGAAGGTCCAGACGTTTTTCGATCTTGGTATAAACGACAGCACGGCGATTGTTTTCGCCCAGCTTGCCCACGGCAACAGATCGATTAACATTATTGATTATGTTGAGATGAGCGGCGAGGGCTTGCCGTTTTACGCTGATTTACTGGATCAGAAGGCCAAACAGTATAATTGGTCCTACTCGGCGCATCACGCCCCACATGATATAAATGTGAGAGAGCTGGGCACCGGAAAGACCCGCCAGGAGACGGCGTTAAGTTTAGGCATTAACTTCAAGGCAGCACCCAAGTTGCCCCTTGAGGAAGGCATAAACGCCGTCAAAATGACGTTGCCGCGCTGTTTTATTGACCGTGAGCGTTGTTCGAGGCTTTTGGAAAGTATGCGGTTCTATCACAGGGTGTATGACCCGAAAAACCAGATATTTCGCTCACGCCCCGCCCACGATTGGAGTAGTCACGCAGAGGCGGCAATGCGTACCCTGGCGACCTCAATTCGGCAAACTGTGCCGCAGGGCGAAGTAAATTACAGCCGCCCCAACGCGGCCAGTGGAAGTTGGATGGGTTAGATGGCAGAGCAATTACCACGCGGCCTTCTTGCGACGGATTCCGGCTTGATGAACCTCTTGCAAAACGAGAGTGACATTGCCCGCCGTGGCGGCATCTTGCCGTTCATCCAGCGGGTTGTTCCCGACATCGGCGGCGACGACATCAGTGAATATCCCGGCCCGCCAGAGTGGGCGGCACCGGCCCTGCTCTATGACCCGTTTAAGAACATGGCCCTGACCGGCGGTATGCTTTCTGGTGATCTTCCGGTTGATGCCGACGTGGTGGCGCAAACGATGCTGGACGCCCCGCTGGTCAGCGGCTTGTTGAGCGCGGCGACGGGCGCGGCTCCGAAGGGCGCTGTTTTGGGTGCCAACGTATTCCACGGCGGTCCGCATCGTTTTGCGCCAGAGCCTGACTTTCCGCATGGCAGACCACGGCTTGATAAGGTCGGCACCGGCGAAGGCCATCAGGCTTTTGGTTGGGGCTGGTACAGTGCCGAAGCGCCGGGGGTTGCTAAAACCTACAAAGGAACATTAAGCGGCAACTGGGATGATATGAGCCGAGTCGGTGACGCCTTATATGATGCGCTGGACCCTCTTGCAGACGGGAGCGTTCTATTTAGGGGCAGCAAGTACACCAAGGATGAATTTGATAGGGTTGTTGTCCCGCAGTTGAAAGACGGCGATTTGTGGGGGCATCTTCCCGCAGGGCTTCGGACTGCGACAGAAAAGCGGCTTGAAGGCACCCTCTACAAGCTCGACATCCCCGACGCTGACGTTGCCAAGTATCTTGATTGGGATAAGCCGCTGAGTGAGCAACCGAAAAGTGTGCGGGATTTTGCGGCTCACGCATTTGCAAGAGAGGCGGGGGGCAACCCATCTCATAAAAACTATGCGGCAATGGTTGATACTATACGCCGTCAAATGGATGATACGGGGCTAACTGGCAAGGATTTTTATCGCGCCCTTGCAAGTGCTCATGGATCAGCACAAGCCGCATCCGAAGCACTCCGCAAAATTGGCATCCCCGGCCTTAAATATTTCGATCAGGATAGTCGGTTCCTTGGAGACACTATAGGCCAAACGCTTGTTGTGCGTGGCAAAGAAATTGGCTCAGATGATTTAACGGGTAGTTTTGCGGCGAACCGTTTGCTTGAGAGCAACATGGATTTTGACGCGGCAAAACGCATTGCGCGGGGCATGGGTCAGGATGATGTTGTTAAAGTTCTCGATGATTGGGCCACAACGCCTAATAAAGTAAGCATAAAAGACAAACGCACCCGCAACTACGTCACCTGGGATCAGGACGTTCTCGACCGTAGTAAGATGCTGGAACGCGACGGCGTCACATTGGGAGCCAACAAAGCCCCAACCGCCGCACTGCCTGGGTTGTTGGGCAAAACTTCAAGTGAATTAAGGGCCGAAGCCAATGCACTGCGTTTCCCTAATGAAAATTTAAACATTAACGCTGAATTAGCGCAGTCGGCGAAAGATTATTTTGGTGTTACCCGTAGCCCTAACGAAACGGGCTATATCATGCAAGACGGCACAAGGCTTGATCTTAGTGGTCGGCACTATGCTGGCGGCTATGAAAAGAAGGGGGATCGTTTTGTTCCAGAAGCTGGTCAACCTGATTATTTAGGTGGCAATAGAGCCGTTGACCATAGAGAGCTTTACGATCTAAAGGGTTTAAAAGAAGGCGAGCATCAATGGGACGCTGTTGAGCAGCTTATGCGTGAAACTGGCGCGGTGCGTTATATGCCAAATCAAGGCATTTCAATTATTGATGGTCAAAAGGTAAGTGATAAGCAATTAAAGGCTATCGTTAGCGACTTTAGAAAAAACGGCAATTCTTTAACGGTTGATATTGATCCAGTAGGCGGAAACTCTGCTCCGAAGTCCAAAACCTTTGACCGCCCTACGGTTGAAGGTGTGCGAGAGTTTATCGAGCTAGGCGCAAACAAATCTCCAACCGCCGCACTGCCGGGGTTGTTGGATGATGTAGGTATCAACACGACACAGCGCGGCAATGTTTTAGAAATTACAAAAATTGAAACGCCTGATAATTTGCGAGGCCAAGGATTAGCGGATCAAAGGCTTGAGCAGCTTATTCAGCAAGCGGATGCGGATGGTACTACTTTGGCCCTTACGCCATCCAATGCGTTTGGTGCTAACAAGTCACGATTGACTAAATGGTATAAGCGGCATGGGTTTGTTCCAAACAAAGGGCGCAATAAAGATTTCGCAACCCGTGAAAGTATGGTGCGACCACCTAGAAACATTGAACTAGGCGCCAACAAAGCCCCAACCGCCGCACTGCCTGGGTTACTTGATGACACCGCCAGCCGTATGCAACGGGCGCGGGATATGGGGTTTGATGTTGATGCGTATCATGGCACTAGATTTGATATACCCGCTTTTAATCTTAACCCTCATAACAAATCAGATGAACTTTTAGGCATCCATGTTGGAACAAAAGCCCAAGCGGATAATATTGTCGAGGCTGGGGCAACAGAGAAACGTCTAGGCGGCATGGAATACTCTAAAGAAAGCAACGTTATGCCGCTCAAAGTAAAAACAAAAAAATACTTAGATATGGAAGACCCTGGCGGTCACGAATGGACACCTTATGAACTACTGGCCCAACTTGATGAAAAAGGCATAAACATCAAGTTTGCGGATAAGTTTAACCCGACAATTCGTGAAATTAGGCAAGGGTTAAAAAAACAAGGTTATGACGGCATAAGGTATAAGAATGTTATTGAGGGATCAGGCAAAGATTATAGTTACATCGTTTTCGACCCTCAAAACATCCGCTCCCGTTTCGCCAAATTCGACCCTGCCAAAGCCGACAGTGCAGATTTGTTAGCGGCAAACCCCATAACCGCCGCCATCCCCGGCCTGTTGGGTGACCAGCGCGGATTAAGCGATTTCATTAACTACGGCGGCAGCGACAAGCGGCAGCATCGTGGGCCGTACAAAATGCGCGGCTTGCTGGGCGGCACTCTTTATGAAGCATCAA
>MPLU02223802.1_pt1 | contig 37209 bp, 25 predicted proteins | sample 1617381 | NCBI WGS metagenome assembly MPLU02 (sample SAMN05944801, study PRJNA350692) | marine metagenome | biome: marine; feature: ODZ; material: water; isolation source: 90 m water sample filtered on 0.2 um supor filter | place: Pacific Ocean | collected 2012-04-08 | depth 90m m
CGGCGGGAAATCCCTTTCCGGTCACGTCGCGTTACGAACCCAGCGAGGGTTTCGCACTTTCCACCCGTGGCATGTCATCATGCTGGCTGGACTGGTAGTGCACTTCCTCGGCCAGCGCACGGTAATCCTCGGCGCCCGGCGACTTAGCGGAGTACTGGAAAATCGACTGCCCGAAGCTCGGCGCCTCCGCCAGGCGAATATTACGACGAATGCGCGTGGTAAATGTACAGGCATCCGACCACGCCTTTTCTGATTCGGTCTGGCTCGCGAAAAATTGTTCCACGTCACCCGTCACTTCACCAGCCAAGCGGGTTCCCGAGTCGTACATGCAAAGGACCACGCCCGTCAGTCGTAACGTGTCATTAAGTCGCTGAGATACCACGTCAATCGTGCGCAGTAATTTACTCAGACCATGCAGGGCCAGGAAATGTGGTTGCAGTGGCAAGAATACCTCCTGGACGGCCGCCAACGCGTTAATTGTCAGAACACCTAGTGAGGGAGGACAATCAATGATCAGGTAGTCGAAGCGGTCTGTTTCCGATGCGAGTTGATCTCGCAGGATAAGTTCACGGCCTACCTCGTTAGCCAACTCCATTTCTGCGGCAGCCAGGTTCAAATGCGAGGGAATCAGCCACAAGTTCGGACTGATCAATTGACAGATTTCTGCCACCTGGACGCTCCCGGTCAACACGTCATAGATCGAGCGATCATCGTCCGCCAGTGCCAGGCCCAGGTGAAGTGAGGCATGCGCCTGCGGATCCAGGTCAATCAAGCAGACGCGTTCTCCCCGTTCCGCCAGGGCGGCAGCCAGGTTCACCGCGGTAGTCGTTTTGCCAACGCCTCCCTTTTGATTCAGAACGGCTATCGAACGCATGTAAACAAGCTCCTTATGACGGACCGATATCCCTACCACGGCCAAATCTGTGGCGGGGGATTATAGACAGATCACGTCGATGACGCCTAGATGAGTCGCCGCGACCCCCTGTTCCGGCAATAGTCACTTGGGGTACAACCAAGGTGCTAGCAGCCCTTCATATTACATTTCTATGACCCAGGTTATTCGTTCATGCGACAATTGACCTCGTTAACCAGCGAAGAGCAGGCCCGGCGGCTAACGGCCTACCTCATTACCGAGGGCGTTGCATCCCATGCGGAGCACGATGCTGCCAATTGGTTGATCTGGGTACGGGAAGAAGACGATTTGCCCGCTGCCCTGGAGATTTTAGAGCAATTCCAGGCAGATCCGGAGCATGCCCGTTACCTCGAAGCGGTGCAGGCTGCCACGACCTTGCTACGGGAAGATGCCAAGCGCCAGCAGGAACGCCAGGAACAGGTGCAGCGGCAACATATCCAGATGCGTGGCCAATGGCGCCAGGGACGGGCCAGACGGCACAACCCGCTGACCAAGATGTTGATTTTTCTTTCGGTGCTGGTGAGCGTACTGGCCGGAACACTGACCAACGAACGTGGTCCCAAGAATGGTTGGGCGCGTCATCTTCAGTTTGCTGATGCTGCCTTAGTGCAACAGGCGGGTCAAGCCATCCTGGACGAAAACGGCATGATCACAGCCCAGGACCACCAGCAACTGGCAATGATCAGCTTACGCACGAACCCCTGGGAATTATGGCGATTGATCACACCGATTTTCCTGCACATGGGCATCATGCACCTGGTGTTTAACATGCTGTGGTTGTATGACCTGGGATCATCCCTGGAAACGCGGTACGGCACACCGCGTTATGCCGGCATCATTGTCATCATCACGATTCTCTCGGTACTCGCGCAATCCCTGGCACCCACGACCTGGGGACCCTTCAGCGGCACCTGGAATCATGGCGGTATGTCGGGCGTGGTTTACGGATTACTGGGTTTCATTTGGGTTCGGATGCGGATGGATCCCTCCGCACGACTGTTTCTGCACCCCACCACGATGATGTTCATGATTGGTTGGTTGTTTTTCTGCGTTTTCCTCACGCAGGCTGGTACGCTGCCGGTAGCCAACCTCGCGCACGCCGCAGGATTACTGGTGGGCATGGGACTGGCGCGCATCACCCTACCGACCTCAGGCGCTGCTTAAACACGAACCTAGGAACTGGGTTTGTCTGCCTGCAAATCAAGTTGCGGCTCAAAGAATTCTGCAATGCGATCGATCGCCTCATTCATTTTCAACTGTCGATCATGATCGAGCGACCGCACCGTCCGCTGCTGCAGGGAAAAGACCAGCGTGACCTGTTGCTGCTGATCGGAAAACCGCAATGCAAAATCCCAGTCAGTGGCAGGATCAATCGCTGACTGCTGCCAGTTAAAATTCCGATCGACAATCAGGGTATGGCGGGCATGCACCAGGCCTCGCATGCTGCTGATATCATCTCGCTGGAGCACTGGAACATCCTGGTCACCGATCCGCAGGACCGATTGAGGTGCCGCTTTTCCGATGAAAACTTCATCGTCGGACTGCCGATCGCCAGCCAGTTTTAACAGTTCAACCTGTGGGGCGTGACGAATCAACGTGGCGGCCTGCTGCCCCCAGAACCGTAGTGCATGGTAGCCCTTGCGATAGTGGTGCCAACAGGTATAGCCTGCCATGGCGACGGCCACACCGACGATCAAGACGATAACAATTTTTCCCCGCTGCATCCCTCGCTCCCGGTACGGTATTCTCGCAACACCCTGCTCGGAGTATACTAGGCAGGATCCTGATACGATATCCAGCTGGGAACAAGTTACGCTGGATCCGACTGATAATTGACGAGGAGGCCAAGGTTGTGGCTGACAAGTTTGATCCGTACCGCGAAGCGTTGATCGTTGAAACCAACACGGTTTGGTCGGCCGATTACGACCACCTGGAAGCAGACGAAAGAGCGCGCCTGGAAGAAGGTTTACACGGGGATCCCGAGAACTGCGCTGAGCTGGAATACGTACGCGTGCTGACCGGTTTCTGTAGGCAAATCACGGTAACAGCAGAAGACTTGCAACGGCTGGAAGCCTAGCGAGTCCCGGCGGGGAGTCTCACGGTGGATACTGATATCATTCGTGTCCCGGTTAATTTGAGTGACCGGGGCTACGAGATTTACATTGGATCCGGGTTGCTGCGAAAAACGGCTTCCTTTGTCCAGGCAGCAACCGAGTTGACCCACGCGGTGGTGATCACCGATTCGAATCTCAAGACGACTCACGCGCAAATCGTTGCGGAGAACCTGGCGCAGACTGGGATCACCTGCGACCTGCTGACCATTCCAGCCGGCGAATCAAGTAAATCGTTGCGGATCCTGGAAGAAATCTGGGGCGAGTTGCTCGAAATTAAGGCCGACCGCCGCACCGTCGTGATTGCCGTGGGGGGAGGCGTGGTCGGTGACCTGGCTGGATTCGTGGCTGCCACGTATACGCGGGGGCTACCATTGATCCAGGTTCCCACGACGCTGTTAGCCCAGGTCGACAGCAGCGTCGGAGGCAAGGTGGGAATCAATTTACCCCGTGCCAAGAACATGGTGGGGTCCTTCTGGCAACCCACAGGAGTTGTGATCGATCCGCTGGTACTGCACACGCTGCCTGACCGAGAGTACCAGGCCGGCCTGGCCGAGGTCATCAAGTACGGCGTGATCATGGATGAAGAGTTCTTCACGATGTTGGAAAACCATGTCACTGAAATTCACGCGCGGGATCCGGAAATCCTGGCAACGATCATTTCACGATGCTGCCAGTTGAAAGCTCACGTGGTGGAAAACGATGAACGCGAGACCACCGGGTTGCGAGCGATTCTTAATTACGGACACACGTTTTGTCATGCCTTTGAAACGGTTACCGGTTACGGTCGTTTTCTTCATGGCGAAGCGGTCTCGATCGGGATGATGTGTGCTGCTCACCTGGCCGCCATGCTGGACCGGGTTGACGAGGCCATGATCGCCCGACAGGAAGCGCTGTTAAGAGCTTGCAAGCTTCCCGTGGCCGTCTCGGACCTGGATACCGAGGCCCTGCTGGAAGCAATGCAACATGATAAGAAGGTGGAGCATGGCAAGCTGCGTTTCGTGCTGCCCACCAAGCTAGGGCACGTCGAGCTGGTGAACGATGTCCCCCCGGAACTGGTACGCAAGGCACTCTCCGCACCAGGCACTTCACCCGGATCCTAGACGCGACTCGATTTCCTGCAGTCGACGTTCCAGGGAGGCCAGTTGATCCAGGATCAATGCGTGGACATAGACAGCATCCATACCAACAGGGCTCTGATCGCTACGAATTTGTTCGATGACATCCAGCAGTTCTTCCTTCGGTTTCACGACACTCTCCTCGGCCTGATCCGAACCGGACAGGCCTTTTGAAATTCCCTACGGATCCATTTCTCTGTTAAAAACAGGGCTTACCTCTTTGCAAAGGTACCCTGTTTTGGTTTATCCTGAAAGCAACTTTCAAATCCTGTTCATGGATGCAGGACATTTATTGGTACGGCGCTTTGTAGAGTCGCAACCGATTTCTCAGGGATGTCACACCAACCGCTGACCAGAGGCCTGGAGCACGTACTTCAGGAAGGTCATATTGACGCAGAATACAGGCTCCCTTTGATCATGGCTAACCAGCAACCATCCCATCGGAAGAATCGAGCGGTCCCATCCTCGGAGGGTGTATCGCGGCGTGCCTTTCATGAAACCGCGCTCGTGGCTGCCACTGGCATGACCACCCTGAACCACGCCTCCTCCCAGGTTCGTGGCCAGGATACACCGAGCGACAAGAAAGTCTCGCTCGGTGAGAATATTGCAGGTGAACTGCTGGTCGTGGACGATTTTCAGAAAGCCGATACCTTCTACCATGGGGATGGCTGGGAATCCCTTAATCCAGGTTACTGGAAAATCGAAAACAACGCCCTGCGTCGTCGCGTGCGAACCCGTGGTGACCGGGCACGGAAAACCGGATTCCCCTTCCATTACGAGACAAACAATATCAACACGGGTGTGATGCCTACCGAGTACTTGAGCTCACCACCCTACGGCATGCTGTGGAGGCGGGACTGGAATCTCTCCGGCAGCTACATGATCGTGATGGAAGCGACGATCCAGCAGCTGCCTCAGAAAACAGAAGGCTTTGAAGTCAAACCAGGCGATGGACTGATCGGGATTTGCTTTGGTGCCAAGACACGGATGGAAAGTTGGTACGGAGGCAGTCGCGTGGGCCAGGCCTGTTGGTATGCGGCCTGGCGAGACAACCAGACTTTCGGCATCTATGACCATGCCAAGGATCTTCCCACCCCGGCACAAAAACAAGCTGAGAAACCAGCGCCCGCTCTCAAGGCAGGCGATCCAATCGTCATGTACCTGAAGGTGGAGCCCACGGATGCCGTCAAGGCAAACGTGACAGCCCAATTCGTATTCAAGGACCAGGTCACAACCGTCGAGTGCCAGGGCGTTGACCAGGCAACCATCACCCGGGGTTACTTTGGCGTGGTTACCCGGGGACTGCTGGACGTCGAAATCCGGCGGGTCCTGCTGGTCCCCGAGGACAACGAATCCATTCTTTCAGACGTCAACGAATTACGCGTTGGCTACCCACTGGGTAATACACTCCGCAAGAATGCCGATGGCAAGTGGACTTGCCGTTTCGTCACCGTTTTTCGGGACCAGGGCGACAAGGCCGAGATTCGCATCAGCCCCCTGGAAAAACCTGACCAGGGATGGGAAGAAGTCCCCGTTGCCGGTAGTGGTACGATCATCACCAATGATTTTCGTCGTGCCACGGCTGTGATCGACGCCACCCTTCCTTCGAACCCGGGCCAGGCCACGATGTATTACACCATCTGGAAAGATGGAAAGAATGTTACAGCGGATCCACGAAGTGGCTTCCTTGGTCAGAAAGAATACGTCGGTCGTTTACCGAGGCTGCAAGCACCCTACCGCCTGTGTGGCCTGAGTTGCCATGCGATCCACGGCGAATTCGATGGGGGTAACGCTGGCAAGTTCCAGGAAAACTGGATCCACGATCAACCTGCCATCAAGGCCTACGAACACTTGGAAGACTACGATTTCCAGATCATGGTCTGGGAAGATGATATCTGGTACCTGGAACTGTTGCTGTACACGACCAGCGTGGACGATGCCTACCTGCAAATGATGACTGCCATCGCAGGTCCCACTTCGCGCTGGCAGATGATGCGACATTGGAACACGCTTAATCCAGGTGACCACGATTACGGCATGGATGATGTCAAGGGTCCGGAGCAGCTGGCCTTGCGGCGACTCGAGGGCCTGGGCCAGGATCGCGAATACATGCGTCGTAATTTCCAGATCGTACAACACCTGATCAGTGGCGACGAAAAACCTTCCCCGGAGGCTAACCCGAAACGCTGGTCCGCCTGGGTCATGCCCAACCGAGACTTTACGCTGGCGATCGTCGATGCCCGGCTCTGGCGGAGTTCCCAGGACACGCATATCTGGGAAACCGAGGGGTGGGGTGGCAAAGGTGATGTCTATGATCGCACGGATCCCACACGTAGCCTGCTGGGTGAAGAACAGTTTGCCTGGTTACAGGAACTCATCACCACCAGCGGTTCTCCACTGATCATGACCACCGGTATCAATGGTATGCATACCATCTGGGAACCTGCTCCCATGAAGCAACGCAACCGAGTCGTGGCAGATTACGCTGGCTGGGTGAAAGCCGGTTGCGATCGCGTGCTGGAATTGTTCGGAAGCCGCGATGGTGTCTTCTCGGTCTACGGGGATGTCCACAACGGCTGCATCATGAAAAACCTGGAGCAGAACCTGTACGAGTGCAGTTTTGGTCCGATCGGGCGTACCGGTGGACGACAATTAAAACCTGGTTTTGGACCGCTCATGAAAGACTATGACGAGCGGGAACTGGAAATCACGGCACTCTATCACAAGGCTTTCGAATCACCCTCAAAAAAACCTCGCACGGGTCCCCAGTACTGGAACTTCCTCGAGATGCATTTTGACCCCCGCACGGATGGAAACGTGCAATTTCGAATTCGAAACCTGATCGATGCACCAGAAGACAAGCCACGAGGTGGAGGAGAAGCCCAGGTTCCACCCCAGGCAACTGGCCGACCTATTAGTTGTCGACTACCCCCACTCAAGACACTGGCCAATGCCGACGTGCGATTTGCAACCATCGCGGGACTGCCCATTCGTGGTACACGCAGTACGATCAATGGAACGGTTGAGCTGAACGGCCTGGTTGATATTGAGCCAGCCAGCCAGATCCTGGTCACGGCTGTTTCAGACGGCAAGGTAGACGCCCAGATCGTAACCACGCTGCCACTTGCGGAACAGTAAGCACACTGGAACCATCAGCCTGTCGTCTTCCAGTAGCCTCCGCGAGCGTGGTCAAAACGAGCTTCCTGGCCCAGTTGCTGATCATTGAAGCTACCATCGCAATAGACATTGTGCCCCATGACCCAGGTTCGCACGGGCAAGCCCACCAGGGTTTCCCCATCCCACGGACTCCACTTGCACTTGGTTTGCTGTTCCGAATTACGGACTTCATGGGACCGCGCCAGGTCGACCAGCACCAGGTCCGCATCATAGCCCACCTCGATGCGGCCCTTGTTCATGATATCCCATACTCTCGCCGGTGCGTCACACATCCAATGCACTACCTGCTCCAAAGTACAGCGACCCGCGTTGACCTGGTTCAACAATAGTGCAAGCGAATTCTCCACTGCCGGTAGTCCCGAGGGGGAGGCCGGATAGGGCTGTTGTTTTTCTTCCCATGTATGCGGCGCGTGGTCCGTTGCGATCACCTGGATATCACCATCCTGCAGGGCTTTCCATAAGCGTTGATTATCCTCAGCCGTTTTGATCGATGGGTTCATCTGGATCAACGTCCCCAGTCGCTCGTAATCTCCGACGTTAAAAAACAGGTGATGGGGACAAGCTTCCGCTGTGATCAGATCACGATGATCTTTCAATAACTCGGTTTCATCGCCCGTGGATACGTGTAACACGTGAAAGCGATGCTGGTGACGGAATGCCAGGTCCAGCGCTCGCCTGGTAGCAACCATGGCGGCCAAGTGATCACGAATGCGAGAATGGTCAGCCACGTCCGTGGTTTCTGCATACCGCTTCCAGTTTTCCTGGATTGTTGATTCGTCTTCACAGTGAGCGGTGATGGGCAAGGTTGTCTCAGCAAAAATTGCCTCCAAGTCCTCTTGCCGATCCACCAGGAGGTTGCCAGTACTAGAGCCAATGAAAATCTTGATACCCGGGGTGCGGGTTGCCTTCTTGAGTTCAGCAACATTGTCCGGCGTCGCACCAATATAGAATCCATAATTCACCAGGCTCACCTCGGCGGCCCGGGCCAGCTTGGCTTCCAGCTGCGCCTGGTCGATCGTATTGGGATTCGTGTTGGGCATTTCCAGGAAGGTCGTCACACCACCCTTGGCACAGGCATGGGACGCATGGTGCAAATCCTCCTTGTGGGTCAAACCAGGTTCACGGAAATGGACCTGGTCATCGATCACCCCGGGCATGAGGTGAAGTCCGGTTGCGTCCACAACCTCATCGGCTTGAACCTGGATCGCAGGATCAATATCTGCGATGCGAGAATCTTCGATGAGTACCGATACTGATGCCTTGCCTGTTGGCAGGATCACGGAAGCATTTCTAATAAGCGTTTTCATGGGGCCCTTGAAATCTAGATAATGATGCCTAGTTTCTTAGCCCTTATTTTTAACGCGCGTTCGAAGTATGGAAATGGGTAGTTGGTTTTTGCGCCCCGTTTCCGGGCCCACTGGAAGACCGCTTTAACCTCTGACAATGGTAATTTATTCATTTCTACCAGTAATATGACCTTGGCTATAAAAGCGAAATCCGTTGGACGACGCGCCTTGAGACCCTTTTCCAATTGGTCTTTCAGATCGCCTACTTCCACAATCAGCACCACGGACGAGACCGTAACGGCCGCCTCGGATACTTCCGGGCTATCCCCTCTTGCTGGCAGATTGATGCTTCCCAGGAGCAGGATTCCCAGCAGCGTGCATCGTAAGGACCGGTTCATATTTCACCTACACATCGATTAAAACCCGTAATTCCGCCGAGCATGGCGGTTGAGCTTGTAATCGATTTAGTCCCGTCTAGGCAAGACCAATCGCCTGGCACGTCCCAGGTTCCGGAGATGCTGGCTAGCAACGTGAGGCTTAGAAACGATCCTGTAGTGCCTGCACCGTCATGGCTTCTTCCTGCAATGCTTCCATGGCAGTGACAGCTGCTTCCGCAGCCTGGATCGTGGTAATGCAAGGTACGCCATATTGCACGGCGGCGGCTCGGATCCTGCCCTCGTCCGTACGCGCCCCTTTGCCATTGGGCGTATTGAGCGCCAGTACCACTTTTCCATCGATCAGGTAATCGATCAAGTTAGGATGTCCTTCAGCAATTTTCTTAACGTGGGCCACCGGGATATTTGCTCTCTCCAATGACTGGGCGGTCCCCTCGGTGGCCAGCAGCTCGTAACCCATGATCGCCAGTCGGCGGGCCAGGCCGGTGATGATTTCCTTGTGTCGAGCTGTCACGCTCAGAAAAATCTTTCCTTCACCCTTCTCCGGCAACACAACGCCAGCTCCCAACTGACTCTTAGCAAAGGCAATCGAAAACCGCTCGCTAATTCCCATCACTTCGCCAGTACTTCGCATTTCCGGTCCCAGCACGATATCCACGCCGGCGAACTTGCGGAACGGAAACACGCTTTCCTTGATGGAAACATGATGTGGAATGGGAGTACTGGTGAAGCCCAGGTCAGCCAGTTTTTCTCCGACCATCACCTTCGCTGCAATCTTGGCGATCGGAACACCGGTCGCCTTGGCCACGAATGGGATGGTCCGGCTGGCACGAGGATTAACTTCCAGCACGTAGACATTCATCTTGCCATCTTCTTTCTTGACAGCAAACTGAACATTCATAAGTCCTACGACACGCAGCTGCTTGGCCATGGCCTTGGTGGCCTCCACGATTTCCTGCACCACCGGCCCCGGCAGGCTATAGGGAGGAATCGCACAGGCCGAATCACCGGAATGAACTCCTGCCTCCTCGATATGTTCCATCACGCCGGCGATCACCACGTCGGTACCATCCGCAACGGCATCGACATCAACCTCCGTGGCATCTTCCAGGAACCGATCGATCAAGACCGGCTGTCCCTGGGAAACCACGAAAGCGGCCGCCACAAACTTTTCAAACTGGTTTTGGTCGTAGCAAATTTCCATGGCGCGACCACCCAGCACGAAGCTAGGCCGAACGAGTGCAGGAAAGCCGACCTTAACAGCCTCTGCCCGGGCCTCGTCCATGTTACGGGCGATACTGTTGGCGGGTTGTTCCAGGCCAACCTCGTATAACAATTGCTGGAACTTTTCCCGGTCCTCTGCTTCCTCGATCGTATCGACACTGGTACCAACAATCGGTACTCCCGCATCTTCCAAAGCCCGCGCCAGGTTCAACGGTGTCTGGCCTCCAAACTGGACAATAACTCCATCCGGCTGCACGGCATCACAGATATTCAACACGTCTTCGGTAGTCAGCGGCTCAAAAAACAGCAGGTCACTGGTATCGTAATCAGTGCTGACAGTTTCCGGGTTAGAATTGACCATGATCGATTCGATACCTAGTTCACGCAATGCAAAACTGGCATGGCAGCAGCAATAGTCAAACTCGATTCCCTGGCCAATACGATTGGGTCCACCACCCAGGATGATGATCCGTTTCTTTGCGGGATCCTTGGCTGGAGTTTCATCCTCGTCTTCGTAGGTGGAATAGAAATAGGGCGTGTAGGCCTCAAACTCAGCGGCACAGGTATCGACCGATTTAAAGGTAACCGTGATATTCCGACTTTTTCGCCACTTGCGAATTTCCATCTCGTTGCTGTTCAACAACGTGGCCAACTGTCGATCCGAGAAGCCGAACTTCTTGGCCTTGCGAAGCGTGGCATCGTCTACCTTTTCTGCTGAGCCCAGGTCTGCCAGGTGGTTTTCCATTTCAACCAACTCCAGCAGTTGATCGAGGAACCAGCGATCGATCTTCGTCAGTTCAAAAATCTCCTCTACGCTCATACCGGCTTTCATCGCATAGCGTATATACCACTGTCGCTGATCACCTGGCGTCGCCAGCTTGGCCCGAATCTCCTCATGGTCTGGTTCTTCATCGGTTCCCCAGAGATCCTTGCCATCACATCCAAAACCAAAGCTACCCACTTCCAACCCTCGCAGGGCTTTCTGGAAAGACTCCTTGAAAGTGCGCCCAATGGCCATCGTTTCTCCCACGCTTTTCATCTGCGTGGTCAGGCGAGCATCAGCATCGGGAAATTTCTCGAAAGCAAAGCGAGGAATCTTGGTCACCACGTAATCAATGGTGGGTTCGAAACAGGCCATGGTTTCCCGGGTAATGTCGTTGGGCAATTCATGAAGTCGATAACCAACTGCCAACTTGGCGGCAATTTTCGCAATGGGGAACCCGGTCGCCTTACTCGCCAGGGCACTGGATCGACTAACACGCGGGTTCATCTCGATCACGATCATGCGGCCATCATCCGGATTGATCGCAAACTGGATATTCGAACCACCGGTTTCCACACCAATTTCGCGGATCACGGCCAGGCTGGCGTCCCGCATCCGCTGGTATTCCTTGTCCGTCAGGGTTTGTGCCGGTGCCACGGTAATGGAATCACCCGTATGGACCCCCATTGGATCGAAGTTTTCAATCGCGCAAATAATGACGACGTTGTCATCCACGTCGCGCATGACTTCCATCTCATATTCTTTCCAACCAATTATCGATTCTTCAAGCAGGACTTCCGTCACTGGAGACTGGTCCAGGCCCTGTCGGACCAGCGTGTCAAATTCCTCTCGGTTGTAAGCAATCGCAGAACCCGAACCGCCCATGGTAAAGCTCGGACGCACCACGATAGGCAACGGGATTTCCTGCATCACGTCCCGAGCTTCCTCGATGGTATGCACGACATACCCATGGCATACATCCAGGCCAATCTCGGCCATGGCGTCCTTGAACTGATCCCGCTCTTCCGCCTTGGCAATGACGTCTGCCCGAGCACCGATCATCTCCACGTTATATTTCTCCAGCACACCATGCTTGGCCAAGTCCATGGCCACGTTAAGTCCCGTTTGTCCACCCAGCGTGGGAAGCAGGGCATCCGGTCGCTCCTGCTCAATCACCTTGGCAACCAACTCCCAGGTCAGCGGTTCGATATAGGTGCGATCAGCGGAACTCGGATCCGTCATGATGGTCGCTGGATTCGAATTAACCAGGACAACCTCATAGCCTTCTTCTCGGAGTGCCTTACAAGCCTGGGTACCCGAGTAGTCAAACTCGCAGGCCTGGCCAATGATAATGGGCCCAGATCCAATCAGTAAAATCTTCTTAATATCTTCTCGCTTGGGCACGCTGTTGACCTTCCCTGTCACGCTAATAGTTGGCAAATCCATGAAACCCGGGCCATCCTGACGGCATCACGAGCTTATTTGTGTATAAAATCCCTCGAATTTATCCCACAGCACGATGCCTTTACAAGGACCCTTCCCTGTTTGGCGGGGCCACTTTTTCCGTATAATCGGCAAGACCGAACTCTCCCCTGGGCTTTGGTGTCTTATCAACACCCTAAATCTCGCTGAATATGCCTGAAAAATCCTCGTCCAGACTGCTTAAAGACTGGGCATGTCACGGTGCAGCGCGTTGACATTTTTACGTAAGGTGTTTAGTATAAATATCTTCCCTTCTGTTCATTAATACCCCACGATGTGAGGTGATACGAGGCAGTTTTGTCAAGTCCATCGCGCTCAGGAGTCTTTGCCAAGGCGACGGATTGCCGCGTTAACCAGTTTACCGAAAGCGTCAGCTTCGATCACCGGCTGTACGCGCACGATATCATTGCTTCTCAAGCGCACGCGCGCATGCTCAATGATGTGGGATTGCTCACCGCCGAGGAATGTCAGCAGATCGTAACTGCGCTGGATGCTATCGGTGAAGAAATCGCTGCTGGCTCGTTTCCACTTTGTGACGAGTTGGAAGACATTCACATGCATATCGAGCAGGCGTTGATTGACCGACTCGATGACGTTGGCCGCAAGCTCCATACGGGGCGCAGTCGCAACGACCAGGTGAATACCGATTTTCGACTTTGGATTCGTGACGCGATCGATACTGTTGACCAATGGTTATTGAACCTGCAGCGATCCTTCCTCGCACGTTGTACTGCGGACGAAGGGGTTATCCTGCCTGGTTATACCCATTTAAGACGCGCCCAACCCATCTTGGCGGCACATTACTGGCTAGCCTACTGTGAAAAATTCCAGCGTGATCGGGACCGTTTACTGGATTGTCGAAAACGTGTTAACGTCTGCGGCCTGGGTGCTGCCGCGCTGGCGGGAACCAGCCTGCCTATCGACCGTGAGAACGTGGCCCGCCAACTTGGTTTTGATGCCATTGCTGCCAACAGCCTGGATGTATCAAGCGATCGAGACTTTGTCGTGGAAACCGCTTTCGCGCTCACCCTGGTCGCTGAACACTTAAGCACCTGGGCCGACGAGTGGATCCTGTGGTCCACACAGGAATTCAATTTCCTTGAGTTACCCCAGGAGTTTTGCACGGGTTCCTCGATCATGCCGCAAAAGATCAATCCGGACGTGCTGGAATTAATCCGTGGCAAGACAGCGCGCGTAATCGGCAACTTGCAGGCTCTCCTGGTACTCATCAAGGGGCTGCCCTTGGCCTACAACCGGGACCTCCAGGAGGACAAACCGGCTCTTTTTGATTCCTTTGACACCGTCAAGGCATCGCTCGAACTGGCGGTACCACTGGTAGAAATGACACAACTTAACCGCGATTCGATTGAATCCCAGTTACACCTGGGTCACCTGGATGCGACCAACCTGATGGAATATTTGATTCGACAGGATATACCGCAACGAACGGCACATCATGTGACCGGGCAATTGGTACGGATCGCACTGGACGCAGGAGTCACTCTTTCTGGGCTGCCGCTGGAGAAAATGCAAGCCTGTCACGAGCAAATTGACGATTCTATATATGAGGTCCTCGGGGTGGAAAATGCCATCCGTGCGTTCCAGAGCTACGGGTCAACGGCCCCTGCTCAAGTTCAGCAGCAAGTGCAGAACTGGCAAACGCAACTCGCCGAATAAGAATCGTCCTCTTTACCGGGTGAAGCAAATGTTTAAGACATCACAACTGCGACAGCAAGGCCAGGCCCAGGGAGATCACCTGCGATGGTTAATCGCCGTACTCCTTTTCTTTCACGTCCCATTTCTACAGGGCCAGGATGCGAACCCGACGGGTCCCTTTGGTGAACCCGTCGCTCCTGCACAACCAGCTGCCAACCCGTTATTAAAACCAGGCTCTGATCAGCCTCGACCCCTGCCTGTCCAGGAACCGCTGGTCGTACGGCTCCTGCGCGAATCAAATCCTACCACTCCTTTCGAACTCGCGCGCGCTGTCCAGCTGATGGTACAAACCAGCCAGCTCAAGGAAGCCAAGCTGTACCTGGTGCGACTGGCTGCACTCAAGATGAATGCCGAGGAAAAGGCAAATCTTCAACGCGATTATGGCACGGCTTTTTTTCTACGCATTTCTCGTCTTCCCGAGCTCCAACCCGAAGGAGCTCAGCTTGGAGAGTTGGTCGCGGATGCTGCCTATCGTCGGGCACAGGATCCCCTGCGGATTGCAGAACTGATTGCCCGGTTAAAGAACCCAGCTCCGGAAGTTCGCCTGACTGCCTTGGCTGACCTGAAGCCTAGTGGAAATGTGGCCGTGATTGCCCTTGCCAATATCCTGGCGGATCCGGCGCGTAGCGAGGAGTTTCCAATCATCCGTTCTGCGATAATGCAATTTGCCGTCATCGCGCACGAGCCACTGCTGGGGTACCTGCAATCCCCAAATGCGAAACAACAACTGGAAATCATTGACCTGCTGGGGCAACTTGGTCACCCGCGCAGCACCATGTACCTGGTACGTTTAGCGGTCTCCGGCCAAAGTGATTCGCTCATCCGCAATTCAGCTCGCCTGGCCTTGTTACGATCAACCGGCGCCGTTCCATCTCAACAAGACGCCGAACAGTTTCTTCGTAAACAACTGACTGCATTCGACAACGGGCTGGTACCGGTAGCCGCTGACAGCGATGGGCTCGTTACTCTCTGGCAATGGAACAGTAAAAAGAAAGAAAGCGTTCCTGTCAGGTATGACAGAGCGACCGCATCGTTGGTCCTGGCAGCACAGACCGCCACGGAGCTCTACGGTATCGATCAGGAAAATGCCGCATATCGTCGCCTCTACCTTCTCCACATCCTGGCAGCCAGCAAGAGCCTGGGTGGCATCGACGTCCCCCTATCGCAACAGTCGGGTGGAGCCGCTGAAATCGCTGCCGAGGCAGGGGTCGCAGTCGTTCATGATGTTTTTGAAGAGGCCCTGGCAACCAACAATATCCCGGCTGCCATCGCCGCTGCCGAAGTCCTGGCAACCATCGGTACACCGGAACTGTTGGCCGCTTCCCCTGGTGAACTATCCACGCTCGTCAAAACATTGCTGCATTCGAATCGTCGCTTGCGATTCACTGCCATGCAGGCGATCCTGCAACTCGATCCAAAGAAAGCGTTCCCGGGAGCCAGTTACGTCACCGAAGCCCTGGGTTATTTTATTGGCACTCGCGGAAAGCGAACTGCTTTTATCGGCCATCCATTACCGGCCCGCGCCCAATTCCTGACGGGCATGCTCAACCAGGCTGGTTACCAGGCAGAAAAAGCACTGGTAGGAAAATCCCTGCTGGAACTTGTGCGCAAGCAGACCGATTGCGACCTGGTCTTGATCAGTAACACGATTTCCAGTCCCACGTTGGGAGAATTGATACAGCGTTTCCGAGATGATCCTCGGACAGCCTCGATTTCCATTGGTATCCTGGCTGATCCCGAGGACCTGGAACGTGTCCGCATGTTGGCCACACTTGATCCTCTGACCGAGGTGGTCGGACGACCGCACACCGTGGAAAACCTCGCTTTTTACCTGGCTCGGCTGGAACAGCATAAATCAATAAATCGCGTAACACCTGAAGAGCGGATTCACCAAGCTCGCCAGGCCCTGGGGTGGTTTGCCCGCCTGGCTGAACACCAGGGCCAGTACCCGTTTTATGATTTATTGCGCCAGGAGCCTGCTCTCATCAGTGCGGTCACGGTGCCAACGTTAACCAGGCAGGCTGCCCCTGTACTCGGATCAATCGGCACCGCCAAGTGCCAGCAAGCGCTTGTCAACACTGCCAGTCGCAACGGTTTGAGCGTGGCGGTACGGCAATCGGCACAACGGGCGTTTGACCAGGCGGTCACGGACCATCGGCTCCTTTTGACACGAGAAACGATCCTGCTGCAATACGACCGATACAATGCCAGTGCCAACCTGGACAGACAAACCCAAAACGTTCTCGGGGCGATCCTCGATACGATAGAACGGCGTGCACGGACAGCACGCTCGCTGGAAACAGACACGGAAGGCAATTGATGTACATGCATCTCTACACGTTGACCATTTATCGTTCTGATTTCTAGACTCTTGAAGCCAAGCATTGTTGCACCATGTCCGATCTGGTACCTCGTCATCTCAAGGAAACGGGCCCGCCGATTCCGGGAATCATCGGGTCGAGCGCCGCAATGGAGATGGTATATCAGTTAACCCGCAAGGTGGCATCTAGCAATGCCTCGGTTTTGCTGCTCGGTGAAACCGGTACGGGCAAGGAGTTGATTGCCACTGCCGTCCACCGACTCAGCGATCGGGGAAGCGGCCCCTTCGTCAAGGTGAACTGTGGAGCGCTCAGCGACAGCCTGCTGGAAAGTGAATTGTTTGGACATGTACGCGGCTCCTTTACCGGTGCCATTGCGAATCGCACAGGCCGTTTTGAAGCAGCTCACACCGGTACAATTTTCCTCGACGAAATCAATTCCACCACATCGGTCTTACAGGTCAAGCTGCTGAGAGTACTCCAGGAAAGAGAATTTGAGCGGGTTGGCGATACCCAGACGATCGAGGTAGACACGCGGGTGATTGCCGCCAGCAATTGTGATTTAATGGAAGAAGTTCGCGCTGGACGTTTTCGAGAGGATCTCTACTGGCGATTAAACGTTGTGCCAATTGAAATTCCACCTCTCAGAATGCGGCCCGAGGATATCGCCGAACTTGTGGCCTATTTTCTACAGCATTATAGTGAAGCTAATAACCGTCACGTCGTTCACCTGCAATCCGAGGCACTTCAAACACTGACAAATTACGACTGGCCCGGGAACGTCCGCGAGCTGCAAAACTACGTGGAACGAGCGGTTGTCATGGCGGAAAGCGATGAAATGACTGTGGATCTTTTACCGGCAACGGTACGAGGTGAGCAGTCCACTGGAATCATGAGGTCCGGAGCAACCGACCTGGAGTCGTTGACCCAGGAAGTGGTTCATCACGGCCTCTCATCCAGTGACGAAAACGAAGAAAACAATCTCTACAGCAGGATTGTTAACCGCGTCGAACGAGAATTGATCTACCAGGTCATGCAATCGTGCAACAACGTGCAAACCAAGGCGGCCGCGCGGTTAGGAATCAACCGGAACACCCTTCACAAGAAACTCAAAGAATACGGATTTGAAAAATAGACGACGTGATCACCAGGATCGCATCCTCGTATCCATACCTCGCTCAAACAAGATCCCATGCTCTCGATCTCCCATATCATGACTTGGCTTTCACACGTAAGTGAAACTTGTTTTACGGCATGTTATGCGCTGGTCATGGTGCTGGAGATATCACGATTATTTTTTCGCGTCGCTGTACGACACGCTTTGGTCCTGGCCATTACAGCGGCCGGCCTGTTCGCTCACGTCGTCTGGTTTTGCCTCTCGGCCCGAACCACCACAAACACGCCCCTGGTCAGCTGGTATGGATGGTGCATGTTGATTGCCCTGGCCCTGGTCTTTGTTTACCTGTGGCTCAGAATTCAATATCCAGATAAATCGGTTGGGCTCTTTCTTCTGCCGATGGTCATCGGCGTTATTGGAACGGCCCTGGTGTTTTTGTCGGACCAGGAACCGATCGTTACAAAAGCCTCGTTGAGTTTTTGGTCGATTCTCCATGGGATGGCATTGCTACTGGGATCCATTGCTGCGACGCTCGGTTTTATTGCTGGAATCATGTATCTCGTGCAATCTTTCCGGCTCAAACGCAAGCTCCCTCCGCGGCAGGGACTGCGACTGCCCAGTCTCGAACAACTGCAACGCTATAATTATTGGTTGCTCACGCTTTCAACAGGACTACTCGCAACAGGACTGCTGGCTGGAATTATTCGTAAGGCCTGTCTTTCCTTTGCTGCCGAAACCAGCGCACCCTGGAATCCTATCGTCGTGATTTCTTCCGTGCTCCTATTACTCTGGTTAATTATCACAGGGCTGTTCGAGTATTTCTATAAACCCGCCCGACAGGGAAAGAAAGTAGCTTACCTGACCGTTACCAGTTTTATCCTCCTGGGAGCTGTCATGGTGCTGGTGTTTTCTACCGAACACGCAGTCAAGATAGAGAATGCGACAAGCCAAACATTGAATTCCAGCTCTACCTCGGGAAACCAGGGGGTGCAGGAATGAATTTCCAGATCGTTGGTTGTAGCCATCACAATAGCTCGCTCCAACTGAGAGAACAGCTGGCTTTTTCTCCCGATGATACACGGGTCGCGCTGCGCCAACTCAAGGAACAATTTCCAAAATCCGAAGCGGTATTGCTGTCCACCTGCAACCGCGTCGAGATCTATACCGGATCCGTGGAAAGTGATGCCTGCCCTTCGCCGCGCGAAATCACTGAATTCATTGCCCGCTTCCATGGCCTGAATGCAGTTCCACTAACCGAGGAATTATTTGATCACTCCGGTGAAAAAGCGGTGCAACATCTTTTCGCCACAGCAGCCAGCCTGGACAGCATGGTGGTTGGAGAACCACAGATCCTGGCGCAGGTTAAACAGGCATATGAAATGGCCACGGGCGATGATTGCACAGGACCCCTGACTCATGGTGTTTTCCAGGCGGCAATCCGCGTGGCCAAACGAGTTGCCAGCGAAACAAGTATCCATCAACGGCGCACCAGCGTACCAAGCGTTGCTATTAACGAATTTGCTAGCCAGTTCTTCGACCATTATGAAGACAAAAAGATCCTCATCGTGGGTGCGGGGGAAATCGCTGCTGAAACCACCCGGTACCTGGTCGACCAGGGTGCTCGAGATATCACGGTAATCAATCGTAACCTGGAGCGGGCGCGCTTGCTGGCCACGGAAATCCAGGCAGTTGCCCAGCCCTGGGACCAGTTCCAGAGCCTACTGGGCACTGTGGACCTGGTCATCAGCACCACCGGGGCAACCGAACCCATCATGACGGCTGAGCAATTTGCACCTATCAATCGCACAAGGCACCAGCGAACCCTGTTAATCCTTGATTTAGCCGTCCCACGAGATTTCGACACCACGATCAATGATTTTATCGGTGTCTACCTTTATTGCCTTGACGATCTGAGTGGCGTTTGCCAGAAAAACCAAAAGGCCCGGGAACGAGAATGGCCCAAGGCTCAGCAAATTATCCTGGATGAAACCGCTGCCTTCCTCGCAGAAACACGACACCGGACTTCAAGCCCCTGGATTCAACAATTAAAAACCCAGGCCAATTCCATGAAAGATAAAGAGTTGGCTCGGTTGTTTAACAAGCTTGATGAACTGGATGAAACAAGTCGCGAAGAAATTATTCAGTCGTTTGACCGTTTAACCAATAAGCTGCTGCACCCACCCCTCGAATCCTTGCGTAATGACACAACAGAAGGTGGGCAACATGGTTTACTGGATGCTTTGAAGCGACTGTTCCAGCTCCGAGACTAGCGATGCCTGCTATGCCTCGTCTTCTTCCCACTCCTCTTCGGTATCGTCGTCGTCGTCTTCCCACTCTTCGTCGTCGCCCTCTTCCTCTTCACCTTCGACTTCGTCGTCCTCGTCTTCCCAGTCCTCTTCCTCTTCGTCTTCGTCTTCATCTTCTTCGGCAGCGTCTTCGTCGATGGCGTCCTCCCATCCCCCTTCGTCTTCGTCTTCGTCCTCCTCGTCCTCCTCGTCCTCATCCGCTTTTACTTCTTCCCAGTCATCGTCTTCCCAGTCCTCTTCATCTTCTTCTAGATATTCTTCGTCTGACTCTTCGCCATCGTATGCTTCATCCTCTTCTTCATACCCTTCTTCATCGTCACCCTCGTCTAGATATTCCGCGTCGTCGCCTTCCTCCTCAACTTCTTCCACTCGCTCGTCATCCTTGAATTCCTCTTCTTCCATTGCTTCTCCCTCGCTGCCAACATGGTCACTATTCATCACGGTGTTTTCACCGAAGATATCGGATGTCAATAATTCCTCGATACTGTCCAGGCCAAATCTTTGCAAAAAACGCTTGGTCGTACCATACAAATAAGGTCTCCCGAGTTCCTCGCTGCGCCCGCGGATGCGGACCAGGTCCCGTTCCATCAACTGCCTGAGCATCTCGCCACAACTCACTCCTCGAATCGCCTCGACCTCCGCTCGCAACACGGGTTGGCGGTAAGCTACCACGGCAAGTGTTTCCATCGAAGGTGCTGACATTCGTGATGCTGACTGATCAGCACCCAGGCGTTTTAGCCAGCGACCGAACTGCCAATGTGTTACCAGTTGATATCCGCCCGCGACACGTTCGACACGCAGCACACTCTGCTCTTCCTGGTAGATATGATTTAACTGACGCACCAGCGTTCTGGCTTCCGTTCCGTCCTGCAAGTCTGCATACTCACTTAATTTGCGACTATTCAGCGATTCCCGAGACAGGAATAAGACAGCTTCCATCCTGGCAAGCCGATCCGTACGCATGCCAGGTAAGCTCGTGTCTAAATCCGTCCCTTCTCGAGTGGCTGGCCTATCTGGAACCATTCGGTTTCTGGAAAATCGGGTGTGCCGCCCAGGGAGCGCATTCCAGGTCCCTCGATAGCGTGTCGATGTAGAACGCAATTGAATCGCCGGAATGCCGGAGCGGGTTCTCATGTAATTACCTAAACCCATCCAAGGTAGAAAAAATCTGTGATATCCAGTCCCCTGTGCCCCTGATTGTGTGACGTTTGCGATGTTTCTTCAATAGGGATTATTCATCCTCTTGGTTGCCAAACCCGACAAGCAAACAGACAATGTCATAAGTTTACCCAACACTTAAAAAACCTTATCTAATATATGACTTTCCTTTACCTTGACAACAACGCGACAACCGCGGTTGACCCATTGGTAATGGCTGCCATGGAGCAGTCTTACCGGGATACGCCAGCAAACCCAGCTAGCCAGCACCAGGCGGGTCAGCAGGCTCGCCAGGCGATCGATACTGCGCGACATGCGATTGCGTCGACACTTGGGGCCAGCCTTCAGGATCGCCAGGATCAACTTCTTTTCACAAGTGGTGCGACCGAATCAAATAACCTTGCGATCCTGGGTCTTGCTGGAGTTGAGCCCGGCAAGATCGTCATCTCGTCCATTGAACATCCAAGCCTCCTGGGTCCCGCTGAACACCTTCGCCGAAGCGGCTGGAAGTTGGAATTGATTTCTGTAGATTCCAACGGCATCGCCAATCTTAATCATGCTGCCGAGTTGATCACGCCAGACACTCGCCTTGTCAGCCTGATGCTTGGCAACCATGAAACCGGGGCAATCCAACCCGTGACTGAAATAGCTATGATTTGCCAATCTGCCGGCGTTGCCCTCCACACGGATGCTACCCAGGTCGTGGGAAAAATCCCCGTGGATTTTAACGCTCTGCAGGTCGATTCACTCAGTTTTTCTGCTCACAAGTTTCATGGGCCTCCTGGAATTGGTGGCCTATTAATAAAACAGGGTCTAGATCTTCGTCCTGTTTTTCACGGGGGTTTCCAGCAGGCTGCTTATCGACCCGGCCGCGAGTCGCCGGCATTGGCTACCGGTATGCAGTGTGCACTCGAAATATGGTCCAAGAACGCGACACAACATGAAAACGAGCTGGCACAGTGTCGAGATCAATTCGAGCAACAGCTGCAAGAACAGTTACCCTGGGTCATCATCCTCGGCCAGGCCGGGCCCCGGTTGCCTCACACCTCCAACATCGCCTTTCCGGGTATCGACCGACAGGCGCTTATGATGGCGCTGGATCAAGGTGGCCTGGCGTGTTCCACGGGTTCTGCCTGTGCCAGCGGTTCCAGCGATCCATCTCCCGTCCTGTTGGCCATGGGCCTGGAAGAAGAGGTCGTTGGTGGGGCCCTACGGTTTAGTTTTGGGCGTTTTAATGAGCTCCAGGAAAGCAGCCGAGCAGCGGAGATTGTTGCCACAACAGCCAGTCGTTTGCGCGGCCCAAATCCTTCTGAAAAAAGGGGCTCTCAGTCTCCCCAGCAGGGTGATAAACAGCTACAATAACAGCTGCTTATAAGTAGTGGAAAATGCGTCTGGAAGGCCTTTCTGAGATAGCCTGTTTCGCTTCACTGTTTCTGTTGGAAAGCCGTGTATTACTGGATGGAGTCTTTTGTGATTCGTGGTACCTTCACCATCCCGCTTGACGATTCAGACCGCGAACAACGCGTTGGTGGTCTGACATTGGATTCCTATATAGGTGGGAATGAAAATCGGCTCGTTTTCTGTGCCCTGGAACAGCTTGCAGCCAACCCACTGACAATGAACCCGATCACGTTCTATGGCCCCACTTCCACTGGCAAAAGTACCGTATTGCATGGAATTAATGCGCATTGGACCGATTCTCTTGAGCGATCCTCTTTATTGGTAAACAGCGTTGATTTTACCCGGGGCTTCGCTCACGCCATTGAAACCGGATCCGTCTCTGATTTTCGCTGCAAGTTTCAACAGCAAGACCTGGTTGGAATCGACGATCTTCAGCTTATCGCTGGCAAACCCGCTGCTCAACTAGAACTGCTTTACTTGCTTTCCTGGAGAACTGAAGCTGGATTGCCAACTGTCTTCTCCATAGACAGAGCACCGCAGCAGCAACCTGGACTTGGTGAAGCACTGACAAGCAGGCTGGCTGGCGGGTTAGTGATTAAGCTCCAGTCGCCAACACCTGACACGCTGAGGGTTATCCTTGACCAGATGTTAGAGCAGGCAGACCTGGACTTTCCTGTGGACCTGCGGGAGGCCTTGAGCGGCCAGGGTGCGTTACTGTCTTCGCCATTTACAACCGTCCCCGAACTACGCCATGCGGTCATTGAGTTACAGGAGCAATCTGAGCGGCAGGGCGTAACGCCCACCCTTAAGGATGCAATCGCCTGGATAGAACAAGAGGCCGTCGCTCGCAAGCCACTGGCTGAAACCATTCTTAAACACGTTACGTCTTACTTTAACGTCCGATCTGGTGACCTGAAGAGTTCTTCTCGAAGGCAGTGGATCGTGCGATCGAGAGGTGTTTTCTTCTACCTCGCCCGTAAGCTAACCAGCTTAAGCTATGAGCAACTGGGGCAGTTTATGGGAGGGAGAGATCACTCCACGGTAATGCACGCATGCCGGAGAACGGAATCCCTTATTGGTACCGATCCAAGTATTGCACTGGCCGTTGAAAGCCTGCTGGAACAATTTGTAGATGAAACCGATCCAGCGGCCCTGGCACAGCCATTTGAATCTCGTTGTTCAAAGGCCCAAGAAACACAGGAGGTATAAAGTTCTCGTACGTGGATAAGTTGTCTGGTAGGTGTCCGTCGTTGTCACGCTGCCACAGGAACCAAGCTTGCCTTGCACCGTTGTCGACAGAAAGGTTTTTTGGTCGACAGGACTTGGTCTGTTGTCGACAGGTTACTGACACTATTTCCACAGATGTTATTGGTGATTTTTTGGCTTATTTATCCCTGTTTAAAGTAGTTTCTATAACCACCGGGATAACTTATGGACAAAAAGAAGCTCCTTATTAATACGATTACTTTAAATAAATAAATTACAAGTAAAACAAGACAAGCAAAGAATTTGAATTTAAAAGAGGTGTGAATCATGAAGGTTGTTTTTGAACGAGAGAGTTTCCTGGCTGCATTTCAATTGGCCGCAGCAGTGGCTCCTAATCGAAGTCCACGAGCGATTCTTGAGAATGTAAAGCTGGAAATCGGCAAAGGTACGTCAACCCTGCTTGCCACCGATACCGAGGTTGGTATACGTGCCGAAATCACCGGGATTGAATCGGGAGAGCCAGGCGTTGTCTTGCTACCGGTGGGTGAGTTCGGGAACATTCTCCGGGAAAGCAGCGACGAGAAGTTAACCATCACAGTCAGCGATAGCGGTACGGTGGTTGAAGGGCAGCACAGTAAGTTTCAGTTGGCTAATGCGGATCCAGAGGAGTTCCCGGAAGTTCCGGAATTTACAGCCGCGTCTTACGTGGAACTGCAGGCGTCCGTATTGAAGGAACTGATACGTCGGACTCTTTTTGCTACGGACAACGAAAGCAGTCGCTATGCCCTGGGTGGTGTTATGCTGGAATTGCAGAAAGATACCCTGGTAGCCGTAGGGACCGATGGTCGTCGATTGGCAAAGATGGAAGGGGCAGTAACCCTGGTGGGAGACAAGCCGTTCTCGGGTTCAACTGTTATCGTACCCAGTCGATCCATGGCTTTGATAGAAAAGACCTGCTCGGATCCTGAAGCGATAATCAAGATAGCGCCAGATGACAACAGTGTGCTTGTAGGATCACCAACGGCAACCATTTTTTCTCGTCTTGTTGAAGGACGGTTTCCAAAATGGAAGGATGTCTTCCCGAAACGCAAGGAAGCAATCCAGATTGATATCTCTACAGGCCCCATGTATTCGGCGTTACGCCAGGCCTCGATCGTATCACGAGATGAAAGTCGAGGAGTTGATTTTACGTTCGACAGTGGAACCGTGATATTGAGCGGTAGTACAGCAGAGGTAGGAGAGTCCAGGATTGAATTGCCGGTTGCCTACGATAGCGAACCAATGACAATATCCCTGGACCATCGGTTTGTTGAACAGTTTCTCCGTGTTTTAAGTGCAGACACTACGTTTAATCTCGAGGTCGAAAACCGAGATGCCGCTGCGGTTTTTAGTACAAACGACGGGTTTTCTTACGTGGTCATGCCATTGGCTCGCGACCAGTAATTTTAGCTACTGACAGCCCGGTAACCATGAAAAAGAAAAAACATCGCCAACGAATTTCCAAGGGAGATGACCCGGAGGGGGTAATTGAAGAACTGGCAGCGCGTCAACGGTTTGGACGAGCACCAAAACGAATGGCTGACATATTAAGCCGACTTATTGCACGGAAGGGCTATGGTAGGTTGCAGTCCACGGCGGTCTTCGAGGAAGCTTGGAGAACAGCCGTGGGTGAGCTGCTTGCCGGACAAAGTCGTCCTGGCAGTGTACGGCGTGGGACACTCGAAGTAATCGTGCAGAATTCAGCGGTTGCACAGGAACTGCAGTTCAACAAGCAACAGGTGTTAGGTAAGCTCAAGAAACTTGTTTCAGATTATGTAATTCACGATATTCGGTTTCGTGTGGGTGCTATTGATTAATACGGACAGAGTAGGAACCAGGTGACGCTAGTTTATGAACGCAGAACAAAAACCCACCGGACCCGGTTATGGTGCAGATAACCTCCAGCACCTGTCGGATCTAGAACACGTCCGCGAACGCCCCAGTATGTATATCGGGGATACCGCCACCCGAGGCCTGCATCACCTGGTTTATGAAGTCGTGGATAATTCCATCGACGAGGCCATGGCAGGCTATGCAAAAAATGTCCAGGTCACGATCAATAACGATGGCTCCGTAACGGTCGAGGATGATGGTCGTGGTGTGCCAGTGGAGCGACACGAACAGCTTTCTGAAGAACTCGGCCGCGAGGTGTCCGCTCTCGAGGGCGTGATGACGGTCCTTAAGTTTGGAGGGAAGTTTGACAAGGGTGCGTACCAGACATCCGGTGGTTTGCACGGTGTAGGTGTGACCGTTGTCAACTTTCTTTCACAGTGGTGCGAGGTCCAGGTTAGTCGCGATGGACAGGTTCATCAGCAGGAATATGCTCGTGGTATGCCGCAGGGACCTGTAAAGACCGTCGGTACGACGACCCAGGTTGGAACCAAGACAACCTTCAAGCCCGACAGCGAGATTTTCCAAACCACGAAGTTCCAGTTTGATAACCTATACCGTCGGTTGCAGGAGCTGGCGTTTCTAAATCGTGGTGTACGCATACGATTTCGAGATGATCGCGTAAACGAAGAGGATGAATTTTATTACGAACGAGGAATCCTTGAGTTCGTGGAGCATCTGAATCGTGCCAGCGATAAGCTTCATGCCGACGTGATTTATTGCGAAGGCGAAGTGGAGGGTATAGGGTACGAAATTGCCATGCAGTATTCCGGTGAATACACTGAGAATGTTCACTCCTACGTAAATAACATTCATACCGTCGAGGGAGGCACGCATGTATCCGGGTTTCGAAGCGCTTTAACGAAGGCGCTCAACCAGTACGCTAAAAAACAAAATCTCTTCAAGGACCTGACTCCTACGGGTGATGACTTTCGTGAAGGTTTAACGGCCGTGATTTCGATGCGGATTCCGGAACCACAATTTGAGGGACAAACCAAGACCAAGCTTGGGAATAGCGACGTAGAGGGTATCGTGAATGGGGCCGTGCAGAAGTTTCTCCGCAAGTATCTTGAAGAGAACCCCAGGAATGCGAAAACAATTGTTAAAAAAGCGCATTTGGCCGCCGAGGCAAGAGAGGCTGCTCGAAAAGCAAAAGATATCCTGCGGAAACGAAAAGATGCCTTGAGTGGCGGAGGTCTGCCAGGCAAGTTGCGCGATTGTATTAGCCGCCAGGTAGAGGATTGTGAACTTTACCTGGTAGAAGGTGACTCGGCTGGTGGAAGTGCAGAGGGTGGGCGATTGCGGGAATACCAGGCCATCCTGCCGCTGCGAGGAAAAATCATCAACGCGTACAAGTCACGCGAAGACAAGGTGCTTGCTAACGAAGAAGTCCAGAGCATGATTCATGCCATCGGTTGCGGAATCGGTGCTGACCAGGATCTCAGCAAGCGGCGTTATGACAAGATTATCATCATGACGGATGCTGACGTGGACGGATCTCATATCCGAACCTTGCTGCTTTGCTTTTTCTACCGCCAGATGTATCAACTGGTGGCCTCAGGACATGTTTACGTTGCCCAGCCACCACTGTTTCGTGTCCGCTCTCGACGGCAGGTTTACTACGTACAAAGCGAAGAAGAAATGAAGTCGCAGTTGCTGGAAAAGGGACTGGGAGACGCCAGCTTTGAGCCAGAAAATGCGGATCCAGTGACAGGCGCTGAAATGCGGAAACTGTGTGGTGTCCTGGCGAGCATGGAAGATGCGCTGATCGCCCTGGAGCGTCGAGGTTTGAGCCTCAAGGAACATGCGGATCGGCAAGACGCTGAATCAGGCAAGCTGCCCGTTTACCACGTCTTTTTTGGACAGGAAGAAGCTTGGTTTACCAGCCGCACCCAGCTGGATGACTTTATGCAGGGTCGAGAAGATGTAACCGAGAAGGAAACTGTTGAAGGAGAGGCGAAAACAGAAGACGCTGACGAGGCTGGTGAAACGTCGGCCCCTGAAGGAAACGGACAAGCCGCCTCGGAATATCGTATCACCGAATTGCACGAAGTGAGAACGATTAACTCGGGACTTGAAGAGTTGGCTGGGATGGACTTTGATGTCCAGGCACTTTTGCCCCAGGAGCGTACAGGAGTGGAGGAGCCACGCTATGTACTTCGCCGGGGCGATAGCGAACAGGCCCTGGAAGATCTTCGCGGATTGCCAGGAGCGATTCGAGCTGCAGGTGAGAAGGGACTTCAGATCACGCGCTTTAAAGGGCTTGGGGAAATGAATGCGGAAGAACTGAGGGAAACAACCCTGGACCCAGAAAACCGCACGCTCATCCAGGTCAGCATGCGGGACCTCGGAGCAGCCGAAGAGGTCTTTCGTATCCTGATGGGAGACCAGGTGGAGCCCCGCAGAGAGTTCATTGAAAAACATGCACTCGAGGTTCGAAACCTGGATGTTTAATGCGATGGGTGCAAGCAGAGCGGTGTCGTTGGCAGCGTTATTGTGAGCGCGCGCTGCTTGATCTCGAGCGTTAGGTAATTCCAGTAAAGCTAGCAGCCTTGTTTCCCGGTATAGCCGTTTCTTGTGTTTCAGGTCAGCAAAGTTCGCTGGAAAAGCAACTGGAACGCCGATAAGATAATGCCCAGTTCGTGGTCGGCCTTTTTGAAACTACTGAGAAGAGAATCTCGTTTCATGTCGAGAACATCCGATCGTCCGCAAAGGAAGCACGCATCGCGGCCAACGCGCCGTGATTTTCTCCAGGTGGGTGGTTTGGGATTGAGCGGGATAACATTATCCCAGTTGCTGGCCAGCCAGGCGATTGCCAAGGAAAATGGCAGCGCGTTTATCCAGGACAAGTCGGTCATCTTGCTTTACCTGTCAGGTGGTGCAAGCCATATCGAGACGTTTGATCCAAAGATGGATGCCCCAGATGGAACCCGGAGTGTCACCGGCGCCGTCAAGACACGCTTACCTGGTGTGACATTTGGTGGAACCTTTCCCAGGTTGGCTGCGCACGCGGACAAGTTGGCAATCGTGAGATCGTTCAGCCACAAGGTGGGTGGCCATGAAGAAGCTCATGTGCATGTTTTATCTGGCGGCACAGACTCGGTGGGAAAACAACAATCGGGATTTAGCATGGGGTCCTGCTATGCGCGTTTGCGGGGTACCAATCACCCTGATTCCGGCATGCCCACCTACAGCCTGTTGACCGAAAGGGAAGTTGATGGTCAATACCGCAAGGAGATCAACCGGGCCACCAAGGGTTCGTGGCCCGGTTCACTAGGGATGGCCTATGCCCCATTCGGGCACGAGGTAGGCTGGTCCGCGGACAGTTTTTCCGGCAAGACTACTGAAAACAAGAGCCCCCTGTCGGCGAGTATCAAGTTGAACGTGCCAGCTGAAGTCCTGGAGAACCGGCTTGCCCTGTTGCGGTCGATGGACCGACTGAAACAACAATACAATGCGACGTCCAGTATGGCAGCCGTTGACAAGTTTACTTCTCAGGCGATGAGCCTGATTCTCGGCACTGGAGCAGAGGCTTTTAATTATCGGAAGGAAGACCCACGATTAGTAGAGCGTTATGACACGAGTCACATTCGCATTGGACATAAGGCCTTCAGGCCTTCCACGTTGGGCAAGCAGATGCTGGTGGCCCGGCGGTTGTGCGAGGCAGGTTGTGGTTTCGTAACGGTTCATAGTGCCGGGTGGGACATGCATGCCGATGGGAACAACCCAGGCATGGCGCAGGGCATGGAAATGCTGGGTCGTACGCTGGACCAGGCAGTTTCAGTTTTTCTCGAGGATGTCGAGCAACGCGGATTAAGTGACAAGATCCTATTGGTGATCACGGGGGATTTTGGTCGAACACCGAAGGTGAACAAGAAAGGTGGACGAGATCACTGGGCAAAGCTGGGAACACTTGCCTTTGCCGGCGGTGGATTACGGATGGGCCAGGTGATCGGGCAGTCAGCACGAAAAGCGGACGTGCCGGGAACCAGGCCAATTTCACCGCCAGAGATGATGTCCACGATCATGAACACCCTGTTTGATATTGGAGAGATGCGTTTGCAGCAGGGGTTACCACCCGACCTCCAACGGCTGGTTGAAAATGGTCGCCCCATCGCCCCGTTGTTTTCTTGAACCAGGCAGCGCCAGATTCGTGTTTCTCGGCCTTACAGAAGCTGCCATCTGTTGTCGGCTTTATTGAATAGTTTAGGCTATCTGCTTGTAGCCAGATTCTAGAAATGCTATGCCAAGTAATACGGTAGTAATTACATTGATGGTAGCCCGGGGGTTTTATGAGCAAGCAGCAGTTTCGACGGTTTTGTAGTCTATGGGCGCTTCTAGGTTGCCTGGCCGGGGGTGCTTCCATCCTGGGAGTTCTGGCAGGGTCCCAGTTGCTTGGTGGTCCACAGCAGGTGCAGGTGAAACCTGGCTCAACCGCAAAAAACCGGAACCAGAACAAGCAGGATGCCCGCAACAAAAACACGAACAAGCAGGCTCCACCGGAGGATCCCAGCTACCGAAAATTTGGCATCTACGAAAATACGGCACCACGGGCATCTCAAACATCCCCGGTAACCACCGGTTTGCCCCTGGCTATTCCTGCCGGCAGTCGGATCGCGCTGGTGGGCAACACGTTGCTGGAACGTTCACGGCTGTTTGGGCACTTTGAAACTCTCTTGCATCAGCGTTATCCCCAACACAAATTGGTCGTTCGTAATTTAGCCTGGTCGGCGGATACCCCGGACGTGCAGGTGAGACCGTCTAACTTCGCCGATCTCGATCAACATTTAACCCATGAAAAAATTGACATCGTTTTTGCTGCCTATGGCTTTAATGAATCCTTTGCTGGGCCCGCAGGTTTGCCGGCCTTTCGTAAAAGTCTCACGACCTATACCAGGGAACTGCAGTCAAAAGCTTTTAATGGCAAAAAGGGACCACGGATTGTCCTGGTATCACCGATTGCCAACGAGAACATTGCCGGGGTTCAGGCGGCAGATCTGAATAACGATCGTATCCGGTCCTACCTGGAAACAATGCGCGCGGTAGCCAGGGAATGCGGCGTTGGATTCGTGGATGTTTTTTCAGATACCGCTGAGGCCATGAAGGACCCGGCATCGGATCTTACGCTCAACGGTTGTCATTTGAATGAGCAGGGGAATGCGATTTTTTCCCGGTCGCTTTACGAGGGTGTCTTCCAGGAAACTGCACCGCAGGTAAATCAACGGATTCGGAAAGTTGTTACCGATAAAAACCAGCAGTACTTTCGCCGTTATCGCCCAGTCAACACGTTTTATTACACCGGCGGTCGTAATAAGAGCTATGGTTACCTCGATTTTCTGCCGGCCATGCAAAACTTTGACATTATGGTTTCGAATCGCAACGAGCAGATCTGGGACTTGGCAGAGGGGAAAGAGGTGAGGCCGGGAGCCCCGATTGTCAATGATTCCAACTTGCCAGAATTGCCTCCCACGAAAGAAAGTCGTGGTGCCAACCAGTGGATGACGGCTGCCGAGGAGCTCAAGGCGTTCAAGGTGGACGATCGTTTCGAGGTGAACCTGTTTGCTGGCGAGGAACAGTTTCCTGATATTGCCGCCCCGATTCAAATGCGGTGGGACAGCCAGGGACGGTTGTGGGTCAGTTGTTCAACGACCTATCCACACGTCTATCCGGGAAATAAGCCCAACGACAAGTTGGTGGTCCTGGAAGATACCGATGGAGATGGACGCGCAGATAAATCAACCGTGTTTGCAGACAATCTTCATATCCCTCTTTCATTTGAATTTGGTGATGGAGGTGTTTATGTCTCCGAGATGCCCCACCTGACCTTCATCAAGGATACCGATGGCGATGGTAAGGCTGATTTTCGCCAACAGTTGCTGACCGGTTTTGGAACAGAAGATTCGCACCATGCGCTACACGATTTCGCCTGGACACCCGATGGAGATTTGATTTTTCGAGAATCGATTTTCCACCACTCCCAGGTGGAAACGCCCTACGGCCCCGTGCGGCAGCAAAACAGCGGCTGGTTTCGTTTTGAACCCCGCACTCATCGATTGACCAGTTTTGGAACCTATCACAGCACCAATCCCTGGGGAGTCACTTTTGATGACTGGGGCCAGCATGTCGCCAGCCACCCGATTTATGCAGCTGCCTTTCATTCACTGGATCCACCCTATCCCCAGCAGCACCCCAAGCCAGCTGGCTTGCGAGCATACTCGGGAACCTGCGGCCAGGAATTCGTGGATTTTAAATCCTTTCCCAGCGAGTTGCAGGGCAGTTATATCAAGGTGCGCTACAAGCCGACCAACCGAGTGGAAATCCACAAGTGGGTTGAAAGTGACTTCGGGTATGACGAGCAGTACGTTTCCGACCTGGTGTTTTCCACGAACCTGAGTTTTATTCCGGTTGATATCAGGTTTGGCCCGCGCGGCGCGCTTTATGTTTGCGACTGGTACAACCCGGTGAAAGGCCATGCACAATATTCCCTCCGTGATCCAAGACGAGATCGGCACTCGGGACGTATTTGGCGAATTACTGCCAAGGACATGAAGCTGCAGGAGCCACCGAAAATTTCCGGGGCCTCAATCACGCAACTGCTCGACCTGTTGAAACGACCCGAATACCGGTACCGTTACTGGGCGAAACGAGAATTACGGGCCCAGGATCGGGAAGCGGTCAAGCAGGTTCTTGATGCGTGGGTGGGACAGCTCGACCCGCAGGACCCTCGTTTCCGACATCACCAGGTCGAGGCACTCTGGGCGTATCGTAATATCGACGCAGTAAATACGGTGTTGTTGTCGGAGGTCCTGGGATGTGACAACCATCACGCCCGAGCTGCTGCCACCCAGCAGTTACGTTACTGGCATTCCCACTTGCCTAATGCGATCGATCTATTGCGCAAGGCAGCCAACGACTCCAATGGTATCGTGCGCATGGAAGCGGCGATGGCAGCTAGTTATCTTGGTACCAGGGAAGCGCTCGATGTTTTACTGGAAACCTACCAGCATCCCAGTGGTGGTCACCTGGCCTACGCCATGACTTGTGCGCTGGGTTCACATACGCTGCGACGACACTGGGAAGACAATCCTCAGTATGACATCGCCAATATACTCAAGCAGTCGAGAAAACAGATTTCCCTCAAGGAGCCGACGCCCAGCGCCTCGGAAGCCCAGTTTGATTCACAGCAGAACCTGAAGAAGGTGACGATCTCCTGTTTACCCGAACGCATGCGATATACCGTGGACCAGGTAGTCGTGACGGTGGGACAACCGGTCAAGATTGTTTTTACCAACCCGGATGCCACGGATCACAACCTCGTGATCGTGAAGCCCGGAGCCCTGGAAGAAGTAGGTATGGCTGCCAACCAGATGGCCAGGGAACCGCGCTTTGCCAATTCAGATTTTATTCCGCGAGAAAAACGGAACCTCATACTGGAAGCAAGCCGCATGATTGGGCCAACGCGGCGAGCCCGGGTCGAGGTGTTACGGTTCATGGCTCCCAGCGAACCGGGAATCTATCCGTATGTTTGCACCTTTCCAGGACATTGGGTGGTCATGAAGGGAATGCTGATTGTTGCCGAAGACCTGCAGGATGTGCCATCCATGCTGGCAAAAATCAAACCGACTGTTGTCCAGGAATGGAAAATGACGGATTTCCAGGGTCTCAAGACGAACAAAAATGACGAACAGTCCGTGATGCGAGGCATGCAGGCGTACATGAAAGCGCGTTGCAACCAGTGTCATGTGATTGCGGGTCATGGGGTCAACCTGGGCCCGGATCTTACCGAGATCAGCAAACGATTCAAGGGAATGAAGTTATTACAACAACTGGTTGAACCCTCGAAAGAAATCAATGAGAAATATCGGCCCCACCAGTTCGTGAAATCAGATGGGCGGGTTGTGGCTGGAGTGATTATCAAGGAAACGCCAAAGGATTATCACGTGATTACGAACCTGTTGTTGCCCAACGCGGTCACGCGAGTAGCCAAGAAGGACGTGGATGAGAAGATACCTTCCAGGGTATCGGCAATGCCCGTGGGAATGCTCAACGTTTTGACACGGGAAGAAATCGTAAACCTGGTGACCTTCCTGGAAGCGGGTGGCTACCAGCTTCCAGAGCACTTGAAGAAGAAACACAAGCACGGGCACAAGTAACCATTCATGACATGCATGATGGGACCTTGTGATCCGTGTTATTTTCCCAGCATCAGTGAACAGCAAACATTGGCAAGCTGGTTCAACTGGTCCAGGGGCATCGATTCCTCGTTCGTGTGGATGTCGAGGTAGCCTACCGAGATCACGATGGCATCCAGCCCGTGGTCATTGAATTCGTTTGCATCGCTCCCCCCGCAGGTCACGGAAGTCCAGGGATCGATCCCACTCGCTTCCATGGCGGACTTCGCTCTCTCAACAATGGGGGCACTTTCGTCAAATCGAAATCCCTTGGTGCCACCAACCTGTTCAAACTCAACGGTTCCGCCAAACGCCTCAGCAGCTGTAGTGCAGGCAGCCAACAATTCCTCCTTGGCCTGTTCATACTTTTGTTCATTCAGGCTGCGCAGCTGCCAGACCATCTCGGCCTGTGGTGGCACGATGTTCATCGCTTCGCCCCCGTTCACGGTGCCAACGTTGGCGGTCGTTTCCTCGTCCAGTCTCCCCAGCCTCATGGTTTCAATAGCACGCGCAACCATGCAAAGTGCGCTGCGGCCGTTTTCAGGATCCATGCCCGCATGAGCAGCACGACCATGGAATGTACACTTGTAAGCAATTGTCCAGGGAGCCGCCAGCATGACACCCCGCACGGTACCATCAGCATCGGGTACAAAAACCATTTTCGAACGAGCCTCGGAAACATCGAAGGCCCGTGAACCAATGTGTCCGACTTCTTCGCCGACCGTGAAAAGCACTTCCACGGGTGGATGCGGCAGGCCTGCCTCGGCGATGGCCTCCACCGCTTCCACGATCGCAGCCACCGCCGCCTTGTCGTCAGCACCGAGAACGCTGGAACCATCGGTATGGACAGCGTCATCTCGAATCACAGGTTCCATCCCCGGGGTAGGCCAGACCGTATCGGTATGACCACAAAGCATGATCGGATCGTGCCCAGCCAGCTCGCCGTTACCTGGCCAGAAACCAAGTACGTTCCGATGCGCATCCGTCGATAGTTGCACCCCGGCGGCCTCGAGCTTGGGGCGCAAGGGTTCAATGACCGGATCTTCATTTGGATAGTAGCTGTCGATTCGTAAGATCGAAAGAAATGTTTCCAGCAGACGGTCGGAGTTGATCACGAGCAAGTGCCTTCCGGTGAGAGGAAAATCGCATTGTAGAACAGCGGCACCCCTTTTTGAATCATGTTAGCGTGTCCCGCAAGCGTTGCGACTCGTTTATAATCAAATGGCTGTAACTCACTGCGGAGAATATGATGATTCCAACCCTGTTACTGCTAGGCGGCTCCTTGCTGGCGGCCGATCCCGCGGCCACCATTACCTCGTCAAACGGATTACTACGTATCCAGTACCAACGCGGTGATGAAAGCTTCTGCCAGGCCGGTACCTGCGTGGATTACCAGAACAACGGCCAACGCGGTATCTTGTTGGCCTCGCGCAAAACGCGTGAGCTATCCATGCTGGAGGCTGCTACTGGCAAGGTTCGCTGGACCAAACGCTTCGCCGGAGCTCAACAATCGATCCTGGCTTATGATTTGGATCGAGATGGTAACGTGGAAATCATTTACACGACGTCGAGCCCTGGACACTTATACGTGTTGGATGGCCAGGGAAAGATTAAGCGGCAGTGGGTCGCCGAGGATGGCAAGCTTGGTAATTCGGCTGTCGTGCTCGATGCGGATCACGATGGAATCCTTGATGGTTTTTTTGGAACGCGCACAAAGCACCTGGTCCGATTGAACATGAAGAATCTGACCCTGATCGATCGCCGGAAGGGATGGGTTCAGTGCGGCTGTTACACCAGCGCCATGGATGTCGACCACGATGGGAAATGGGATCTGTTTGCCGGGTCGGGTGACGATCACCGGTCCAAGGGAAAGATGGTTCGCTACGATCCCCTGTCACTGGAAACGCTCTGGGAATATGACACGGACGATAACGCATCGAGTGCGGATCCCGTGCTGGTGGATATCGATGGTGATGGAGAGGTGGAAATCATCAAGTCGGTGGATAACTATGCACGGGACGAAGCCCATGATGCGATCTATGCCTTTGAGACTAATGGTACACTGCTGTGGAAGTATGCCGGCCTTGCCTGTGAAGATTCTCCCAGCGTGGCGGACCTGGATGGGGATGGGCAGATGGAAATCGTTGGTATGACATTTGGCGGCGAAGTGTTTTGCCTGGATGGCAAGGGAACACTACGGTGGAAACGGGACTTGCGGCCGGAACTGGATGATTCCTCTCATGCTTACATGACACCCATTCTATGTGACGTTGATGGGAAGAAAGGCCTGGAAATCCTGGCCATGACCAACGGTGGGTACTCGAAAAAAGCGGCCGGTATCGTTGTGGTTCTGTCACCGGATGGGACAGTGATGGATCAACTGGACGTGGGTGGTAGCCGGTACTGGGGCGAGGCATTCTATGCCAATATCGATAACGATCCCTGGATGGAATTGGTGGTGAGCGGCAGCGGCGGAATGGATGTAATCGAGACCCGTGGGCTGGGTCCGAAGACCGAGCATTACCAGCGACGACGTAATTACCAGCGTTTGAATCACGTTCCCTGGGCCTATGAAGATTCGTACTTTATTCACCGGGGTACGTTTACCAATGTCCAGAATCGAACGGACAACCTGGTGTTAAAGAAAATCAACAAGAACTATCTGTCCACAGGACGTTTTGTAACCGAGGTACTGCCGCCACCCCCCTCGTGCCGATTCGTGCAGTTACGTTACGGTGCGGTTACACCGACAGGTACATCGTTGACAGTTAACTTGCTGGATAGCCAGCAACGGCCCCTGTTGAAAGAGATCAGTAACAGCAGCCGATTGGAGATTAACCAGCCGGTTCACATCGAGTTTGTTTTTCACTCGACACGCTCGGATCGTACACCGCTGCTGGATCATTACCAGCTTCGTTTCGATCGATGATGAAAAGATTGACTCGCTGGAATCAAATCGCAGCATGTTGGAGTAAATGGATGAACGGACCGAAAGGAATTTTACCGTGACGGCTTTTTTATCTCGTACGGGCATGCTTACCTGGTTCCTGCTGATCCCTGGCCTCTCCGTGCATGGGGAAGAAACACCAGATTTGCGAACGGTCACACCGGACCTGGTGGTTCCCAGGATGGAGTCCGGAGCCCCGGCACCAGGAAAACGTGTCCGGGAGGTGCTGCCGAAGTATCGTGAAACAGCTGTCTACCATGCGATTTACCTTCCTACCGACTGGCAGGAGGGTCAGCGTTACCCCGTGATCGTTGAATATGCCGGTAACGGCCCCTTCAAGAGTCGTCATGGTGACCTTAGTAGTGGCCATGTCGAGGGCAGCAACCTGGGCTATGGTATCACCGCTGGCAAGGGGTTCATCTGGCTCTGCCTGCCGTATCTCAATGAAGCGGGTACCAACAACGTGACCAG
>MPLU02142734.1_pt1 | contig 37000 bp, 25 predicted proteins | sample 1617381 | NCBI WGS metagenome assembly MPLU02 (sample SAMN05944801, study PRJNA350692) | marine metagenome | biome: marine; feature: ODZ; material: water; isolation source: 90 m water sample filtered on 0.2 um supor filter | place: Pacific Ocean | collected 2012-04-08 | depth 90m m
ACTGAGCGCAGTTGATGTTCCGGCTCGCTCGCCACCTCCCTCGGTGGGCGAGCCGGACGGGATCCGGCGGGATCCTGCATCTACCGGTCCCGGGCGGGGGCTGGTGGATTGCCGGCGGTTTCGTGGCGTCGAGGCACCACGGAACCGCCGGCCCGTTCGCGTCTCTCGACTATGGATCCGGTGGACGCCGCGCTCCTCCAGATGGCCATCCTCCTTTTGATCCTTGGGACGGCAGCGGTGAACGGTCTTGTTGTCTTTGTCGGCGTTCGCCGGTTCCTAGTCGACGGCCGGCTCGCTCTACCTAGGTACTGAATAGACGTTGGCAGAGCTAGACGGCGCTGGCGATCTCGACTGAGGCCAACAACTCCAGTGCGATGGTCACCGGTAGACCGACCACGTTGTCGCGGCTGCCCACTAGCGAAGTCACGAAGTCGGCGGCCCCGCCTTGTATGCCGTAGCCGCCAGCTTTGTCCAGGGGCTCACCAGTGGCCACATAGGCAGTGATCTCGTTTTCGGATACAGGCCGCCAAGTAACTTCGGTCCACGCCGTCGTTGAGGCTGTACCGCCGGGGCCAGCCACAGCTACACCAGTCACTACGTGGTGCCCCCGTCCGGACAGACGCCGGAGCATGTCGGTCGCCATTTCGACGTTCTCCGGCTTGCCGAGGACGACACTGTCCAGTACCACGACTGTGTCAGCGGCTATGACCAGTTCACCGCGGAGAGCTACGGCATCGCGTTTGTCCCGGGCCAGACGTTCCACCATGGCGGCTGGGCTCTCGCCGGGTCGCCGGCCCTCGCAGACGTCAGCGGGTCGGACCTCAGGCACCAAGCCGACCGATTGCAATAGGTCCAATCGGCGTGGCGATGCCGAGGCTAAGACCACTGGAAGCGAGAACACTGCTACCGGTGAACGGGTAAAGGGCCTGTATCAGCCGCCAGACACCAAAACTTCGGCATCAGCTGGCGGAGGTGTGGCGTCGTCTGGGTCATCCAGCCATCCTGCCGGGAGGAGCACGGGTTTCGGTCCATTGCGGTGGCTGCGAGGGACCCGGAGAGATGCAGGATCCAGGGTCATCGCTGGATCGACGGATTTGAGAAGGCTGGTTAGAAGAGCATTGAGGTGGTCGAGGTCGCGGACCTTCTGCAGGGTGTCCCGGACCTGTGGACCGGTGGCGTAACCCTTTAGGTACCACGAGGTGTGTTTGCGGAAGTCCTTGATGCCGTGGGGGCCGGCCCACTCCACCAGGAGTCGTGCATGGCGGGCCATCGCCCGAGTCACGTCGGCCAGTACCGGTGGCCGTCCGGGTTCGGCTCCCCCAGCGTCTGGGTGGGGGCCGAAAACAGTGGCAAGGTCGCCGAACAGCCATGGTCGACCTAGGCAGCCACGGCCCACCACCACGCCGTCACATCCGGTGGAGCGCATCAGCCGAAGGGCATCCCATGGCTCCCATACGTCACCGTTTCCGAACACCGGGATGGAGGTCACCACAGCCTTGAGCGCAGCCACGGCGGTCCAGTCGGCCTCGCCGGAGTAGAGCTGCTCGGCGGTACGGGCATGCAGGGACACGGCCGAAGCACCCACCGCCTCAGCGATGCGGCCCGCCTCGAGGAAGGTGAGGTGATCGTCGTCGGTTCCCTTGCGGAACTTGACCGTCACGGGCACGTCCCCGGCCCGGTCCACAGCGGCCCGCACGATGGACTCGAACAACCGGGGCTTCAGAGGGATGGCCGCGCCGCCACCCTTGCGGGTCACCTTGGGCATGGGACAGCCGAAGTTCATGTCGATGTGGTCGACCCGGCCCTCGCCGACCAGCATCTTGGTCGCTCGGCCGATGCTCTCGGGTTCGGTGCCGTAGAGCTGGATACTGCGGGGTGTCTCGTCGGGATCGAAGTGGGCCAGTCGTGACGTTTTAAGGTGCCCGTCGACCAGGCCGCGGGCGGTGATCATCTCGCTTACGTAGAGCCCAGCACCGAACTCGCGACACAGGGACCGGAACGGTGCGTTAGTGACCCCTGCCATGGGGGCCAGCACGACGGGAGGCCAGACCTCCAGTGGGCCGATCCGGGGTACGGCGAACTCGCCGGAGGCAGCCGGCTTGACGTGTTCGTTCACCTCGGATCGCAGGCCCATTCTGTTAAGGCTACGGGTCGGATCAGGTAGCGATCCGGAAGCCCTGATGGCCGGTGGTGCTGTCCGGGGTGCTGGACGTCCGGGCGGCCAGTCGGTAGCGGTGGCAGTAGCTGTCGTGACAGAGGAACGAGCCACCCTTGAGGACACGGTTTACTCCCATTGGCGGTCCGTTCGGGTCGACCAGCGTCCCGTCGGATCCGTCGGGACGGTGGCTGGCCGTGAACCAGTCAGCGGTCCACTCCCACACATTGCCCGAGCAGTTGTAGAGGCCGTAGCCGTTGGGTTCGAAGGCATCCACCGGGCATGTCCCGGCCCAGCCGTCAGCGCCATCGTCGTGGCTCCAGAACGTGCCGGTGAAGATGTTGAACCGGTGGTCGTCAGCGCCGCCGGGCTGGTTTTCGTCCCCCCACGGGAGGCGCTTGTGCTCAAGTCCGCCCCGGGCCGCGTACTCCCACTCGGCCTCTGTGGGAAGCCGTCCGCCGACCCATTTGGCGTAGGCCACGGCATCGAACCACGACATGTGAACCACCGGATGGTCACCCCGGTCAGCAAGATCGCTCTGCGGGCCCTCGGGATGGCGCCAGTCGGCACCGAATACCTGACGCCACCATTCGGCGCCCACCACGCCTCGGGTCTCGTCGAAGTTGTCGGGAAGGTGACCGGCGAACACGAATGACCATCCCTCCAGTTCGGCGGTGGTCCGGTGGCCGGTGGTGTCCACGAAGGTCGCGAACTCGGTGGTGGTCACCGAGGTGGACGAGATGGCGAACGGGGAGAGGTGGACGGAGCGGACCGGGCCCTCACCGTCGGCTGGGTAGGCGTCCTCCTCGTTGCCCATGAGGAAGCTGCCCCCGGGCAGGTCAATTCGACGGTCGGTGGCCACCATGGAACGATCTTCGCGCCTACGGGCTGGCTTCGGATCGGGTAGCCGCTCAGGCCAGACCGGCGATGAAGCGACGGACGGCGGCCGCGCACTCGGCGGGCGCCTTCACGTGGACCATGTGTCCCTGGTCCGGAACGACTACCGACTCGCGCACGTCGAGATCCCGTTCGAAGAGGCTGGCCGACGCGGCGAAGCGCTTATCGTGCTCACCCAGTAGGACCAGCACAGGCACCTGGATCTCGGCCAGGTGGTCGATGACGTACGAGTCGTGGTGCATGGAGATCTCCTCGGACCCCGGAGGCACCCCGATCTTGACGGCTGACTCGCGAACCGACTCGTTCCACTGTTCGCGGGCCTCAGCCTTGCGGAAGCCCGGCCCGGTGGCCACCAGCACCAGTCCGGCCACCTCGTCGGGATGATCCACGGCGTGCGCTAGGCACAGGAAGCCGCCGAGGCTGTGGCCCATGAGGATGGCCGAGCCGCCGCCAGAGCCGACCGCGTGATCGCGCACGGCGGCAAGGTCGGCCAGCACATGTTTCCGCGAGTAGGCGCCCGGCGGTGGAGCATCGCTGTCGCCGTGGCCCCTGAGGTCCCAGGTCACGACCTGATGCCCACCGGCCGGTTCTCCGACGAGTTCCCCGACGAGGGGCGTCCAGACCGAGCGGTCGTTGGCCCAGCCGTGGGTGGCAACGATGGGCGGCCGGCCCGCGGCCCCGGCATCGCCCGATGAATCCACCGCGATCGAGATCCCGTCGGCGGCGGTAATTCTCAGGGCTTCAGTGCCCATTAGAGCCCTCGGAAGAATTCGCGGAGATCGGCGACCAGTTCGACGGGCCGCTCCATCGCGGCGAAGTGGCCGCCGCGATCGTGCTCGCGCCAGAAGGTGACGTTGCGGTCGGCCTCCACCCAGCGGCGCCGACCCACCATGAGCTCCATGGGGAAGGCCGAGACGCCGAGCGGAACATCGGGGTTGGGCGGCGGGAGCTTCCCAGCCGCCAGGTCCTTCCCGAACTCGAAATAGAAGCGGGTCGACGATGTGATGGTCCCGGTGAACCAGTAGGTGGCGACGTTAGCCAGCAGTTGGTCACGGTCGACGACGTCCAGTGCATCGCCATCGTGGTCGGTCCAGCCGTGGAACTTCTCGCCGATATAGGCCAACAGCCCGACCGGCGAGTCGTGGAGGCCGGCACCCACCGTCTGGGGACGGGTGCGCTGGATCTCGAAGTAGCCGCTGTCCTCCTTCTGGTACCAGGCGACCCGGTCGAGGTGCTGCTGTTCGGCCGGCGTGATGTCGGCCAGATCGTCGTCCCTTCCAGGGGGAAAGGCGGCGACCATGTTCAGGTGGCAGCCGGTCACGTGGTCCGGAGCATGGCCTGCTACGTGCTGGGAGATGATCGACCCCCAGTCGCCGCCTTGGACGCCGTAGCGGTCGTAGCCCAGCCGGGCCATGAGCGCGGCGAAGGCACGTCCGGTGCGGTCGGGCCCCCAGCCCCGTTCGGAGGTCGGGCCCGACCAGCCGTAGCCGGGAAGCGACGGGGCGACCACGTGAAAGGCGTCAGCGGGGTCTCCACCGTGGGAGGCCGGGTCGGTCAGCGGACCCAGGACCTCGAGAAATTCGACGATCGAGCCGGGCCAGCCGTGCGACAGCAGCAGGGGTCGGGCGTCGGGTTCGGGAGATCGGTGGTGGATGGCGTGGATCTGCTGGCCGTCGATAGTGGTGACCAGTTGCTCAAAGGCGTTGATCCGAGCCTCGGCGGCCCGCCAGTCGAACCCATCGGCCCACCAGCCGGCCAGATCACGCAGCCAGCGTTGGTCACAGCCGTAATCCCAGCCGGTGTCGGGAATCTGGTCAGGCCAACGGGTGTCGGCCAGACGGCGTCTCAGGTCGTCGATCGCCTCGTCGGTGATCGACACGGTGAACGGTTTGATCAGATCGATTTCGGGGGGCACCGGGCGACCGTACCCGTGGTGAGTGGTCGGCTGGAAAGCCGGACCGGAATGGGGATTACGGTCGATAAAGGGCCCGATCAGGGGACGACGGAAACAGGACGAGGAACATGGATCTGAATGGCGCACGGGTACTGGTGACCGGCGGTTCGAAGGGGATCGGGGCCTCACTGGCCCGGGCCTACGCTGCGGCCGGTGCCAACGTGGTGGTGGCCGCCCGTCCGTCAGACGAGTTGGATGCGGTGGCCACCGAGGTGGGCGGTCACGCCGTGGCCGTCGACCTGACCGACGCGGCAGCCGTCGAGGATTTCATCCCGGGCGTGGAGGCCGACCTCGGACCGGTCGACGTGCTGGTCAACAACGCGGGCATGGAGACCATCGACATGGCGGCGGTCATCGACCCGGCGGTCATCCGGGCCACCACCCGGCTGAACCTCGAGGCGCCCATGGTCCTAACCCGACATGTTCTGCCTCAGATGCTGGAACGCGGTCGGGGGCACTTGGTGTTCCTGTCGTCGATCGCCGGCACGGCCGGGTTCCCGACCATGGCCACCTACTGCGCCACCAAGGCAGGGATATCCAACTTCGTGCGGGCGCTCACCCTGGAACTCAAGGCGACGTCGATCGGCACGACCACCGTGGCGCCGGGGCCGGTAGCCACCCGCATGTGGGAGGCCGTGGAGTCCACGTCACCGAGCGGCCAGAAGGTGCTGGACCGAATGAACGCCGTCCGGATGCTCCCCATTGCCGACCCGGATCGGCTGGCCCGCAAGGTGGTGGCGGCTACCCAACGGGGGACCCGTCATGTCCGGACGCCACGGCGCCTCATGGGCAACTTCCTGATGGCCGAAGGGGCGAACCGGATGACCGGTGCCCTGCTGGCCGGGGTAAAGCTCGACCCCACGGACAGCCGACGGTGATCAGGCGTGTTCGGCGAGCTCTCGGAGGCGACCCAGCACGGTGGCGGCTTCGCCACCGATCGGTGTGACGTTCAGCGAGGTCACGCCTGCGTCCTTGTAGGCGGCCAGACGGTCGACCACGTAGGCCTCGTCGCCACACAGTGACGTGTTCTCGATGAGCTCGTCGGGGAGCAGGCCGGCGGCCTCCTCCTTGCGCCCGTCCAGGTAGGCGTCTTGGACGGCGGCCGCCTCGTCGGCGAAGCCGTACTGGCGGCACACGTCGTTGTAGAAGTTCTTCCCGCGGGCGCCCATCCCACCGATGTAAAGAGCGGCCATGGGCCGGCCTAGGTCGCGGTACTGAGCTGCATCGTCGCCAATGGCCACTAGGCCACCGGCCACCACGTCGAAGTCATCGAGCGCCGCATCGCGCCGGGCGAGCCCTGCGTTTACCGCGTCGCCCCACACCTGGGCCATGCGCTCCGGGTAGACGAGGAACGGCAGCCAGCCCTCGCACGACGCAGCGGTCTCTTCGACACTCTTCTGGCCGAGGGCGGCAATGTAGATCGGGATCTCGGCGCGCTTCAGATGGTTAATGATCTTCAACGGCTTGCCGAGGCCGGTGCCCTGGTCGGGCGGCAGCGGAAGGGTGAACACGTTGCCGTCGTAGACGAGGGGTTCGCGGCGCCACGCCGAGCGGCAGATCTCGATGATCTCCTTGATCCGGGTCAGGGGCTTGGCATAGGGCATACCGTGGAAGCCCTCGATGACCTGGGGGCCTGAGGCCCCCAACCCGAGCACGAAGCGGCCCTCGGACAGCGCATCCAGACCGGCAGCCGTCTGGGCCAAGAGGGCCGGGGTGCGGCTGTACGTGTTGAGGATTCCGCTGCCCAGTTCGACGGTTGACGTGCTAGCTGCCAGGTAGCCGAGCAGGCTTACGGCATCGAAGCCGTAGGCCTCGGGGATCCAGATACGGTCGACGCCGGCCGCTTCCAGTTCCCGAGCCTGAGCGGCCGCGGTCTGGGGGTCGGTGGCGTAGTTGAGGCTGGTGGAGATGCGCATGGCACCGAGCCTCGCAGGTGTGAATGGTCTCTGAGGAACCGGTCCCTGAGGAACCTGTTGTTCAGGGACCCTTGGTTGAATGATCAGTCGCGGGGAAACCAGCGCAGGATCACGGCTGACGCTGAGATCAGCATGGTGGCTCCGACCAGGATGGCCAGCGAGTAGCCGTCGGCGAACGCAGACCGGGCCACGGCCATAAGACCGGGTTGGAGGCAGGTCATGAGTCACACGGCCCCGAGGACCTGACGGACCGTCACCTACCATCTGCGCATGGATCCGCACGCCCTGTCGACTGACGGCTTCGTCACGGTTGACCGCGCCGAATGGGTGGCCCTCGCCGAGGCGGGGCTGCAGGGCCGCACGCTGGCGTCGCTGGCCACCATCACGGCCGACGGCATCGAGATCGCCCCCGTTTATTCGCCGGACGCCGACCGAGATCCGAACGGCTCCGACGATCGATTCGGACTTCCGGGTTCCGGCGACCGGACCCGTGGATCATCGGCTGCGGGACGGACGACCAACGGGTGGGACGTGCGGGCCCTGGTGGCTGACGACGGCCCGGACGCCGCCAACGCCACGGTGCTCGATGAACTCGAGCGGGGCTCCACCTCAGTGCTGCTCGACGTGGAGGCAATCGGCATCCGGTCGCTCGATGACCTCGACACCGTGTTGGCCGGTGTGCACCTCGAGATGGCGACCGTGGCCCTGATGCCCGGTCCGACCAGCGTGGCGGCCGCCGGATGGCTGCTCGACCTCTGGGAACAAAGGGGCACGCCGACCGATGAACAGGCCGGCCTCCTGGGTCTGGACCCGCTGGGTGTGGCAGCCCGTCACGGTGGTGAGCCAGACGTCGGTGATGGCGTGCTCGCCATCGTGGACCGTGCCCGGGGACTGCCCGGCGTTCGGGCGTTCACGGTGGATGGCACGGTGTTCGCCGACGCCGGGGCGAGCGACGCACGGGAGCTGGGCTGGACCACGGCCGGTGGGGTGGCCGTGCTACGGGCACTGGTCGATCATGGGTTGACCATCGACGAGGCTCTCGACCAGCTTGCCTTCACGTGGTCGGCCGATGCTGACCAGTTCCGGACCATCTGCCGGCTCCGAGCGGCGCGCCGACTCTGGGCCCGGGTTGCGGAGACAAGCGGTGCGGGCACTGCCCATCGGGGACAGGTCCAGCACGCTATGGGTTCGGCGGTCGACCTGACCCGTCGGGATCCGTGGGGCAACCTCCTGCGGGGCACGGTGGCCGCATTCGCGGCTGGCATCGGTGGGGCCGACGCAGTGACGGTTCGTCCCTTCGACTCGGTTCTTGGTCGGTCCGACGCGTTCGGCCGACGAACGGCCCGCAATACCCAGGTACTTTTGCTCGAGGAGAGCGCCCTAGCTTCGGTCGTCGATCCGGCCGGTGGGTCCTGGTATGTCGAGGACCTGACGTCTCGCATGGCCGACGCAGCCTGGGACCGCTTCCGCGACGTCGAAGCGGCCGGAGGAATCGCCGCGGCGCTCACCTCGGGACTGATCGGCCGGGAAGCCGACGCCTGCTGGGAGGCTCGCCGGACCCGGCTGGCCACCCGGGCCGAAGCCATCACAGGCGTGTCAGAGTTCCCCGACCTCGACGAGAACCTCCCCGAACGGCCGCCGGCCCCGTCGGATCCGTCGGGGCCGTTACCCCTCCGACGCCGATCCGAGGCGTTCGAGGCCCTCCGGGACGCTGCGGACGCTGCGGAACTGACGCCCACGGTGCGCCTTGTAACGGTGGGCGATCTGGCCGATCACACGGCTCGGAGCACGTTCGTCACCAACCTTTACGCGGTGGCTGGCATCCGGGCGCTTGCTTGCCCCGCTTCGAACACCGGGTCGTCGGTGGCCGTGGTGTGTGGATCGGATGGTGGTTACACGGCGGAGGGTGTCGCCGTGGTGGCCGCCCTCCGGGCCGAGGGCATGTCCCGTATCCACCTGGCAGCTCGGGCGGCAAGCCTGGACGACGACTTGGTGGCTGCGCTGATTGGGGCGGGCGTCGACGAGTTCGTGCACGCCGGCTCCGATGTAATCGACCTGATGGGACGGACGCTGGATGCATTGGGTGTCGACACCCCGGTGGACGTCGAAGGGGAGTGGGCATGATCCCTGACTTCACGACAGTCTCTCTGGCGCCGGATACCGATGGTCGGGCTTCAGTCGACCCGGGTACAAGGGTTGATTCGGACGTATGGGTCGATCAGGTGGTGGCCGAGACGGGCTGCACACCCGACGAGTTGGCCCGCGACACCCCCGAACAGATCCGTGTGCCCATCCTCTCCACACCGGTCGAGGGTGCCGCCGACGGGTCTCTGAACACAGGCTTCACCGATGCCTGGCCGGGTGTCGCTCCGTACCTACGGGGCCCGTACCCGACGATGTACGCCAGCCAGCCGTGGACGGTGCGCCAGTACGCGGGCTATTCGACCGCCGAGGAGAGCAACGACTTCTACCGGCGCAACCTGGCCGCCGGCCAGAAGGGCCTCAGCGTGGCCTTCGACCTGCCCACCCACCGCGGCTATGACAGCGACCACCCGCGGGTGCCTGGTGACGTAGGAATGGCCGGGGTAGCCATCGATTCCATCTATGACATGCGGACACTGTTCGACGGAATCCCGTTGGATCGGATGAGCGTGTCGATGACCATGAACGGGGCGGTGCTGCCCATTCTGGCCCTGTACGTGGTGGCCGCCGAGGAGCAGGGGGTGTCGCCGGACCAGCTGGCCGGGACCATCCAGAACGACATCCTCAAGGAGTTCATGGTCCGGAACACGTACATCTATCCGCCGGGCCCGTCCATGCGGATCGTGTCGGACATTTTCGCCTTCACCAGCACCGAGATGCCCCGCTTCAACTCCATCTCCATCTCCGGCTACCACATGCAGGAAGCCGGGGCGACGGCCGACCTGGAACTGGCCTACACGTTGGCCGACGGCGTGGAATACGTGCGGGCCGGGATCGCCGCCGGACTGGAGGTCGACGCCTTCGCCCCCCGGTTGAGCTTCTTCTGGGCCATCGGCATGGACTTCTTCATGGAGGTGGCCAAGCTCCGGGCCGCCCGGCTCCTCTGGGCCGGCCTTATGCGCCAGTTCGAGCCGACTGACCCCCGGTCGTCGTCGCTGCGAACCCACTCCCAGACCTCAGGTTGGAGCCTCACCGCACAGGACGTCTACAACAACGTGGTCCGGACGTGCGTGGAAGCCATGGCCGCCACTCAGGGCCACACCCAGTCGCTGCACACCAACGGCCTGGACGAGGCCTTGGCGCTGCCCACCGACTTCTCGGCCCGTATCGCCCGCAATACCCAGTTGTTCCTCCAGCAGGAAAGCGGTACCTGTCGGGTGGCCGACCCGTGGGGCGGCAGTCACCATGTGGAGCGTCTCACCCGGGACCTTGCCGTGCGGGCGCTGGCCCACATGGATGAAGTGGAGGAATCAGGTGGTATGGCCAGAGCTATCGAGGCCGGGATTCCCAAGTTGCGGATCGAGGAGGCGGCGGCCCGTACCCAGGCCCGTATCGATTCCGGCCGCCAGTCGGTGGTCGGAGTGAACCGCTACCGGTTGGACACCGAGGATCCCCTCGAGGTGCGCAAGGTCGACAACGCCCAGGTCCGGGCTGACCAGTTAGCCAAGTTGGAACTCCTCCGGGCCGAGCGCAATCCGCAGGAGTGTGTCGCCGCACTGGAGGCCCTCACGAGAAGCGCGTCATCCGGTGATGGCAACCTGCTGGCGCTAGCCATCGACGCAGCGCGGGCGAGGGCTACGGTCGGGGAGATCAGCGACGCTCTCGAAAAGGTCTACGGGCGTTACGTGGCGGAGGTCCGCACCATCTCCGGAGTTTTCAACAGCGAGGTAGGCAATGGGGAGGCAGTGGCCTCGGCCCGTTCCCGAGTAGCGGCCTTCGAGGCCGACGCCGGTCGGCGCCCCCGGATCCTGGTGGCCAAGATGGGTCAGGATGGTCACGACCGCGGTCAGAAGGTCATCGCCACGGCATTTGCCGACCTGGGTTTCGACGTCGACATCGGGCCACTCTTCTCGACACCCGACGAGGTGGCCCGTCAGGCCGTCGAGAACGACGTCCACGTGGTGGGCGTGAGCTCGCTGGCCGCTGGTCACCTGACACTGATCCCAGAACTACGCGATGCCCTGACAGCCCACGGTCGCACTGATATCGCCATCGTGGTCGGTGGAGTCATCCCACCTGACGACCACGATGCGCTGCTGGCCGCTGGTGCAGCGGCGGTGTTTCCCCCGGGCACGGTGGTGGCCACCGCTGCCGTTGACCTGCTCGAAGCGCTGGTGGCCGGACCAGCCACCCGATAGACGATCCATGGACGTCCCCGAACTCGTCGACGGCGTGCTGGCCGGCGATCGAGCATCGATCGGTCGGGCCCTGACGCTCGTTGAGTCGAGCCACCCCGGCCACCAGGCCGAGGTGACCGCGCTGCTCGACGCCCTCTCACCCCACGCCTCGGATTCACACCGCGTGGGCATCACCGGGGTGCCGGGGGTGGGTAAGTCCACGTTCATCGAGTCTCTCGGGGGCCGCCTGACCGCGGCCGGCCGTCGGGTCGCCGTGGTGGCTGTCGATCCGACGAGCACGGTCACCGGCGGAAGCATCCTGGGCGACAAGACCCGCATGCTGAATCTGGCCAACGACCCGGCAGCGTTCGTCCGACCGTCGCCCAGTGCCGGAACGCTCGGCGGAGTGACCCGCACGACCCGGGAGTCGATGGTGGTGCTCGAGGCTGCTGGCTATGACGTGGTGCTCGTCGAGACAGTGGGCGTGGGCCAGTCCGAGATGGTGGTGGCCGGAATGGTCGACTTCTTCCTGTTACTGATGCTGCCGGGTGCCGGTGACGAACTCCAGGGCATCAAGAAGGGCGTGCTGGAGTTGGCCGACATGATCGCCGTGAACAAGGCCGACGGGGAGAATGCCCCGGCGGCCCGCACAGCGGTCCGGGACTACACGGCCGCGTTACGCCTCACCCACCCGACCAGCCCTACGTGGACCCCGCCGGTGGTGATGTGCGCCGGCCTGTCGGGCGAGGGTCTGGACGAGGTCTGGGGGCAGGTCGAGGCCCACCGCGTGGCGTTGACTGGCTCTGGCGAGTGGGCTGATCGGCGTCTAGCTCAACGTCTGGCCTGGATGTGGTCGATGGTCGAGGGCCGCCTACTAGCCGACCTCCGGGCCGATCCGGCGGTGCTGGACCTCCTTGGTGTCGTGGAGGCCGACGTCTTGGGCGGACGGACTTCACCGTCAACGGCCGCCCTTCGTCTACTCGACGCGTTCGGCACCTGACGGGCGTCCGGGAACCGGTGGAGATGGAACGGCGGGCGTTCCTGTGGGACGGCCTCCGGGCCGGAGCTGCGCTCGGTGTGACCAGCGGTGTGTGGGGGGCGGCCCTCCCGAGTGCACTGGCCGGCGGTCCGAGCGCCGGGCTGGGGTCGACGCCTTCGTCGGCGTTTTCGCCGGGCCCCTACGGATCGCTGGACGGTCGGACCCCTGATGGTCATGGCCTTGTGCTGCCCGAGGGATTTACTGCCCGGATCGTCGCCGAAGGCGGAGCACCGGTGGCCGGCACCGATCTCGTCTGGCCGCTGTTTCCCGACGGCAAGGGCACGGTGTCGGCTGACGACGGGGGATGGCTCCTCGTCTGCAACCACGAGGTATTCGACTTCCAGACACCAAATGGACCTCGTGGCGGGGCCTCGACCATCGGGTTCGCTCCCGACGGGTCGATCAGTGGCGCCTGGCCCGTCCTCGTCGGGAGCCACTCCAACAGCCGTGGGGCGGTCACCCCGTGGGAAACGTGGCTCTCCTGTCAGGAGGCGTTCGGCTCGGCGGCGGGCGACGGCAACGGCCTCGTCTGGGAATGTGACCCAACCGGTGGGCGACCAGCGGTGGCCCGCCTGGTGTTGGGACGTCGGACCCACGGATCGGTGGTCGTGGATCTCGGCGGGGGGCATGCCTACCTGACCGAAGCCCATCGGGACGGTCGTCTCTATCGGGTGGCCCTCTCCGATGTCGGCGACCCGTTGAGCGGAGCGGGCGACGAGTCCGGGCGGATGGAGGCCCTAGCCGTGGACCACGACGGTGGGGTCAGTTGGTTGTCGGTTCCCGACCCCGCTGGGTCGTTCCTCCCGACCCGGCTTCAGGCGCTCGACGGCCTGGTCACACCGATGGGCGGTGGCATCCAGATCCACGATGGGGTGCTGGTGTTCACCACCGGGCTCGACAACCAGGTCCACGCGGTGGACCTGGTGGCCGGCCACCACTCGGTGGTGTGGGACGGTTCGGGAGGACGTCGTCCGTTGCAAGGAATCGGCGACCTTGCGGTGGCTTCCTCCGGCGATCTATTCGTGTCCGAGGACCGAGGCGACATGGAGGTCGTGATGATCACGCCGACCGGGGAGGTGGCGCCGTTCTGCCGAATGGTCGGCAACGCCCACCGGTTCTCGGCGGTCACCGGACCGTGCTTCGACCCGTCAGGTACCCGGCTGTACGTCAGCTCGTTACGAGGCCGGGGCGAGGCCTTGGTGCGTGACGTGGTGCCCGATCTGGATTGGGGCACCGGGGCAGAAGGACGCCACGTCGGCGTGACCTACGAGATCAGTGGCCCCTTCCGCTCAGAGGCCGTGATTCTCGGAGGTCAGTCGACCACGACGGTGGTCCCGGCGTCGACGACTGGTGCACCATCTACGACAGCGGCCAACGAGGACACCGCTACGAGTCCGACCGTCACTACCACCGTCACCGCCTCGTCGACGACCGGCGAGCCCTCTGGAAAAGTTGCTGACGGCAACCCTGTCGAGAGTGAAACCACCAGAAGTCCCCGTGGGGACGGTGGGTTGGTAACGCCGATCGGTCTGGGTGCGGCGTTACTCGCTCTTGGCGGCGCCCTAGCCCTTCGCAGACGGCGGGACCGAGATATCGACGGGAGTTAGAACTCCTCGTCGAACGCCACGTCGCCCTCGACGCCCACCTGGTAGGCGGCCACAGTGCGTTCGAAGAAGTTCGTGACCTCCTGTACGTCTTGGAGCTCCATGAACCCGAACGGATTGGTGGTGTTGTAGCGGCGATCCAGGCCCAACTGGGCGAGGCGCTGGTCAGCTACGAACTGCAGGTACTGCTTCGTGTCGGCGGTCGACATGCCGGGCACGCCCTGGCCGAGGAGATCCTCAGCGAACTGGAACTCGCACTCGATGGCCTCGTCGAGCATCTCGTAGATGCGGTTGCTGAGGTCCTCGTCGAACAGGTTGGGTTGTTCACGGCGAACCGTGCTGATGACCTCGAAGGCAAAGTTCATGTGGCAGCTCTCGTCACGGAACACCCAGTTGGTGCCGGCGGCCAGGCCGTTGAGCAGGCCTTTAGAGCGGAGGAAGTACACGTAGGCAAAGGCAGCAAAAAAGAACAGCCCCTCGATACAGGCGGCGAAGCAGATGAGATTCAGTAGAAACGTCTTGCGTTTCTCGTCGGTGTCGAGGTCGCCGAGGTTTTCGGCAGCGTTCATCCACTTAAAGCAGAACTCGCCCTTCTTGGCGATCGACGGGATGCTGTGAATCGCCGTGAAGGCGGCCTCCCGCTCAGCCATATCGGGTATGTAGTTGTCCAACAGGGTCAGGTAGAACTGGACGTGCAGCGCCTCTTCGTAGAGCTGGCGCGACAGGTACATCCGGGCCTCGGGGGCGTTGATGTGCTGGTACAGGTTGAGCACCAGGTTGTTGGAGACGATCGAGTCGCCCGTGGCGAAGAAGGCCACCAACCGGTTGATGAGGTGCTTCTCGGCCGGGACGAGCTTGCGGTCCAGGTCGGGGATGTCGTCGGAGAAGTCGATCTCCTCGACTGTCCAGGTGTTCTTGATGGCGTCCCGGTACATCTCGTAGAACACCGGGTAACGCATGGGCCGCAGCGTCAGATCGAAACCGGGGTCCAAGATGTTGGCCCGGCGCGTGACCGGAGCGGCCTCCGGGGCCTCTAGGGGATCAGCAGCCGGGTCGAAGGGAACTTCTGCGAGAGCCATTAGTCGCACGCCTCACAGGACTCGGGGTTCTCCAAAGAGCAGGCCACGGCCTCCTCGTCGGAGAAGGTGGGCTTCTCGGCCGGTTCACCACCGCCGGTTGGATCCAGGGGTCCGCCGGTGGTCGTCTTGTTGATCCGGGTGGCCGGTCGGGACCGCAGGTAGTAGGTGGTCTTCACTCCAGACTTCCAAGCATGGAGGTACATGGAGCTGAGCTTGCCGATGGTCGGTGACTCCATGAACAGGTTTAACGACTGGCTCTGGTCGATGTAGGCACCCCGGGCAGCAGCCATGTCGATCAGCGATCGCATGGGTACCTCCCAGGCGGTGCGATAGACGTCTTTGAGGTCATCGGGCATGCCCTCGACGTCCTGGATGGAGCCCTCCGCCGTCTTCACCCGGTTGGCCATGGTCTCGTTCCACAGGCCCCGCTGCTGAAGCTCGCGCACCAGATAGCGGTTGATCTGCATGAACTCCCCCGACAGGGTCTCGCGCTTGAATAGGTTGGAGACTTGGGGTTCGATGCACTCGCAGCAGCCGGCGATTGAGGCGATGGTGGCCGTCGGTGCGATGGCGATGAGGAGCGAGTTGCGAAGGCCGTGCTCGGTTATCCGGGCCCTGAGGGTGTCCCAACGGGCGGTGTCGGACGGTGCGACGCCCCACAGGTCGAACTGCAGGTCGCCCTTGGCGGCCCGGGTCAGCCCGTAGTTCTCGTGTGCGCCGGAGGCCTCGGCGAGTTCCGTCGACGCCCAAAGGGCGTTGAAGTAGATCTCCTCGGAGATCCGTGACGACAGGGAGCGGGCCTCGTCGGAGTCGAACGGCATACCGAGCTTGAAGAAGACGTCCTGGAGGCCCATGAGACCCATGCCGACCGGTCGCCACGCCGAGTTCGACGTCGATGCCTCGGGGGTCGGGTAGTAGTTGATGTCGATGACCCGGTCGAGGAACGGCACTGCCAGGCGAACCACCTCGGCCAGACGGTCGAAGTCGAAGGTTCCATCGGTCACGAGGGCCCCCAGGTTGACCGAGCCGAGGTTGCACACCGCGGTCTCGTCCTGGTCGGTGACCTCGAGGATCTCGGTGCATAGGTTCGACAGATGGACGACACGCCCGTCGGTGCCCGTCTGGTTGCATTTCAGATTGGAGGCGTCCTTGAAGGTCATCCAGCCATTGCCGGTCTGGGCCAGCGATCGCATCATCCGGCTGTAGAGCTCACGGGCCGGGATCTGGCGCTCGTAGATGCCTGCTTCCTCGGCCTTGAGGTAGGCGGACTCGAAGTCGGGGCCGTACAGGTCGGTGAGGTGTGGAACATTTGCTGGGTCAAATAGCGACCATTGCCAGTCCTTTTCGACCCGTTCCATGAACAGGTCGGGAATCCAGTTGGCCAGGTTCAGGTTGTGGGTTCGACGCTGCGGGTCGCCGGTGTTCTCCTTGAGGTCGAGGAAGTCCTCGATGTCGGAGTGCCAGGACTCGAGGTAGACGCACGCCGCGCCCTTGCGGCGACCTCCCTGGTTAACCGCGGCGACGGAACTGTCGAGGGTCTTGAGCCACGGAATGATGCCGTTTGACAGGCCGTTCGTGCCCCGGATCAACGAGCCCTTGGAGCGGATGCGGTGCCACGCCACACCGATGCCGCCGGCGAACTTCGAGAGCTTGGCGATGTCGGTGTAACGCTTGTAGATGCCGTCGAGGCTGTCCTCGGGCGAGTCCAGCAGGTAGCAACTGGACATCTGCGGGTGACTGGTGCCCGAGTTGAAGAGTGTGGGGCTGGACGGTAGGTACGCCAGCGACGAGATGAGCCGGTAGAAGCGGATGGCCTCGTCGGGGCAGGTCGATAGACCGCAGGCCACACGCAGGAAGAAGTACTGCGGGGTCTCGACGACCATGCGGTTCTCCGGGTGGCGCAGGAGGTACCGGTCGTAGACGGTGCGAAGTCCGAAGAACTCGAACAGGTGATCGCGCTCGTCCTCAATGGTGTCGTTCAACTTGCGAGCATTGGTGGCTACGAACTCGGCCACCTCGGTACCGATGAGGCCCTGCTCGACGCCCATGGCCACCGACTGTGAGAAGGAGTGGATGTCCTGGTTGCGGACCTCCTTGTCGACCACCGTGGCCAGCAGGCGGGCGGCCAGACGAGAGTAGTTGGGCTCCTCGACGATGAAGGCCGCCGAGGTCCGGATCGACAACTCGTCGAGCTCCTCGGTGGTGGCGCCGTCGCACAGGCCCGAGATGGTCCTAGTGGCCACCCGCATCGGATCGACGCCCGGTAGGCCATCGGCACACCGTTCCACGGCTCGCACGATCTTGTTGACGTCGACCGCTTCCAGGTCGCCGTTGCGCTTCCGCACCCGCATGGTGGTGCTGGAGTTCTCGGTCGATTCGACGTCCGTGTCGCCGATCCGTTCATCCGTGAGTGCCATCTCGTGTCCTCTTCCCCGGTTCCCGCCGGTCGTCTCCTGAACCCTCCACCGTTGCCGGTGACCTGTCCCCTCGTTGTTCGGGTGATGGACCGTGGCCTCCCATCTTGTAACCGTCCCGGTTGCTCGGGTCGGTAGAGGGCGAGTCGGGTACTTCCTCCCGGGACTTGAATTGCACGCATGTAACTACAACCATGTCAAGTTATTCGTGCGGCCCGGGCAGGATTTCTTGAGAGTCGCGCCACGGGTGGTCGGGAAAGGATGAATACCGGGTGTATTCGCGCTCCGAGTGGTCGACGCCCAGCGGCGGCCGGTAGGCCGCAGTCCGGCCTAGCGTGTTGCTCGTGAGCCACTCCACCCCCATCCTCGACGTTGACCTCGCTGCATTCGAGAACGGTGACGAGGCAACCCGGCGAGCGGTGGTTGACGGGACGATGCGGAGCCTGACTACCGGCTTCGTCTACGTGCGCCACGACCTCTCCGAGAATCTTCTGGATGAGGCTTACGGTCGTCTGGCCGACTTCTTTGCCCTGCCCCGGGATCGCAAGGACCGCTACACGGTGCCTGGCGCCAACGGCCAGACCGGGTACACCGGCCTCCTCGTGGAGACGGCGGCCATCTCCGACGTGCCCGACTGGAAGGAGATGCTCAACTGGAGTGCCCCGGTTCCCGAGGGGCATCCGTTGAGGAAGCGCTTCCCCCATCGGTATGGCGAACAGGTGCTCCCAGATGAGGATCTGCCGGGCATTACCGAACTGCTAACGGCGTTCCACGAGGCCACGCTCGGCCTGCAGCGTCGGGTGTTGCGAATCCTGGCCGCAGGTCTCGGTGTCCACGAGAACTACTTCGACGTGATGCTGAACGATGGTGCCGCACTGACCCGGGCTCTGCATTACCCGTCCATGGACGCCGCCCCCGGCGATGAGCACGTGTGGGCGGCCGAGCATGGCGACATCAACCTCATCACCGCGCTGCCGCGGGCCACGGCTCCCGGTCTACAGGTCAAGGTTGGCGATTCTTGGGTGGATGCTTCGCCGCCGGACGGACACGTCATCATCAACACCGGGATCATGCTGGATCACCTGACCAACGGGGTGATCCCGCCGGGCATCCACCGGGTAGTGGCCAACGGCCCGGGCGAACGTCATTCGGTGGTGCAGTTCTGCCACCCCACGCCGTGGACCATGCTGGCGCCCATCTCGACATGCGTGACGCCGGATAATCCGCTCCGCTATCCGACGATCACGGCATCGGATCGGCTGGAACAGGTGATCTGGGAGATCAATCTCGTGGAGTCAGGTCGCCGGCTCGACTGAGAGCCCGCCCGCTTCCGGATGGTGCGCGCTTCAGGCGACGGTGAGTGAGAACTGGAGCTGGGCGCCCTCGATGGTCACCGCGGTCGCTCCGCCGTCCGGGCTGCTAGCTGGGTCGCCGTAGACGATGTCGGCGGCCAGGACCTGACCGGCCACATGGGCCTCATGGATGCGGATCGCGTCGAGTACCGCCTCATCGCCGTCGACCGTCAGTTTGATGCGGTCGGTTACCACCAGATCGGCGTCGCGTCGGGCCTGCTGGACATGGCGGACCACGTCACGGGCCAGACCCTCACAGGTCAGTTCGTCGGTCACCTCGGTATCGAGCACGACGACGGCGTCGCCACTACTCAACGCTCCAGCCGTGACCCCCTCGGGTGACTCGACGCCCAACTCGAACTCGTCGGCGGCCAGCACGTGGCCGGCCACGGTCACTGTCCCATCGTCATTGCGGACGTAGTCGCCGGATCGGGCTTTGGCGAACACTGACTGGACGTCTCCGCCGAGGCGGGGTCCGAGGGCCCGCCCGTCGGGGCGGAGCACGAACCGGGCATGGGATTCCAGGTCGTTGGTCAGGTGCACGGCCTTTACGTTGACTTCGTCGAGCAGCAGGTCGAGCAGCTCAGCGAGCGTTTCGCTGTCGGTGCCCGCCACCGACAACGACGACAGGGGAAGCCGCACCCGGAGACCGTGATCCTCGCGGAGTCGAAGGGCTGTCGAGGCCACATCGCGGAGGCGGTCCATCCGGTCCACGAGATCGGGGTCCGACGGGAGGTCCGCTGCATCAGGCCAGTCCTGGAGATGGACGCTGGTCGAGCCACCAGTCAGGCCAGTGTGGATCTCCTCGGCCACCATGGGCAAGAACGGGGCGGCTACTCGACAGAGGGTGACGAGCACCGTGTAGAGGGTGTCGTGTGCGTCGCGCTTGTCGACAGCCTCGTCGGTGTCGGCCGTCGGGTCGGTGGCCGCCCGGGCCCAGAAGCGGTCACGGCTGCGTCGGATGTACCAGTTGTTGAGGGCGTCGAGGAACCCCTGGATCTCGGAGGTGGCCCCGGGCAGGTCGTAGGTGTCCATTCGGTCCTGCACTGACTCGACGAGGCGGCGGGTCTTAGCCAGCAGATACCGGTCGAGCAGGTGGGTGGAGTCGGTCCGCATGGTGGCCCAGTGGCCGTCGACGTTCGCGTACAGCGTGAAGAATGAGTAGGCGTTCCAGACGGGCAGCAGCACCTGGCGCACCACATCGTCGATTCCGCTGTCGGTAATGCGAAGGTCGCCACCCCGGACGATGTTGGACGACATCAGGTACCAGCGCAGGGCATCGGCACCTTGGGCCTCGAAGATGGCCGATGGTTCGGTGTAGTTGCGGTGCTTCTTGGAGAGCTTTGCCCCGTCCTCGGCCAACAGGATCCCGTGGCAGATGACGTTCTGGAAGGCCGGTCGGTCAAACAGGGCGGTGGCCAACACGTGGAGGGTGTAGAACCAGCCGCGAGTCTGGTTGATGTACTCGACAATGAAGTCGGCCGGGAAGTGCTCCTCGAAACGCTCTCGGTTCTCGAACGGGTAGTGGAGTTGGGCGAATGGCATGGAGCCCGACTCGAACCAGCAGTCGAGCACCTCGGGCACTCGACGCATGGTGGAACGGCCGGTCGGATCGTCCGGGTTGGGTCGGGTCAGGTCATCGATGAACGGGCGGTGCAGATCGTCGGGCCGCACCCCGAAGTCTTGTTCGATCTCATCGAGACTGCCGTACACGTCAATGCGGGGGTAGTCAGGATCGTCGCTGCGCCACACCGGGATGGGTGAGCCCCAGAAGCGGTTCCGACTGATGGACCAGTCGCGCGCACCGTCCAGCCACATACCAAAGCGACCATCGCGGATGTGGTCGGGGACCCAGTTGATCTCGGCGTTGGTGGCCAGCATCCGTTCGCGCAGGTCGGTGACCTTCACGTACCACGACGAGATGGCCTTGTAGATGATCGGTGTGTCGGTGCGCCAGCAGTGCGGGTAGTTGTGTTCGTAGCTGTCGTGGCGGATGACGCGGCCCGCCTCCTTGAGGTGGCGGATGATGTCCGGATTGGCTTCGAAAACGTTCTGGCCGACCCACTGGGCGACGTCGTCGGTGAAACGACCTTGGTCATCGACGGGCACGGCCCTCCCGATGGGGATATCGGCGGCCTCGCAGGTCACCTGATCGTCCTCGCCGAACCCGGGAGCCATGTGGACAACGCCGGTGCCGTCGCCAGCATCTACGAAGTCGGCGGCGAGGACCCGGAAGGCATCGGTACGGTCGGCGAAGAAGTCGAACAGCGGGGTGTAGGTACGTCCCACCAGGTCACGGCCCGTGCAAGTGCCGACCTCGGTGGTGTCTTCGAGTTGGGCGGCGTAGCGCTCAACGGCATCGGTGCCGATGACTAGGACGGTGCCGTCGGCGTCGACTCGCAACGAGTAGCTGACATCGGGACCCACGGCGAGGGCCAGGTTCGACGGCAGGGTCCACGGTGTGGTCGTCCACGCCAGGATCCGCATGGGCCCCAGGTCGCTCTTGGCCGGATCCAGTTCGAATGCCACGGTGATGGCCGGGTCCTGGCGGGGTCGGGTGGCGTCGTCGAGGCGGATTTCGAAGTTAGATAGCGGGGTCTCGGCACCCCACGAGTAGGGCATGACCCGGAATGCCTCGTAGACGAGGCCCTTGTCCCAGAGCTGCTTGAACGCCCACATGACCGACTCCATGTAGTCGGGGTCCATGGTCTTGTAGTCGTCCTCGAAGTCGACCCACCGGGCCTGGCGGGTGACCGTCTTTTCCCATTCTCCGGTGTACCGCAGGACCGACTGTCGGCACTGGGCATTGAAGCGGTCGATGCCGTATTCGATGATGTCGGCCCGGCCGGCGACCGGGAGTTCCTTCTCGGCCTCCATCTCGGCGGGCAGGCCGTGGCAGTCCCAACCGAAGCGACGGTCGACCCGGTGGCCCCGCATGGTCTGGTAACGGGGGACAACGTCTTTTACGTAGCCGGTTAACAGGTGTCCATGGTGGGGCAGGCCGTTGGCGAACGGGGGGCCATCGTAGAAGACGTACTCCGACTCGGCGGGGCGGGCATCGACGGAGGCCAGGAAGGTCCCGTCGCTGGCCCAGCGGGCCAGCACGCGGTCCTCGATGGCCGGGAAGTCGGGTCGGCCCACTTCTGGGTAGGGGGTGTCGCTCATGACCGGGCTGAGGCTACCGGGGCGGTCCGAGGCAGTCGGGCCTGTCGGGCGGCTGGGTCGGGGCAGCGGCGGCTCAGCGGTCGCGCAGGGCGGCGGCCCGGTCCCGGAGTTCGAACTTGAGCACCTTGCCGCTGGCGTTCATCGGCAGGTGGTCGACCACCACCACTAGACGGGGGACCTTGTAGTTGGCCATGGCGTCGCGACACCAGGCCACGATCTGGTCGGGATCGGGTTCGCCGTCGACACAGCGGTCGGGTGCAGCGATGACGAAGGCTGCGCCGACCTCGCCCATGCGTTCGTCAGGGACACCAACCACGGCGACTTGGGCAATGGCCGGATGGTCGAGCATCAGGTGCTCGACCTCAGCGGGATACACGTTGAACCCGCCGTTGATGAACATGTCCTTCACTCGGTCGGTGATGTCGAGATAGCCGCGGGTGTCCATCACCCCGATGTCGCCGGTGTGGAGCCACCCGTCGGCGTCGATGGCCTCGGCGGTCTGCTCGGGTGAATCCAGGTAGCCGACCATCACGTTGTAGCCCCGGACGACCACCTCGCCCGGTGTGCCGGGAGGACACTCGGCGCCGTCGGCGTCGACGATCCGGACCTCGACATCGTCGATAGCCCGACCTGAGGTGCCGGCGATCGTCACCGGGTCGTCGTCGTGGCGACACATGGTGGCGATGCCCGATGCCTCGGTTAGTCCGTAGCCGGTGACCACCTTCTCGAATCCGAGCCGCTCGCGCATGTCGTGGATCATCTGGACGGGGATGGCCGCGGCACCGGTCACCGCCAGTCGCAACGACGAGAGGTCGAGGGCATTGATATCGGGATGGCTGAGGATCGTCTGGTAGATGGCTGGTGGGCCGGGGAGCATGGAGATGCGCTCCTCGGCCACCCTGCGCATGACCGACGGGACGTCGAACACCAGGTGCGGCACGAGGGTCACGCCCTTCATGAGGCAGGCCAGGATCCCCGAGTTGAGGCCGAAGGCGTGGAAGAACGGGTTGACGACCAGGTAGCGGTCGCCCTCCTCGAGACCGATTACGTCGCTCCATGAGAGGAACGCCCGGCAGATGGCCTCGTGGCGGAGCATGGCGCCCTTGGGGGCACCGGTGGTACCCGAGGTGAACATGATGTGACACAGGTCGTCGCCGGTCACCGCAGCGGAGCGTTCGGCCCGGTCAGCATCATCGACGGCATCTCCGGCGGCTAGAAAGTTGTCCCAGGCGGTGCTGCCTTCGGGTACAGCGCCACGGAGTACGACCACCTGGTCAAGGTGTGGGAGCCGGTCGGAGAGTCCGGTGGATCCCTCCCCGACCTCGTTCAGCATTGCCACGTAGTCGGTGTCGAGGAAGTCCGTGACGGTGAACAGGATGCGGGCTGAGGACCGGGCCAGCAGGTTGACTGCCTCACGGCCCTTGAAGCGGGTATTGACCGGCACGAGGACGGCACCGACACAGTGGGCACCGAGCGCGGCGACGGCCCATTCGGCGAGGTTGGGGGCCCACACGGCGATCCGGTCGCCGGGCTGGACGTCGTGGGCCATGAAGGCCCGGGCCGCGGCGTGGATCCGATCCCGGTACTGGGTGAACGTCCAGCGTCGGTCTTCGTCGACGAAGGCCTCACGGTCGCCGAAGCGGATGGCCGCGTCGTCGACCAACTGGGGAATGGTGGACCAGGGGGCGTTCACCGGGCCGACCCTACGGTCCGCCTCCAGACCACTGGACAACCGGGATGGTCGACCACCGGGTCACCGGATCGAACCTGATCATGGTGGGCCTTGGCGGGGACGCCGGGACGGAACCGGTAGTGGACGTCGTTGCCGCAGTAACGGACCGACACGGCCCGTCGACGAGACGTGGTCGAGCGGTTGGGGCCGGCGCCGTGGAGGGTGGCAGCGTGGTGGACGACGATGTCGCCCGGCTCAACGACGAAACGTACGAGGCGGGGGTCGTCAACGTCGATGGTGGGGACCGGTGTGCCTTCGGCGCCGGGGAGCGGTTCATCGGATACGAACCAGTTTGGGCGGTGGACGAGGCCAGATCGGTGCGAGCCGCGGAGGTAGGCCACGGCACCCGTGTCGACGGTTACCGGGTCGAGTGGAACCCAGGTGGTGCAGATGCGGTCACCTTCGAGGTGGAAGTAGCCGAGGTCCTGGTGGAGGGCCGTGGCCTCGGCGGTGCCGGGTTCCTTGACCAGCACCGAGTCCTCGTAGAGGTGGACGCGTTCGGCGTCCATCAGGGCGGCGGCGATGGCCGGAAGGGGCGAGGTGGCGGCAAAGGCGGCGAAGGCCGGGTCGTGGAGCCAGTGATCGACGCCCGACAGGAAACGACCCGGCCCGGTGGAATGGGGCTGCGTATCAGTCACGACGGCTCGGAGCGCCGTCATGTCGGTGGTGATCACTGGGTCAGCGATCGTGGCCTCCACCGGTTCGACGAGGAGTTCGACCCACTCGGTGGGGAGGATGGCCGGGAGGTGGACGACGCCGTCACGCACAAAAGCGTCGATCTCGTCATCGGTGACCGGCCGGAACGGCTCGGAGGTTGGGCCCGACATGGGGCCGGGTGCTACTCCTCTTCGTCGGGAGCGGCAGCCGGTGCGTCCTCGTCGTCGGGAGATGCGGCGGTTTCTTCCGCGGGGGCTTCTTCGCTGGGCGCCTCTTCAGCAGTTTCTTCGTCTGGGGTCTCGTCGGCGGTTTCTTCCGCGGGGGCTTCTTCGCTGGGCGCCTCTTCAGCAGTTTCTTCGTCTGGGGTGTCGTCGGCGGTTTCTTCCGCGGGGGCTTCTTCGCTGGGCGCCTCTTCAGCAGTTTCTTCGTCTGGGGCTTCGTTGTTCGGCGTGGCCTCCGTTTCGGGGACCTCCTCACCGTCGCGCAGGCGCTGCCAGAGGTCGACGGCCTCGCGCCATGTCGACTCGGCCTCGCTGACAGCCTCGGCACCGTCTCGGCCGTTCTGGGCGCGTTTGAACGCCTCGGCAGCTTCGTCCTTGGCCTTTACAGCCTTAGCCAGCCGTCGCTCAGCGGTCTTGGCGGCCTCGGCAGCCTCAGCGCGCCGGTTGAACAACAGCAGCGCCTTCTGGGTGTCGTCATCGACCTTCATCGTGCCTCCATGGACATCCCTCAAAATATTCGCTGCCCCATGATCGCCGATCCGGGGGCCAGTCCCACCCTCGATGTGGGTACTTGACGATTCACGTCCTCTGGCGTCCGTTCAGAGCAGGGGTCGGACTTGCTCACCGAAGGCAGACAATTGGTCCAGATATTCCTCGATGGTGCGTCCACGGAACTTGAGGTGGAAGACGTTCGCGCCCACATCGCGGTCGGCTCGGAGTTCGGCGGCAATGTGTTCGGGATCGCCGGTCAGCCAGGCCGGTGGCAGATCGTCGGGAGGGTCACCGATGTAGGTCCAACCGGGCATGATCCCGATGTCGAAGGTGGCATCCGGTCGCCCGGCCTCGTCGGCGGCCCGACGGATGGTGTCGATGATCTCCGCGTACTGGTCGCGCGAGGCGCCCATGGGGATGTAGCCGTCTCCGCGTCGACCGGTTCGCTTCCAGGCGGCGGACCCTGCGCCGCCCACCCAGATGGGGAGATCGCTGGATGCTGGGCCAGGGCTCACCCCAACGTCGCGGTAGGAGTACTGGGGGCCATCGTGGCTGACGTAGGTGTCGACGTATGCCCCCCGAACGGCGTCGATGCATTCGTCGAGGAGCTTTCCGCGACGGTGGTAGTCGACGCCGAGGGCGGCGAACTCTCCCTCTACGTGACCGGCACCGACCCCGAGGATCACCCGCTCGTCAGTGAGGTGGGCCAGTGTGCCGAAGGAGCTGGCCGTGAGGAGGGGGTGGCGGTAGGCGGCGATGAGCACGACCGAGAGCAGCCGGATGGACTCGGTCCGGGCCCCCAGCCAAGCGAGCGTGGCCACCGGGTCATACCAGGTGGTTCGCATGCCTGACGTGTACTCGTCGTCGGGGATGGCCACGTGATCACACACCCCGACAAAGTCGAGGCCGGCGGCCTCGGCGGCCCGGGCCACCCGGAGGAGGTCGGCCGGCGTGGCGTCGTCTTCCCAGGGGTCGGCCAGCGTCCGGGTAAGGGTTTGGATGGGAAGTTGGATCCCGTAGAGGGCTCCGCCCTCGGGTGTGATGCTGGCCATCGGTGTGCTGGTCTCCTGGGTGGCGGTTGTCGAGGGCCGGTTCGGGACGGGCCGTGGGTCAATCGGCGGCGGCCAGCAGGGCTCGGGCACGGCGGGCCACCGGTTCGTCGACCATTTTGCCGTTCACGGCGATGGAGGCATCGCCGGCGGCCAGAGCAGCGTCGTAAGCCTCGGCGATCTCGGTGGCCCAGGCCAGTTCATCGGCCGACGGCCGGAAGGCTTCGGTGGCGATCGGCACTTGTGAAGGGTGGATGCAGAGTTTCCCGCTGAAGCCGAGGGAGCGTGACTCGATGGCCTCGCGACGGAAGCGGTCCTCGTCTCCGAAGTCGGTCACCACCATGTCGATGGCCTGAATCCCACCAAGGTGCGCCGCCTGGGCGATCTGGGCACGAGCGACGGCCACCTCGTGGTTGCCCGGGGTACGGACACCTCCTAGGTCGGCGATGTAGTCCTCGGCGCCGAAGTAGCACCACTGGACCCGTGGATGGGTGGTGACGGTGCGGGCATCGACTACTCCGGCCACGGTCTCCAACCCGGCGACGATGGGGAGGTCGGGGTGGCCTGCAGCGTCGAGGGCAGCGGCTACGGCATCGACGGCGGCTACCGATTCGATTTTGGGGACGACCACACCGGTGAGGCCGACGGGCAGCCCATCGGACACGTCGACTGCGAAATGGCCGGTGTCGGCGGCGTTGATTCGCACGAACAGGCGGACCTCGGCGACTAGTTGGGGGGCGACCTGATGGGCGATGGCACGGGCTTCGGCCTTGCGGTCGGAGGGAACGGCATCCTCGAGGTCGATGACCGCCCCGCTTGGTGCTGACCGGGGGAGCTTGGTCAGCACCTCGGCCCGGTTGCCGGGGGCAAACAGCAGGCTGCGGAGGACGAGCTGTGTCGACGAGCCGGATCCGGGGGCCATGGGCTCGACGCTACCGACCGGCCCGGACCGGGACCTGATCGGAGTGGGATTGGGTCAGACGCCGACCAACTCGCGGGCGGTGGCACGCACCTCGAGCATCGCTCCAGCCAGGTTGGTGACGTCGACCTCCGTGGTGCCGTCGGTGGCCAGGAAGCAGAGCACGACCCGCCGGACCGGAAGGCCGGTCGACCGCTCGGCGGCCAGAGCGTAGGTGGCGCCCTGCAAGCGGTATCGCTCGGCTTTGGCAGCCAGGGCGTCGGCGTCAGCCACCGCGTCGGTCTTGTAGTCGACGATGACGAGGCCGGGACCCTCAGGGCCGTCATCGAGGACGGCCAGGTCGATGTAGCCCTCGATCACCGGGGCATCGGGGTCGTCGTCGACTGGCGCGGCCACGTAGAGCTCGCGCCAGTGGCGAGCCCCGGCAGCCAACCGGACCACGTCGGCGGTCAGACCGGAGCGGACCAGGGCGTCTACGGTTCGCAGATCCCCGAGGACCCCTTCGGCGACGGACCGTTCCCGGACCACCGATGTGGGATCGGTGGTGTCGAAGTCGAGGAGCTCTAGGGCTCCGTGCACGGCCCGTCCGATGCCGGTTCCGTGGCGTCCCACCTCACCTGGCCGGGCCCGGTCTTCGTCGTGGTTCGCTGTGGCCTGTTCAGTGGCCTGTTCAGTGGCCTGTTCAGTGGCCAGGGTGGCGACATGTCCGGCGATAGCGGTGGCCGACACCGTGCTGGGTCGTCCGGCGCGATCCAGGGCGTGGTCGTGCTCTGTGAGCCACGTCTGGCGATCGGGGAGGGCGCGGCCCGAGGGGACAGCCCTGCCGGGAAGTGCGCCGGTGGTGGAGGATAGGTCGGAGCCGTGGGCGTCACCGCCGGCGCCTTCGAGCGCCCTGGCGAGGAGGCGTCCCGGCCCGGGCCGACCGGGCTTTTCGTCATCGATGTCTGTGGCCCGGTAAACCGACACGATGAGGTGGTCTCGGGCCCGAGTGGTGGCCACATATAGGAGTCGGATGGCCTCGGCATCCTGAAACCGGCGGTCGACAGCGTGGGTGGCCTGAAATCCGGGCGTCTCGACACCTTCCCGGATGCCGATCTCGATGGACCGGTCGGGGTCGATGAGTAGTTGAACCCCCCGGTCGGATCTCGCGTTGGCAGTCGACATGCCTGAGAGGATGGTGATGGGGAACTCCAGGCCCTTGGCGCCATGGATGGTCAGGATCCGGACGGCGGCATCGTCGATTTCGGAGAGGACGGTTTCGGCGACCCGGCCCTTCTCGTCGGCTTGGGCGAGACACCAGTCAACGAAACCGCGCAACGAGCTCCCGCCGGCCTCTGCGAAGGCCCGGGCGCGGTCAGACAGGAGGCGGACCCGGCGCCAGACGTCGCGGGGCCGGGTCTCCCCAAAGGCCACCTGCAGTACACGGCGCTCGTCGACTAGGCGTTCCAGAATCCCGGATGGTCCAAGGAGGTGGCGGCATCGGTGCATCTGGCCCAGCCAGACGAGACCGGAGGCCACGAGCTCGACCGACTGGTCGCCTTCCGGCTGGTCGGACTGGTGGTTCCAGGAACCGCCATGGTGCACCCGCCAGCGGGCGAGGTCGTCGTCTCCGCAGCCGAAATGGGACGTGCGGAGTGCCGCCACGACGGCCAGGTCATCAGTGGGGTCGTCGATGGCCCGCATCACCATTAGCAGGTCCCGGACCTGAGGCGTGGCGAAGAGCAGGGAGCTGGATTCGGCCCGATAGGGGATGCCGGCGGCTTCCAGCGAAATCTCCAGGTCGGGCAGTGAAGTTCGTGTGGGGAGGAGGATGGCGACGTCACCGAAGCCACATGGGCGCTGGTGGCCGGCACGGTCCTCGACCGTCCATCCCTCGACCACAGCGGTGGTGATGGCGTCGGCCACGGCATCGGCTTCGAGTTTCCGTAGACCGGCGGCATCGATGTCGTCGCCTTGGGCGTCCCTTCCGAGAACGGTCACTGCTGGCCCGACTGTCGCCGCTGGGCGACAGCCGACCAGCGGGGTGTACCCGGGCTGTACCAGTTCGGCTCGCACCGGCTCGTCCTCCGGCGCGGGGCCGTCGGACGATGGGCCGGGTCCGATGAGCTGGCCGAAGATGGCATTGATCCAGTCGATGATCGGCACGGTGGTTCGGAAGTTCTCGGTCAGCGACACGGCGGAGGCGTCCAGCGAGCGCCTGGCCAGCAGGTAGAGGGAGATGTCGGCCCGCCGGAACCGGTAAATGGACTGCTTGGGGTCACCGACCAGGAACAGGGATCCCGATACGGGGGAGAAGCCATCGAGCTCAGCGTCGGGTGCAGCGTCGGGATCGGTCAGCAACAGGGCCAACTTGAGCTGTACGGGGTCGGTGTCCTGGAATTCATCGAGCAGGACGTACCGGTAACGCTCGTGCAGTGTGGTCCGGACTGCCGGCCCCGAGGCGGGATCGGACAGCAGATCGTGGGCGATGACCAGTAGGTCGTGGAAGGTCAGAGAGCCCGATCGACGGCGTTCGTCGGCCGCCCGGAGGGTGGCGTCAACCAACTCGACGAGGATTCGAGCGAGCACGCCGCCGGCTGTCGATCGTACGATCTCATCCCAGAGGTCGCGGGCCTCGTATGCGAACTCCCGGATGGTGTCCTTGTCGTCACCCCAGTCACCCTTGCGGCCCGAATTGCCGACATTGAGTGACTTTCGGAAGTCGCCGGTGGAGAGGATCCGAACCATGTCGATCTCGTCGACGGCACCGGTCAGGGCGTCCCGGGCGACACGGATCCCGGCCAGGCGACGTCGGAGGTTGTCATCCTCGTCGAGGTCGTGGTGATCGAGGACTGTGGCCTGATCCATGAGGTTGATGATGGCCGTGACGTTCACTGGCGGGGGTTCGGCTGGTGAGGTCAGGGGATCGAGGAGGTCCCAGCGGTCATCTAGTTCGCGGGCCAGGTCTCGAAGGTGGGAGGGGTGGACGCCGAGGGCGTCGGCCAGGAGGATGGTCCGGGCGAGTGCATCGTCACCGAGGAGGGTGCGTTGGAGGTCATCCCACCGGTCGTCGAAGCCGAGTTGGCTCGAGACTTCGTCCAGCAGCTCGAATCCTGTCGGTAGGCCGGCCTCGAGCGGATGCTCGGTCAGGAGGCGCCGGGCGAAGCCGTGGAGTGTGGACAACGAGGCGAGGTCGACATCGGCGAGGGCGGCTTCGGCATGCTGGCGACGGATGGGGTCAGCGTCGTGGCGGGACACGTCCTCGAGTCCGCGGCGGAAGCGGTCGCCGAGCTCGGCGGCCGCCCGTTCGGTGAATGTGATGGCGGCGATCTTCTCGACGGCGACACCCTCGTCGACCACGAGGGCAATCATCCGCCCGACCAGTGCTGTTGTCTTGCCCGTCCCGGCACCCGCCTCCACGAAAAGGTTTTCGTTAAGCGAGTGGCCGATCCGGTCGCGATCAGCCTGGTCGCCGGGTGTTGAGCCGGTCATCGGTCGACCTCCTCCTCTTGGTCCACATGTTCGGTTTCGTGGTCGTCTTCAGGGGTCTCCGTCCCGGCATCGAGAAAGTTGGTGGTGATGTGATCCTCGTGGAGGGCCAGCACCGGATGGTTGGCCTTGCGGGCCCGGGCGGAGCGGACGCGTCGAGCATCGAGGCCGTCGGGGGAGCAGTGAAGACACCGGTGGGCTTCCGGCCGGTCGCTTTCTGGTGGGTGGTGCGGGAAGGCCCCGCCCTCGATACCCCGGACGATGGAGGAGAGCACCCGTTGGAAGGCGGCGACCACCTCGTCGTCGACCTCGTATCCCAGATGATGGAAATCGTCGGCCACCTCGCCGAGGAAGGCGTAGGTGGCGTGCCTCGTGGTGGAGCCTTTGGCGGCGGCGGCTAGCGCGTAGATGGGGAGCTGCAGGAACGATCCTCCGGGGAAGTAGTCGACGGGGATGTTCTTGTACCGGTCCGGCCGTCCGGTTTTGGCATCGACCACGACGAGGTGGTCGTCGGCGGTCAGGTCCACGCGGTCGATCGAGCCTCGGAATCGCAGGGTGCGACCGTTGGCGAGGGTGATGACGAGGGCATCCGGACCTCCGAAGCGTCGTTCGGCGGCTACGGGGCGGCTGTCGAACCTGGCCCGAAAGGCCGAGTCGAGGACCAGGAAGTCGTCAAGGTCGGCGGCCAGCCGGTCACAGATGGTGGGCCAGAACCGGGGGTGGGCGGCTTCACCCCGCGCCTCGGCGTGGGCACACTCCTCGTTCAGGAGCTCGGCGGCATGGGCTCGTTGGGCGGCGGTCCACGGATCGCCGTGTCCGGGGAGGGACCCGTTGGCGAGGCCGTCGGTCACCAGCCGGTCGAGGACCCGGTGAACGATCGAGCCACGTATCAGCGGGGAGAGGCCGGTCCGCTCCGATGGATCTTCAAGTGGCCGGACACCGAGGACGTATTCGGCGAAGAAGGCGAACGGGCAGTCCACCCACTTCTCGAGGCGGGTGGCTGACAGTTCGCCGTCGAGGACAGGGAGGGTGACGCCCGACAGGTTCCCGTCGAACCGGGTGAAGTCCTTGTCGGCTCGCTGGCCAAGGAGTTCGATTCCCCGGTCAACCACGACATCGTCACAACGGAGCTTGTCGACTGCGGGACGGCCGCCACGAATGGCGGTGGCCAGGTCGTATTCCTGAACGGTGGCGGGATCGTCACGGTCAAGGGCGTCGGTGAACGACGCCACGTGGTCGAACCAGGGTGCGACGAACAGGTCGAGGTCGTCGGATTCGGGTCGGTGGCCGGCCAATTCCTCGAACTCGGCCAGCAGTAGACGTGACATCGGTCGGTCACCGGAGCGACGCAGGTCGCCGCGAGGCTGAACGAGGACGATGCGTTCGGCGGCACCGGTGAGGGCAGCGAGGAAGGCGTGGTGCTGGCGGGCGGCATGCTCGTGGCGGGTGGGTAGGCCGGTCCGGGCGGCGGTGCGATGGTCGTCGGACAGCAACGGGTCGGCGGGAGGACGGGTCGGCATGGAACCCTCTGCGAGACCGACCACGATTACCAGGTCGGCATCGAGGCCGACGGCCTGGTCAATGCCGGTGACCTGCACGCCGATCCCGCTGCGGCCAGCTCGCCCGATGGGGCGGCCGAGTTCGGCGGCCAGAGCACCCCGAAAGCTTCGATAGGGCGGATGGGGTTCAATGTTGTCCAGTTCGGACAGGGCATCGAGGATCGCGCCCACCTCGTCCAGGGCGAGGAGTTCGTGGGCCGACCAGGACTCATGGGCGGTGGTGCCGCCGAGGTACTGGCGAAGCAGGTCGCGGACGCGTCGGCACCGGCCAGCCCAGGAGTCGTCTTCGGTGAGGCCATGGAGGGATGCGCAGAGTCGCTCCACGAAGGCCGCCAGTTGTCGGGCTCGTGTGGCCTCGGCCGACAAGCGGTCGGCCAGCCAGGTTCGGCCCTCGTCGTCGACTTCGGATACAGCTTCGGCATCGAGTTCGGCGGCCAGGTGGGCGAGGCGATCGGTCCACTCGTCAACTCCGCTGACTACTCCGGCCTGAGCGGCCAGCCGACCCCAGGCGCGTGCCGGGACCAGATCGTGGTCGGGATCCCAGAGGGGCACGTCGGCCATCAGGGCGTCGAGGTCAGTTCGGCGGATCCCCCGATCGGGAAGATCGAGGAGTCCGATCAGGAAGCGTCCGGCGATCGTCTCGTCGAGTCGGTGGACGCCGCTGGCGTGGAATTCGATGCCTGCCGCGGTGAGCCGCTCCTGGACCAGTCGGGCGTCGTCGGTGGTCGACGGGTGAACTAGGACCATGCGGTCCAGCGGCGTACCGGCCCGTGCCGCCTCGATGATCCGTCGGATGGCGTAGCGGACGGACTCATCCTGTTCTGGGGTGGATGCCACGAGGCACGCGACCCGCGATCCGGCAGGTCCCGCCTCGGGCGCGTCGACGTCGAGGGTCTCGGTCAGGGCAGCGAGGTGGGGGTTGGCCGACACCGATCCGTCCGGGCTGTCGGCATCGCCGACGATGGCGGTGAGGTGGCCTGTGGTGGCTAACGCACCTACGAGTCGGCGTTCGGAGGCGACGAGTGTGCCGGGTAGGTGGAGGACGACCGGTGGTAGGTCGACCGATCCGTCGGCGATCCGGGCGGCGGCGACGACGGCCCGTTCGTACTCATCGTGGAAGATCGGTTCGAGCCGCTCGACGAGTGCCCGGTGGAGGACGACGAGGTCGGACAACGCACCACCGATTTCCGCCAGACGGTCGAGAGCTTCGGGGTGGACTTCGCGGAGGTTGCGGTGGGCGGCCATGACGGTGCGTTCCACCGAGGGGTGGTCGGCCACCGGACTGAAAACACCGGGACGGTCGGCCAGCAGCCGTCGGGTAGCGGCCAACACCACAGCGTCACTGACGGCACGCCGGGCGGCAATATGGGGTGAACCGGCCGATATGCCACGGGCGAGGTCAAGCAGGGTGACGAAGTCGACGGCGGCGAGGCCCGTCGTGCCACCCGTCGTGTCGGCCATGACGCTGGTGGCCGCCAGTCGTCGGCGCAGCGTCACTCCAAGGGAATGGTCGGACACGATCACGGTCACTGGGGCGAGGGGGTCTCCACCCTTCGCGTCTCGGATCACGCCGGCTAGTACCGCCGTCGCGGGCTGCCCGTACCTCGTCCGCAGGATCTTTGTCGTCATCGTGAAGGGAACACTATGGACCCCCTGTGACAGCCCGAGGCCTGGCTCGGATTTAGTTCCCATCCGTGGCCACAGACCCGGTTCCCGATGCCCACTTCTCGTCGAAAGGAGCCCGGCCGATAAGTTCCGCAGCCATGAGCGATGACGCCGACCAGAACCTGCAGTACCCCGGTCGTTGGGCCGCTGAGGCTCCCGACCGTCCGGCCATCGTCATGGCGGAAACCGGTGAGACCGTGACGTTTGCCGAGTTGGATGCCGAGGCCAACCGCATCTCCCGGGTCCTTGACGGCCTGGGCATCGGGCCCGGTGATCATGTGGCGTTCTGCCTCGAGAATCGGATCGAGTTCCTAGCGCTGACCTGGGGCGCCCACTATGCCGGCTGCTACTACACGGCCATCTCGTCACGCCTGACGGCCGACGAGATCGCCTACATCGTCGACGACTGCGGAGCCCGGGCCTTCGTGACATCGCCTTACAAGGCCGACGACGTGGCCGAGATCGCCGCTGCCACCCCGAACGTCGAGGCTCGGTTCTCCATTGGCGGGCCGATCGAAGATCACGCCTGCTTCGAGGACGCGGTGGCCGCCCAGTCGGCCGACCCCCTGCCCGACCGGACCGAGGGTCAGGACATGCTCTACTCCTCGGGCACCACGGGTCGACCCAAGGGCGTGAAGTCGCCGTTGTCGGGGGCGCCGCTGGGCCAGGCCAGCTCGATCTCGGCGATGGCCGAGGCCCTGTTCGGGGCCACGCCCGGGTCGGTGTATCTGTCGCCGGCACCGCTGTACCACGCCGCTCCGCTCCGCTTCTGCCTGGGCGCCCACCGACTGGGGTGCACGGTGGTCGTCATGGAGCGATTCGACGCCGAGGGTGCACTGGCGGCCATCCAGGACCATGGCGCCACGTGGAGCCAGTGGGTGCCGACCATGTTCGTCCGGATGCTCAAGCTGCCCGACGAGGTACGGGCCGCCTACGACTTGTCGACGCTCGGTTCGGCGATCCACGCCGCGGCGCCCTGTCCGGTCGACGTGAAGCGCCGGATGATCGAGTGGTGGGGCCCGGTGCTTCACGAGTACTACGCGGGCACCGAGGGCAACGGCCTGACGTACACCAACTCGGTGGACTGGCTGGCCCATCCGGGCACGGTCGGCAAGGCCCTGCTGGGCGAGGTACTGATTCTCGACGACGACGGCAACGAGGTGCCGACCGGCCAGGAGGGTGGGGTCTACTTCCGGGGCAACTCCGACTTCGAGTACCACAACGACCCGGAGAAGACTGCCGACGCCAAACTTCGGCCCGACACCAGCACGCTGGGCGACGTGGGCCGACTCGACGAGGACGGCTACCTCTTCCTGACCGATCGCAAGGCGTACATGATCATCTCCGGGGGGGTGAACATCTACCCGCAGGAGGCCGAGAACATCCTGACCATGCACCCCGCAGTGTTTGACGTGGCCGTCATCGGCGTGCCCAACGAAGACTTCGGTGAGGAGGTCAAGGCGGTCGTCCAGCCGGTCGACTTGGCCGCCGCCGGACCGGAGCTGGCCGCCGAGCTAGTGGCCTTTTGCCGGTCCCAGCTGGCCGACGTGAAGTGCCCGCGCAGCGTGGACTTCCGTGACGAGCTGCCCCGTCACCCCACCGGGAAGCTCTACAAGCGCCTCCTCAAGGACGAGTACTGGGCAGGCCACCAGTCCCGCATCTGAACACAGAGGGCGGATCCCGGATCTAGTCTCCGCGGCGATGGAACAGGAGCCGGTCACCGACGAGCAGGTTCAAGCGTTCGCCGATGACGGCGTGGTTTGCCTTCGAGGGGCCTTCGGACCCGACTGGATCGAACCGCTTCGACGGGGTATGGACCGGGCGTTGGCCGGACCGTCTGAGCGACGCCGCATTTGGGACGCCGACGACCGGGGCGGTACGACCACCTACGACAACCAGTGTTGGCTGCATGTGCCGGAGTACCGGGACTTCGCCGAGCATTCGCCAATGGCGGAGATCGCCGGTTGGCTGCTGGGTGCCTCCGCGGTCAACTTCTTCTTCGACGCGGTGTTCGTGCGAACCGCCGGGGTCCGGTTCCGGACGCCGTTCCACCAGGACGAGCCGTACTGGTCGGTCGAGGGGTTCGACACCTGTTCGGCGTGGATGCCTCTGGTGCCGGTGGCCCGGGAGAGTGCGTTGGAGTTCGTCCGTGGTTCGCATCGCTGGGAACAGCGGTACCGACAGGAGAACTTCGGGGCTCTGACCGGCGACGACCGCGACCAGGTCCGGTACGGGGTCGCCGATGACGGACGGGTCCCTTTCCCCGACATCGAGGGGGACCGCGACGCCTACGAGATTCTGGGCTGGGACATGGAACCGGGCGACGTGGCGGTGTTCAACGCCCGGATCATCCACGGTGGCTCAGGAAACCTGGCGCCCGACCGTGAACTGAAGGTGTTCAACACCCAGTGGCTGGGCGATGACGTTCGGGTGGCCTTCCGTCCGGAGGGCATGGACCCCGACCACCGCGAGGTAATGGAGGCCGCCGGGCTGGGCCACGGCGACCGCATCACCTCCGACCTTTACCCGGAACTGTGGCGCCGGGAGCCAGCGCCGACCTGATCGCCAGCCGTATCAGCCGACCTCGGAGTGGGTGACGGGCTCTTCGCCCATCCACTCTCGCAGGGTGTTCTTCAGCTTGGTCTGCTGGATGAACAGGTCATGCTCGGGGCCGGCCTCGGTGGCGGCCTGCGGGGCCTTTAGGTAGAAGGACAGCCACTCCTGGACGCCCGACTGGCCGGCCCGGTGGGCGAGGTCCAAAAAGAGCGCCAGGTCCAGCACGATCGGTGCGGCCAGGATCGAGTCGCGGCAGAGGAAGTCGACCTTGATCTGCATCGGGTACCCCATCCATCCGAAAATGTCGATGGCGTCCCAGCCTTCCTTGTTGTCGCCACGCGGCGGGTAGTAGTTGATCCGTACGACGTGGTCGATGTTGCCGTAGAGGTCGGGGTAGGACTCGGGCTGGAGGATGGTGTCCAGCACGCCCAGCTTCGAGACCTCCTTGGTCTTGAAGTTCTCTGGGTCGTCGAGGACCTCGCCGTCCCGGTTGCCCAGGATGTTGGTGGAGTACCAGCCGCGCAGGCCGAGCATGCGGGCCTTGAAGCCGGGGGCCAGCAGCGTCTTCATGAGCGTCTGGCCGGTCTTGAAGTCCTTGCCGGCGATCGGCACGCCACGGTGGGCGGCCAGCTCGATCATGCAGGGCAGGTCGACGCTCAGGTTGGGGGCACCGTTGGCGAACGGTACGTCGCTCATGAGCGCCGCGTACACGTAGATCTGGCTGGGGGAGATGTTCTCGTCGTCGTCGCGCAGGCCGGCCTCGAAGGCCTCGACGTTGTCGTGGACCG
>MPLU02317209.1_pt1 | contig 36135 bp, 34 predicted proteins | sample 1617381 | NCBI WGS metagenome assembly MPLU02 (sample SAMN05944801, study PRJNA350692) | marine metagenome | biome: marine; feature: ODZ; material: water; isolation source: 90 m water sample filtered on 0.2 um supor filter | place: Pacific Ocean | collected 2012-04-08 | depth 90m m
CCGCAAGAACCGATGCAACATCAATGACCGGTAGTCGAGTCGAAGCTTGTTCTGAAGACATATCGCTAGATAAGTCTCGCGCATGGACCAAGAATCAGCGAACTGTTGTATTGAGCGACCTCACGTTGGCTTAGATAAGTCTCATTTCTGTTTGTGTGTCATTCGAAATCCTTGAAAATTGATTCAGCAGGTGTTGGTTCTGCCTGCTCAAGTCAGTTTCCGCAGATAGCCGCAAACGACAACGTGGATTAGAGGCCTAGGGTTCCCTCATGAAACAACAATGGGTCTGTGGGAAGTGTGACGGTCAAGAAGCTGAAACCGGAACTATCCGTACTACGGGAGATGGGGCCTCGCGGTACTTAAATATGCAAAACCAAAAGTTCGATTACGTCAGTTGCACCCAGTGTGGGTACACCGACTTCTTCCGTTCAGCGGGCGGTGGCGGTTGGCGAAACGTTCTTGACGTGCTGACGAATTAACCAATTCTCTACTAGTGGCGGTGACCCGATCTCTTCTTAGGTGTCCTGTTACGCACTACTTCAAGACAGCTATCCACGACTCGGAACGCTGTGGCTGACCGCATTTTGTGTTGACCCGCAGATGCTCGGGATATGACGAGGTCGAATTCCAGTCCCTCGAATACGGGTATGAGTGATACCGAGCGTTGACGTCGCTTGGGGCCGTCGATGTATCGGATGTCGTCTAAAAGAACGTCGGGGTGTTCCCAGCACCAATGCTCGTCGAAGGCTACGAATCCGCAGTCATGAGACGTTGTGCTTCTGTCGTTGACCGCACCTGGACAGATAAGTATCCCTTCTACGATCCAGGGGTCGTGTGGGAGACCGTTTGGTTTGAAGCCGTCTTTGAAGCCTTGCTCAAGGAGGGCGTCTGGTTCAGATCCTTCTAAGGCTCTCTTTTGTTGTTCGCCAATGATGAGATGCATCATCGCAGCTAGGTCTTTGTCAGACTTTGAGGAGAAGAACTCATCTGAGAGGAACTCATCGTCAGGCATTGTGATCGATTCTGGCACCTTGACCATCTTGGTTGAGGGATCTGACAGCGGCTGGTGATGAGGAACTGCGAAAAGTGTGTCAGTAGACGCCTAATACAAATACGAGAGGTTTGACTCCTCACACTTTGCGTGGCCTCTTCATCTAATGAAAGCTAGACATAATCTCTAACCATCTATTTCTCCGGAGAAGGAAACATCGTGGATAACGACGGCCCTTACTATGACGATTTCGAAGCAGGCATGACAATCCCGCCGCTGCCTGCACTCACTGTCACCGAAGCTGACAACGTGGCTTACAGAATGATCACTGGTGATCAACACTTTGCGTCAGCAGATAGCGGTGCTTACCAACGAGTTAGCGGTTCCAGTCGCGCACTTGTGAATCCTGGATTAGTTATGCAATTCGCCATCGGACAGACGACGAATGCAACGAGAAAGGCCATAGCCAACCTCTATTACCGGTCAGTTCGAATCCTGAAACCTGTTGAAGTGGGGGAAACGATTACGACCACGACGACTGTTCTCGGGTTGTCAGACGCCAAACCGAAGGACGGTCAACATCGAGGGAAAGTTTGGTTAGGAATAGAAACCTCAACAGACAGTGGTCCCGTAGTTCAATATGAAAGATGTGCTTTGGTGGCAAGCAGGTCAGGTTCGCCAGGCCATTCATCGGAGATTCCCGGTCCGTCAGACCCTGCTCCTCTTGACGATCTCGCGACGCTTGTTCCAAATTGGGATCTGGGTGGCTTAGCAGCCACTACCTGGGAGGTGGGAGAGTCAAGGGCTGACGCTATGAAGGACCACATCGACCTTGCTCCCTCTCTAGCTCGAATGACGTTTAATCAGGCGTTCGTTCATAGGGACGCTTCAGCAAGCATCTACGGGAAACGTCTCGTTTATGGAGGCCATGTTCAAGGGTTGGCTCAAGCTTCGTTGAGTCGCCTACTCCCTGGCATCGCCACGATTGTTGCGTGGGATGGCTGTGACCACGTGGGTCCCGCATTCGAGGGTGACTTGCTGGAATTCAGACACGCGCTGAAAGAAATTCTTCCACTCAAGGAAGGCCGACTTATGCGATTCGAAATCCGTGGTGCCGCAGTGAACGAGCAAGGATCTGTGGGTAGTGACATTCTGGTGTGGACACCAATTGTGTTCGCTCCTTAGGGAAATCTCGAAAATAGAAGTTTTTGACCAGAATCCGGTCATGGATCTCTCGACGGGAGCGAGGGACAGCGATTAGAGGCTAACTATGACACCAGTACTGCAAGGATTGCGCATCGTTGAAGGCTCAGCGTTTGTGGCGGCTCCTCTCGGGGGAATGACTCTCGCTCAACTTGGAGCAGATGTCATTCGTTTTGATGCCATCGGTGGTGGCCTCGACTATCAAAGGTGGCCTGTAACGGAAGAAGGTGTGAGCCTTTTTTGGGCGGGACTAAACAAAGGGAAGCGATCTATCCAAGTGGATCTACGAAGCGACGCTGGAAGAGATTTAGTTACCCAGTTGATAACTGAACCAGGTGAAGACAACGGAATATTTCTATCCAACTTTCCTGAATCCAGTTGGCTTTCTTACGACCGGTTACGTGCCGAAAGGGAAGATCTTATCTACATGAACATCATCGGAAATCCCGATGAATCAACGGCTGTGGACTACACCGTAAACCCGTCTTCTGGGTTCGCTATGGCTACGGGACCGACGGGTTCAACGATGCCTACCAATCACGTATTACCGGCATGGGATACAGCAACTGGGTTAACCGCTGCGGTTGGCTTGTTGGCAGCGGAGAGATACCGGCAGAGAACTGGAATTGGTCAGCTTTCTAAAATTTCGCTTACGGACGTAGCGTTCGCGATGGTCGCCAACCTTGGTTACATGGCGCAAGCACAATTGACGAAAGAGGACAGGGTTCCGGTCGGGAATGATCTTTACGGAGCATTTGGCAGGGATTTTGCTACCAAAGACGACAGACGGATAATGGTTGTGGCGATCAGTAAACGTCAGTGGCAAAGCCTCGCCGAAGCAACAAATATTGTTGGCCATTTATCTTCTATAGAGGAGGCTCTCGGCGTTGACCTGAGCAAAGAAGGGGACCGATGGGACGCTCGGGATGCCATCGCTTCGTTTATGGCACCGTTTATAGAAGCACACGATCTGGATGAAATAGCTGAAATTTTTGATGCTAAAGGCGTCTGTTGGGGTCCTTATCAAACCTTTGTTCAACTAGTGAACGAGGACCGACGAGCTACGGCTGAGAATCCGATGTTTCGCCGTATCGATCAGCCGGGTGTCGGGCGTGTACTCGCCCCGGGATCACCTTTATCGTTTTCTGAAATTGACCGTGGAGACCCAACCGTTGCGCCTCGCCTCGGCGAACACACCGACGAGATACTCCTTGAGGTGTTAGGAAAGACGTCTGTTGAAGTTGGGAAACTTCACGACGACGGCGTAGTGGCTAGCGCTAATACCTAGTTCCCTCTAGGACGTACGACCACAGAAGCCCAGTAGGCGGTCCAAAGCAGAGGCATCATCTGGGACTTCTAGCTCGGTGCCAAAGCCTCCACCAGCCCGCACATCGTCGGTAATGAAGCCCCTAAAGAACGAATCGACGGCCTCGACAAGATCAACTGAAGGGTCGAACTCCTGTCCGGTTGACCTCGCTAAGTCCCAGCAGTGGACGAAGTTATCCGCGGAGATCAGTTGCATCGCCACACCAGCCGGCATGTCGCCGAAGATCAGACTGACTACGTCGTCAATGTCCCCAACACCGTCTACCGCCGAGTTCATTTGGGCGGAGGCATCTAGGTAAGTGGCCCGATGATCGTCCCCGAGGACGTCGCCCATCCGCGCAGGCATACCGCCGATCAACTCCTCCCCGCGCGCCTTGTCACCACTCAGGCCAGCGGCGAACAGAAATCTTCCGAGCGTGAAGTGCCCGATTAAGTCCCGGACATCGAAATCGCTGCACGGTGTATCGTCGCTCAACTGACCGGCATCGGTGCCGTCCACCAAAGCTGAAAGCAGGTCAGAGACCTGCGAGAACTGTTCTTTCGGATCCATTGTGTTTCCCCTTATACCTTCGCTCCCACCGGGAACTTCCCGCTGTCGTACTGAGAACGTAGGCGGCCAAATGTACTACCCCGGGAAGTGGAGGTGCCAGCGGTCTGGGCGATCCAGGACCGGATAAGGAACCTGGTGGACGTTCAGCGAAAAGTACTGGCGTTTACTGAACGCTCGGCAACACCTTCCACCAAGCCTCGGTTACGGAGAATGGGAAGAACCCCTTCTCCGAACCAGTAGGCCTCTTCCAGATGTGGGTATCCCGACAGGACAAATTCGTCGAATCCAAGTTCGTGGTACTCACAGATCCGGTCAGCAACTTCTTCATATGACCCCACTAGAGCGGTGCCAGCACCGCCTCTGACGAGACCTATTCCCGCCCAGACATTGGGATGAACTTCCAAATTCCCCATGTCTCCCGAGTGGAGCTCGGCCATGCGTCGCTGACCCTCTGACATAGTCGTCGAAAAATCTGCTTGTGCTTCCTCGATCGCTTCAGGGGCCATATGAGCCAGCATTTCGTCGGCCACCGCCCATGCCGCCGACGACGTCGGTCGGGCTATCACGTGAAAACGAATGCCGTAAGTTAACGTCCGTCCTTTCGCGGCGCTCAACTCACGCATCCGTTCGATTCTTTCGGCAACCATGGATGGCGGCTCACCCCAGGCCAGGTAAACGTCAACGTGTTCCGCGGCGACTTGTTCCGCGGCGGGAGAAGCACCACCAAAATAGATGAGCGGGCGTGGCTCAGGAACTTCACGGGTCGTCGCTTCAGCAACTCGGTAATGTTTGCCGTCGAAGTCGTACGGGTCGCCGCTCAAGGCGTTGCTCATGATGTCAAGAAACTCGCCTGTGCGTTCGTAACGGGCGTCTTTGTCTAACCAGTCGCCGAAACGATTCAATTCCCGGGGTTCAGCGCCCGTGACGATGTTGATCAAAAGCCGCCCACCAGACATCCGTTGATAGGTGGAGGCCATCTGTGCAGCCAAGGTAGGCGACAAAAATCCCGGTCTAAAGGCCACCAAGAACTTGATTCGCTTGGTCAAAGGGATGAGCGACGCTGTTGCCAGCCAAGCGTCTTCACAAGCCGTCCCGCATGGTGTCAGCATGGCGTCATAACCCAAATCGTCGCAGGCTTGAGCAATTTGCGCGAGGTACTCATTTGTTGGTGGGCGCCAGTGGGCGTTCGGACCTTCGGGAACAACGTCCCGGCTGTCGCCACCGGTGGGTAAGAACCAATGAATTTTCATACTTTCACCTCACCTGCTACTGACGGCGACCACTCCTCCGCCGATCAGAACTACCTGAACACCCAACGTCGATTGCCGCGACAACCCCAATACGCTCCTTGGTTTTGGTGTGGCCTGCAAAGACAATATGCATTTCCAGTGACCCACGTCGGACGAGTAGCTCCTAGCATCGTATCGGTGAGTGATTATTCTTCTCCTACTCGGCTGGGACTTTTAGTACTTGACTCAATTGACGACCCCCATCGGTCAATTGCAGGCGACTATGAACAACTTTTTCGCGACATCTTCAACAAGGTCGGAGCAGAGATAATTCCCTTCGACGCGCGACACGATGCGTTACCCGCGCACGATGAATGCACTGGGTGGGTTATTCCCGGGTCCCGACAGTCGGTCTCTGACGACGACTCATGGATTTCCGAACTTCGCTCGTGGATCAGTACCGCCCTCGGGAATGGCACTCCGCTAGCAGGAGTGTGTTTTGGACACCAACTCATAGCCGCCGAAATGGGAGCGGAGGTCGGTCGAGCCTCCGGCGGATGGAATATCGGGGTGATTGACTATGAGGTCACCGGCAGCCGATCGTGGCTTGAAATGCCCAACCGCTACAGCCTCCTCGCTAGCCATCAGGACCAAGTTCTTACGTTGCCTCGTGAAGCTGAGCTTCTAGCAACCGCCCCAACCTGCCCCGTCGGTGCCTACACGGTAGGCAGCAATGTGATGTGCATTCAGGGTCACATCGAGTTCGTTCCTGAACTGGCGGCGTCGTTGTACCAGTCCCGGATTGAACGCATTGGTAGCTCTGCGGTCGACGCGGCTCTCGGATCTCTTGATCGGCCCTTGGATAGGGTCGAGGTCGCTCGGTGGCTTCTGCAAACGATTGAGCAGTCTTCCGTCGCGTAAAACAACTGAAATTTTGGACTCCGATTAGAGACCGTAACTGTGTGTCACGAGTGCTCGAACGGGTGAGCGGCGCGCCAGTCGGTGGCCGCCTTTTCGAGGGTTGTGAACCCCACGTCGCGTTTGTCGATCTCATCAAGAAGTTGTTCAAGCATGAGCATCCGATTACCGCGACCGATGACTTGTGGGTGCATGGTGTAGGTCAGCACCCCGCCGGGCTCATGGGCTAGGGCCCAATCGAGGTCACCGAGCCAGGTTTCCAGTACGGCTGATGGTGGTGTCAGGTTGCCGCCCTGCGGGGGGATGTATTCGAACCATGGGAAGTCGTCGAGGTGCCATGCCCACGGAAACTCGACAAGGTCGACTTCTGTTCCCCATTCGACTCCTTCACCTTTTTCCCATCTGTCATCAAGTCGGCAGCGGTAGGGCCGCACATCGTGTCCCATTAGCGACGAGTCGTACGAAAACCCTGCCTCGACCAAAAGCTCGAAAGTACTGCTGGTTACGTAGCCGCCGGGTGAACGCCATCCAACAGGTCGTTGTCCGGTCAGATTCTCCAAGATTTCTAGTCCTTCTTCGAGGACTCGGCGTTCGGCGTCGCGTTCAAGCCGTGCAGGATTTTCATGGTGATTGCCGTGATGGCCGACCTCGTGGCCACCCTCAACGATCTCCTCTAGAAGGTCTGGGTAGGTTGACGCCGTCAACCCAGGGACAAAAAAGGTGGCATGTACAGATCGTGACGCAAGAAGTTTCAGTATCCGACGGGCACCCACGACACCAAACTCACCTCGGCTGAACGCTGTGCGGTCCTGCCGGCTCATCCACAGCGAAATAGTGTCGACATCGAACGTCAGACTCACGCGGGAACGATCGGCCATCGCCCCATCATTGCATCTGGGACCCGACCTCCGCTGAACTAACTCACCCCGGTGGAATCGTTCTTAGACGCCTGGCCGCTAATTGGAATGATCAATGATGTTCAACTCTGGACGCGTCGACCGGCGTGACGAGGCAAGATGAAGTCATGACAGATCATCTTGAGGCTCATCTAACCGCTGCTCCAATGGCGTCTGGTCCCACCGGGCCACTTCAAGGGCTGCGAATCCTCGACGTCACACACGCGCTTGCCGGACCCTTTGCAGCGATGCTCCTAGCCGATATGGGGGCCGATGTAATCAAGGTCGAGCCACCGCAAGGGGAAATGACGAGACATCAGGGACCTTGGACTCGTGATGACGAGGAACGGTTTTATTCCGGAAACTATTCGATGCGAAATCGCAACAAGCGATCGATTTGCCTTGACCTGACTACCGATGACGACCGAGAGGTCTTCCTGTCGCTTGTCGAAACAGCCGACGGTCTAATCGAAAACATGCGAGCCGGGGTAATGGACCACCTCGGAGTGGGCTGGGAGGTGTGTCACGAACGCAATCCGAAACTGGTGTATGCCGCAATCCGAGGATTTGGTGATCCGCGTATTGCCCCCAGTCCTTACGCTGAATGGCCCGCGTACGACCTCATCGCTCAAGCAATGGGCGGTGTCATAGCCGCTACCGGCGAAGACGAAGATCACATCACGAAAGTTGGGCCACCAATCGGAGACACGGTGCCTGGAACCATGGCGTCACTCGGCATGCTGGCGGCTTTATGGCGAGCTCGCGACACCGGCAAGGGCCAATTTATTGATGTTGCAATGGTTGATGTGATGATGACCATGTCCGAAGCAAGTCAGATGGTGTGGTCGTACATGGGGCGTCCAATGCGTCCGATGGGCAACGGCGTCGACGGACTCAGCCCCTATGACGTGTACCCCACCAAGGATGGGCATTGCGTTATCGCCACTCCAACCCAGCCACACTTCGAACTGTTGTGCCAACTCATTGGCCACGACGAACTCATCGAGGACGAACGAACACGCAGTAACCGCCGCAGGGTGCGCAACAAAGAATACGTCGACGAGGTCATTGGTGGTTGGGCGGCAAGCTGCACTACTGCCGAAGTTGTAGAGACGCTTGGCAATCAAGTGCCGGTGGGGCCTGTTTATGATCCGTCGGACTGGGTTGATGACCCCCATGTGCTGGCCCGCGAAATGCTGGTGCGAGTAGATCATGAGCACCATCGCCCCACCGTTGTGTTGAATAGCCCTATCAAGTTCAGTGATGACCCAGCGGGCATCTACCGGGGGGCGCCGCGGCTTGACCAGCACGGCGACGAGATCCGAGCTGAACTGGCAGCAGAAGACACGAACGACCAATAACTTACGTCAGAGAAGCATCTGCTTAGAGGCCGCTACAGGGCTCACACCTGTCAGTCACCTTCCTCCAATGGGCCCTAGCTGCTCAGATGACGCAAGCGGTGCTGAGTTGGCGCATGAGCCGACGCTCGGTTGGGTCCCACGCGTCACGTCGATGCATGGTTCCGAGGGTGTCGAACATAACTAAATCGCCGACCTGCCAATCATGACCGTAAACCCGATCAGGTTGGGTGGCGTGCAAATGCAACTCCTTGAGCAGGGCACTGCTTTCAGCTCGCTCCATTCCCACTATTCGACGGGTTATGCCCTTTGACACATACAGGATCTCATCGCCGGTATCGGGATGGCACACCACCACTGGATGTTCAGCCTCAGGAATGTCGGGACGGTCGATACCGGCTGCCTCGTCGCGCTCGATCTTGGCCGCAAAATCTTTGTCGGGTTCAGCCATGTAGTCGGCAATGCTGTGCGTGGCTCGCAGGCCGCTGAGGCGAGCCTGTAAACCGGGGTCAAGGGTTGCGTAGGCGTCATACATGTCAGTGAAGTACGTCCGGGGCGGTTCAGATGGAAGCTCCACCGCGTTGAGAAAGCTCGTCTTCGCGGGTGTCGCTGCATAGGAATAGTCGGCGTGCCACTCGAGGTCGGTAGCACCCTCGACTCCCAAACGGTCGCCGTCCTCACCCCGAATATTTGTCACTGGGAGAATCTCTGGAAGCGCTCCCGCATTCCGGAACCACTCCGATCCTCTAATCGGGTCGCCGAATGACTCGACGAATCTCACCAAGTCCTCATCAGTGGGCTGAGCCTGGCCGCGAAACACCAACAGCCGGTGATGGTGTAACGCCTCAGTGATAATTCGCTTACTTGCGTCGGTAAGTGCTTCGGCTGGCTCCCAACCACAAACAAGAGCCCCGAAAGGCGCCTCAGACATTGGAGTGATCTCGAGACTCACGATGACCCTTTCGTAGAATGAGGACCGAATATCAGGGCGTGGCCTGGCAATCACCGTAGTTCGGGTTGCGCGGCTGAACCGATTTTTGACTCAACTAGGAACCAAAAGAGGTTTCGGGATCGCTTTAGCTATCGAAATTGTGGAACAGCACACCCTCATCCACCAGGGCCCTGTACTGGTCAGGGCTGCGACCGGCTAGCTCACACGTCACGTATTCGTTGTCTTCACCGAGTCGCTGTGTCATCAATGGTGCGTCGCCGGGAGTTTCAGAAAACTTTATGGGCATACCAGGCACCAGCACTTTCCCGAGCACATCGTCGTCAACCCATCGCACTGCGCCGGCCTCGTGAAGGTACGGATGCTGGGCCGCTTCGGCCAGTGTTAACACAGGCGCCGATGGCACCCGGTATTCATCGAGGAGGTTCACAACGTCGTCGCGGTGGGGTTGTGTCGCTAGCCATGTTGCGATGAGCAGGTTCACCTCGTCTCGATTGACGACGCGGTCGGGACTAGATACAAATCGAGGATCCTCAGACAGCTCGGGTTGTCCCATAGCCTCGGCCAAGCGTTGCCATTGGCCATTATTGACGGCCGCAACCGTGACGTAACCGTCTCCGGTCTCAAATACTCCAACGCCACCGACGACTGGGTGGACGTTGCCTCGTCGGATGGGCTCACTTTGGCCGCCCGACACCGACCACTCCTGCCAGTTCACCTCATGCGCGGTGGTGTAGGCGTCGAGCAGCGAAACAGACACTTCTTGGCCCCGCCCTGTCCGCTCTCGATGGAACAGCGCCGCAGCCACTCCCCCAAAAGCATGGACTCCGGTAAGCACATCACCCGGTGATATCCCGGCGAGAATGGGTGCCCGATCCTCATAACCCAACATGTGCAGCACCCCAGCCCATGACTGGGCAATGGGGTCATATCCGGGCTTGTGCGCAAGCGGGCCTTGGCGACCAAATGCTGAGATGTTGCACATCACGACGCGGGGATTGACCGCTGACACAACGTCATACCCGAGACCAAGCCGTTCCATGACACCAAGCGCGAAGTTCTGAATGACCACATCGGTGTAAGGAACGAGGTCAAGGATGAGGTCAATTGCCCTCGAGTCGCTCAGATCTATGCACAAAGATCGCTTCCCTCTGTTCTGCTGCACGTGATAACCCGAACGCGACCCGCTGACGCGAGGCAAGGTGCGACCAGGGTCGCCCTCCTCGGCGAATTCGATCTTGATCACCTCGGCACCCAACTCGACCAGAAGCTTGGTCGCCGTGGGGCCAGCCAATACTTGAGAAAAGTCGAGTACCCGAATTCCGTTCAATATCCCCTGCACTACTGAACATCATGGCTTACCGTTCAAACCGATGCAGGTCCGACTCTGGTTCAGCGATCATCACAGTCAAAAGGAATAGCCTGTAGGTATGTCTATCAAGGTCTACGGAATAGACCATGTGGTGATAAATGTTGCCGACACTGAACGCTCCATGTGTTGGTATCGGGACCGTCTTGGTTTCGAACCGGAACGTTACGAGCAATGGAAGTCCGGTGAAGCTCCGTTCCTTTCGATGCGCGTGAACGAGACGACCGTCATAGATCTTTTAGAAACTGAACGGACAGGCGAAAACGTTGATCATATTTCGTTTTATATAGATGGGTCTTTCACAGACTTAGTGGCCCACGACGATGTGGAAATAGTGCGTGAATTTGACTCTGTTTACGGTGCGTCGGGTTGGGGACCAGCGATTTATATACGGGACTTGGATAGCAACGTCATCGAGCTAAAGCGATACACCCAGGCATAGCTATCTCTGGTGCCCCCAGACCCAGATCACAGTCTTGATTTAGGCCTCTAACCTGCAGTTTTGTGTGTGGGCGATACAGGAATTGAACCTGTGACCTCTTGCGTGTCATGCAAGCGCGCTAACCAACTGCGCCAATCGCCCTGAGTGCCCGTAACCTATCAGCCATTTTCGGCTACTAGCTATACGAGCTTTTGAGGCGGGGACCGGAATCGAACCGGCGTACACGGCTTTGCAGGCCGCTGCCTAACCACTCGGCCACCCCGCCAGAGCAGAAGATTGATGGTAGCGAAAGCTACTGCCCGATCCGCAGTTTCTATAAACCATTTGACGAAAGCTGAAGTAGAACTCAAGCTTCTCCAAGGAAACAGCCGAGAGAAATTTGTGTCAACTCCAATGAGCGATGAAGAACTACCTCCAACCCCTTTAGAACAACTCAGAACAATGGCAGCTGTAGAGACGATGCTCACTGAAGATCTTCGCCACATTGAGGTCTACACAATGGATGGATTGCTCAGCTTGTTTTGGCATGGGCGGCCCGAAGCTGAACATGTCGTGATTGCTTGTGGAGGGGCAATGGGTGGAGTTCTCGGTCCAGCTGACGCGTTGTATCAGGACCTTGGTGTTGCCTTCACTGATATGGGTATCGGACTCATTCGTGTTGGCTACCGAGCACCAAACGACACAGAGAAATGTGTTCACGATCTTGTGGCTGCAGCAGATCTAGCGACTCGAAGCGGCGGGAAGACTTTCATTACTATGGGCCACTCATTTGGTGGCGCTCCAGCCTTACAAGCTGCTGTCATTTTGCAAGAACACTGTGCGGGTGTTGTTACTTTGGCAACTCAGTCAGCTGGATGTGAACCCGCTGAGGACTTGGCGTCGCGAACGCCTGTCATTTTGTTCCACGGAGATAAGGACGAGATTTTGCCTCTTCAGGCAAGCGAATTGGTCCGAATGGTGATCGGCGGAGGGGAACTTGTCCCGCTTCCAGGAGTGGGTCATCTGTTGGCAGAGGCAGGAGAAGAAATTCGTGGTCGTCTCATGGAATGGATCCCTGAGAAGTTTGAAGAACACAGCGTGTAATGATTCAAGATTTTCCGGATGATCCAACTCAACTTGACGGTGACCATCTCACCTTCTTGTTCAACGACGGAGGTCTTGCATCAGCCAACCCAGGCGTGGAAGTAGCGTCAGTAACGACTGAACCGTTGGCTGCTGGAAGTGCGTTTCTCGGCAGTCTCGCTTCGATTGAAGTGACGTGGGCTGATAGTGCCACACAGCTACCGACCCGTTTTGTAGCGAAGTTGCCGACCCAAGATCCGGGTGGTCGCACAGTGGGAGCAATGCTCAACGTCTGGGCCCGAGAAGCACAGTTTTATGCGCGTCTGGCTCCTCTCATCACTACTTCTGTGCCGACCTGTAGAGCGAATTTCATTGAAGGCGACAAGGCAATATTGATCTTGGATGACCTATACCCCGCAAGTCCCGGCGACCAGCTAAAAGGTGCGTCATCAGATGAAGCTCATGTCGCTGTTGAGGCTCTGGCCCAGCTCCATGCCCCTTTTTGGAACAAACCATCTAACTCAGCTCTGGATTGGGTCCCAGGGATTGATGGGCCAGGAGTGGTGGAAGGGTTAGGGCAGGCAATGGCATCTTCCCTACCCAGATTCGTTGCTCGTTTCGGTGATGTACTACCCGATCAAGGACTCGAGTGGTTACACGCCTTCGTGCCTCTACTCGGCGGGTGGCAAAGAGAACTGATATCGAAACCCTTAACAATCACTCACGCCGATTATCGGCTCGCCAACATGCTGTTTGGAAGTAACGGGGATATCAGCGTCATCGATTGGCAAACCGCTATGTTCAGCGGCGGCGCCACCGATTTGTCCTTTTTCTTAGCTACCAATTTGATGGTCGAAACCCGCCGCACATTAGAAGAAGAACTCATCGCGACTTATGTCGATACGTTAATTGGGCACGGCGTAAACCCATCTGAGACCGTCGCTATTCGCGAAGACTACGAGCAAGCTCATCTGTGGTGGATGGGGATGCTCGCTAACAACCTCTCAAACATCGAAACACCAGATGATGAAAGTCGACAACTGTTCGAGGCCATGCTGACCAGGTTGTACTCCGCGGCCTTAGACGCCAACAGTGGTCGTTTTCTGACGAACTATTAGGTCGTCCCCTATTCGGTTGGCTGTCGCTTACCGAACCCTTTAAAGGTGTCACCGATCGAGGTGGTGACCGATGCCAGACTGCTGCGTCCATCAAGTAACCGCGGCGCTTTGTCTTTCAAGTCACCAACGGTCCAACGACCGTCTGTGGCGAGAATGTTCTCGTCGGCTAGAGACCAGCCACCGTAGAGGCCTACTTCGTTGCCTCCTATGTGGAAGACACCTCCGGTGAATGGGCACCCTTCTGTAGCTAGGTAGCCAACTAAGGGGCTTATGTTGGCCGGGTCGTACAAGTCGAAATCTGATGGGTCTTCAGGGGCTGCGACGACTTCTTCAAGTCCGGGGGTTTGTAGCGTCATCCTGGTCCGAGCAATTGGCGCCAAACAGTTGACTCTCACTCCATATCGGGCGAGTTCTCCCGCACCCACGAGCGTCATGGCGGCTATTCCAGCTTTAGCTCCCGAATAGTTAAGTTGCCCTAGATTTCCCAGCATTGCCCCAGAGGCGGTGTTGATGATTGCCGCATCAACTTCGATGCCTGCTTTGGTTTGTTCGCGCCAATAGGCAGCGGCCCAACGCGTGGGACAAAAGTGACCCTTCATGTGGACGTCGATAACCGCGTCCCATTCCCCTTCGGTCATGTTTACGACAACTCGATCCCTCAGGATTCCCGCGTTGTTAACTAAAACGTGGAGGTCTCCGAAGGCTTCAACAGCTGCGTTCACCATTCGCTGGGCACCCTCCCAGTCTGTAACGGAGTCGTTGTTAGCAACTGCTTCGCCGCCCATGTCACGAATCTCTTGTGCTGTTTCCTCAGCCGGTCCGGTGTCTTCACCTGAACCGTCTACTCCACCACCTAGATCGTTAACTACGATTTTGGCTCCTTCGGACGCCATGAGTAACGCATGTTCGCGACCAATTCCGCGTCCAGCGCCAGTGATGAGAACGACGCGTCCATCAAGTAAACCCATTGAGATCTCCCTATCGATCGAATTCTTTAACTCTCTCACAGCATCGACGCTAATCGCACGTCGAAAGGGGTCAATTTTTGCCAGTTAGTTGGTCCAACGAGACGGTTTTGAGCCCAACCACAACCGAGCAGGTACCGGATGCAGGTCGTGGGCCAGTCCCATTCGCTCGAGCGTTCTAATGATGAAGTGGGTGCAATCGACTTGGCTTCGTTTGAATCCATGTCTAGAAGTGCCTGGGAATCGGTGGTGGTTGTTATGCCAGCCTTCCCCTAAGCCAAGAACACCTATGAGTAAGTTATTTCGGCTGTCGTCACTGGTGTTGTGGTGACGTTTTCCCCAGCGGTGGCAAACCGAGTTCACCGCGAACGTGACATGCCACAACACCACGGTGTTGATCAAGAACGCCCAAACCACGAGCTGGGGGCCATTGGTTCCTGTCCATGGCACAAGCCGGCCAACCGCTATACCAAAGAACAACAGTCCGAAAGCTGTTGCAAGGATCGGTACCCAAGCATTTCGATCGAGCCATCGCAGTTCGGGATATACAGCCAAATCAGCTACTTCATCCATATGACACGGGTCAGCGTCAGCGCGTGTCAGCCAGCCATGGTGGGAGATTCCGAAACCTTCGACCTTGGGGGAATGAAGATCACCGGCCTGGTCCGAGACTCGATGATGTCTACGATGATGAGCAACCCACCACAGGGGGCCACCTTGCGCTGCGCTAGTACCGAGCCATGCTCCGACGAATTGGGTAACTCGGCCAGTTTTGAAGGCGTGGTGGCTAAATTTTCGATGATAGAAGCCGGTAATTCCGAAGCCTCGCATTATGTACACCACCACTGAAACGGCCAAGGCAAACCAGCCCACTCCGACCATCAAAACAAACAGGCACGACAGGTGAACTGCCGAGTACGGAAGAGTGAACTTGAGGAACCGAACAAGATTGGGTCGATTGTGGTCCACCGAAGCGGGTGCAACCAATTGATCTCCTCAGGCCTTGCCCTTGGGTCGTCCCAAGAACCTGAATTGACAATACATGCTGGCGGAACGATTACCGAATCTCTGCGGGTGAGAAAAGAAGTTGCCCTCAATCTCTAGAGATTGAGGGCAACCATTTTGAGCGGATGACCGGATTCGAACCGGCGACCTCAACCTTGGCAAGGTTGCGCTCTAGCCAACTGAGCTACATCCGCAGCAAAGGGTCACTGTACCAAGCCAGACCTCACCCTCAACTGATCAAGACAGTTGACTTCACGAATCGGAGGGTGGTCGCAGGTCAATAGCCAGGTTGAGGATGCCATTCTCCATAGTCGGCGACGCATCAGCAATTATGGAGAAATCCATAAAGTCTCGTTCGGCTTGTTCTATGAACAATCGTCGTTCCTCGCCGCCTACGGCGGGAAGGTTTCGTTTCTTCACAGCTTCTGCTCGTTCTCGAAAACGATCAATCATTTCTTGGGGGTTGAATCCATCGGCCATCGCCCGAACCTAGTCCGGGCTCAGCGTGTCGCGTTTCATTATTTTCAGTCACGTCATCTTCTTCAACGATGGAGAAGACTAAATCAGGGGGAACATATGGCGAACGGGCAGGAGGAAGCGTCTTACGCCACACTTTGACAAAGACGGCTGTCAGACTTAGTGACAGCAGGAACAAGACCGCTACTACAAGCCACCACTTTTGCGCTCCTGTTCCAACAGCTGTTTGCGATTGTTGAGACAGCAAAGTTAGTGGCGACACAGCTTTAGCGTAGCTAGCTGAGTTCAAAGCTGGTGTTCAGGGCACCACCATGAAGTTCGACCGGCAACCTTGGTTTGCTCTAGTTGAACACCATCTGTTGGACATACGCCCTTTCTGTGACGTTCCGATTGCAAGTCCCCCGTGTGTGATCCGCCGCGTTTAGTTAGATCTCTAATTGTGTTCCGAAGTGTGTGGGTAACTCTTTCAATTTCTTCAGAGTTCAGTGAACATCCGGCCCGTGTCGGCGATAAGCCGGTTCGCCACAGGATTTCGTCGCATAGCAGATTCCCAATACCTGAGATCTTTGCCTGGTCTAAGAGCACTGCTTTGATAGTGGCTCGACTTCTCTTGAATAGCTGGGCTAGATCATCGGTTGGTATATGCATTGCGTCTGGTCCTAGCGAAGTCTCGTCGGGGTTTAATTCGACATTGCCGAAACTGCGCGGATCGACCACGGCTAGTGTCCCTCCCTCATCGAAGTTCATGACGAAACGAATATGTTGCTGTTGGACCTCACTGGTCGTGTACAGCAATTCGTTAATCGTCGCTTCACCGTCCACGATGAGTCTTCCCGTCATACCGAATCTGAGTCCCACCACTGCTGTTCCTATTTCCAGCAGCAGCAACTTTCCTGTCCGTCGCGCAGTAACTAATCGGCTTCCACACACAGCCGATCGCAGGTCCGTTGGTTGTGTTCCTTGTTTCAGATATTTCTGGCTTGATATCAACACCGACGAGACTGTTCGGTTGAGGGCGCGCGTGGCAGCCTTGCGGTAAAGCTCAACTTCGATCAGTTCGGGCACATGATGACGGTAGCGGCAGACGCTCCTATGATCCGACCGTGGAACTAAGACGCATAGGAGAACTTCAAGTATCTGAGGTCGGTCTCGGCTGCAACAATTTCGGCACTCGAGTTGACCAGCAGGTAACTGACGAGATCTTTTCAGCTTGCTTGGACAACGGCATCAACTTTTTTGACACGGCAGATGTTTATGGTTCGGGTGCTTCCGAGGAAATGCTTGGCCGCGCCATGAAAGGCCATCGAGATCAAGTGGTCATCGCAACCAAGTTTGGTCTGCGAGACATAGACCCTGGGTTGACTGGAGGAAGCGCTGAATGGGTCAGACGCTCAGTTGATAAGAGTTTGCGGAGGCTTGATACCGACTGGATTGATCTATTCCAAATACATACGCCTGATGATGAAGTTCCTGAGCGTGAAACCCTTGAAGCTCTTCACGAACTGGTGGTCGCTGGCAAAGTGCGTGAAATCGGTTGCTCCAACTATGACGCTGAACGGCTCGATGCGGCCATGGACGTATCGCAGCGGGAGACTCTCACTTCGTATCGGACAGTACAGAATCGTTACTCGCTGTTACATCGAGAGCCCGAGGCTGAAGTATTTGAAGTTTGTCGTGAACACGACGTCGGTTTCCTGCCATTTTTCCCACTGGAATCAGGATTATTGACGGGCAAAGTGACACCTGAAGGACCGCGACCCGGAACTCGACTCGCTGAGTGGCCACAGGACCGCCTTGATCTTTTTATGACGACGCGCAACGTTCTCGCTGTGGAACGACTTACTAAGTGGTTGCGCAATAGGGATCGTTCGCTACTTGATTTAGCGTTTTCTTGGCTGTTGTCCAAGCCTGAAATCCCCAGTGTGATTGCAGGGGCAACAAGTGCCGAACAAGTGAGAGCAAATTCACAAGCGTCGGGATGGTCGCTCAACAAAGTCGAGTTGGATGAGATCGATGATCTCTTGTCAACGTCTGCTGACTAACCCAACTCTTCGGGTCCTCTAGGCGATAGACCCTTTGGCGACTTTGTCAATGAAATCTCCCATCGGAGCACCGGTTTGCTCTGGCTCGGTCAAGAAACCGTCGTGGCCGTTGTCGCTGTCTATATCAATGTGTTCAACTGGCACCCGCCCTTTTAAGGCATCGACCACTCGGATCTGCTGGTGACGGGGGTACAGAAAATCTGTGCGAACACTCATAAAAAGGCTGGGACAGGTAACACGTTTGAGGGCCTGTTCAACACCACCGCGGCCACGACCAATGTCGTGAAGATCCATCATCTTGTTCAAAATTAGATAAGTGTTGGCATCGAAACGCCACTGAATCTTTGCGGCTTGGTAGTCCAGGTAGCTTTCAACGTCGAATCGGTGTTCCATTCGAAAAGGTTCCACGGCGTCGTTGCTGTATCTATCGAAACGTCGATCGAACTCTTCGTCACTTCTGTAATGGATCATCGCGATCCGTCGCGCGTTAGCGAGTCCTAGGTGCGGTCCCTCACCTGGCTTCGCGTCGTAGTAATGACCTCCCTTGTAGGCAGGGTCATCGAGGATTGCTTGTCTGCCAACTTGGCTCCAAGCGATCTGTTGCGCTGAGGCAGCAGCTGTTGACGCGATGATCACCAGAGATCCGCAGCGGTCGGGGTAGCTCGTTGCCCATTCCAGAGCTTGCATGCCTCCCATTGATCCGCCAACGACGGCCATCCATCGTTGAATTCCTAAGTGTTGTGCCAAAGCTCTTTGAGATCTAACGACATCTCTAATCGTGACGACGGGAAAGTCGCCGCCCCACCGTTTACCGGTAACGGGATTTATCGAAGCGGGTCCTGTGCTTCCCTGACAGCCACCCAAAACATTTGCACACACGACAAAGAAGCGATCTGTGTCAAGCGGCCGTCCTGGACCAATGAAATCATTCCACCAGCCAGGTGTCGGTTGACCCGGACCAGCGTCTCCGTGAGCGTGAGCATCGCCTGTAAGAGCGTGACAAACAAGAACCGCGTTGCTCCCTGCGGCATCTAGATTGCCCCAAGTTTCGTAGGCAATTTGAGGTGTCTGTAGCTCGGTCCCACTTTCGAGCACATAGGGACGATCTGGTGCTAATTCAAAGAATTGCCTATCTCCGGTTGGCATCGTGTCGAACCAGGCTCCGGACGCGGGAGGAGAATCGGTGACAGAAGGTTGGGGGGTGTTATCTGCTTCAGACACTGTTGCTCCGGCGTTGATCTAAAAGGCTACCTGAGGCGTTACCTACAAGGTCAAGCCTGTTTTTTTTGGAGTCGAGAAATCCACCACGAAAGAAGCTCTTCTGAAGCCGTGTCATATGCCTGATTCATAACTTCTCCGAACCGAATAGATACGTCTTCATACGCTTGTTCTTCTTGCATTTTGCGAGCCAAATATGCGCCTTCATCCCAACTTTCAGAAGGTAAAGGCAAAGGAAGATCAGCTAGCAAAGATGCCCTGATGCGCATTGTTGCTTGGCTCAGTCCTGTCCCGGCGGCGACAGACGCTAACCATGCAGATGCCGCCGGTGACGCTACTGCTGCCATCAAATGCCATAGTTGCGTTTCCTCCATGGGGGCGACCGATAGCAGCGGAGTTGAAGGCAGCAATTCGCCTTTTGTGTCGGCATAACATTCAACTATGCGGGTTTGGGTCGCGACCAACAGTTTTGGCTGCAGCTTTTGGTCGAGCCACTTCGTGAATTTTGGCGGCGGGTCGTCTTCGATTTGAATTACCGGTCGCTCAAATTTTTGTTTGGCAAATCGAGTGTCAACGGCTCCATGCATGAAACAAAATGGGTCAATGAGCCCAACCGTCGCTAGTTTGGGCCGGCTGTCTTCTAGGTCAGCCTCCTCGACTCTCTCGGCTAACCAGTAGTAGGCGTCTCGGAAGTCTGCGGTAACTGACGCTTGGTCCCTTAGAGTCACATCGGCCGCGAGAGTGACTGTCGGCGTTCCGTTCGCTGCGGCAAGAAGTCGTGACCACTGACCTGCTGTCGCTGACGGCACTTCAATAGTGTCTTGCGACTCATACCGAATGACTCTGCAGTTCCGGTCCTGTCGCTGTTGAAGTATCGGTGCCACTACTTCAACTGCGGCAACGTCAAATACGGATCTGCCTCCGACCCATAGATCTTTCAACGGCAACTTGTCATCGATCCACTCTCTTGCAGGTCGACTCGAGTCGGACCCCAACAACGAAGCCGGAACGATCAATACAACTGTTCCTGTAGCACTACTTAACTCAACCCCCAGGAGAAGGAACAGCATGCTCTCGTCAACATACGCCGTGTAGAGGTCTCCGAATCTCTCTTTGAGAGCTTTCGCCCGCATCGAGTCCCTGGCCGTCTCAGATTTCAGTTGGCCAAGAAACGGAGGGTTCCCGATAACAACATCACATCCGCCGTACCAGTGAGATGGAACGTCAAGGAGCCCATCTCCGACAATTAGCTGGTCAATTGCTAACCATTGCTTTCCTCGCCAAGCTGCCCATAATTGCAAAGTAGTTCGTGCAACTTCGACCGTCAGCGGGTCAATGTCTATTCCTCTAAGGCTGTTGATGATCGAAGGAACTGATTCACCATTGCGGAACTTCTGTTCTGCGGCAGCGAGCAAGAACACGCCTGGGCCTACCGACGGGTCGCAAACACTGTCTCCTGCCTCAATACCGACTTCACGCACTAGTTCCTGCGCTACGGAATATGGAGTGAAGACCGCTCCACTCGTTCGGTGATCATCTAGATCTTTCTGCCTCAGCTGACCTAAATCAGCTAATTCATGTATTAGTTCCTCATCTGCGTCACCAGCTTCTAGACGCTTGGCTAGAGCATTAGCTGCCTTGGCGACAGTTAATGGCAAAGCAACCTGGTCAAGTTTCAGACTTGGCCGTGTACCCACGTAGGAAGGTCGTCCAGTCTGGGGTCGTTAGAAAAGATCTCGTGCAGCGGAAGTTTGAGGCCAAGCCGACGCTGCAGTTGTCGAACCTGTAGTTCCTCGTCCCAGAGGAACATAGTGACCGCTGTTCCCGCCGCGCCAGCTCGAGCTGTTCGTCCTGAGCGATGTAGGTAGGTTTTGTGGTCTTCCGGTGGGTTGTAATGGATTACTACGTCAACGTCGTCAACGTGGATACCTCTTGCTGCCACATCTGTCGCTACGAGCGCTTTGAGGTCACCATTGCTGAAGTCTCTAAGAGCTTTTTCTCTTTGCGATTGCCGGAGATCTCCATGAATAGCTGCAGCTTTGACCCCTTCTGAACGAAGTTCTCGTTCGAGTTGGTCAGCGCCTCGTTTGGTTCGGGTAAACAGCATCGTTTTGGTGGCTTGACCAATGATGCGAGCCGCTACTTGAACTCGATTCATTTTGTGGACGGACATAAACACATGTCCCATTTCGCTTACCGTTACTTCGGGCTCGTCAACTTCGTGGAATACGGGGTCTGTGAGATGACGCTTCACTACCGTGTCGACCGCACCGTCCAATGTTGCAGAGAAGAGCATTGTTTGATGGTTGACCTGTATGTGTCGGAGAATCCATTCAACTTGGGGAAGGAACCCCATGTCCGCCATTCGGTCGGCTTCATCAACCACAACACACTCCACCAAAGCCACATCCATTGCTTTTCTGTCAATCAGGTCGATAAGCCGTCCGGGTGTGGCAATGATGATGTCGATACCTTTGTCGATGGTTTCTATCTGTTTGTCGATATTGGTTCCGCCGTACACAGCAATTGTTCGGAGCTGACGAGCTTGAGCAAGTGGTTCGACAACGCCGGTTATTTGATTCGCCAGTTCACGTGTAGGAGTCAACACCAAAGTCGTGGGTTTACCCTCCTGGTTTCGTTCGGTGTGAGCTATCGCAGGCAAACTGAAGGCAAGAGTTTTCCCGGACCCAGTTTTCGCTTTCCCACAAACGTCTCGTCGGGCCATTGCATCTCCAATGGCGAGGGTTTGGATAGCAAATGGTGACTCGATTCCTTGTTGAGCCAACGCATCTATCAGATCTTGAGGAACACCGAGTTCTGCAAAGGTCGTTGTCAAGGGGGTGAACTTTCGACTGCTTAACGCCGAACAGCCGGCGTATGCGGAGGCCGCCTAACGGCAGCTGGTTGCGTGTTAAACCAAGCACGAGTCAACGACGCGTGAACTACACAGTACTCGCCCTCTGCTCTCTCAAGGGTTTAGTGCTCGCGATACCTGAGGACCTTTCCACTGCCAACCTGAGTGTGTACCCCGTTGTCAAAGGCCAAATCACCGTTCACCCAAACATTTCGTATCCCAAGAGATTCTCGTTTGGGGTCTTCGTAACTGGCCACATCAACTACTACGTCTGGGTCGAACAGCACCAGGTCTGCCCAATTGCCTTCGGTAATCCGTCCTCGGCCGCTAAGACCGTGGACGTCGCAAGACAAAGAGGTCATTCGTCGCACAGCGCTTTCTAAGTCCAGGATGCCTTGCTCTCTGACGTATCGTCCCAAGACACGCGGAAAGGTGCCGAACAGTCTCGGATGAGGCCTTCCCGTCAAGTCCGGTATGCCATCTGAACCAATCATCACCCGATCATGACGCAGGTTAGAAACAATGTCGCCCTCGTCCATTACGTGTTGGATACAAATTGTTTTCTTCCCGTCGGGCGCGGTCAGGATGTGACGAACAGCTTCTGGGGCCGTAATTCCGAGTTCAGCTGCTATGTCAACGAGCATTCGACCTTCGTAATGTCGGAATGCTGGACAAGACGCCAATTGAATAGCCTGAGCTAATTCGGGGTTTGGGTTGTCAATATCGAAATATTGAACCATTGGCCCGCTACCTGCGGTATAGGGGTATACATCGAGCGTGACTTTGGCTCCCTCAGCCACAGCCGCGTCGACTTTGGCCAATGATTCTTCAACTTTGCCCCAGTTTCTTTTACCCGCGGCTTTGTGATGGCTGATTTGAACGGCCACTCCAGCTTTGGCTCCGATTTCTAATGCTTCGTCCACTGCTTCGAGGAGGTAATCATTTTCGTTGCGCATGTGTGTCGCGTAGATACCGTCGAACGGTGCCACTATTTTGGCCAGTTCGAGGACCTCTTCTGTGTCGGCCCATCGACCCGGTCTGTAAATAAGACCAGTTGAAAATCCGCACGCACCCTGTTCCATTGCTAGTTCGACGTGCTGCTGCATCCGCTCAAGTTCACGATCGGTAGGGGCCCGACGTTCGGTACCCATTTCCATGGATCGGATGGTGTTGTGTCCGACAAGCATCATGGCATTAAGCGCAGGCCCAGAATTCTCTACATTTTGGCGATAGCCGTCTAAGTCACTCCAATTCGCTTGAACTCCTGACAGATCCAAAGTGTTGTCCCCATGGACCGCTGGGATCGCTGAAAATCCACAGTTCCCTACGACGACGCTGGTACACCCTTGAGAAATTTTGAAGGCCATATCGGGGTGTTGGAGTAAAGCACCATCGTCGTGAGTATGTACGTCCACAAAACCCGGTGCTAGCACTAAGCCTGTTGCGTCGACTTCGACTGCTGCTGCACCTGATGAGGAGCCAACCTCATTTATGTGACCATCCTCGATTGTCACGTCGCCTGTGAATCGTTGCGCCCCGGTGCCGTCAATTATTGTCGCGTTTCGGATAACGGTATCGGCCATCGCGAGAGCCTAGAGCAACTCCTCGGCACGCTATGGATGCCTTGGCCTACTAGCGTCACCTTGGTGGTTAGCGAGCAGAATTACGACATCATCGTCATCGGGGCTGGTGCATCTGGTGCGCCACTAGCAGCTCGCGCTAGTGAAGACCCGAACAGGCATGTCTTGTTGTTGGAAGCTGGACCTGACTATCAAGATCTTGGCGATACCCCGGCTGATTTGCGCAACGGCCACCACAACAGCATGGTCGATCATGATTGGCGGCTCGAATATTCACCTACCGAACAGCGCCCAGGTCAGCCGCTTCCGCGAGGGAGGGTGACCGGAGGATCAACTGCAGTCAACACGTGCATCTTTTTGCGTGGTGTTCCAGAAGATTACGACGATTGGTCTGATAGAGGTAACCCAGAATGGAGTTGGGACAACGTACTGAAGACCTTCTGTCGACTTGAACGTGACCTCGACTTCGGAGATGAGGATCATCACGGCGATGCAGGACCTATAACGGTACGCAGATATCCCCACGAGGAACTCACAGAACTGCATCAAGCGTTCCTTGCCACGGCTGATGAACTCGGTTTTCCTGAATGCCCCGATCAGAATCATCCGGAAGCATGGGGGTCAGGCCCTCAGCCAATGAACAAGCTAGGGCAGCTTCGTGTTTCAACCGCCTCGGCTTACTTGGCTCCGGCACGGTTACGCCCAAATCTTGAAATTCGGGGCGGCTGCCACACTGATCGACTCATAATCGAAAAGGGACGAGTTGGAGGTGTCGAGGTCATAGGTCCAGATGGGTCAGTTCACCAAATTCGAGCGAAATTGGTAGTTCTGTGCGCGGGAGCTATTCACACTCCGGGGATTCTTTTGAGATCTGGTGTAGGTCCACGCGAAGACCTCCTGAGAATGGGCGTCGACGTGACCGCTGATGTCGCGGCGGTGGGACGGAACTTGTCAGACCACCCAGGTTTGTTCGTTCTGTGCAGGCCAACTCATCCTGAGCTAGTTGCAACCGATCAGCCAATTATCCAAACAATTTTGAGGTACACGGCGCCCAACAGCGTCCATCGTGCTGATCTACAAATTGAACAGCTGACATTCACTGGGAGAGACAATCTTCCTTATTTCGGAGTTGCTGCCGTACTCGAACAAGTCGATGGAGTGGGCGAATTACTCTTCCCTAACGCTGACCCCTTTGCTGCTCCGACAATCAGGTCTCGGTTTTGTGAAGTCCCTCGAGATGCCGAACGCCTCGCTGACTGTTTTCTGGATGCTTTACGCTTCACCGAGACTGGCCCTCTCGGCTCGGTAACAGACGAGGTGGTATTCCCTGACATGAACAGGGTCGCAGATCGAGGTGACGTTATTGCTCTGCTGCGACGTTTTGCCGCTTCCGGATATCACCCGTGCGGAACGGCGCGAATGGGCCCAGCTGACGACCCCAACTCGGTAGTTGACCAATACGGTAGATGTCATGCTATTGAAGGTTTGGTTGTGGCCGATGCTTCAATCTTTCCAACTGTGCCAAGAGCAAACACGAACCCAACTTCAATCATGGTCGGAGAAACAATCGGTGAGTGGCTGAGAACTGAGCCCAGTCGCTACGGCCTGTGAGTAGTCGTCCTCTCATCGAAGATGTGGCGTTGATCGCTACTGACTTTGACGGCACTCTTCTTGGGGCGGGACGACAGATATCTGAGAGGACCCGAGCAATTTTGGCTCGCCTCGTAGAGTTTGATCTGGAATTTGTGGTTGTCACAGGGCGGCCACCGAGATATTGCACGTCGATTCCTACTCAAACAGGGATTCCGACCACGTTGATATGCGCTAATGGCGCCATGGCATACGAACCGTCGACTGGTGCTAGTACTCAGTTCGCGACCCTTGACTTAGACGACGCTACGGACCTTTTGACAGAGATAAGGAGGGCTCATCCGGATGCTGGCTTTTGTGTCGAAATGGGCGACGATTTCGTAGCTGAACGCAGATGGCTTGAACTCGCGTCGCGGCCAGTCGATAGCGATGTTTCTGATGTTATTCCGTTACTTGATAAGAGAGTTCACAAGTTATTGGTGAATGTGCCGAACCTTTCGGCTGACGAAACGTCGGCTCTTATTAACCCGGTTGTAGGAGACCGAGCAAACATCATGCATGCAGGACTTCAGTTTGTTGAGCTAATGCCTCCTGGTGTTGATAAAGCTTTTGGGCTCGCGAGGCTGTGTGAACAAAGGCATGTAAACGCGCACCAAATAGTCGCTTTCGGCGACATGCCCAACGATGACGCGATGCTCAAAGCCGCGGGTTGGGGGGTAGCGGTAGCCAATGCTCATCCCGATACCTTGCAGGCAGCTGATGAAGTTACCGATTCAAATATTGAGAACGGGGTCGCCAAGGTTCTGGAAGAAATGTTGGGGGTTAGCTGACACCTTCATTGAGTAAATCCAGGAGGGCAGAGTGCACGAGTTCTATCTCGTGACGTTCAACGAATTCACCTTGGGTGTGGGCTATCGAAGCATCCCCTGCACCGAAATTCGATGCCGGTATCCCATTTACCGCAAAACGTGCGACATCGGTCCATCCAAGCTTTGCTCTGACTTCAAGGTTGTTACGGGTTATGAGTTGACGCAGTAGCGGGTGGGTTAGCGCTGGCATAGCGGGTTGTGAATGATCATCAATCAACAGTCGGTCATAGTCGCCCAATAGTTCTGCGACGTGCTCTTCGGCTTCTTCTGGAGTGCGATCCGGTGCATACCGGTAGTTGACGGTCAGGCTCGCTTCGTCAGGAACGACATTCCCCGCGACGCCGGCTTCCACATATACCGCTTGCATTGCTTCGCGGTACTCACAGCCGTCCACAACAGGTCGCCGGCCTTCGTATTCTTCTAGCGTCCTCAAAATAGGTCCGAGCCGATGTATTGCGTTTCGGCCCTTCCAGGGGCGAGCGGTATGAGCACGTTCGCCTTCGTACAACGCTTTAACTCTGAGCGTTCCTTGACAACCTGCTTCGATAGCGGCAGACGTCGGTTCCCCCAGAAGCGCCACGTCACCGTCAACAAGCTGGGGATGGGTTTCAAATAGCTGTCTCAGCCCGTTGTGTTGGGCTGCAACTTCTTCGCAAGGATAGAAGACGAACGTGACGTCAACTGCTGGGTCTTCGACTGTGAGAGCAGTCGCCAACTGAGCTGCGAGTCCCCCTTTCATATCGCAGGCACCTAGGCCATAGAGCCGGTCACCCTCAATGCGGGCTTGCTGATTTCCGTTGGCAGGGACAGTGTCGAGATGACCGGCGATCACTATGCGATGTTCGTTGTTTAGTTCAGATCGTGCAATGACGTTGTCACCTACTCGATCTACTGCGAGGTTCGAAGTATCTCTCAACCGTCTCTCAAATAGGTCAGCTAGAGCCGTCTCTTCATGACTTTCTGATGGGATGTCGACTAGCTCTGCGGCGAGGTCAAGGAGATCAATCACTACTCCAAGGGTACGGTTTGATGCTCGAGTGACCTAGCTCATACCTAATCGTTGTTCCAACAACTGAATTCGTTCGTCACTTTGAACTGCGGCTATACGAACATACCCGTCGCCAAGGGATCCGTAGAACTCTCCAGGTGATGCCAATAAACCAATGTCCTTTAAAAGTCGTTCTACGAAGGCCCAGGCATTGCCGTTGGGCGCTGGGACCCATAGATAGAAACCTCCTCGAGGCAACGGAGTTTCTACTCCCATGTTGGCCATGATGTTTGACAAACGATTGAGTCGGTTCCAATAAATCTCGCGCTGCTGTTCTACGTGGTCTTGGTCTGACAGGGCAGCGACTGCAGCTGCTTGCGCCGGGCCTGGAACCATGAATCCGGCGTGTTTGCGGACTTCCCGTAAATAATCAACTATGTCTGGGTCGCCCGCATAGAACCCGGCTCTAAGGCCAGCGAGATTTGAGCGTTTCGACAAAGAATGCACTGAAACGACGCCTTGGGTGCCTGATGACAGGATGGTTCGGGGCGAACCATCCCAAGTAAATTCGCAATAACATTCGTCACTGAAGACTGGGATTTGATTAGTTCGTCCCCATGTTGCTACGGCATCTAGATCATCTAAGCCGCCAGCAGGATTTCCTGGGGTATTGACCCATAGAAGAAGAGCTCGAGCTCGATCTTCTTCTGAAATTGCTTCGAGCTGAATTGACCAGGTTTCATCTACCGGGACAGCTACTGATCGACATCCGGCGAGAGTGGCCCCCATCTCATAACTCGGATAGCTAACCGCTGGGTACAGGACTGTGTCCCGATTGGGATCGCGTAATTTCATCCAATGAGGAAGACCAGCCACGAATTCTTTTGTTCCTACTGCTGCGGCAACTTCAGTAGCGGGGTCGACCTTGCAGCCGAAGCGGATCAGTGTCCAAGAAGCAATCTCTTCTCTGAAAGCCTGGGTTCCAATCGAGGGTGGGTAGCTACGTTCCATGTCAGAGTTAGCTAACGCTTTGACAACCTGCTGGGGTGGAGCGTCAATCGGGGTACCTATCGAACAGTCGACTATTCCGCCTTCGTGATGGCTGGCGAGTGGTTTTAGTTCGTCGAGCCGGTCATAGGGGTAAGGAGGTGGCGTGAAGCCTTCTTCGTCTCTCATCTCGTTTCCTCGGAACTAGTTACATCGATGAATTCGGCTAGGAGATCCTGAGAAATTTCATCTAGCCGAGCTTGGATTCTGGCCCCATCTTCCTCGTGTTGTTCCAGTAGGACTTCACCCTCGCGGTGGACCGCTGCAATAACATCACCGCGACTCCATGGGATTAGTAAGTCAACTACCTCGGTCAAGCTTCGCAGGCGATCGCCAATGGAAGAAAGAAGCTGTTCTAGGCCTTCACCGGTGCGCGCTGACAGACCAAGGGAACCTTCATGTCGGTGAAGTAAATGCTGCAAACCTTCATCTTTTACTTGATCCGATTTGTTGAAAGCGATCAGTTCAGGTACGTCTCCAGCTCCGATTTCCCTTAACACTGAACGGACCGCCGTCATTTGGCCTTCCGGGTCGGGTCCAGCGCCGTCAACTACATGGAGAAGTAAATCTGCTTCGGCCACTTCTTCGAGCGTAGATTTAAACGCTTCGACTAGGCCTGTTGGCAGTTTCTGGATGAAACCAACGGTGTCGGTCATTAATACGGTTTCCCCGCCAGGGAGTTGTAGGCGGCGCGTCGTGGCGTCCAGAGTTGCAAAAAGTCGATCTTCTACGAGCACCCCAGCTCCTGTAAGACGATTGAGCAGTGTTGATTTTCCGGCGTTGGTGTACCCAACAATGGCCACCGTGTGAAAGCGGGAACGTCGTCGCGATTTCCGTTGATTTTTTCTTGTTCGCCTTAAACCGGATAGGTCTTTTTCTAGTTTCGCCAACCGTCGTTGAATTCTTCGTCGATCTACTTCGAGTTGGGTTTCGCCTGGTCCTCGCGTTCCGATACCACCACCCTGTTGGCTCAGCTGATTTCCTCTGCCGCGTAACCGCGGCAAGTGGTATTTGAGTTGAGCTAACTCAACTTGGGCCTTTCCTTCAAGGGTTGTCGCGTTTTGAGCAAAGATGTCGAGGATCACAGCCGTTCGGTCCAGCGCTGTTCGTTTAAGGATCTTCTCCAGGTTGAATTGCTGGGCTGGACTTAGTTCGTCGTCAAATACGACAGTGTCAGCGTCTACTCCGTCTGATGTTTCTTGAATTTCAGTTGCCTTGCCTTTTCCAACGTATGTAGCCGGGTCTGGGGCTTCTCGCTTTTGAATAACTCGGTCCACCGGGTCCGCACCAGCAGTATCAACCAGTTGAGCGAGTTCGTTGAGGTTGGCGTCTACTTGATCGTCTGAAGCACCTGGGAACTGAACGCCGACCAACACAATCTGCTCCCTAAAGGAGCGATCGATCAGGCCTGTCGTTTCGCCAGCAAATTCTCCGAAACCTCCGCGATGGGTGGCCTCGTCAGTCGGGTCATCGAAAGAATTTGTCATACGGAAATTTCGATAGCTCCAACATATTCGGCAGGTCCGATCAATATTGGTTCTTCAGCTACTAGAACTTGAACCGATCCGCCTGGCATTTGGACCTGTACTTCTTGATCTACGAGGCCCCATTGGTGAGCTCGAACTGCCGCTGCTGTCGCTCCGGTGCCACACGCTTGGCTTACCCCCACTCCCCGTTCCCAAACCACCATGTCGATACTGCTTGAGTCCTTATCGCTTACAGAGATCCACTCGATGTTGATTCCATCCGGGTAGAAACCTTCGTATCGAGCACCCAAATCTGCCATATCGATGGCCGAGTGGTCATCTACCACCACTACCAGGTGTGGGTTGCCAAGATCAGCGGTACCCGATAGCGAATCCCCGAGATCTTTAGCTATGTCGTCATGGACTCCTGGACCGGGTCCTACTGCTCCCATTCCAACAGTAATTTGTGCCTTGGGGCCATCTCCGTCTATCGCAACGCGCCGTAGTCCGCTAGCTGTGTCGATCTCAAGAGACACGGGACCGGTGTTGTTCGCCATTGCATAAGCCTGGGCAAGGCATCTGATTCCGTTACCACTCATCTCAGCAAAAGACCCATCTGAGTTGTGGAGCACCATGGAAAGGTCTGCGCCGTTGCTGCCTGGGAGGCCCAGTATCAAACCATCTGCCCCGACACCGGTGCGGCGATCACATATTTGACTAACAAGTTCGCTGATTCCATCTGGTTCTTCACGCGTCAAGCAGATAAGAAAATCGTTCCCTAGACCGTGGTGTTTCGTTAGCTGCATAGAAAGCTCCTACACCATTGTCACAGTTCTTGGCCCTATTCCTACGACGAAATTTCATTAATGACTGTGTCGAGTTGGTCAGTGGGTACCCATTCCACGCGAGGGTCACGCTTAAACCAGCGTTGCTGACGTCTCGCGAAGCGTTTCGTCCGTTGAATTGCCAAATCAAGAGCATCGACAAACGACACGTCTCCACGAATATGGGCCAACAACTCCTTATATCCAAGTGCTTGTCCCGCTGTCGCAGAGAGCTCGCTTTTTGCTAATGCGCGAACCTCTTCTAAGAAACCAGCTGCAATCTGATCCTCGTAACGCCGCTGTATTCGCTCATCTAGCTCGCTACGGTCAATTTCGATGCCGATAATTCGATAAGGCACGTCGGGATAGCTATCTAAACCTGGACCAAAAGATGAGAAAGGTTCGCCGGTGCCAATTGACACTTCTAGTGCCCGAATTATTCGACGACGGTTCGTGTTCTCCATCCGGGCCGCACCGACCGGGTCGAGTTCTTTTAGTCGTTGGTGGAGCGTCTGAGTGTCCTGCTCCTTTTCTAGTTGCGACGCTATTTGGCTGAACCGTGGAGGAGGGGTCAGTCGATCAACAATCGCTCGCACATAGAGCCCCGTGCCTCCGACAAGCACTGGGACACCATCTCGTTCCTCAATGTCTCTCCGAACGGAGTCATGAGCTTGCTGAAAGTCGACAAGGGTGAAAGGTTCACTGGGTTCAACTAAGTCAATTAAGTGGTGAGGAGTTTCAAGTTGCTCTTCAATGGTGGGCTTAGCTGTACCGATATTCATCTTGCGGTACACCTGCATGGAGTCAACCGATAACAACTCAACCCCACTGACCCGTCGAGCGATTTCTAACGCGAACGCGGATTTGCCACAAGCAGTTGGCCCTACGACAACTATGGGGCTCTGTTGCAGCTGCACACGTGTAGTCAGGAAGACACCACCGGTATTCGGGTTCGATGTTTCGCCGGCGCAGTTACTTCGAGAAGTTCGCCTACTAGGTTGAAGGTGCGGGCTTCGGTTACTCGGACTTGGGCATAAGAACCGGGTCGAATCTTTTGCTGGGCAGGGAAGTGAACTAAGCGATTATGGCGAGTACGCCCCGTCAACATTTCACTATCGCGTTTCGACTGCCCTTCAACGATCACTTCTTCGTCGTGACCGATTCTCAACTCATTGCCCTTGAGGCTCGTTCTTTCGATGACCCGCCGGAGACGTTCCATACGTTCCGCCGAAATCTTCGCTGGAACCGAATACTGCACTAGCTCCGCTGCTTCAGTACCCGGTCGTGGTGAATATACGAAGGTATATGCATTATCGAATTTGACCTCAGCAGCTACTTCTAGGGTTCTTTCGAAATCGAGATCAGTTTCTCCGGGGAATCCCACGATGATGTCGGTACTTAAAGCCAGGTCTGGTATCTGCCGCCTGGCTGCATCTACTTTTTCGATGTACCTATCGGCGGTGTACCCGCGATGCATCGCTGACAGGACATCGTCGCTCCCAGATTGCAGTGGTAGATGAAGATGTTCACAAACTTCTGGAACCTGAGCCATCGCGGCGATGGTTTCGGGACGAAGGTCCTTTGGGTGCGGACTGGTGTACCGCACTCTCCGAATTCCATTTACCTCAGCTACAGAGCAAAGTAGGTCAGAAAATAGTGGCCGAGCTGTGTGGGGTCCACTCACCCAGGCTTCACCGACCAGTTCACTCGCCTCGGCCGATACTTCAGTGCCGCGAAGTTGGAGGGTGAGATCTCGGCCATAGCTGTTGACATTTTGACCAAGCAAGGTGACTTCAGTTACCCCGGCTATCGCTAATTGTTCGACTTCACTTATAAGTTCGTTGTACGGCCGAGATATCTCTTTACCGCGAACGGATGGGACGATGCAGAATGCACACGAGTTGTCGCACCCAATTTGGATGGTTACCCAAGCAGCATGATTTGCGTCTCGCTTAACAGGCAAGGCGGAAGGAAATGATTCTGATTCCTCAATGATTTCGGTAATAGGGCCACTAATGCGGGCCTGGCCTAATAGATCAGTTGCCCGTCCAACATTGTGTGTTCCAAAAACCACGTCTACATGGGGGGCTCTCTCTTGGATGCCGTCACGGTCTTTTTGAGCTAAGCAGCCTCCAACAGCTATCTGGAGATCCGGTCGTTCTTCTTTCAGTTTCTTGAGGTTCCCAAGTTGGCCGTACAGCTTGTTATCCGCGTTCTCCCTAATGCAGCACGTATTCAGAACAATGACATCGGCGTCATCGAAAGATTCAGTCTGCTCTAGGCCCTCCACCTCAAGCAGGCCGGCGATGCGTTCCGAATCATGTTCGTTCATCTGACACCCATAGGTGCGTACTACATACCTGCGGTTCACGTTTATTAGGTTATTGGGCGAAATCCGTTGTTATGGGGTCGAAGATGCCTGACCTGGTAGCAGTCGCGCTAACGGTGGGTGAACACAAAATGGTCTGCCATGTTGTCTCGAATTTCAGACATGTGACCTAGGTACTGTTTCATTGTCCCGTTGTAATTACCGTCCTGACGGCGATTATCGGCTCCTTCAAAGTTGTAGTAGCCGGGGGTGCAATCACGATTCCTATTGGTTTTCCCGCGATGCGCGATCACTTCTTGCACCCATTGCTCTTCGGCTTGGTGAGTGCAATCGAGGCTGTGTATATCGTTTTGTCGAACAAAATCGATGCACTCAGCTATATGTTCCCCTTGGCTGTTCAGTACATCCGTCAGATTGAATGCAAAGAAGGCCTGATATCCGCCCATGATGAAGAGGTTGGGGTAGCCCTGTGAATGTATGCCAAGCAAGGTCCGAATACCGTCAGAATATTTAGCGTTGAGGTCGAGTCCTTCTTCGCCGATGATCTGGTTATAGATACCCGTTTGTTGCACTTCAAAGCCGGTCGCATAAATCAAAACATCAAGTTCGTATTGCACACCGTCGAAGACAGGTCCGTCTTCGTTGATTTGAGTTATGCCTTGGCCTTCGGTGTCGACGAGTGTGACATTGGGTCGATTGAAGGTGGGTAAATACTCGTTGTGAAAGCACGGCCGTTTACACATGAGCATGTACCAAGGTTTCAAAGATTCTGCCGTAGCGGGGTCTTCGACGATTTCGTCGATCCGGTTGTGGATTCGCATCATGGCATCGATGTTGGCGTTTTCTTGGCGACGAACTTTTTCTTCGCGAGACATTGCTGCCCTTCTCGCCTTCACAGCATCTGAAACTCGCGGTCCTTCAATTGCTCGCGAACGACGTGCCGCCTGCCAACCTGGTTCTAAGGTCTCTGCCCACTCTGGATCAGTTTCCCAATCATCTCTCACATCGATAGAAGATGGGGTGCGTTGGAAAACGTGAAGCTCTTTCGCTGCTTTCCCCAACTCCGGTATTGCTTGAACTGCGCTAGCTCCGGTGCCAATTATTCCTACTCGTTTGTCTCTGAGATTTTCGAGGTTCGATCCCGTGTATTGATAATCCCATCGTGAGGTGTGAAAAGAGTGGCCGGCGAATTGTTCGACACCTTCGATCTTCGCGAGCCTTGGCTTGGAGAGCGTGCCATTGGCGCACACGACGAAACGAGCTCTCATAGTGTCGCCTTGGTCAGTTTCTACCACCCACGTCTCTGACTCTTCATCCCAGACCGTAGAAGTGACCGTCGTTCCAAAGACGGCGAGGTCATACAGGTCGAAGCGTTCTGCGATCATCTTGCAGTACTCGTATATCTCTTGACCTCCGGCGTAATGGCGACTCGGAACATATCCTGTCTCGTCTAATAACGGCAGGTAGTCGTAGGCAACAACGTCACAGGCAACTCCCGGGTAGCGGTTCCAATACCAGGTCCCTCCAACATCAGCGCCACGTTCAACGATCCGTATGCTTTCCACACCCTTTTCTCTTAGTCGAGCAGAAGTGAGTAAGGCTGAGAAGCCCCCACCGATAAACAAGACCTCCACCGAGTCATTGAGAGCTTCTCTGTCTTTAACCTGGTGGCCGTAGGGATCGACTGCGTATTTCGCTAAATCACCACTCAAATCAGAGGTGTAGTTATCTGTACCGGGTGGCCGATACCCCAACCTGAGGTCTCGTTCGGAGGCAAACTTGTCTTTGACCTGTTCGTAATATTCCTGAGGCGGTCGTTCTGCACCGTCACGTGTGTAGTCAAAGTTGAATATATTTTGCGGCTTCTCTTGCTTGTCGGCCATCACACTCATTCCTGGACGAGTTCGAGTTCATACAAAGCTATAGCGTTAGATGGCCTCGTGATGGCTCAACAGACACAAATGCTCAGCACCGGTCTATCAACACATCACCAGATATTATTTTCAACTTTTCAGCAGATAGATCTGCGATGACTATTCATCAACGGCGTCAACGACTTCTTCAACCTCAACTTCGGTATCAGCTACTTCGACTTCAGCTTCGACTTCTCCAATGCCAAGCTGAGACCTAATCCGGCCGTCAATTTCAACCATTACCTCTGGGTTGTCCGTCAAGAACTGCTTGGCGTTTTCACGACCCTGTCCAAGTTGCTCGCCTTCGTAGGTATACCAAGCACCTGATTTCTTGACGATTCCTTGTTCTACTCCGACATCAACGAGTGAACCCTCACGGCTAATGCCTTTGCCGTACATGATGTCAAATTCAGCTTGTCTAAACGGAGGAGCAACTTTGTTCTTAACAACTTTGATACGTGTCCGTCCACCTGTTATTTCGCCATCAGACTTGATCGCCTCAATCCGACGGATATCTATTCGAATCGACGAATAGAACTTCAAAGCCCGCCCACCCGGTGTCGTCTCAGGACTACCGAACATGACACCGATCTTTTCTCTCAGCTGGTTGATAAAGATGACGATGGTCTTGGTTTTGTTCAGATTGGCAGTGAGTTTGCGTAAAGCTTGCGACATCAGACGAGCTTGTAAGCCGACGTGAGTGTCTCCCATTTCACCTTCAATTTCAGCCCGCGGCGTCAAAGCAGCTACTGAGTCAATTACGACGACATCTATCGCCCCAGAACGAATAAGCATGTCGGTGATTTCAAGCGCCTGCTCACCGGTATCAGGCTGCGAGATAAGTAATTCGTCAACGTCAACGCCAATGTTTCTGGCATAGTCAGGATCCATGGCGTGTTCAGCGTCTATATAAGCGCAGGTTCCGCCAGTACGTTGAGCTTCCGCCACGACATGCATCGCCAAAGTAGATTTTCCTGATGCTTCAGGGCCATAAACCTCGACAACTCGACCTCGCGGAAGACCACCGATACCAAGAGCCATGTCGATTGCCAAACTGCCTGACGACACAGCTTCAACTTTCATTTGGCCTCGTTCACCCATCTTCATAACAGCGCCTTCGCCAAATTGACGCTCAATCTGTGACAGTGCCATATCGAGTGCTTTTTCTCGTTCCACGCTGCTGGTCCTCCTCGGACGTATCTTTGGCTTCACTTGAAGCCAACTTTGGTTGACGGGCAGATACTTAGCCCTGTTGGTGGAAACCGTACGGTCAGGGTCAGACCCTGAAATTGTGCGGACAGAATTAAGGTACATCCGAACACCTGTTCGGGCAAGTATCGAACGAATGTTCTATAACGCGCTATGTCGAGCATTCACTCGACGAAACCGCGAGACTCTCTAGATGAGCAGTTATATAGCCGATGAAGAATTCGAATTTCTGAAGATCGAACGTACAAATGGGGTGGTGTTCGTAACTATCGACGCTCCCCCGATGAACGTCATGACCCCCTCCTTGTTTCGAGAGCTAGCGAAATTTGGGGCTCAAGTATCCGAAGA
>MPLU02280601.1_pt1 | contig 35777 bp, 46 predicted proteins | sample 1617381 | NCBI WGS metagenome assembly MPLU02 (sample SAMN05944801, study PRJNA350692) | marine metagenome | biome: marine; feature: ODZ; material: water; isolation source: 90 m water sample filtered on 0.2 um supor filter | place: Pacific Ocean | collected 2012-04-08 | depth 90m m
ACCTGATCAAGCGCGCCATCGAGGAGACCAAGCCCAGCCCGCGGCTGCACTACATCAGTCCGACCTACCGCCAGAGCAAGCTAGTGACGTGGGACTACCTCCGCTCGTTCACCAGCGCCATCCCCGGCACGAAGTACCACGAAACGGAACTGAGGTGCGACCTGCCCAACGGCGCGCGAATTACGCTGCTGGGATCGGAAAACCTTGCCGGCCTGCGCGGCATTTACAGCGACTTTTGTGTCATCGACGAGGTGGCCAACTGCCCAGAAAGCCTGTTTCCAGAGATAATCAGGCCAAGTTTGAGCGACCGCAAGGGCGGCGCGTGCTTTATCGGCACGCCGCAGGGCCACAACTATTTTCACGACCTTTGGGAGGCCGCTGCCAGCACCAAGGGCTGGGCGCGGGCGATGTACAAGGCCAGCGAGACCGGCATTGTCGACGACGACGAGCTGGAGGCCGCTCGCGCGACCATGACCGCCGATCAGTACAACCAGGAATTTGAATGCTCCTGGGTGGCGAACGTACCCGGCTCGGTGTTTGGCAAGGAGCTGCAGGACGCCGACGACGCCGGGCGGATCACGACCGTTCCATGCCTCGAAGACCACCGCGTCGATACTTACTGGGACTTAGGGATGCACGACTACACCGCGATCTGGTTCGTGCAGAACGTCGGCCGCGGCACCGTGCATATTGTCGACTTCTACCAGAACCAGGGCGAAGGGCTGCCGCACTACGCCCGCGTCCTCGACGAAAAGGGCTATCTCTACGGCAGCCACTACGGGCCGCACGACCTGGAGGTGCGCGAGCTTGGCACCGGCAAGAGCCGGCGTGAGGCGGCGCACAATCTCGGCCTGACCTTCCGCGTCGTGCCGCGCCTGCCGGTCGAGGACGGCATCCACGCCGCGCGGCTGCTGATTCCGCGCTGCTACTTCGATCGCGACAATTGCCGCGAGGGCTTGGAAGCCCTGCGCCACTATCACCGTAAATATAATGAGCATACGAGGAAATTTCGCGACCAGCCGGTCCACGATTGGTCAAGCCACGCCGCCGATGCGTTTCGCACCGCCGCGGTCGGCCTTGAAGGCACACGCATGAGCACCGGCCGTGCGCCGCAACGTGACGCCGAGATGGCGTACAACCCCTACGAATATGGAGCCGCATGATGGGTTTCTTTTCTGCACCGAGTCCACCACCGCCACCGCCTGTGCCGCCGGTCCCGCCTGATCCGCCGATCAAGCCGAAGGACACTAAGGCCACCGAGCGCGTCGAGCGCACGCGGCGCAACAAGCGCGGCTTGCGTCAGGCCAACGTCACGGGTGGCCTGCTGACCACGGCGCCGACAACCAAGAAAACCTTGCTGGGCCAATAAATTGGACGATCCCCGCGCATCGGCGCTGCTGAAACGATACACCACGCTGCAGTCGCAGCGCAGTCACTGGGAATCGCACTGGCAGGAAATCGGCGACTACATCTGCCCGCGCAAGGCGGATATCACGAAGAAGCGTTCGGGCGGCGCCAAGCGCACCGAGCTGCTGTTCGACGGCACGGCGATCCACGCCGCCGAGCTGATGTCGGCCAGCCTGCACGGTATGTTGACCAACGCCGCTACACCGTGGTTCGACCTGCGCTACGAAAACAACGAGCTGAACGGTGACGACGAGGCCAAGGAGTGGCTGGAGGGCGCCACCGACGTCATGTACCAGCACCTGGCGCGGTCGAACTTCCAGGAGCAGATTCACGAGCTATATTCCGACCTCGTGACGTTCGGCACCGCGGTCATGTTCATCGAGAATGACGAGAACGACGGTTTCCGCTTCAGCACCCGCCACATTGCCGAGTGCTTCGTCTCGGAGAACGAGCAGGGGCGTGTCGACACGGTCTTTCGCAAGTACAAGACCACGGCACGCGCCGCCGTGCAGCAATTCGGAAAGGCAAAGGTCACACAGCGCATAGAGAAATTGGAAACTGATGACCCTTACGCCGAAATCGAACTGCTGCACATTGTCATGCCGCGCGAGGATCGCGATCGGCGCAAGAAGAACACGCGGAACAAACCGTTTGCCAGCCTACATATTGACCCCGACGAGAAGGCGGTGCTCGGCGAGAGTGGGTACGACGAGTTCCCCTACTGTGTGCCGCGGTTTCTGAAAGCCTCGTTCGAGATCGGCTACGGGCGGTCGCCGGCAATGACGGCGCTGCCTGACACGAAAATGGTCAACAAAATGTCCGAGGTGGTCATTCGCGCGGCGCAGTTACAGATTCACCCGCCGCTGATGGTGCCTGACGACGGCTTTATGCTGCCGGTGCGCACCACGCCGGGCGGTCTGAACTTCTACCGCTCGGGAACGCGCGACCGCATCGAACCGCTGAACATCGGCGCCAACAACCCGCTCGGCGAGGTGCAGCTCGAACAGAGACGCACGGCCATCCGCGCCGCGTTCTACGTCGACCAGTTGATCCTGGGCCAGGGGCCGCAGATGACGGCTACGGAAGTCATCCAGCGCACCGAGGAAAAGATGCGCCTCCTCGGCCCGGTTCTCGGACGCCTCCAGGCCGAGCTGCTTCAGCCGCTCATCGGCCGTTGTTTCGCCATCCTGGCCAGGCAGAAGGCGTTTGCCGCCGCGCCGGCCATGCTGAGCGAGGGCAACATCGACATCGAGTACGTCAGCCCGCTGGCGAAGGCGCAGCGCACCGGCGACGTGCAGGGAATCCTGCAAATGATCGAGTTCCTGATGCCGCTGATGCAGCTCGACCAGGGCGTGGCCGACTACCTCGACACCGACGGCCTTGCCAAGCATATCATCAAGATAACCGGCACGCCGGCAGTGGTGGTGCGCGGCGATGGCGAGGTGGCCGGCATCCGCGCCAACCGGGCGCAGGCCATGCAGGCCGAGGCCGAAATGGCGGCTGCACAGCAGATGGCGGGCGCGGCGGGCGCCGCTGCGCCGGCCCTGCGCGCGGTTGACGAGACCGAGCTAGGTCAGCAGATCGTTGAGGGTGTCGCATGACGCCGAAGGAACTGCGCCAGACCTACCGCGCGGTGCTGATGAGCGAGGACGGCGAGAAGGTGATCGAAGACCTGAGCGCCCGGTTCGGGCTTTACACGTCCAGCTTCACGCCGAACTCGGACGAGACGGCTTTCCGAGAAGGCCAGCGCGATGTCGTGCTGTTTCTTCTCTCGATGACCAAGGATCAGAAACCAAAGGAGTGATAAAATATGTCTGACGAACAGGTAGCGGAAGCTCCGGCAGACGCCGGGGAAGCACCGTCTGGAGACACAGACTGGCGGGCAGAACTGTCGCCGGAACTTTCAACCGACCCGTCGTTGCAGCATATCGGCAGCGTCGAGGCGATGGCGAAAAGCTACATCAACGCCCAGAAGATGGTCGGCGCCGAAAAGCTGGCGATCCCCGGCACCTGGGCCACTGACGAAGACTGGGACTTGGTCTACAACAAGCTGGGCCGGCCTGCCGCTGCCGGCGACTACGATCTGGGCGAGGCCGAGGGCGAGCTGACGGACTGGTTCCGCGATGCGGCGCATAAATCCGGCTTGTCGGACAAGCAGGCCGCGGCCCTCGCGACGGCATACGACGAGTTCGCCAACCAAGCCGGCGTCATGTCCGAAGAGGCGATGAAAACCGCTCGCGCCGACGTCGAGACCGAGCTGCGCAAGGAGTACGGTGGCGCTTACGACGACAAGATGGCTCGCGCCAACGAACTGCTCAAGGAGTTCGAGGCGCCTGACCTGACCGAAATCAAGCTCGCCGACGGCACTCAGCTCGGCGACAATCCCGACCTGGTACGCCTGATGGTCAACATCAGCGACTATGTCGCAGAGCAGATCAGCGAGGACGGCCTTGCCGGCCGCAATAGCCGGCCAGGCGTCACCGACGAAGACTTACAATCGCGCGTTTCCGAGATGACGGCGAAGAACTCGCCGTACTGGCAGAAAATGCACCCTGACCACGACCGCGTGGTCAACGAGGTGCTGCGGCTGCGGGAGCAGATCGCCGGATAGCGCGACGACCGAAAAACCCGCGGACAAGCCCACGCGCCCCGCGGCGCAAGCCTGTGAGACGGGCCGATTAGCTGCCGTTAGCAGCAGTAGGCCGGTCGCAAGACCGATTACCCGCGCAACCGACCAAATAACTGTAGGAGCATGAGTATGAGTACTCAAGTCACTACGGCGTTTGTGAACCAATTTTCATCGAACGTCGCAATGCTCTCGCAGCAAATGGGAAGTTTGCTGCGAGGGGCCGTTGACAGCGAAAGCGTCACCGGCGAAAAGGCTTTCTTCGACCAAGTCGGAGAAGCAGCGGCAGTTGCGAGAACGTCGAGGCACGGGGACACGCCCCTCGTCGAGACACCTCACAGCCGCCGAATGGTTAGCCTGACAACGTATGAATGGGCCGACCTTATAGACGATGCTGACAAAGTCCGAATGCTAATCGACCCCACGTCTTCGTATGCCCGTGCGGCTGCGGCGGCGATCGGTCGTGCAATGGACGACACCATCATCGCCGCGTTCGGCAGCGCCGCATCGACTGGCAAGACGGGTTCGACTTCTACGTCGTTCGCGGCCGGCCAGCAGATTGCGCATGGCTCTGGCGGACTGACGATTGCCAAGCTAGTAACAGCGAAGAAGCTGCTTGACGCTCAGAGCGTTGATCCCAGCCTCAAGCGTTACATCGTGGTATCGCCAGAGCAGATCGAAGATTTGCTCAACAACACGACTGTCACGTCCAGTGATTTTAATACGGTAAACGCTTTGCCTATCTGATCGGCGACGGTCAGACGAAACCTGGTCAAATTCGGGGAACCCTGTCGAATGGCAATCCCGAGCCAAGCCCTGCTAGAGCTGGGAAGGTGTAGAGACTTGACGGCCAGCATCTCCATGAGATGAAGAGAAAGTCCAGCGCACAAACAGCGAAGGCTGGCGGCGAAAGCCGTAGTGTGACGAAAGGCACTGGTGCAAGGTGACATCAACACGTTTGTCGGCTTCGAGTTTATCACGTCGAACCGGCTGCTAGACGACGGCACGTCTCGCCTTTGCTACGCATGGGCTCAGGACGGCATGAAGCTGGCAGTGGGCAAGGACGTGATGGCCCGCATCGACGAACGCAGCGACAAGTCCTACTCAACGCAGGTCTATTACTGCGCTACATTCGGGGCGACCCGCATGGAAGAGGACAAACTCGTTGAAATCGCGTGTAACGAGTAGGGGGCTAGATTATGGCTAATGTAAACCAGACCCTCGCCAGCAACTACGTTGCTTCTCCTCCCACGCACAGCCCGGCGTACCAGCTCCACGGCTCGATGCGTGTCGCTTGCGGCACAATCGCGCTAGGGTCCGGTGACCTGTCTAGTTCGGACACGGTCATGCTCGCGCCGATTCCGACCAATGCCGCGATCATCAGCATTAAGTTGTTCAATGATGACCTCGACAGCGGTACTACCAACACTTGCGACGTCGGTCTCTGGACCGCAGTCAGTTCGCCAGCGGCGAAAGACGATGACTGCTATGCGTCGGCGATTACGGACCTTCGTGGTGCCGTGACCACCGGCACCGAGGTAGCCTTCGAGGCGAGGAACGTGAATCTCATGGGGCAGCGCGTTTGGGAAGACGCTGGCGACAGCACCGACCCAGGCGGCCACTACTTCGTGGGGCTAATCTTCGACGCGGCCGGCGATACCGCCGGCGATCTTTCGTATGTGATTACCTACGTCGTCGACTAAGTGATCGCAGTCTAAGTGAGTGGGGGCTTCGGCTCCCACTCTTTTTGAGGGTATGAGATGGCATCAGACGTCGATATTTGCAACTCGGCGCTAAACATGATCGGCGCGAGCAACATCATCTCGCTGACTGAGGACAGCCGCGCCGCGCGCGTCTGCAACCAGCGGTATGCGTTCGTGCGTGACGCCGTGTTCCGCGCGCACCCGTGGAACTGCCTGGTCACACGCACCAGCCTTGCCGCGGACAGCGACACGCCAGCGTTTGAATTTGACTACCAGCACACATTGCCGGCCGCCCCTTATTGCCTGCGCGTCCTGCGACCGCAAGACCCTGACACGGTGTTTCGCGTCGAGGGGCGCAAGATTATTTCTTCGACGACGCCGTTCAAGATGATTTACATCGCGCGCGTCACCGATCCGGCAGAGTACGACCTGTTATTGATCGAGGCTATCGCCGCGCGTTTGGCAGCCGACATCAGCTACGCGCTGGTCAACAGCGCCAGCCTGTCACAGATGCTGCTCGCGGTATACGACAGCAAGCTGTCCGAAGCGCGTTTTGTTGACGCCACTGAAGGCACGCCGGACAACGTGGTCAACATCGACCGCGCGAGCTATAGCGAGAGCGACATCCTTATCTCTGCGAGGTTCTAGTGCCGAAAGTTAGCAAAGCATTTGCGAACTTTACGGCTGGCGAGGTCACGCCCAAGCTCTACGGCCGCACTGACATCTCGAAGTACGATAACGGCGCCGAGACGGTCGAAAACTTTCTGGTGCAGCCGCATGGCGGTCTGCTGCGCCGGCCCGGCACGCGCTTCGTAGCCGAGGTCAAGAGCAGCGACGATGCGGTGCGCCTGGTGCCGTTCGAGTACAACGTCGAGCAGGCATATGTGCTGGAATTTGGGCCGCTCTATTTCCGCATCTACAAGGATGGCGGTCAGGTTACGTCCGGCGGCAACGCGGTCGAGGTGACGACGGTCTACCCGGCCGTGGACCTCGACGGACTCAAGTTCGCGCAGGCGGCAGACACCATGTACGTCGTCTCGCCGAACCATCCGATTTATAAAATTACGCGCACCAGCCACACGGCCTGGACGATCACCGAAGTGGTCACCTCGCGCGGCCCGATGCTCGACGAGAACGCAACGACCACGACGCTGACGCCGGATAGCCGCGACGGCACCGTGCAGCTAACGGCCAGCGCGAGTACGTTTGTCAGCACCGACGTCGGCCGGCTGGTCAAGGTCTTCGAGGGCTACGTCAGGATCGCCACATTTACGTCGGCGACGGTGGTCAGCGGCGCTGCACAGGAGCTGGAGGACGGCCGCTCGGAAATCCTGCCGTCGTATGTTGCCGACACGATCTCGTTTCACGAAGGCGACCCGGATAGCACCGCTCTGGAGCACAACGACCGCATCGAGGACTCCGCTGCCGCCTTCATCGATGAGGGCTTCGAGAGCGGTCAGACGATCATCATCAGCGGCTCGACCTCAAACAACTCGACGGCGGGCTTCCTGATCGTCGACGTGACCGATAGCGTCCTAACGCTGGCGCCCGGTGCTGATCTGACGACCGAGACGGCCGACACCGGCCACACGATCCAGGGCAAGCTGGAGGCCACCGACAAGTGGTCGCTGGGCGCGTTCTCCGACACCACTGGATACCCGCGCGCCGTGGCTTTCTATGAGCAGCGCCTGGTCTTCGCCGGCACCGACAACCAGCCGCAAACGCTTTTCTTCAGCCAGGGCGGTGACTTCGAGAACTTCGAGGGTGGCACCGAAGCCGACGACGGCATGGTCTACACCATCGGCTCGAATCAAGTAAATGTCATCCGCTTCCTGGCCTCGACCCGCAACCTGGTTTGCGGCACGTCTGGTGGCGAGTTTGCGGTGCGCGCGGGCGGCACCGACGAGGCCATCACGCCGACCAACATTCAGATCAAACAGCAAACTGCGCACGGCGCCGCGGACATCCAGCCTGTCCAGGCCGGCAACGCCATTCTGTTCGTGCAGCGCGCCAAGAGAAAAGTGCTGGAGCTTCAGTATAATTTCGACGCAGACGGCTATGTTGCGCCCGACGTCGCCTTGATCTCGGAGCACATTACCGAACACGGTCTCGACGAGCTGGCGTTCCAGCAGGAGCCGGACTCGATCTTGTGGAGCGTGCGTGGCGACGGCCAGCTCGCCTGCATGACCTACAAGCGCGAGGAGAAGGTCATCGGCTGGACGCGGCAGATTGTCGGCGGCAGCTTTGACGGCGGCAGCGCAGTCGTCGAGAATATCGCCACGATCCCAGGCGATCTTGACGAGGATCAAGTCTGGGTGGTTGTGCGGCGAACCATAAACGGCGCAACGAAACGCTATATTGAGTACATACGCGACTTTGACTTTGGCACCGACGTAACCGACGCGCGGTTTGTCGATAGCTCACTGACGTACACAGGCGAAACGTCCACGCTGAACGGCGCGATCACCAGCAGCGCAACCACTATTGCCCTGGCCGACGCGTCTGCCTTTGCCAGTTCCGGCGCCATCAAAATTGGCACCGAGGTGATCACCCACACCGGCAAAAGCACCAACGACCTGACCGGCTGCACCCGTAGCGTCGTGGGCGCCGCAGCCGCCCACAGCAGCGGTGCCACGGTGACCCAGGCGGCGCTGACACTGTCCGGTCTCACCCACCTCGAAGGCGAGACTGTCAGCATACTCGGCGACGGTTCCGTACACCCCGACAAGACGGTGTCGTCGGGCGCGGTGACCCTGGAGCGGTATGTTACCAAGGCGCACGCCGGCCTGGCATACAACTCGACGCTGCGCACCCTGCGCGTTGACGCCGGCAGTAGGATCGGCACCTCCCAGGGCAAGATCAAACGTATCCACGAGCTGACCGTGCGGCTGCGCCGATCGGTGGGTCTGAAGGTCGGCCGCAACGCCGACAATCTCGACGTCGTGCCGTTCCGCTCGTCGGCGACGGCGATGGACTCGCCCATCGCGCTGTTCACTGGCGACAAGGAAATCGAGCTTGGCGGAAACTACGACACCGATGGTCAGCTTACGATTCGCCAGGATCAGCCGCTGCCGATGAACATCCTCGCCGTCTACGCGACATTGTCTACTTTTGATCAGTGAGGCTGGTGCCGTTCGAGGTGGCGCACGGCGAGGCGCTACTCGCCGCGGACCTGAACGACGACCGCAATCGCCCGGCGCCAGAGTTCGGCAACTTCATGCCGACGCTGGTGCATGAGGGCATGGCCTTCACGGGCATCGACAACGGCCATCTGGTAGGTGCCGCCGGCATCTTTCCGCTGTGGGAGGGCGTTGGCGAAGCCTGGTTTTTGGGTGCCAGCCGCGTCGGCAAGCACCAGCTCCGCGTGGCGCGCCTTGTCCGCAAGGGGCTGCTGCGCGTAGCCGACGAGCAGGGGCTGTGGCGGGTGCAGGCTGCGATGCGCAGCGACTGGTCGGAGCTTGCGCGCTGGGCGCGTTTTCTCGGCATGGAACATGAAGGCACCATGCGCCGCTACGGCGCCAACGGACTAGATTACGAGAGGTATGCACGAATATGGCTATAGGAATGGCTGCCGGCACGGCGATCTCGGCCTACGGGCAGATGCAGACGGCGAGAGGCATGAAGGCCGCCGGCAAGGCGGCGATGTCAACCGCGCAGTATAACCAGCAGATTCGCGAGCGTAACAAGCGCGTCTTCGACCAGGAGGCGGCGTTGCGTGAGCGCGTCGGCGGTCAGGAAGCCGTCAGGTTCTATAAGACGTTTGAGAAGCTGCAGGCACGCGCCGGCACGGCGTATCGAAAATCCGGTGTCCTGGCCGGCACCGGCACGCCGCTGCAGGTGCTAATGGCGAGCGCCAACGAGGCCGAGGCCGACGTGCAGACGATCAAGCTGGCGGCGGCGACCGACGCCGGCCGGCTGCGTGCACAAGGCGTCAACCAGCGACTGGCCGGACAACTCGCCTTGCTTGAGGGCAGGCAGCAGCAGCTCGGCTACAACATCAAGGCGCGCGGCGCGCAGCTTGCCGCCGCCTCGACCCTGCTCAAAGGCGGCTATCAGGTCTGGTCGGCGTGGCCGGACTCTGGCGCCGGTGGCGGGCAGCAAATCGGATGAAGGTTCCCACCTACCAAGCGCAGCTCCAGCGCCCGCGCCACGGGCAAGCCCTGCCGCTGACCGCACAGCTCAACGCATCGGCAATGGCCGCACCGGCCATTGCTCACGCGGAGTTCGGCAAGCAGATCGCGGGCGTCGGGTCCGAGATAGCTGAATTTGGGCTAAAGAGGGCGCAGGTCGGCGCGGAAAGCGAGGCTGCAGAAGCGGCAGGGCAGATGGAGGTCGACCTGGCTGACCTTGAGGCCAGGATGTTGAGAAACCCGAATATGTCCAAGGCAGAGGGAGAATACCGCGCACAGAGCCAGATCATTATCGACAGCTACAAGGCGACGATGTCGAACAGGCTTGCCCGCGGCGCCTTTGACGCGGCTGCCGTTAGGATTCAGTCGCGCGGCCTGCTGTCGTTTACCAAACTTAACAACGCGCGGGTGGTCGAGGCCGCCGCTGCCAATCTTAGCAACGTGACGAATGAGCATCTGAAGGCCGTGGCTGACCCTGACAGCAGTGACATCGCGCGACAACTTGCGTATGTTCGTGCAGTTCGTGCCATAGTGGATGCAGAGGGTGATATTGGCCCTCTCAAAAGGCAGAAGCTTATAGCGCAACTCCACGTCGACGTCGCGGTCAATACGCTTGCCAGCTACATCAACGGGGAGCAGGTATCTCCGGCTGACCTTGTTAAAGAGTTAGAGCCCTGGCGCAACGTCTTCAACCCGCCTGCCGAGGATACCAGCTCCCTCCCGTTTGGCCCGGTGCGGTATGATGCGGCGCAACTAGCGGCGCAGTTTCGCGAGGGGACCAGCCACGACGTCATCCTGAAGATGGCGCGAGAAAACCTGACCCCTGAGCAGATCAATGAAGTTGCAACGACGATAGAAAAGATCGCTGCGCGTAGGGCGCTGGCCGCGAACGACAGGCGAAGTCAGGACGACGCCGCCGCCAAGCGGAAAGATGAGGAGATTGGACGCGCGATAATGTTCGGGGACGGCTCACTGGAAGCCAAATGGGACGCCTTTAAGCTCATCTCCGAATCTGTTCACCTCTCGGTCGGCACGTTGACTGCCTTGCGCAACTATCTTGCAGGCGGTGCCACTGTAGACATCGACGCGGATGTGGGGGCAGCGGTGCTGCAGATACGCAGCGGCGAAATCACGACAGACATGCAGCTACTTGAGACAATAGGGCTAGAAGACTGGACGATCACATACGAGACCATAACCAAACTCTTGCTTCCGCTAATAACACAGACAACGGGCGAAAGCGGCGCACAGGTGAACTTTACGCGTGCTCTTAACTGGGGCGAAGCGGAGCTTGGGTATGACGCATCCATGGCCGCTGGCGGGTTTATATTCGGAGACGCCGGCAAAAAGGCTCTCAGGTTCACGGCGGAGATGCTTGAGTGGCAGTATGACAAGAAGCACTCCATCAAAGACCCGATGGTAATGGCGCGAAAGGTAGTGGATCGGCTGAAGGCCGAAGGCAATCCGAAAGCGGAGTCCCGCCTGATCATGCTTATGGCCGCGTATCGAGCTGTGCGCGCCAAGGACGACTCGACCGCGATCGAGATCGCAAACGCAAAGACGGTACTAGCTGCTGCTATGGCAGCGACGGGCATGGTGACGGCGCAGGAGGCGATGCAGCTGGACTTTGACCCCGAAGCGGTACTCCTTGCGCATCGACCAGCAGCTGGTGAGCAGTAGCCATGAATGAGCTAGACGAACTCTATCTGCGCTTTCTGTCAAACGAGGCACTATCCGGTGACCCGACAGCTCTCAACGCCGTCGCCTGGGACCGCATCGAAAACGAAGCTGACGGCACGCGCGTCGGCTACGACGACACGACCGGGCAACGGTTCGTCTTGGGTCAGGACGAGCCGGCGCCAGTCGCGCCAACGCCGGCCGCGCCAGCCGATGCATCGGCATCATCGGTTGAAACCCATTACCCGCATGAGCCGGCCGCGCCGCGTCCCCTCGCCGAGGTGAGCACGCCGCAGGCCGCGCCAGCCGAGGATGCTGTGCAGCAGCGAATGACACTGCTAGCCAGTACGATGCGACAGGCTGGCGCAGAGCGAGACGAGGAGTCCAATACCTGGTGGCAGGACATCGGCAGCGATCTTGGTAAGCTCAGCGTTGCCTTGGATGCGCCGGCCGGCGGCTGGGCGCAGGGCATTATGCGGGCAGCTCTCAACTCCGCTGGCGCGTTGAGGATCGTTGACCAGAACGACGTCGACGAGTATTTCCAGCTTGTTGATGAACTCAACGCAGCTAACACTGAAAACAACCCTGCGGCTCGGATTCTAGGTGGCGCGGGCAGGCTGGCCGGACAGTACGTCTTCCCGGCGGCCACGGGCTATCGCGCGCTGCGGGCGGTACAGGCAGCGCCGTGGCTGGCAGCTCTCGTGGCCGAGTCGCTGACCGGTATGCTCGCTCTGTCGCCCAATGACGAGAACCTTTTCAATATGCTGATTGCCGAGGATACCAGCTCGCCCCTGTGGGGTCCGCTGCGTGATCTGCTGGCGATAGAACCCACTGACAGTGAGTGGGCGAACCGCAGCCGCAATGTCGCCGAGGCGATTGCGGGGCTGGGCGGCAGCGTGGCGCTGATACGCGGACTGACCGGGGCGGTGCGCCAGGTCAAGAAGTTTATCGCGTCTCCCCAGGGTCGAGAGGCCGCCGATGCCGTAGATGAGGCGCTTCGTAGACAGGCACAGGGGATTCTAGACGAGGGTGACATCGACCCGGCCGACGCGGCCGCTCTCACGGGCGTTGCCAGGGGTGGCCCCGTGGTATCTGCGGCTTCGGTAAATGCCGGGGCTAGAGCCGTGCCGAGGAACGTACCCCCCGAGGTCGCAGAGCCGTTTTACAGTGCTGTTGTCAGGGCTGTCGATGCGCTGCCTATGGAAAAGGCCGCTGGCGCGCAAATGCGCGCCATGATTGCCAAAACCGCCGGCGTCAAGGCCGAGGAAATGGCGTGGATTGGGCTGGACGATTTCTTGGAGGGCAGGAAGTCGGTGACGAAAGCCGAGGTGCAAGCGTATGTGCAGGCCAATCAGGTGCAGATTAGGGAAGTCACCAAACATTCGTATCCCGACCGGGTTCTTCCCGGTGGCGAGAACTACCGCGAGGTGGTGCTGACGCTGCCGGGTGAGCCGCCGCCTAACTTCTACGGCGGTCACTACCCCGACGAAAAAGACGTCCTCGCGTGGGTCCGCCTGAACGATCGTGCCGGCCCCAACGGTGAGAAGATACTGTTCATCGAGGAGATACAGAGCGACTGGCATCAACTGGGGCGGAACAGAGGGTATCAGGGCGGGCCAGTAGAGAAGTACACAGTCAAGGAGAATGAAAACGGCGTTTGGGAAATCTTAGACCCTGACGGCCGGGTTGTCGAAATTGAACACACCCAAGCAGCGGCGAATGACGCGGCTAGGCAGTTTGGTGAAGGCGCTAACGTAGCCGTCCCAGGTGGAGGCAAAGTCCCCGACGCCCCACTCAAAAACACCTGGCATCAAATGGCTTTCCGCCGCGCTCTCAAGATGGCAGTCGACGAGGGCTACGACGCTGTCGCCTGGACGCCCGGCCGGGTGCAGGTCGCGCGCGCCCATCTAGGCACCCAGGTCGATGAGCTGCAGCTCGAAAAGCTGAACAACAAATGGCGGCTGCAAGCCTTGCGTGATCCTGGTCCTGCTGACCGGATAAGCACAGGGCAGGATCAGCCGCCTCCATCGACGAGGACTACGGTCGCCTATGACAAATCCGGCATGACTGATGGTGACCTGGCTGACCTACTCGGCAAGGAGCTTGCTGACCGCCTGATAGACACCGCTGTCGGCTCCACTGGTTACCGGAGCCTCTCTGGCGACGGGCTAGAGGTAGGTGGCGCATTTTTGCGGAGACTCTACGACACGCGCATCAGAAACTATGCGTCGAAGTTCGGCAAGAAGTTTGACGCGCCGGTCGGAGAGATTGATATCACGGTACGGCTCGATGCGTGGGCAAGAAACCACCTCGGCAGTTCCTATACTGGAGACCCAGCACTCACTGTCTGGACACTTCCCGTCACGCCAAAGATGCGCGAGAGTGTGTCGAAGGGCGTGCCGTTATTCAGTGCGGGCGGCGCAGCGGCCGCAGGGGCCGCGATGCAGGACGACCAGCCCGCTTCCGAGCGGGCTTTTTAATTAGTGGGAAACCGTATGGCTATTTCTCCCGAGGCGGCTGAAGCCTCACGCAGCGGCGGTACTTTGCCATCCGTGGATGAGGGTAACGTACAGGTCGCCGGCGGGGCGCTCACTGACGTGGTGGGTAGCGTGATACGTCTGTTCCGCAGGCCGGGGACAGCGAAGCGTGTGGAGCCGACGCTGGGGCCACCGCCTGAAGCGCGGCCGGCTATCGAACCAGAGCTGCCGCCGGCTATCGAACCAGAGCTGCCGCCGGCTATTGAGCCGGCCGCACCGAGGACGCAGGAGGACGAGTATTGGGATGCTCAGCGAGCGTCAGAGCCGGCACCTGTGCCGCCGGCTATCGAACCAGAGCTGCCGCCGGCTATTAAGCCGGCAGTATTGCGGCCTCCACGGGCGGAAGAGAGCGTTTACGACGCATATAAGAACGACGGTATTGTAGGCATTGACTTCAATATGTCGCGCCTTGACACGTCGGCTGCTGTCAAGGCGCGCATGAACCAGATTAGCGTTGAGTACGCGGACGAGATTATCGAGCGCACAGGCGGTGTAGTGCCGCTGTCGCTGACTCGTCAGCTCGCTGATCTGCTGGGTGTTAGTGACGACGGGGTAGAGGCTGCAATCAAGTCGCTACCCAGCGACGTCGCAGACCTAAGCGTTCGCGCCACGGTGATGCGTGACGTACTGGTGCAGGTAGGGGAAGAGGTAGACGCGCTGGCAAGGGTGATTGCCCGTGATCCGACGCAGGTCACTGACCTTCAGCGGGTTGAGTTCCGCCAGAAATTTGCCGAACACGCTGCGCTGCTGGTGAGCACGAAGGGCGTGCAAACCGAGATCGCGCGTGCGCTGTCCGCCCATCGCATCCCGGCCGGTGGTAATTTGGCGGCTCGGTCTGAGGCGGTGGCTGAGCTGATCCAGAATACCGGCGGGAGTGCTGTCGTCGACGAGCTGGCGAAGCGTTGGCTGGCTACGCCAGTCACCGCCCGCGCCAAGTTTGCCGCCAAGGGGTGGTTTGCAAAGACACGGGCAGCGGTGTTCACGATCTGGATCAACGGGCTGCTGTCTGGGCTTCGCACCCACGAGATCAATATCCTGTCGAACACCGTGTTCACATTGTGGCAGATTCCCGAACGCTTGGGCGGTGCCGCGATCGGGGCGGTGCGCCAGGCGGTGCCGCGTGCTAACCCTGACCGGGTCAGGGGCATGGAAGCAGTCGATATGCTCCACGGGCTGGTGGAGTCCATACCCGACGCCTTTCGCTTGGCCGCGCGTGTCTTCAGAACGGACACGCCCACCCGCCTCACGACAAAGCTGGAAGTCGCACACCAGCGCACAATCTCGACCGAGGCACTGGGCTATGAAGGCCCAGCGTTCTTCGGGCATATGATTAACTACTTCGGCGTGCTGACGAGCTTGCCGGGCCGCGGTCTGATGACGATGGACGAGTTCGGCAAGGCAATCGGCACGCGCATGGAGCTGCGTGCGCAGGCACGGCGTTTGAGCAGGGTTGCGCTCGACGAAGGCAAGACGGCTGACGAGGCTGCGGAGATTTACACCAACGTGCTGCGCGGCGATGTCGCGGACGCCACCCGATCTGCAGAGGAGTTCGCGGACACCGTCACCTTCACGAAGATGCTAGGCGACCAGGGCCAAGCCTTTCAGAGCTTTATGAACAAGACGCCTGGCGGTCGTATTGTCATGCCGTTCATCCGCGTGACGGCAAACATTCTGAAGGAGTCTGCCAAGCGCACGATCCTGGCGCCAGCCATGCGCGAGGTGCGGGTGGACTTTATGGCTGGTGGCGCGCGCAGAGATATGGCGCTGGCGCGTATTGGGATCGGCACCAGCGCAATGGCCTGGGCCAGCTATCTGGCAGCGCAGGGCGTCATTACCGGCGGCGGGCCGACCGACCCAGCTTTGCAGGCGATCTGGCGTGAGAAATATCAGCCGTATTCTGTGCTCATCAACGGCAAGTGGGTGCCGTATGGCAGGCTTGAGCCGATCGCCACGCTATTCGGCGTGGCTGCAGATTATGCTGATTTTATGAAGTGGGCGCCGCGCGACATCGACCCGGCCGACTCGGACGCGCTGGCAACGCGAGCAGTTATAGCGATTTTGCACAATGTCGGACAGAAGAACTTCCTCATGGGCATTTCCGACTTCGCCGAGGCGTATACTGACCCGCTGCGATACGGCGATAACTACGTTGCAAAACTAGCGGCCGGGTTGGCACAGCCGTTCTACTCGACGATGCTGCGCGATGCCGAGGCTGCCTTGGACCCAGAGCTGAGCGAGACGCGGATTGATCCCCGTGAAACAAATATCGCATTGAAAAACTTCTATTCGCTGAAGACGCGGATCAGCGCCCGCACGCCTGGGCTGTCGTCGGACCTGCCGGACAATCGGAACTGGTGGACCGGCAAGCCGATCAAAGCCTATGAGGGGCATTGGATTCACGCTTTCAATGCGTTTCGGCCGCGGTCTGACAGATCAGACGCAGTCGTCGATGAGATATTGCGTCTCGGTATGCCGGTGGCAAGGCCGCGGCGACAGGTCGAGGGCGTGCGCCTAACGCCGCAGCAGTACGACAAGCTCCTTGTGCTGATGCATACAGCTACGTTTTATAACCGGGCGGCAGAGAAAGACCACACCTGGCGGCAGGCCATGACCTGGCTGGTCGGCCAACCATCATACAAGGCGGGTACGGACCTGGAGAGAATCGGAATCTTGAGAGACCTGAGAGATAAGTACCTCAGCGAGGCGGGTGATCTGCTCCAGGAGGAGGACGCCGAACTTAAGATGCGCATCAACACCGCCAAAGCCATGCGCGACGTTGACCTACGACCACCAAGATAGAGGTTAAAGAAGATGACGGTATCATCGACCACCACAAAAGTCAGCGCCAGCGGCGACGGCGCGACGGCGGCGTTCGCCTACACGTTCAAGATTTTCGCTGACGGCGATCTGCAGGTCATCATTCGCTCATCCGCGGGCGTTGAGACTGTCAAGACACTCACCACACATTACACCGTGAGTGGCGCCGGCGACGATGACGGCGGCACCGTGACCTTCACCACCGGCAACATACCCGCAAGCGGCGAGACCGTGCTGATCAAGCGCGCGCTCGGTATCACGCAAGGCACCGATTACGTTGAAAACGATCCGTTCCCCGCCGAGTCCCACGAATCCGGCCTCGATCGGCTGACGATGGTCTCACAGCAGCAGCAGGAAGAGGTCGATCGCTCCATCAAGGGCACTACCAGCGACGCAACTGGCATTTCGATGGCCTTGCCCTCGACCGACCTGCGCGCGTCCAAGTTCTTGCTGTTTGACGCCTCCGGCAATGTCGGCGTGGCCTCAACGGATACGCTGACGGTTAGCACGTTGCAGGCGTTTACTGACTACCGCGTTACGACGGCAACGGGTGACGGCAGCACGGTCGCGTTCACGTTGACGGCAGAACCCGGTCAGGAGGGCAATACGCAGGTATTTCTGGACGGCGTGTACCAGTCGAAATCCAACTACACGCTTGCCGGCACCACACTCACATTCAGCACTGCGCCGGCATCCAGCGTGGCGATCGAGGTCGTCCACGGTCAGGCGGCGTCGACCTACTCGCCCGATGACGCATCGATCGCCTTTGCCAAGCTGGCGGATACAATCGACGAAGACGATATGGCGTCGGATAGCGCGACCAAGATTCCGACGCAGCAGAGCGTGAAAGCATACGCCGACGCGCAGATCACCGCGCAGGACTTGGACTTGACGTCGGATTCCGGCACGATCGATATCGACCTAGATTCAGACACGCTAACTATCGCGGGCGGCTCCGGCATCGACACCAGCGCCAGCTCGACGACAGTGACAATCGCCGGCGAAGACGCCACTGCCGCGAACAAGGGCGTGGCCTCTTTTTCCAGTGATAATTTTGCAGTCTCCTCCGGCGCGGTCACGATCAAGGCCGCAGGTGTTGCATTCGCCGAAATAGCCGACACGGTCGACGAAGACAACATGGCGTCGGATTCGGCGGTCAAGGTGCCGACTCAACAAAGCGTGAAGGCATACGTTGACGCGCAAGTCACGGCGCAAGACCTCGACTTCCAAGGCGATAGCGGTGGTGCCTTAAATATCGACCTCGACAGCGAGGTGCTAGATATCGCAGGCGGCACGGGGATCGACACCAGCGGCTCGTCGAACACTTTGACGGTTGCTATCGACAGCACCGTCGCCACGCTCACCGGCAGTCAGACGTTGACCAACAAGTCGCTGACCGCGCCTACGGTCACCGGCGTTGTCGGCGGCACGCAGACCAGCGCGACGATCACTGCGCTGACCGCCACGTCGATCAACGGTGTTACTGCCGCCACCGCGCAGTACACCAGCGCAGAAGAAACAAAGCTGTCCGGCGTCGAGACTGCTGCTGACGTGACCGACGCGACGAACGTCGCTGCGGCGGGCGCGCATATGTCTGGCGGTACAGACATTCCGGTTGCGGACGGCGGCACGGGCGCTAGCACGCTCACTGACGGCGGCGTGCTGCTCGGCAGCGGCACAGGCGCTATCACGGCAATGGCCGTGCTGGCCGATGGCGAGCTGATCGTCGGCGACGGTACGACCGATCCGGTCGCCGAGAGCGGCGCGACACTGCGCACCTCGATCGGCGTGGGGACTGGCGACAGCCCGACATTCGCCGGGCTTACCACCAGCGGCATAGTTTCGGTTGACGACACCACCGACAGCACCGGCACCACCAGCGGCTCTATCCATACGGATGGCGGGCTGGGCGTGGCGAAAGATGTTATTGCCGGGGCAACAGTTATGGTTGGCGGGAATATCACAACTTCTCGCGGTAATGCCAACGGCTCTATAGAAGTCTCCCATAATTCAGGTACGATGGAAACAGGCACAGCATCCGGTAATGCAGACGAATTAATTATTGTCGGCGCGGCTACAGGTGCAAATAGTGGGATGACCATCCTCAGCGGAGTGGCGCAGACAGGCAATGTCTTCTTTGGGGATAACGGCGACACAGACATTGGGGGCATAACCTACAATCACAACGGCAACGCCATGACCTTTGTGACGAATGCCACTACGCAGTTGACTTTATCAAGTGCGGGGCTGGCTACCTTTGTCGGAGCACTCTCCGTTGATGACACCACCGACAGCACTAGCGGCACCAGCGGCTCAATTCAAACTGACGGTGGTATTGGTGCAGCAAAAGACATTGTTACCGGCGGCACGTTTAAGGCTCTTGGTTCAGTTGACGTAGGGGACTCTGCCTGTGTTGGTGGGTCTGCCAGTAGCGGGCTGCTGCTGATTGGTCAAGGTTCCGTAAGGGACGTAACGATAATGAATGACACAGGTACATCGGTCATTGGTATCCCAACTGGAACTTTAGGTGTTACTTTTGCTGGCGATATTTCCATTGACGGAACCACCGACAGCACCAGCACCACCAGCGGCTCTATCCATACGGATGGTGGGCTGGGTGTGGCGAAGGATGTGTTTGTCGGTGGCGCTTTACACATAAATGGTAGTGATAACGCATTGTTTGCGATGAAAACTACTGGAGATACTGCGAGTCAGGTGATGGGAACGCAGTATCTCAATAACAGTGACGAAGTAACCGCGCAGACCTTTGCAACTGGTGACAATTCATCAGCAGGTGTTTTCAGAATAAAAGCCATCGGGGCTATTGATTTAATCGGTGGTGATATTGGCGTAACTGCTGCGGCTGCTGATTTAAGAGTGGCCGCCGACGGTCATGTATCCGGCACCGACATGATAATGCAGTTCCCGCCAACGTATCCAGCATCGGGAACATCAACAACTTACCAAAATGGGGCATTGACAAGCGCAGACTCCTCGCTTGTGAACTCAAGAGTGCCATGCCCACTGACAGTCAAAAAGATGTATGTCTATGTCAATTCAACGCTAACTACCGGTTCTGCGGTGGTTACTTTAATGAAGGACGGGGCGGCGCAAGCCAACACTGTGGGAGTTGATACAAGCGGTGGCGCTTTTGACAGTTCGCCCGCGATTAGTTTCACTGTCGGGCAGCGTATTGGGATAAAGGTCGAGACTTCAGCTACATCCGCTGCTTGGTATCACGTCACATTACTATGCGAAAGGGACGCAGACTGATGGCTTTAGAAATAGGATCAGCAGACTTCGAATCATACTGTGCTAAACGCGCAGAAATTGAAGAGCTGGAGACACAGCAAACTCTGCGAATTATGCGAGAAGCGGTTACTGGCAACGCTGCTTCACTGGCTACGCTTCAGTCGGTAGAAGATCAGATCGCAACACTAAGGTCAGCAATGGCCATTTTAGATGGAGAATAAAATGGAAGAAGTGGTCAACATCAACGGCACAAAGTACACCGAGGAAGACTTTAACGAGGAGCAAAGTTACCTCGTCAAGCAGCTTCGCTCCTGTAAGGCCAAGACCACAAATCTGATGTTTGAACTGGATCAGATCAAGATGGCCGAACAGGCGCTGACGAACGTGTTTCTGATATCAATGAAAACAGCGGAAGATGCGGCTGATGCTCCTTCCGAAGTAGCAGAAGGATAGAAAAATGACAGCAACATGGGAAATCTCTTCCTGTGACCGTGCAATATCTAAGGGCGGCGAGGCAGACGTCATAACCCGCGTACACTGGGACATAAAGGATGAAGAAATTGTCGGAGACGATACCCATCATGGCCGACAGCAGGGGTCGGTCGCTATCGATACCGAAGATTTATCGGACTTTATTGCGTATGCCGACGTGACCGAGGCGAATGCAATCGCATGGGCCAAGGACGCGCTGGGACCGGATGAGGTCATGCGGCTTGAAGCCGACGTTGCCGATCAGATTGCGCTATCCAAGGCCCCAATAACCGGCACCGGGGTGCCTTGGTAGGAGATAACTGATGGCGACGACCAAAGTAACTACTAGCGTGCTGGGCGACGACGCGGTCGCCACCGCGCGCATCGCTGACGACGCGGTGACGACAGCAAAGATCGCGGACACGTCCGTAACGTCAGCAAAGCTGGCGGCAGATGCAGTGGAAACAGCATCGATAGCCGACGATGCTGTGACGTTAGCGAAGATGGCCGGCGGCACAGACGGTAATTTAATTACCTACGACGCCAGTGGTGATCCTGCTGCCGTTGCCACCGGGTCAAGCGGTCAAAACTTATCATCAAATGGCGCAGGGGCGGCTCCCACCTTTACATCAGGGGCATGGCAGCTTGTTTCGACAACAGCGATTACGTTGACTGCAAGCCTCGACACGACGGGTTTTGAATCCGGGTTTGATTATCAGGTCATGCTCGACAGTTTCTTTATGTCCGGTGACAGTCAGGAAATATTCTTCCAAGTTGGAACAGGGTCGGCTTTATCAGGAACTAACGATTACTACTGGCGTAATGATAGCGGTATCGGAACAACTACTACACACTCAAGTTCGGGTGATGATAAGCATCAAGTAATAGATAATTCACTGAATGTTTACATGGGTGATGATGTTAATACCACGCCGGGACAAATTGCAATAACCATCTTCAATCCAAACGAAGGCACATACGCTACTAGGTGGTGGGGTAATGAAATGCACATGGATAACGCCGGGACACAGATTTGTCAGCACTCACACTTCGCTGGCTATTATAAGCCAGTAACGGCGATAACCAGTTGCCACTTCACCTCTACTAGCGGCACGTTTGCCGCACAAGGCACCATTCTCGTTTACCGGAGAAAGCGGGCATGACGGATAACCAAATTATCTTTATCTCGTGGTGACGTGATGGCTTCCGAGACAGTCAAGACCAGCCTCGACGTGACGGCAGTCGCCGGCGGCTTGGGTAGCTGGCTGTCGCTGCTGCCGGACGTTGCTGCACTGCTATCCATTATCTGGCTGGCGCTGCGTATCTGGGAGGCTGACACGATCAAGAGGCTACTGAGGCGACGATGATGATTCACAGATTCTGGCACGTTGTCATAGCCGCCCTGCTGGCGGCTTTTTTGTTGGCGTTTTACGCTAACAACCGGCCGGCAACGGCGGGCGCCTGCCGTGGAGTCGCCGAACTGATGGCCTATATCGAGGCGCGCGAGACAGACGAGGTGCAGTTCGACTTCATGGACAGCGCCGAGCGCGCGGCCTTTGCTGCGCGCACAAAAATGAATGACGCCAACAGCGTGGAGGTGCTGACGGCGCGCAAAGCTGACCCCACGGCCACGGTGCTGGTCGCGATCATCCGCGACGGCTGCGTCACCAGCGTGCGGTTTTTCAAGCCACAGCTCTTCGAGCTGCCCGGCGCCTCGACATGAGCGACGACGAGCTGGTCTGCACGATCTGCGAGACCGAGATCGAGGCGGATGATCCCGACGCCATCGCCGGGTTTTTCGCCTTCGATATACCCGTGATCTTTTGCTGCGTATGCCACGCGGCGATGATCCAGATGGTGATGTCGCGTTGCGCACGCTGCATCGACGATCTCGGCGACCTACCACCACCCTCAATGAACTAACAGGAGACACACTATGGAACTGCTGCGAGGACGCAAAACGTACATTGTGGCCGGGCTAATGATAGCCGTTGGCGTTGTCAACGCTTTGGCCGGCGATGCCGCTGGCTGGAGCACTGTTTGGGAACAGGCACAGATTGTCCTCACCGGCCTTGGCCTCGCTGGGCTACGCGCGGGCGTGCGCTAACCAGTGTGGCTGACGCTGCTGAGCGGTGCGCTGTCGCTTGGCCGCAGTCTCGCGCGCATCGCGCATGACCGCCAGCTCCTGGAAGCTGGTGCGGCCAAGGCGATTGCTCGGCAAGCTACGACCGGGTTGGCAGCGGTGGCCGCGGCTCAGGCTGCTCGCCGTAGCGTTGGCCATGACGCTGTCAGCGTGCGCGATGACCCCGACAACAGGGACTGACGCGTGCCTGGGCCTCGCATCGTTCAGCTTCTCGGCGACGAGCAGCGACGGCGTGGTGGCGGGAGTGATGCTCTGCTCAAGATTCTGAGTCCGGCGGTGGTGGTTGTGTGCGGCGCGCTGACGGCAGCGTGCGCCTCGACACCAAACGCGACGGTCGACAGCGCGTGCCTGGCATTCACGCCGATCACATTTTCGGGCAGTGTCGACAGCGCCGAAACCGTGCGTCAGATTCGTGAGCACAATGCCGCTTGGCGAGCTATCTGCGATGACTGACGCCTATCCAGCCGAGGTTCTGCTCCGCGCACTGAAGCGCGAAGAGGGCTTTTCAGCATACTGCTATATGTGTCCTGCCGGCGCGCACTCGATCGGCTATGGCCGCAACATCGACGGCAACGGCGGGCTTGGCATCACCGAAGCCGAGGGCGAGATGCTCCTCCGCAACGACGTCGCGCGCGTTTTCGCCGAGTGCGCGCGCTACCCCTGGTTCGACGAGCTGGACCCTGCCCGCCAGGCGGTCGTCGCGCAGCTCGCGTTTCAACTTGGCCAGACACGGCTCTCTGGGTTTGTGCGCATGCTCGCGGCGCTGGCCGCGCGCGACTACCAGCTCGCCTCAATTGAACTGCTCGACAGCCGGTACGCCGATCAGGTGCCTAATCGCGCCGGGCGCCTGGCGTCGCAACTAGCGCACGGCACTTTTGGCGACGCCTAGGCTCGCCGACGCCGTGCTGCGCGAGGCACTCGACGCGGTGGAGCGCCACGGCACCGTGACCGCGGCTGCGCTGGCGCTCGACATCAACCGCTCGACGCTTGATCACCGACTGCGTAACGCGCGCCAGCGGTTCGGCTTGTCTGCCAGCGAGGAGCCGGCCGAGGTCGAGGTCGAGCTGCCGACGTTTCCAGACGATGACATCGACGTCGGGGAAATGCTCGACCACCTTGAGCGCCGCTTCAACAAAAAGCAGGCGCGCGAGACGGCCGAGCGGTGGTTTCCGATCACGATCAAGTCGGACAGTCCGGTCGGCCTGGCGGTGGTCGGCGACCCGCATCTTGGCGCGCACTGCAACATCAAGCTGTTGCGACGAGACGCCGCAATCCTGGCAGGTACTCCCGGCATGATGGCCGTGAACATCGGCGACTCTGCCGACAACTGGGGACGCCTCGTCCACCTCTACGCCGAGGCAGACATCAGCCGGCCGACCGAGCAGCGCCTGGCGCGATGGCTCTTGGCCGAGGCGGGCATCCCCTGGGTGGTGTGGCTGCACGGCAATCACGACGTGATGCACGGCGAGTTCGCGCGCTTCCTGCGCAGTGAGAATGTCGCCCAGGTGCCGATGGTCGACTGGCGTGCGCGCTTCCGCCTGGTGTTCCCCGCCGGCGAGGTGCGCGTCGACGCCGCCCACCACCACAAAGGCACGTCGATATACAACCGGCTCCACGGCCAGAAGCGCGCGGCGTTGTGGGACGAGGACGCGGATATTTACGTCGCGGGTCATCACCACACTTGGGCCGTTGCGCACGAGGAGCTGGATGATGGCCGCGTCGTTCACCTCGCCCGCGCCCGCGGCTATAAATGGCACGACGAGTTCGCGACCCGCCACAACTTCCATCAGGATGAGTTTGGCTCGACGATCCTCTTTGTCATCGACCCGACTGAGGGCGAGCCGGTGCGCCGCATCACGGCATTCGCCGATCTCGAAGAAGGCGCAGAGTTCCTGACGTGGAAGCGCAGCCGCTGCAGAACCTGACGGTCATGGGTTGCCATTCACTGACAGTTACTTTAGCATTACAGGAGGTGAACGAAAACAACAGGAGAGAGAGATGACAGCTCAGATCACGCCGAAATACCGCAAGGGCGCCGACCGCTGGGTCGTCGATACCCGCGCTGCCGCCGTCCGCAAGCTGCACGGCGGCGTCGGCGAGCAGCGCAAGTTCCGCACCCGCGAGGAAGCCGAGGGCTACGCTGCGACGATCAACGCTGCGCAGACGACCGGCGGCGTCGTCACCACCGCAGCGGCGGGTACGATCGATGCCGCGATCGTGCTGCTCCATGCCAAGACCGACCGGCGCGTTGGCCAGGGCAAGATCACCTTCAGGAGCGGCGGCAACATCAAGCGCAACGTCTCGTCATGGACGGAGCTGTCGCTCGACGGCCGCCGCTTTGGGGGCGTCAAGTGCGTGGACGTCAGCACCGCCGACATCGAGGACCGGCTGATCCCGCAGATCAATCGCGCAGCCAAGACGGTGAAGGAAAAGCTAGACGCGCTGAAGCAGCTCTTCGACCTCGCTCATAAGCAGGGCTGGTGCAACCACGTCAATCCGGCTCGTCAGGTAAAGCTGGAAGAGGTCCGCTACGCGCAGGGCGGCGCGAAGAAAAAGCTGACGCGATTTTCGATTGACGAGGTGCGACGGGTGATCGAGCTGGCCGAGGCCAGCGACGACTGGTGCGACGGCCTGGCAGTGTCGTTTGCTGCGCAGACGGGATTGCGGTTCGGCGAGCTGGCCGCGCTGGCGTGGTCCGACATCGACTTCGACAAGCAGCGCGTGACCGTCGCGAAGGCGGTGCGCGAAGTGTCGAAGGGCGTGTACGATATACAGGATGTGCCGAAGACCGACGCCGGCTTTCGCACCGTCTTCCTGACGCCGCAGCTCGTCGCGGAGCTGCGCAAGTGGAAGCTACGCTCGCCGGCCGCGGGCTTGGTCTTCCCGACGCGGGCGCAGACGCATCACGTCACCAGCGACAACCTGCGCAAGCGTGTGCTGCACCCGGCCTGCGTCGCTGCCGGCATTGAGGAGCTGCGCTGGCACGACCTGCGCCACTTCTTTGCCAGCATCTGCTTGGAATTGTTCGGGGCGGATTTCCACCGCATCACCACCCTGATGGGCCACAAGTCGATCAGCACCACGCGCGAGCTTTACGGCCACTGGATCGACGACGTGGCCCGCGACGGCACAGACGCGGCGACGTTCGGCGCCAAGCTGTGGAGCTAGCAGCTCACTCCTCGACGTCGCAGGGCGGCTGCACCGTATGGTGCGGTCGCCGCAGTGCCGCCGCGATTGCGGCATACCCGACAAGATCGTCGTAGTCGTCTGGCTCGTGCTCGCCGGCGGTCATGCGCGTGACCTTGAGCAGCGCCAGCATGACGGCGACGTCGTGCGCCGCGATCGGCTTGCCGATGTACGTCGACCAGAGCACGGCGGCCGCGGTCATGTTTCCACGCCAGTCGCCATGCGTGTGGCCGCGCTTCTCGATCAGCTCGGCGACGTCAAAAAGGACTTGAGCTGGCGTACTCGTCATGCAGACTCTCCATCTCGACGCGCGGGATGTACCAGCGGTCGCCGAACTTCCGGCCCTTGATCTCGCGGCGTGAGATCATGCCATAGAGACGGTAGCGGTTGCGCCTGTTGTCCACGCCGAACAACAGCTCGCACGCTCGCGAGCTGTCGATGAGCAACGGCAGCGGCTCAGTCATCGAAGCCACCGCCGCTGAGACCTGACAGCTCCGCGAGCTGCTGGTCGGCACCGGGCTGATATCCGCCGGCCGCGTCTTCCGTTACGCGCTGAATCTCGACCGAGATGTTCCCCGTGTCCTCGTATTGCCAGCCGCTGAAGCTATAGCGGCCTGGCTCCAGCGCGACCTCAAAAACAACCTTGCCGTTGGCGTAATCAGGCCGCCGGCTGCCAGGCTCCTTCGTTTCCTTGAACAGATTGAATTTCTTCACTTTCTCATATGAGGGCATAGCTCACGCTCCTGTTTTGTTTTCGAGTTCGCGCCGGCGCTCAACGTATTTTCCGGCTAGATAGTTGTGTAGCTCGGCATCTTCCCGCGCCAGCCGCTCGCGCCACTCGCACACGGTGCTTGACCACAGCTTGTGCTCGGCGACGTTGCGGTGCTTGGCAAAGCCGGCGATCTGCTCGGCGCACCACGCAGCCCAATCGGTCTGCACGTCGGACGCATCAAAGGGAATGTCGTCGGCAGTTGCCGGCGGTGGCTTGGTCACGACGGGCGCTGCCCGTGCCGGCGGCAGCTCGGCGTGCGGCGTAGCGCGCTGGCCGTCGTCGTCTTCCTCACCGACGATGCCGAGGATGGCACACAGGCCGTAGCGGCGCGCGTAAGTGATTGCCGACCCCATCTTTTGCGGGTTCGCCTTGTTTTCGCACAGCAGCGGTACGCCGCCGTCTTCAACGAACTCGCCGCTCGTGTGCAGGACGCGCGTCACCAGTCTGTCGGGGTCTGTACACGTCATTTGCACGACGGCCAGGCCGTGGCGCGCCAAGGTGCGCCGCGCGACGTCGAGGCACGCCGGCAGGGTCGCGTAGCGCCCGTAGTTGGCGGTGCCGTCGAGCGGCGGATTGCGTATCTCTGCTAGCGCACTGACTAACGCCTCGTTCATGCTCATGCCGGTCGCACCGCGGTTGCCGGCAAGTCGGTGAGAATCTCATCCAGCACTGCGACGTCGATGCGCGGCTCAGCCTCGAACGTCACGCCGACGACGACGCCGGGCGTTGGCGCGCCCGCGCGCACGACGACGACAGGGTCTTGCAGTCGAAAAGCTCGTTTGTTTCGTTCCATTTTTCCTCTCTCCAAACAATTGCTGATTTTCCGCTTTGATTGCGGCGACGTTCGCCGCTGTCTTCGACCAAGCCGCGCCGCGCCAGTTCGGTGACGCGCGGTCTGATCGACAGGATGCTCATGCCGAGCGCGTCCGCCGCCTCGTCAGCCGTGAGTCCGCCCTCGCTGGCCTGGATCGCGCGCAGCGTCAGCTCGCGCAGGGTCGGCGCGCGCTCGGCGATGGCGTCGGCCGCCGCGATGCTGGTTTCGCGCCCTGCTGCCGCGCCTGGGAGCGGGTAGGACGCGCGGTCGACTAGCCAGCGTGCACGCGCGCTCACGGCGTGTCTCCGGCGCGGCGCCTTTCACAGGTCCGCCACGGCGGCTCCTTCGCTGCTGCCTGCGCAAGCTGATCCTGCGCAGTGACCTTGCTGACGCGCGCGGCGCTTTCCTCGTCTGCCAGCTTGTTGATCGCCGGCCCCTTGCCGCGGGAGATCGCGAAGTCGTCGCCGCATTCCATGATCAGGCGCTCAGTGCGCAGCCAGTGCTCGCGTGCGTCAAGCCAGCGCACCACGGCGCGCAGCTCGGTGATGGTGAAGCTCTCGTTCATGCTCACATACCCCACTGTTTCTCGGCCGCGGCGCGGTACGCCGGCGGCACGTCTCGCCACATGAAGTGCGAAAAATCAGGCGCGATCATCGAGAACAGCTCCTCGATGCTGCCCGCGCTTTTCATCAGATTTTCTCTCGCCCGCGCGACCACGCGCATATGCTCCAGCGCCGCTTCGAGGCTCGCGACTGACAGCTCCTCGCAGTCCTTGCTGTCGAAAACTCGCCAGCCCTTGCAATTGGCGTAGACGAGCCGGACCGGCACGTTCTCCGCTTGCTCGCGTAGCCACTTCCAATAGAGCGCCACCTGGCGCACATGGTACGGGTCAGGATGAGCCGGCAAGCTGTACACATGCCAGCCGCGTTTGGATTTCGCTGACAGCGTAGGCCAGCGTGTCTTGATCTCGACCACGCCTTGGGCCTCGACGTCGATCTCACCAATAAAATCGAGGTCCACGCCGTCGAGGCGCACGCTGACCCAACGACCGTCAGTGACCTGGTTGGCCTCGCGCGTCGCTTCGGCCAGCCCTTCGGCTGTATGCCGGCAAGTCAGTTCAAGGACGCTGCCGCTGATCGGTACGACGCCAGCGTCTTTTTCTGCCCTGGTGAGCGGGATGGCGTAGATTTCGTCGCGAATGAGTGACCACCGCGCAGCGTCGGCTGGATCGTGCTCAAGGACGTGATGCTCGTCGAACTCGGACACGGCCTGGCGAAACGCCTCGCCTGGATCGTCACCGGCGACGACCCTGGCTTTGGCGAAGCGCTCACAGACGAGACCAGCCGTCATGCGGCAGCCGGCCGGCGCATACAGCCGCGCCGGCCTCGCCACGCTCTTCTCGAAAAACTCCCGGCAATTCGGCCGCGAGGTGCCGCTTGGGCTATGTGCGCTGAAATTGAAGCGCGTCGCCCACGCGGGGAGATCGTCGAAGTCGTTCGTACTCATTACGCACCTCATCGTGCGAGACCAGCGCGTTTTACTCCATTAGCGCCGCCGCTGTCAATAGAGCACGAAACTGCGTGGAGCTTGATCTCCACTGCCAGTGACGCTACAACTCACGCCATGACCCTCGCCGACTGGCTCAACGAGAGCGACACCACGCAAGCTGCGCTGGCCGCCGCGCTCGGCATGAGCAAGGCATACGTCTCGATGTTGTCCAGCGGCAGGCGCGTGCCGAGCCTCGCCGTGGCGCTGCGCGTCCAGGCAGCGACTGGTGGCGAAGTCACGCCGGCAGACCTGGCATGAGCGAGAGCGAGATTCATCGCTCGATCGTGGCCTGGCTGGCGCTGGCACTGCCCGCCGGCAGCGTCGTTCATCACTCGCCCAACGAGGGCAGGCACAAGGTTCAGTATCGCGTACGGCAGAAGCAGCTCGGCGTGCGGCCCGGCTGGCCCGATCTCGAAGTTTTCATTCCCCCCACTTGGTGGCTCGCGGGCGCGGCTTGGTCGCCACTCTTCCTAGAGGTGAAGGGCAAAACGGGCCGTGTATCGCCGCGCCAGACGGCGGTTCACGCCGAGTTGCACGAGACCGGCTGCCGCGTCGGAGTCGTGCGCTCGATCGATGACACAGCCGACTTCCTGGCACCGCTGGTGGAGCTGCGCTGTGGCCGGTGAGCGCAAGCGGCATCCCAACTCGGTTGTGCGGCTGCGCGGCAGGCGCGGCTGGTCGCTGGCGCAGCTCGCGCAAGTCAGCCGCATCGACGCGCAGACGCTGTCCGCGCTGGAGACCGGCAAACTCGCGCTGCATTCAGGTCACATGCACCGCTTGTCAACTGTTTTCGCCTGCACCGCCGAGGAGCTGTGTACGCCCTGCATCTCGCCGCGCTCGCCGCAGATCAAGCGCCGGCATAGCCGCGCAAACCTGCGCAAGGGCCGCGGCGAGGCACGGTGGGCAGGGAAGCTGGCCATACCGAAGCACGCGCCGCCGCTGGTGCGCGAGTTCTTCCAGCTCCTCAACGACAACAAGCTGCTCATCAAGGACGCTGTCGAAGGCACCGACGTCGCGCGCATGACGGTCTCAGACTGGCGCTACCGCCACGCACCGCTGCTCGGCAACTTCGAGGCCGTACTCCACAATCTTGGCTACGAGCTGCGCATCGTCGAGGCCGATGAGTGACGGCGCGACAATCATAGGCGATGCCACGCTGTATCAGGGCGACTGCCTGGAAATTCTGCCGACGTTGGGCAAGGTGGACGCGGTGGTGACTGACCCGCCTTATGGGATGGGGTGGGACACTAATACGGCACGATTTAGCGGTGGCAGCACAGAATCCGTAGCGAGACGCGGCGCTGGCAAAACAGATCAACCGCGGATCACCAACGACGACACACCGTTTGATCCCGCACCGTGGCTTCACCTTCCAAACGTAATCCTTTGGGGCGCAAATCACTATCACTCTAGGCTACCTGTAGGAACAACGCTTGTATGGGTGAAACGATTGCCTGCCGGGTATGGTTCATTTCTATCTGATGCGGAAATCGCATGGATGAAGGGCGGTCACGGCGTTTATTGCTATCAAGACACGTCGATGATGCGTGAAGCTAAGGATCGTGTTCATCCGGCGCAAAAGCCTATTTTGTTGATGCGGTGGTGTATCGAGAAGATCAACAGCACCCACACCATCCTCGACCCATTCATGGGCAGCGGCACCACGGGCGTTGCGTGCGCCAAACTGGGCCGCAGATTCATCGGCATAGAACTTGAGCCTAGATATTTCGATATCGCCTGCAAACGTATCGAAGACGCCTATCGACAGGGTGATCTGTTTGTTGAGCCGCCGGCACCGGCCGAGCAGCGGGGGTTGCTATGACCGATCCCGTGCTGATCTCGCATGACGCCACGCTGGTCGTCTCTGCTCTGGTCAGGTTGGGTGGTAGCTGCGACCTGCGCGAGCTGGAACGACAAGTTTCGCCACGTCTGATGCACGGTTTTGTCGTAGCTTGGAGCAATCTGCTTGACAGCGACCTGGCTCGACAGCTACATGGAGCTGCGCAGCTTCATGCAATGAAGCTACGTCACTACAACCCCCAAAATCAAAACTTTCAAAACCATGAAGCTACACTGCATGAGGTGTCATGCAGCGTAGCTATAGAAGCTACACAGTGCTGTGTAGCTGACTTAGTTTCTCGTGCCACTGACCGCCGAAATTTCCACGCGGACTACCAAGCTGTCATTGCCGGCAAAAAGGCCCGCCACGATCCGCTACAAGAGTACGTCGCCCGCCTGAACCCGGCTGACCGTGGCGAGTTTTGGGGCGGCTATCTGGAGTTGTCTAGTGCTGAGCAAGCCGATTACCGCCAGCGAATTGCACGGCTTGCTGCTCGCGGCGGCCGAGACCGATCGCCGCCTGCCGACGGCTGAGCGACGAACGCCGACGAGCTGGTGGCCCGAACTGCGCCAGGAATGGGCTGACTATGCGCCTGACCGCACGCAGGTGCGGCTCGCACGCGCTACACCAGAGCAGATCGACGCCTACGACCTGGTGCACGCGATCGTTGCCGGCATCCGCAGTCTGGCAGACCGACGCCTGCTGTGGGCAGTAGCGCAGAGCGCGGTGTTCCGCCAGCGCGGGCCGGCCTGGAGCCGCATCGCGCGCATCACACACACGAACCGCCGGGCGGTGAAGAACGCATATGAGCTGTGCCTGCACCGGACAGCCGCTGAGTGGAACGCGCGGCAGCGAAATAACGCGGCATCAAAACAGCTCGGTTAGCAGCTTGTCAATTCCGACGCGGCGCTCGACGAGCAGCTCACGCAGCTCACCCGCCACTCTGCTCGGCACTGCGCGGTCGCCTGCGTGCCACCGCTGCACGGTGCGCACGGCCACGTCGAGATCGCGAGCCAGCGACGTCTGCCAGCGAGGGCCGTAGAGCGCCTCGCCGGCAGCCGCTACACGCGCAGCTCTTTCGCTTCTAGCTGTTCTGTAGGGCTTCGCTGTTAGCATCTCTCGTCCTCCCGCAGCAGGCAATACTGCGGCTCTGGTTCTGCCCCCATATCCCACAACAAGGCCACGTTGTATTGCTTTGAGAAATAGTTAAACGCAATCAACGCTTCTAGCTGGTTCTCATACCAACGCATATGCGCTTGGCTATCCTTGATGTCCTGTGGTTTTGTTCCGCAAGTGTCGAAAATTTCAAAACGCTCTTGCTGTTTGCGGAAAAAACTTGGGCAGACAGTGTGGTGCAGGTCTTCGATTTGCTCGTTTGTTAGCCCGTTCATCTCGCGTCCTCCTCCTTCACCCAATTTTCCAACGCCTCTTCTTGGCTAAATTCGATTAGCTCCTCTGCAATTTTCTCGCTCGGTGCCATCGCATAGGCTGCGTGCATGACAACGGCCATCAGGCCAGCCAAGCCAGCGTGTTCACTTGCGCCGCTTTTGCCCAGCGCTTCAAGCGCGTCCAGACCAGCTCGATAGCCAGTGCCGTATGATTTATCTGTATTCATGTCGCGTCCTCCTCTTCTCTTTCGATGGCGTCTTGGCATCGCTCGCAATCCACTGCGTCAGCATTGTTTCCAGTTCGCAGTACATAGAAATTGCGAGATGCATTACCGGGTGCTGGCCGCATCCCTCTGGCAAGGTCGTCGCGAGTCTCAAACCAACGCCCACATAACGTGACCTCATGCATCATCAGATGGTCGTCCAGCTTCTTGAAAGCATGGGTGCGTGTCGCCCATTTCGCTGTTAGCATCGCCCTAGCTCCTGCGCGAGGAGGCGTGCTCCACGCCGTGGTAGCGGCAGAGGCGGTGGAAACTGCTCTCGCCCGTTCTATCGCCTATCTCCTCGCGTAGGAGGCGGACTGCCTTGAGACGACGCCCTGCCGGCATGAGGCGAATGAAATCGCCTTCGTAGCCGCCGCGCGGCGCGCGGTTGCCGACCTGGAAGTGCCGCCCCTTCACGAGCCCGCGCTCTTCGAGCAGCTCGCGGAGCTGCACGACGTAGTCCGGTCCTTTTCGGGTCCAGCGGCCGCTACCGTTGTAATAGTTTGGCTCGATGCCCTTCGGTTGCGCGAGGAGCAGCGCCAGCAGATCGCGCTGTTTTCGGCGCAGTTTGGTCGCTTTCGTCTGCGGCCGAGGCTCCAGCCCTGGCTCTTCCCTCCAATAGTCATACGTTTTCCCACTATTGCATCTCGGGCATGTTGGCGGCAATTTTCCCATGTCATAGAAATTGGCGCCGCAGCTTGCGCAGAGATGCAGATAGCCTATCGCAGCATTGTGAGCTGTTGGGTTTGTCATGTCTCTCTCCTAGTTGGTGTGGGTCAGACGGACTCGATGTCAATCACGCAATCCGCCGCGGCTACAGATGCGGTCTCGGCTTTGCGCGTGCCGGTAATTTCCCACGTCCAGTAGAAATCATTGTCGAAACACAGGGCACTCGTTACCAGCTTTGTCTCATAGGGATTGTACTTAACCAGAAAAGCGTGCGCCGCAATGCAATGGTTCTCGGTAGAACCACAACTGTAGTCATAAGGTACGGTCACGCGGTTTTCACCGTCCGTCGCAACAAACCGCGAGCCTCTTGTGTTAGTGGGCCCGTGGTATCTGGTGCGGATTGCGCTTTGAGCTGTTGGAGTTGTCATCTCTCTCTCCGTTCCTTGGTTTCCACATACGCCCGCCTCTGGGCGTTTCGACCGGGGACCACCCGGTCTCGTCAGTGTGGGCTACAATCCGCCCATAACGTCAAACCCGACCGCGCCTACGCGCTTGCCCACTCGGCGCTGAATTTCACGCGCGATGTCGACGGGGTTGACGAGGCCCGGCTGCTCCTGCCGCAGGATGCTGTACGCTCGCGCTTCTCCTGTCGTTAGGGTTTTCATCGAAGAGGGGCGCGTTAGAAGGGCAGTGACTTCTGCTTTGATGTCGGTCATTAGTTGTCCCCCCATTTTTTGATAAACTGGGTTAGTTGCCGCTTATCGCGTTGATACATTTTCATATCAGTATCCCAGTCGTTAAGATCATCAATATTTTCTTGGACAACAGCGAGCCGGTCTTCAGCTTCGCCAACAATGCAGTCGTTTGTATATCGCGCATTGTCGCTGACCTCCTGTAATGAACCGTCCACCAGCAACTTGTCGGATACGTCAATTTCAGTGAATTGGTAGACCAGCTCGTCTACCTTGAAAGCGTCCTTCACGATTGGTCTGACCTTGGTCATTACTTGTCTCTCTCTCCTGCAGGTTAATCTTTCTGACTGACCTTAAGCGGAGCCGCAAGAAGTCGAGCGTGGTGTCTGCGATGAGCTGGCCAAGGGCAAGGTCCCGCCTGGCGGGCGGGCGCCAATCCTGGCGCGGTCCCTAGCCATGATTTGACGTGCCATTCTGCCGCTTCGCGCGTGCCATAGGCGCAGAGCGTGACGAACCCTTGCGAGCATTCCCAGATGATCACTGTGTCGCCGATCTTGAACTCTTCCGGCCAGGCTTCCGCCTCGTCTGCGTCGACCGTGAACACATCAAACCATGTGCCCTCGCCGTTTTCGTCCGTATCTGGCGACCAGGCTTCCCCGTCGCCACCCATTACCAGCTCCCAAAAGTATTCCGCGGCGCTGGTCTCACCCTCGAATTTTCCAGGGTTTTGGTGAGCGGTATACTTTGCTGTATCGATCATCTCTCTCTCCTGTAGGTTAGTGAGCGTGTCTATTTATGTGTGAGTGTATCCATCAGCCTCGACGCCTACCCACATATTGCACCATTCGACGAGTATGCAGGTTTCGTCGCCAATCATCCGCCGCGCACTACGTCGCCAGTGCAGATATGACGGCTTCTCAAAGCGCCCCCAATCGCGATGATAAACGCTCAATAACGCAATACGCTGCGCTCTTGTTAATGGCTTCATGGTCATATCTCTGTTCCCTTCTCTCTCCATAACCGTGGTCACACAATACCGACCAGCGTGGCTGGCGTCAATGGGAAAAGCGTCCCGACGTGGGAGCTGCGTGTAAATAACCCGCGAGCCCTTGCTGCACGCGCGTTTCGCGACGTACAATTTATGCTGCGAACGGGTGGCTGCGCTGGCCGCGCTTCCCAACGCACCGGAATTGTGGTTGACACCATTACGATCGGCGCGCCGATTCCTCCCCGGTGGCGTCGATCTCTCTCTCTCCCTGCCGAGCTGCCATGCGCAGCTCGGCTCTTTTGTAGGTGTCGCTGAATGGCTGGCAAGTTGTCGCAGAAGAAGATGGCAGGCGTCTGTGACGAACTCGCCAAGGGCAAGTCATTGCGCAGCATCTGTGAGGGCAACGACGCTATGCCGGCATGGTCGACGGTCTTGCAAGCCGTGCAGCGGTCTGAGGCGCTGTACGAAATGTACAGCCGCGCGCGGGCGATCGGCGCCGAGGTGCTCGCGGACGAGATGCATGATCTAGCGGCCAGCCCGCTGCCAGCCAATGCCGATCCGCGTCTGGCTAACGCCGAGGTGCAGCGTCGACGCGTCGAGATCGACACGAAGAAGTGGACGTTCTCTAAGATGCAGCCCCGCGGCGTGCGGCATGTAAAGGCCGACGTCGAGCAGGACACCGGCCCAGTGGTATTCGTCTGGGGCGGCGGCAGTGACGCCCCGGTCAGCGACGACGGCGAGCGTCGTGCGGCCGACGTGGTCAAGTTGGTGGGTGAAGAGGACGGGTAAAGCGCGCGTCGGCGGCAGGTGCAGCAGTACGCGCGCGAGCCGGGCCACCCCCCCCCCCCCCCCCC